>Ga0163153_10008040_pt1 | contig 11132 bp, 15 predicted proteins | sample OliLakLV19MP6IB1_FD_148629 | JGI IMG/M metagenome (GOLD analysis project Ga0163153, IMG submission 148629) | Freshwater microbial mat bacterial communities from Lake Vanda, McMurdo Dry Valleys, Antarctica - Oligotrophic Lake LV.19.MP6.IB-1 | ecosystem: Environmental > Aquatic > Freshwater >... | reverse complement strand
TTTTTTTTACTGTCCGGCTTATTTTGTTTTGGGCCGGATCAAACCCACACATCGTTCGATATGCACTACGTCATTTGTTACGACATAGAAAACGACCGGCTGCGCGACAAAAGCGTGAAGATACTGACGAAGAACGGTTGCCATAGGATTCAGAAATCAGTATTCGTAGCCGCTGATATGGAGAAAAAACACTTGGTTCGCTTAAAACTCGGCCTCCGCCAGTTGTTTTCTAAGCAGGCTTTGGGCGCAAACGACAGTGTTTGTATCCTGCCGCTCCGCGATGAATCCGTTTCCGACATTGCCGTTTATGGAAATAACAATGTTATTCCGGCTTTGCAACCTGCCGGACTGAAAATCATTTTGTAACGATCTCTTTTTTGATTCATACTATTGAATATCTTTGCCCAACGTATTAGAAATGATACACCTTCCAGACCGTATCCACTATGATGGGGATTGAAACTATTATCTTGACTGGTTTTTTGGGGTTGTTACTTTTTCTTCCAGACCGTATCCACTATGATGGGGATTGAAACATACAGATTATTTTAAAGCGCCAAAGGTTATTGCTTCCAGACCGTATCCACTATGATGGGGATTGAAACTTTTCCGTATGTTTTCTCTACAAGTTCGTCCCATTCTTCCAGACCGTATCCACTATGATGGGGATTGAAACATGTTAGAACTTAGTTATATATTTACTCACCGGATCCTTCCAGACCGTATCCACTATGATGGGGATTGAAACCTTCCAGGAACGTTCCACATACTTTGAGTTAGCAGCTTCCAGACCGTATCCACTATGATGGGGATTGAAACCCGTCGTAAATGCCGCCGGCATTACTTTCATTTTCTGCTTCCAGACCGTATCCACTATGATGGGGATTGAAACCCTGATTAACTGTTGCCTTGATTTGCTGTACCTCGACTTCCAGACCGTATCCACTATGATGGGGATTGAAACGGGGACTTCTACCCCGAAGTCTTTCAATTCTTCCACTTCCAGACCGTATCCACTATGATGGGGATTGAAACGCTCTGCAACGCTATAGTCCGGCTCATCATCGAACAGCTTCCAGACCGTATCCACTATGATGGGGATTGAAACTGGTTACAAACACGTTGTCCTCGAAGTCAGCCGATCCCTTCCAGACCGTATCCACTATGATGGGGATTGAAACTTTTGTTTAGGACCCGATCTCGTAAGAGAATCGGCTTCCAGACCGTATCCACTATGATGGGGATTGAAACTGACCTCCTCAAGTTCCTCGTTACTTGGGAGTAGTAACTTCCAGACCGTATCCACTATGATGGGGATTGAAACTAAGCATTAGCGCGGTCAGGGACGCAAACCCTAAGACTTCCAGACCGTATCCACTATGATGGGGATTGAAACTCTCCGTCCCCGATCTTTTCAGATCGGCGATTGCCTTCCAGACCGTATCCACTATGATGGGGATTGAAACATACTGAACACCAAAATGAGTATGGTTTTGGTCATGCTTCCAGACCGTATCCACTATGATGGGGATTGAAACTTGTGGCGGTGGTGTCATCCCAGCTCCAGGAGGGCTTCCAGACCGTATCCACTATGATGGGGATTGAAACATCCCTGCCCTTGAGCAAGGAGTTGGTTCAATCCTACTTCCAGACCGTATCCACTATGATGGGGATTGAAACAAGGTAAACACATTTACGGTCACGATACTATCGCAACTTCCAGACCGTATCCACTATGATGGGGATTGAAACCGCAGGTGGTATGACGAATGGGTCACGAATACAGATTCTTCCAGACCGTATCCACTATGATGGGGATTGAAACTGTCTGCCCCGAGAACACCGGGATCGTCCGTACGCTTCCAGACCGTATCCACTATGATGGGGATTGAAACCAACAAGGTCCACAACCTTGCCCTTATGCAATAAAAACTTCCAGACCGTATCCACTATGATGGGGATTGAAACGTTTTGATGGGCAGTAGGGTTACTGCCCGCAGAAGCTTCCAGACCGTATCCACTATGATGGGGATTGAAACTGTAACTGAGGCGAGCCTGAATGACCTTGTGAAAGACTTCCAGACCGTATCCACTATGATGGGGATTGAAACTGGTGAGGCGTAAAGCCTCTTCAAGGTGCTCAGCTTCCAGACCGTATCCACTATGATGGGGATTGAAACTCAACGGCATAGCCGTTACGATTCTGATGGTTGCGGCTTCCAGACCGTATCCACTATGATGGGGATTGAAACTTCCTCAAGGCTGATATTTCTTTTTGGCTCATCCACTTCCAGACCGTATCCACTATGATGGGGATTGAAACTTCCATGTAAGAGTCCATGTATTCCATACTTGGACGCTTCCAGACCGTATCCACTATGATGGGGATTGAAACTTCCAAATCCCCTTGTAAGACTCCCCCTTGACGGCTTCCAGACCGTATCCACTATGATGGGGATTGAAACTCACATTCGCCACTGTAACCATCACCGACGCGGATACTTCCAGACCGTATCCACTATGATGGGGATTGAAACTTGTAGTCAGTGATAATCGTACGGATAATTTCTTCCCGCTTCCAGACCGTATCCACTATGATGGGGATTGAAACTTGGGGCGGTGTTGTCAAGAACGGTGACCATAAAACTTCCAGACCGTATCCACTATGATGGGGATTGAAACGGTATTGAAAGTCAGCTGCCGCTGATCGTTGTGCTTCCAGACCGTATCCACTATGATGGGGATTGAAACTGACGGTGATGGTGTTCGTAGTTTCGCTGTTGCTCCTTCCAGACCGTATCCACTATGATGGGGATTGAAACTACACCCCAAACGCTAAGGGTAGTTGATGTGCAACTTCCAGACCGTATCCACTATGATGGGGATTGAAACATTTTAGCAACAAAGACATTGTCGCTTACAGCAGCTTCCAGACCGTATCCACTATGATGGGGATTGAAACACATGAGAATTTGGTCGCAGGGTACGGGCCGCTGTCCTTCCAGACCGTATCCACTATGATGGGGATTGAAACCATTATGTTTCCAGCTGAGCTGAAAATGGCCGCCTGCCTTCCAGACCGTATCCACTATGATGGGGATTGAAACTCATACGCGGGGTTGTCTGTGTCCTCCTCTTCGGACACCTTCCAGACCGTATCCACTATGATGGGGATTGAAACCGTTCCACAACGACTTTCTGCTGGACCAGTAATCTTCCAGACCGTATCCACTATGATGGGGATTGAAACACTAACTGCATCTATCATAGACTGATTACCGCAAACTTCCAGACCGTATCCACTATGATGGGGATTGAAACTGGAAGTGATCCCAGCAACGGCACCCATCCTCTTTCTTCCAGACCGTATCCACTATGATGGGGATTGAAACAAGGATTGAAGGCATAATCACGTGGGTTAAATCTACTTCCAGACCGTATCCACTATGATGGGGATTGAAACTTAAACCGAATAGTATCAGTAACAACCTTTTGGTTCTTCCAGACCGTATCCACTATGATGGGGATTGAAACTTAAACCGAATAGTATCAGTAACAACCTTTTGGTTCTTCCAGACCGTATCCACTATGATGGGGATTGAAACATTGAATCTTGCGGGTAATAACGGTGTTCCCGCGGGGCTTCCAGACCGTATCCACTATGATGGGGATTGAAACTTGATCCAAAACTCTTGACATAAGTTGTAGAGCGCTTCCAGACCGTATCCACTATGATGGGGATTGAAACTTTTCCCTATTACTACGTCCGATTGGAACTCTTTATCTTCCAGACCGTATCCACTATGATGGGGATTGAAACTCCTTTCATCACTGCGGTCGCAACCAAGTTGGTCTCCTTCCAGACCGTATCCACTATGATGGGGATTGAAACATTAAGCCCCGTGAGTGGGGCAAGGACTGCCGATGCTTCCAGACCGTATCCACTATGATGGGGATTGAAACTCTTTCGTTGTTTCTCCTCGAGCCGGTCAAGCCTCTTCCAGACCGTATCCACTATGATGGGGATTGAAACGTATTTTTCATTTATTTTTAATTTTGAATGTGAACTTCCAGACCGTATCCACTATGATGGGGATTGAAACATGCTTACCACAATGATACTATCCTTGCCAGAAAACTTCCAGACCGTATCCACTATGATGGGGATTGAAACTATGACGACTACCCAAAATTGCCACGGCGTGTGGTCTTCCAGACCGTATCCACTATGATGGGGATTGAAACTGTATGAATACTCATACAAATTCTGTGTCGAGTAGTCTTCCAGACCGTATCCACTATGATGGGGATTGAAACCTGAAAAGCCAAGCTCTAACGAGCTTGTTTTCATTGTCTTCCAGACCGTATCCACTATGATGGGGATTGAAACTCATTGGGGAGTATCCACCCTTCTGTGCGGATCCAACTTCCAGACCGTATCCACTATGATGGGGATTGAAACTTCGTGAACGTCGTCGTTAGGGCGGTGGAACTGGACTTCCAGACCGTATCCACTATGATGGGGATTGAAACTCACCCACTTTTGAATCCATGTCGAGTCGCTTGTTTCCTTCCAGACCGTATCCACTATGATGGGGATTGAAACCATAAATGCGGCGGTGATCACCATGTTGGTGATCAACCTTCCAGACCGTATCCACTATGATGGGGATTGAAACTCTGGGTTTCACCTGGTTTTAATCTTCCCTTGCCAGACCTTCCAGACCGTATCCACTATGATGGGGATTGAAACATGGAATACGCGGGCTTTTCGAGTCGCTGGAGTTGCCTTCCAGACCGTATCCACTATGATGGGGATTGAAACTAAAGCTGCGAGGTTGGGTGCTTACGTATCGCAATTCCTTCCAGACCGTATCCACTATGATGGGGATTGAAACTCTAGTAAAGGAGGATGCTTTGACGCTTTCTAAAATCCTTCCAGACCGTATCCACTATGATGGGGATTGAAACAGGAAAAAATGTGCGCTTGCCGCACCCCCTCAAATCCTTCCAGACCGTATCCACTATGATGGGGATTGAAACGGAAAATGGTCGCCGTGACGGCCCCGCTCTGATTACCTTCCAGACCGTATCCACTATGATGGGGATTGAAACATAAATTAATACTTGAATCAGGTAAAACTACAATTCCTTCCAGACCGTATCCACTATGATGGGGATTGAAACCTAAGCTGGTTTTTAGAAAGGTTTTTCTTAACACTCCTTCCAGACCGTATCCACTATGATGGGGATTGAAACTTTCAAAGGCGTAGACTACGCCTTCAACGCTGACACGCCTTCCAGACCGTATCCACTATGATGGGGATTGAAACCATCAAGTCCCACCCGTATCTGTTTGTACCTTTTGGCCTTCCAGACCGTATCCACTATGATGGGGATTGAAACAAATCTTCCAGGAGTTTTAATGACCCACGCCACGCAGGCCTTCCAGACCGTATCCACTATGATGGGGATTGAAACGCTGTCGTCTCTTTTGTTCTGTCATGTTTATACAGACCTTCCAGACCGTATCCACTATGATGGGGATTGAAACTCACAAAATAGTCGTCTTTCCCTGCACCCCAGACCGCCTTCCAGACCGTATCCACTATGATGGGGATTGAAACCAAGTTTGCACCCAGAGTGAATCGTTAACCTTAGTCACTTCCAGACCGTATCCACTATGATGGGGATTGAAACTTCTCGGACGAGTAGAAGGGAGCAGTTTCCATTTCTTCCAGACCGTATCCACTATGATGGGGATTGAAACTGTGATGGTCGGATTAGTTGAACCGGTGTTCCACAGCTTCCAGACCGTATCCACTATGATGGGGATTGAAACATTGTAAGTGTAAGGAGCAGTCCCCCCGATGGGCTTCCAGACCGTATCCACTATGATGGGGATTGAAACAATAAGGGGCGATAGGGTTGCCGCCTCCTGGAGTCAACTTCCAGACCGTATCCACTATGATGGGGATTGAAACCCGATACGTCCGGCGAGCCGTCGCCGTCAGCGTCGACTTCCAGACCGTATCCACTATGATGGGGATTGAAACTTTACGTGGGCACCACGATTTGTGCCCATTGAGGCTTCCAGACCGTATCCACTATGATGGGGATTGAAACATCCATTCGTCGATACTACAACCTGTAGCATCTTCTTCCAGACCGTATCCACTATGATGGGGATTGAAACACTTTGGCGGACCAGGGTAATTCTTCGCTTTGAAGCTTCCAGACCGTATCCACTATGATGGGGATTGAAACCAATGACAACCTCGTAATCGAAGAGGATTGTCACTTCTTCCAGACCGTATCCACTATGATGGGGATTGAAACTCTATTAGGAACAGTAATTCCGAATAAACTGTTGCCCTTCCAGACCGTATCCACTATGATGGGGATTGAAACTTGGGACCAACAGCGTGTACTGTCCCCATGCAGTCTTCCAGACCGTATCCACTATGATGGGGATTGAAACTGTATTTGGTGTACGATACCGGCCGGCGATACAACTTCCAGACCGTATCCACTATGATGGGGATTGAAACTTGTTTCACGATTTCTTTACTTCCCAACCACTTTCCCTTCCAGACCGTATCCACTATGATGGGGATTGAAACTGATAACAAACTAGTGTTGAGTTGAGTTGAAAAATCTTCCAGACCGTATCCACTATGATGGGGATTGAAACTATTCGGCAGCCATCAATTTGAGGTCGCCGATCACCTTCCAGACCGTATCCACTATGATGGGGATTGAAACAAACTCTGATCATTACTTCCCAAATTTTTTTCATCTTCCAGACCGTATCCACTATGATGGGGATTGAAACAAACATTAACCTCCGGATCTGGACCCCGGTTGTCCGACTTCCAGACCGTATCCACTATGATGGGGATTGAAACGTTAGTACGGCGATTCTGTAGCGTACGGACTAGCTTCCAGACCGTATCCACTATGATGGGGATTGAAACTAGAAGCATTCTAGTCACAGGAGGAGACTTCGTACTTCCAGACCGTATCCACTATGATGGGGATTGAAACTTTGTGCCGCGTCCAGCCCGTATGAAATCCATGACTTCCAGACCGTATCCACTATGATGGGGATTGAAACTAGGGGTACTGGTTCGACAAAGTCAAACCAGTACCTTCCAGACCGTATCCACTATGATGGGGATTGAAACTCATTGTGTTGCAAATCAGACGGGTAGTGCAGTCACTTCCAGACCGTATCCACTATGATGGGGATTGAAACGATAGTTGCCGCACCAGCAGCAACCATTCTTGCAGCTTCCAGACCGTATCCACTATGATGGGGATTGAAACACAATATTCATAGAAGCAAAAATTACTTTTTTGCCTTCTTCCAGACCGTATCCACTATGATGGGGATTGAAACCTTCTTGATTAGGAGCATAAGTGGCCCAATCGAACTTCCAGACCGTATCCACTATGATGGGGATTGAAACCCATAACCACTCATCCAACCAGTCCGCTTGGCCATCTTCCAGACCGTATCCACTATGATGGGGATTGAAACTGGTTACAAGATCTACAATCTTGCCCTTCTGAGTCTTCCAGACCGTATCCACTATGATGGGGATTGAAACTAATAGCCAGTGAGCTAGCATAAGCCGTTGCAAAATCTTCCAGACCGTATCCACTATGATGGGGATTGAAACTAATGGTTACGTATTCGTCCTTGGTACAGCCGGCTTCCAGACCGTATCCACTATGATGGGGATTGAAACCAGAGCATCTCATATGGATGAACTGTTCTATCACATCTTCCAGACCGTATCCACTATGATGGGGATTGAAACCTTCTATCGCCTCCAGGATGTACCTGTGGCCAACTTCCAGACCGTATCCACTATGATGGGGATTGAAACTTCTATGCCCAAAGAGGCACGTCCGTGTTTGGGCTTCCAGACCGTATCCACTATGATGGGGATTGAAACCACACCTTTGATTCCATCTTTCATGCTTTTTGTTTTATCTCTTCCAGACCGTATCCACTATGATGGGGATTGAAACAGTTACAAAGAATTCAACAACAACAATGTTGTTGAGACCTTCCAGACCGTATCCACTATGATGGGGATTGAAACTATGGAGAAACAGCTGGAAAAATCTGTGGATGCGGCTTCCAGACCGTATCCACTATGATGGGGATTGAAACAACTATTAGGCATATGTACAGTTGTTTTAAACGATTCCTTCCAGACCGTATCCACTATGATGGGGATTGAAACTGCATTGGCGAAGTCGAACGTAATTGCATTTGATGTGCTCTTCCAGACCGTATCCACTATGATGGGGATTGAAACACATAGGATGTAGCAATCCTTCATTTTCCTTTTCTCTTCCAGACCGTATCCACTATGATGGGGATTGAAACATATATAGGTGTAAGGGGTGAGCGCGTGATATAGCGCTTCCAGACCGTATCCACTATGATGGGGATTGAAACCCCCAACCAAATACCCCCGTACCGTGTGTGCTATCGCTTCCAGACCGTATCCACTATGATGGGGATTGAAACCTCTAGCTTATAGAAAAAGGCTTGCTTATTATTAGAATCTTCCAGACCGTATCCACTATGATGGGGATTGAAACTGCCCAGATATTACCGGACAGCTTTCCTATCGTTCTTCCAGACCGTATCCACTATGATGGGGATTGAAACACCACCAGTATGGTCTTCCATCCACTTTTATTACCCTTCCAGACCGTATCCACTATGATGGGGATTGAAACCATAATGAAAGTATCAAGTGAAGTGCAATCACTTCTGCTTCCAGACCGTATCCACTATGATGGGGATTGAAACTTTGGTAGACACTCTTAATAGCCTCGCCATAGACTCTTCCAGACCGTATCCACTATGATGGGGATTGAAACTTATCGCAATACCACCCGACCTCGCTAAGGTCATTGCCTTCCAGACCGTATCCACTATGATGGGGATTGAAACTTCTCCGTCATGGATATTGCAGTTTTTAGCGTTGCTTCCAGACCGTATCCACTATGATGGGGATTGAAACCGTATCGGCATTTATTTCATTTACACTTCGGGTATCACTTCCAGACCGTATCCACTATGATGGGGATTGAAACGACCCCGACGATATAGTCGCCTCCAAGTCTTCCCTCTCTTCCAGACCGTATCCACTATGATGGGGATTGAAACGTCTTGTCTGGAAGCTTGTTAAATATTTTCATTACTTCCAGACCGTATCCACTATGATGGGGATTGAAACGCTTGCCACACGGACACCTCGAATTCCTGATTCAGTCTTCCAGACCGTATCCACTATGATGGGGATTGAAACTTCACCAGCTGCGATACTATAAAATAGTTCGTGGATCCTTCCAGACCGTATCCACTATGATGGGGATTGAAACCGTCCGCAATGATTGGGGATTCACGTTTTAAGGCCCGGCTTCCAGACCGTATCCACTATGATGGGGATTGAAACCGTGTAAGTAACTTTATCCCCCACCTTATAGGCGACGCTTCCAGACCGTATCCACTATGATGGGGATTGAAACGGCAGGCTTTCTGCCCCATATGGGAGCTTTTTGTCCTCTTCCAGACCGTATCCACTATGATGGGGATTGAAACAACATAAATTTAAATTTAGTGGTGAAGTTGATTGTTTTCTTCCAGACCGTATCCACTATGATGGGGATTGAAACGGCCTTAAAGACATCGTAGTTTATCTTTAGCACCCCTTCCAGACCGTATCCACTATGATGGGGATTGAAACTGATTAAGCGAAATATGATCATTTTCGGGTGTTTTTACTTCCAGACCGTATCCACTATGATGGGGATTGAAACAAGTCGTACACAATAGTACCGATGTAGCTGGTTTTCACCCTTCCAGACCGTATCCACTATGATGGGGATTGAAACTACTGGGCACACGTGTCCGGAGTGGCAAAGTACTTTTCTTCCAGACCGTATCCACTATGATGGGGATTGAAACCATTTACAATGAAAAAGGCTATTAACATTTTGCTGGCTTCCAGACCGTATCCACTATGATGGGGATTGAAACCTTTCTAAGAAGAATTTGACAATTCTATCTCGGTCCTTCCAGACCGTATCCACTATGATGGGGATTGAAACGATGCAGGCCCTTTCGGATCCAAAACAGTTTTTTCGCCGCTTCCAGACCGTATCCACTATGATGGGGATTGAAACCAATGGCCTACTGCTACGGGCATGTTGCTTACCCCCTTCCAGACCGTATCCACTATGATGGGGATTGAAACTGGATTGGAGTTCTACCTCACCTGTAACTTCATATTGCTTCCAGACCGTATCCACTATGATGGGGATTGAAACTTTCAGTTGGAGTTCTACCATCATGCGTGTAACCTGTCTTCCAGACCGTATCCACTATGATGGGGATTGAAACTCTATTTTACCTGTTCCGTTACATGTTGGACAAGGTCTTCCAGACCGTATCCACTATGATGGGGATTGAAACGAAACATCTCCGTTTTTTTCAAACTTGCTCAATGTTTCTTCCAGACCGTATCCACTATGATGGGGATTGAAACTAGGGTCATAATGACCACTGTCAATAGTAAATACGAGCTTCCAGACCGTATCCACTATGATGGGGATTGAAACAGCAACGGAGACATTGCACGGGGGACGTTATTGCCTTCCAGACCGTATCCACTATGATGGGGATTGAAACATTCATTTCTAACTGCCCCAGTATGTACCAGTCCACCTTCCAGACCGTATCCACTATGATGGGGATTGAAACGACATACATCTTCCTCTAACCTGTTACTTCAGGTTTTCTTCCAGACCGTATCCACTATGATGGGGATTGAAACCTTTACCTAAGCTGATCAGTGATTGGTTAATATTATGCTTCCAGACCGTATCCACTATGATGGGGATTGAAACCTTCATGATATTTTATTTAAATTTTAATTGTTTGTAGCCTTCCAGACCGTATCCACTATGATGGGGATTGAAACTTGGATAAGGGTTACCATTGATCGTGTCTTTTTGTAACTTCCAGACCGTATCCACTATGATGGGGATTGAAACCGACATGAAGGAGTTGTCGTGATCGTATACCCTTTTCTTCCAGACCG
>Ga0163153_10008037_pt1 | contig 11134 bp, 11 predicted proteins | sample OliLakLV19MP6IB1_FD_148629 | JGI IMG/M metagenome (GOLD analysis project Ga0163153, IMG submission 148629) | Freshwater microbial mat bacterial communities from Lake Vanda, McMurdo Dry Valleys, Antarctica - Oligotrophic Lake LV.19.MP6.IB-1 | ecosystem: Environmental > Aquatic > Freshwater >... | reverse complement strand
AATTATTAGAGATAAGATTTACCCTGTCGTTATCGTTCACCTCGCTAAAGCTTAGGCGAAGCGGGTCTAACGGTCACAAAATTCGTGCCGCCATCGTCTAACGGTTAGGACGTGGCGTTCTCAACGCTAAAATCGGAGTTCGATTCTCCGTGGCGGCACCACCCAATTAATTCAAAAGTTAAAGTTAAATAATGACCGGAGAAATCTGTTTTTTATTAGTCATTCCGCTATACTAAAGAAAATTATTAAACTACCTCTATGAGCAACAAAAAGCCTCTGAACGAAGAAGAATTAAAAGCTAAGCTAACACCCGAGCAATATACGATCATGCGGGAGAAAGGCACCGAAGCTCCCTTCACAGGAAAATACGTTCATGAAAAAGCCGACGGTATGTATAACTGTGCCGCTTGCGACAGTCCCCTCTTTCCTTCTAATGCCAAGTTTGACTCTGGCACTGGCTGGCCCAGCTTTGATCAGGCTTTGCCTGGAGCGACTAGGGTCATCGAAGATGATAGTCACGGTATGACGCGAACAGAAGTGGTCTGTGCTAACTGTGGCTCACACCTAGGGCATTTATTTAATGACGGACCGACTTCAACTGGACAACGATATTGTCTAAACTCTGCCTGCCTCAACCTAAAGCTAAAAGGTTAAAGGTTAAAACATATAGCTAAAAACTTAGAGCTTAAAGCTGAGGTGTTGAGCTTTACGTTTTTAGTTTTAAGCTTTTAGCTTTTGAGCCATTCCTCTGTTTGTCGCACCAATAACTCCTCAGCCTGACTCTGGTCAGCCAGCAGAGCCTTGACTACTTTTTCCATGCGAGCTCCTTGAGAGCCTTTGACCAATATCGTACTCCCCTGCTGTAGCTGTTTTTCCAACCAGGTGATAACTTCGGCCAATGTTTTAAAAGCAAAGATATTGGCAGGATTCATCCCGGCATTTGAAGCAGCTAAGCTAGTATGATGAGCTAATACGCCGGTCGTTAGCAGATAGTCAATGTTAGCTTTTTTGATAGCATAGCCAACTTCCTCATGACCAGCTATGGCATAATCCCCCAGCTCCAACATATCACCTAAGATCGCGTAGGTCTTACTGTGTCGTAACACTCCGAGCTCAGCCAGAGACTCTAGCGCTGCTTTAGCGGATTGTGGCGCTGAATTATACGTGTCGTCAATAATCATCGTGTCGTGCCTACCAACGATGAGCCGCATCCTACCTGATGTCGGTTGCCAACGATTCAAACGTTCGCTGATAGTCAATAGATTCAAGCTACGATTGACCCCGACAGCAACCGCGGCCAATATAGCAGATATCTGATGACGACCGATAAGTCCCGGAATAAACATCGGTACAGTTGAACCTTGATAATGAATTTTGAAAGCTAAACCGATCGCTCCATAGCGCTCAGTCAAATGAATATCCTGAGCACTGATATCAGCCTGCTGATTGCAACCATAAGTCACCAGTCGAGCTTTGGTCTTACCGACAACGGTAGCTGCCACTGGATCATCGGTTGAGACGATAGCTATACCGTCTGAACGGAGACAAGAAATAATAGTAGTTTTTTCTTTAACTATATTTTCTAGTGACCCAAATTTGGCTAAGTGTGAAGCACCGATACTGGTCAGGATACCAATATGGGGCTCAGTTAGCTTCGTCAGATATTCGATATCGCCTACTCTATCAGCGCCTAGTTCTAAAATTAATACTTTAGGATACTGCTTGTCAGACATCAACAAACTAAAACCACGAGCAAAAAGGTGTAGCCAGGCCAAAGGATTTTTGCCGGGAGCATCTACGTCAAAGACAGTCAAAGGCACTCCCAGCTCGTTATTATAATTCTTGACTGTTTTACGCACACTGCCATTAGAAGCCAGCACCGTATAGATAGCTTCTTTGGTTGAAGTCTTGCCTACACTACCGGTGATAGCGATCACCAACGGTCGATACTTACGTATCACCGCCTGTGCTAACAAACCAGCTATTTTGACTCCAATCATCATATGAGTATTGTACACTATCCAGATTATTATTATGTAGCGCTATCGAGAGGGAGCAATCTGATAATATTTCAGCAGAAAGCTAGCAATCTCTCCAAATAAAGGCGCTGCACTACTCTCAGCCCACCCTGCTCCAGATGGATTCGTCAATTTGGTCACCATGGTAAAGCGCGGTTTTTCGACCGGACCAAAGCCAATGAATGATTGCACAGTTTTACCACCATAGCCACCTGTTTCGGCCACTTGAGCAGTACCAGTCTTACCCGCTATATAATACCCCGGCACACCGGCTTTTTTCCCAAAGCCATTGTCTACTGCGCTGACCATCATAGCTCCGACCTGACTGGCTGTCTGTGATTTGATCACTTGGCGTAATACTTTGGGCTGAGTCTTGACCGAGCGACCATCAGGATACCGTTGCTCTTCGACAATATATGGTTGCATCAGCTTACCGTCATTGGCAATAGCGTTGACCGCAGTTACTAATTGTAATGGTGTAGCGGTGATACCCTGACCAAAAGACGCAGTAGCTTTAAATATTTCTCCACTCTTGGCTAAGGAAGAAATATCACCTTTTGATTCTTGATCCAACTGTGCTTGATACGTCTGTCCAAAACCAAAATTTTTAATATACTTTTCAAAGACTTTATTCTCTACATTTTGAGTGGCAAAGATCATACCCGTATTGAGCGATTTTTCTAAGACACCAGTCATAGTAACCATACCGTGAGCCTTTTTATCAGAATTTTTGATAGCAAAGCCTCCAAGTTTGATGACTCCCTTATCTTCAAAAGTTGTCGACGGTGTGACCATACCAGTATCTAAAGCAATCGACATAGCCACTACTTTGAAGGCTGAGCCTGGCTCATAAGCTTCATAAACAGTATTATTATTAAAATCGCTGACTTGCTCTACTTCACCATAGTTATTCGGATCAAAGCTCGGAGTATTACACATGGACAAAATACGCCCAGTGGCTGTTTCCATAATTATTAAGCTGCCATTTTCCGCTCCCAAGCTAGCGACAGCTCGATCCAAGGCAGTACAGGCTTTAAATTGAATGGTACGATCAATTGTCAGCACCAAATCCACACCATCGACTGCACCGCTGGCCTCAGCACCATCTACTACCACACCGTTTTTAAGGGTACGTTCAAATTTTGACACAACACTTTGTCCAGATAATTCTTTGTCCCAATAGGCCTCGAGACCATAAATTCCTTGTTTTTTATCGTCACGCACGCCATAAAATCCCAAAAGATGAGCACCAATATTTTTGTCCGGATAAAAACGCCAGATTTCTTTTCTGAAGTAAATACCCGGCAGAGTGATTTTTTTTATCGCGACCAACTGTTCTTCCGTCACTTTATGTTTGATGGGTTCATAATTATCGGCTGTTTTTTGTAAGCGTTCAATAATATCTTCGGACCTCAAGCCTAAAGCCCCAGCCAAGGCATCAGCTGTATTTTCGGGTGCAGTAATCTTAGCTGGATCGACGTAGACTTCATAATAAACTTTATTAGCAGCTAAGGGATAGAGCTCTTCATCAGAGACATTGGTATGATCGCGAGCAAAGATCTCCCCTCGTGAGGGGTCAACGGTACTAATCCTCACATGTTGCTTCTCAGCTAATGCCACAAACGTGCTGTGCATCATGATTTGTAAATAAAAGAGACGTACCACAATAGCTAAAAATAACAAAAAAATAACCAAGCTTACAATGGTTATTCGCCGGTCTAGACGCAGGTGATTAGCTCGATCCAGGCCGTAGATCATAGAGCTTAACGATTAATAGCAACAGCTCCTCGAGGTTCTAAATACAGCACATTATCAGCTCTCACTAAGCTCAGCTGATTACTCACTGCTGTCAAACGTTCGATAGAACGTAATTCTGCCACTGATAAGGTCAGCTGGGCGCTGGCTAATTTCAAATCTTGGGAGGTAGTAGAATGTTGAGACATTTCATAGCTCTGACTCGCAGACCAATTGGCAAAGACTAAACGCATGAGAAATGAACCGACCAGCAAGATAAGGAGCAAGATATTTATTCGACGCATATTTATTTTTGTTTTCAACCAACCTCTTGTTTGCAATGCCATCAGCCAGCTGGCAGATAAGCGAGACGTGCAAAATATAAGTGAGGTGATCCGCCTGTGGCGGATTAGTTAATAATTAAACAGCTAACAATGAACAGCTACAGCACTTCAGCTGCTCTGAGTACCGCACTACGACTACGTGGATTGGCTTTTTGTTCGGCCTCAGACGCAGTCACTACTTTCTTGGTGATGATTTTTAAACGGGCAGGATGATGACAACGGCAGATAGGCAACTCCGGAGGACAGATGCAATCACGAGCTTGCTGTTTGAAATACTGCTTGACTAAACGGTCTTCTAAGGAGTGAAAGGAGATAATCACGATACGCGCCCCGGAGGGTAGCCAGTCCAACATAGTGTCTAGGAAGGTTTGGATATTGCCCAGCTCATCGTTGATAGCGATACGTAGAGCTTGAAAGGTTTTGGTCGCTGGATGTATCCTACGGCCGCGTCGAGGCTCGACATCTTCGATAGCATTAGCCAAGACATCGGCCGTCAAAGCATCGCCCCATTGCTCGACTAAACTTTTAATCACCTGAGCAATTTTTTTAGCTTGTCGCTCTTCACCATACTGATGAATTACTTGAGCCAATCGCTCGACGGTATTATTTTGAATGAACGCTACAGCGGTTTGTCCATCGATCGGATCAAAGCGCATATCTAACGGCGCAGGGTCATTGAATGAAAACCCTCTCTGCTGACGATCTAGCTGATCCGATGATAAACCAAGATCAAGTAGAATCCCGCTAACTGGACTAACTGAAGATACATCTGTTTTTATATTTATTATTTGTTTGTAATTTGCCCGGCGCAGGATCACTCGTGCGCCATATTTTTTTAATTTATCTTCCGCGGCTTTGATTGCCTGCGGGTCTAAATCTAATCCTAAAACTTTACCGTGTGGACCTGTGGCTGCCAAAATAGCAGCAGCGTGACCACCACCTCCGACCGTACCGTCGATAAAGTTTTTATTTTTACTAACTTGTAAATGTGCTAGCACCTCTGAGACTAGGACAGGAATATGCTGAAAGTCAGACATTAGACCCCCAAAGCTCCCAACGCTTCTGCAATTTCACTGCTCTGTTCTTCGGTACTCTGCTTATACGTTTCCCACACCGTCTGATCCCAGATTTCTAGACGATTAAAGAGTCCTGTAACAACCACGGCTTTATTCAGTCCAGCAAATTGCTTCAGATAATCAGGCAAGATAATTCTTCCCTGCTTATCCAAAGCAACTTCCATCGCCCCAGCCAGCATCAGACGAGCAAAGGCGCGAGACTTAGCCTGTCCCAGTGGTAGCTCAGCCAGCTTGGTGGATAGCTTCAACCACTCGCTCGGGGTGTAAATGAACAAACAATTATCCAAACCACGCGTAACGACAGCTCCATCGGCTAACTCAGGACGAAACCGCGTCGGTATCAGCAGACGGTTTTTGTCATCAATATTGTACTGATATTCACCAATGAACACGGAATTAAGAATTAGGAATTAAGAATTTCGCCAACCGTGCTTCACCATAGCGGCTATGCGACGGCAAGAGCTTTAGCGTGGCGAGAAGAGCAATCGGCCTCTGGCCGAAGGGATTGGAAGTTTAATAATGTGAGTTGTCCACAGTAGTTATGACTTATCCCCACTTTTATCCACTTTCTTACCTCTTAAATCCATTATACTCCACTTGAGTGATTTTTTCAACCACTTTTATCCACAAGGTTACGACATATTTCAATATTTTTGGCAAACATACCCCGCACCACTTTCACTGATAACCTTTTAAAATAAGAAAACTATTTTATTACACCTATACTCAACAGAGGATAATGAAAAATGAGGTGTGAAAGTTGTGCGGGATAAAAAAACCGCCGTGACACATGATGTGCCTCGGCGATCAGGAATGGTGTTGGCTGATCTCACACCGCGACTTCGAAGTGAAGAATCTCCTCGCTGTGAATCAGCTCAGCTCGAGGATCACGCTCCCAACGAGCCTTCATCCGCTGGACAGCATAGAGCGGTACATCATGGATGTTACGACCATGAAACAGCGCCAAGGTTGCTTCGTCATCGCAGCGAATCTCGATCGTATGGATGGTCATTTCGTGCAACTCAGCGAACCGCACGTACTTTTCATACTCCCAGAGCTGTGATGCTGAGTTATCAACAACGACACTATTCGTGCTCTTAGCCACTGCAAAGAGAAATTTACCCCAACAATCGGAGTGAGCTTTTGGCACCAACTTGCGTTCATAGCGGAAGACCCCGTCCAACATAAAGTAGTGATTCGCACTGAAAACCAAAGCATCGTATTGGGCGACGAGTTTCGTCGCCAACAGCGTTTTACCAGCACCAGGCAAACCCCGCAGGATAAAACAGTAGCGCGTAGCCATCTATTGTCCTTTCGCTAGAGAAAGATAAAATAAAAAAAGATCTAATTCAATATTAAATCATGTATTACTATAATTGTCAATTCTAAAATGAGGGGTCTACCTGCTAACTTCTTAACCAATCCTCGGCTCCTGGCTATATTCCGCTGGCAAAAAACCTTTTTTTGCTTTTTTACTAGCTGTTTGAATAACCTTAGAAGTCAGTGATCCAGATAATGTCAGACTAAAAGTTTTCACTTGCCAAGCCCAACCAAGCGCGTTTACTTCTGACAAGGCTAATCGCTGTGAAGCCAAGCTCATCGTCCCTTGGATCAGACCTATAGCCATGATATCTGACTGGCGAACTTTTTTTAGACGTAATAATTTATCCAATAATGGTAAGCTGGCTTGATCTAACTTCGCAGCCTGAGATGAAACAGAAGCCAAGACATCGTCACGTAGTAGATGCCAACGCACCACTCCGACATTACCTGGATCAAGTATAACGATACATAATTTGGACATTTGTTAGACAGCTAATTTATTAATAACCACAGTAGGACGAATATTGAGAACTTGGTAGACGAACTTATCCGTCATTTCTTTACGATAGGTAAACTCTGCCTTAGTCAAAATAGTATAACGCAAACTATCTTGAAACTCAGACCCTAGCTTATTCAATATATGTTCCACGGCTTTTTTATCTATGGTACCGACCAAAAATATATCAGTCGGGACATCACTGCCGTTAAACACTCCGGTTAAAATTAATAACTGAACTCCTTTGAGTGCAACCAGCTGGTGAGCTAAGCGTTGCTCCAAGACAATAACCGCTTTATATATCAAAGATTTGAACTCGGGCAATAGAGGAAATTCAAGATTTAAGCGCCAAACAGTCTCGCCATCAATTGGAAACTTTTCTATCAAACCCATATCCGCCAGACCTGCCAATTCTGGTAGGATTTTCTTGGCTGGATGTCGTAGCTCACTGACTAATTGCTCAATGCTAGTTTGAGCATCAGGCTGCTTGATAAACCACGTCACCAGCCCTGCTCGTAAGGCAGAACCAAATAATAACTTTAACATAATCTTAGCGTCATTATATCATAGAGTGCTGTATCGAAGAACCGAACCACCCCTCACCCCTCCTTGCAAAGGAGGCCTGCCTTGCCGGTAGGCAGGGGAAACGGTACGGTAGAAAAATTTCAGCTAAAATGGTATTATACAGTCAGTAAAATATATGATTAAACTCAGTAAGTTATTCCTCCATGACCATACAGCCAGTAGAAGCGAAACGGAGATCTTCGTTGGGTCATCAGAGTCCGAGCCGGCCAAAAAACTATTATTACTTTGTGATTTTCCTAAAAGTCGCCTAGATCAATCGTATTTAATGGATGCGATTATTAAGCAATGCGTCGAATCTTTTGAGGCTAGTATTGATATGGGGGCGGACAAAGCCTTAGAAAAAATCTTAGAAGATCTTAATTATTTATTGCCAGAAATAACGCCAAAAAAGAATAAAATTTGGCTACAGAATTTAAATATTGCCGTTGGTTTACTCCATCGTGACGAAGCACACTTTGCCGCTATCGGTGATATGTCCGTCTGGCTCCTACATCAAGGTGCTATGAGCCAGCTAACCGCTGGAAGCAAAATGGTCAATCCACTCAAACTATTCACCGACGTTACCAATGGGTCTATTAGTAAGGGCGACGTTTTATTATTGACTAACCCAGCCCTCACTGACTACATCTCAGAAGTAAAAATTAAACAAATAGTTAGCCAGGGCTCTCCAGCAGAAATGGTGGAAAAATTTGATCTCTTATTACAGCCAGTACCAACTTTTGTCAGCTTCGCCTCTATTATCATCAAAATGATGGAATCAGCCACAGAGACAGAAGTACCAGTATCTGAGGTCAGAAAATCTGCTAATTATCGCCCTAAAGCAGCGCTACGTCCAAGCTACGGTGAAGCAGATTATGCTCCTGCTACTGCTAAGCAGAGTCCGAGAGCTCGTCGGTCTGGCAAATCATTCATCAGTAAACTACTGTCAACCCTAGGATTTTTTGCCCGTGCCATGAGAGATTATTTCCTTATTATAGGCAATATACTTGTGACGATGTTCCGTTATCTCTTGGCTAGCATCATGTTTGTCGTCAATCCCCGTTATCGTCAGCCACGTGAGCAAATGGCTTGGGAGACGATAGAGACAGTCGTGGGCAATTGGAAACGAGTCTGGCATAATCTATCAGTAATGAGTCGCTGGCTAATGGCCGGTACAGGTATTATTATTATTGTTATCTTTAACATCATTATTATTAGCGGTTTAGGAGCTCAGATTAACAAGCAAAAAAATGTCTACAATGAAACATTGATCAGTATTGCTGATCTCCAAGCAAAAGTAGATAGTAGTCGACAATATAAAGATGACAAACAAGCCGAAACTATACTCGTCACTATGATTGACATGCTGGCTCAGCTCCGACCAACCGTCAAGGACGAACAAGATCGACTAAAAGAAATTCAAGAAAAAGTAGCGCGTCAACTGAATGAAGTTCGTCATATTAACTATGTGACCAATCCTTTGCTGTATCAAGATTTATCAGCTATCAACAATATTCAATACGTAGCAGTCTCAGGTACAGAAACCTACATCACCGCAGCTGACGGATTATATAAGCTGTCAGGCTCTTTAGAAAAAATTGCTACTACTACGTTATCGCAGGGACGCATTTTACAAACGTCCAAAAATCTTTTTGTCTTGAATGATAAATCACTATTACGACGTAATGGTAGTAGCCTAGAGACAGCTAGCCTAGCGTTCAATAGCAACCTACAAAATATTGATAAAGCTTTGATTTACGCGGATAATCTGTACCTACTCGATCGTTCGAGTGGCAGTATTTATAAACAAAGCGGCAACGGCGACTCCTTCAATGCTGGTACGGTCTGGCTCAATGATCAAAGCTTATTAACAACTATCCAAGACTTCACCATTGATGGCAATATCTGGCTGATCAATGACCAAGGTGAAATCGTCAAATTATTTAAAGGCCAACGGCAAAATTTTGACTATCAGCGTCCTAATCCACTCTTCGGGTCTGGCAGTAGTATCATGACGACGACTAAATCATCCTATCTCTATATTCTCGACCCGGTGAATAAGCGCGTAGCTATTATTGATAAAAACGGTAATATTAAGGATCAATATACTTCTCCAAAATTTGATAACTTAAAAAGTTTCGCCGTTGATGCCAACGAAAAAATTATCTATCTCTTGAACGGTAGTACTATCTATCAACTAGCGATAAATAAATAAGCGCGTTTCCGAAGAAACGCGCTTTAGTGATAAACTCGAACGGTTAAGCTGTAGCCTAGTTGTGGCTGAGCTCTTTTTTTTACCCGTTCAACTTGTCGTGATGATAACCTTATAACGGCCGTGTGGTCAGAATAGCGCGGCAGTCCGCCTGACGCAGACGCCTGATAACTCGAGCCAGGTCCGAACCTAGCTGTGTCGCTGCAGCTGTACGCACTCTCAAGCGAAGTGGCTCATCGCTCGATAGGAAAGTCCGTAATACCTCTTTATCCTTTCGGCGCAGTATCACCATAGCAGCAGGCAGCTGGGCCAGATAAAAAGTTTCGTCGCCAGCATACCTATCTTTCAAAAATGGTAGTAAAGCTGTCCAACCAGTTCGCCTGAGCTGACTAACTTTCAACTCTCACTCCTTTCAACCGGGATAGATGTTAATACGTCTGCAGGATGCAGAACAACGCCTTGATGGCACGGTCCAGATCTTGCTGGACCTTAACAATAGATACTCTGAGTGATTGCGCAATCTGCCGAGTAGTTCTCGGCTCGGTCTGAAGCTTCAGACCGTAGAGCTTGATCAGGACGCTACTCTGAGAAGTCGTCAGCTGGTCAATGGCTCTACACCAGTCAGTTTGAGTCAACATGGAATTATTAATCGCTCCATACCGGTTGTAAATTACCTTACTGACGACGGAAATCCGCTGATATTTCAAACCTTGCCCCTCCCCATGGTAAATGTACAGTGCTATTCTCCGATGAGAATAAAAAACTAGAATACAATACTATACCTATTCAGTCAAGCTTTTGGACTTGCTTTAACTGGTCAGCTGAGTCAATAAAAGACTAAGAAAAATAAATTGTAAGATTAATCCCAGAGGGAAAGACAATTTAAAGCCAAAATTTCTTAAAATAATAGTATGAATCCAGCGATGAAACTTGTTGAGTCTCGCAATTATTTGAGGTATAGACAGCGACGTTAATAGCTTATAGACGTTAGCAATGATAATATTCTTTCCTAACAAGGCATGAAGCTGGGGAAAAGCCAGCGATAAAAAATCAGGTAAAACCGCTCCAAAGATACCAGCTAATAATACCAATTGATTATAATCAGGGTCAGTAGCGGTCGCCAATATCAAGATCGTCAAACAAATAGTCAGAGTCAGATCAACCCCAGCGATGAAAATAAACTTAGCTTTATGCGAATTAATTAACTCTCCCACCTTTTCATCACCGTGAGGAATAAAATCAAAAATAAAATGTGAGACAAAACCTCCAGCAAAAGCTAAGGCAGGATTATGAGTTTGTTGGGCAATGATAGCTCCGATAGCCGCGTGGACTGTTAAATACATACTGATATTTATTAGATAGTATAA
>Ga0163153_10008036_pt1 | contig 11134 bp, 9 predicted proteins | sample OliLakLV19MP6IB1_FD_148629 | JGI IMG/M metagenome (GOLD analysis project Ga0163153, IMG submission 148629) | Freshwater microbial mat bacterial communities from Lake Vanda, McMurdo Dry Valleys, Antarctica - Oligotrophic Lake LV.19.MP6.IB-1 | ecosystem: Environmental > Aquatic > Freshwater > Lake... | reverse complement strand
TCCGCGTCCAGCACGCCGGCGTCGAATCCGCCGCTGTCCCGCTCCGCATCGCCGGACCCGCCCGCCCGGGCATCTTCACACTCAGCCAGGACGGCAAAGGTCCCGGCGCCATTCTTCCGGCGTCGGCCCGGCGGGGCGCCGTCGTCGAGATTTATTGCACCGGTCTGGGCGCAACGCTCCCGCCGGCCGAAGGACTGGAGCGGACGCGGCTTGATCCGCAGGTTGAGATCGGAGGGCGCGATGCCGAAGTGCTCTTCAGCGGTCTCGCGCCCGGCCTCCTTGGCGTGTATCAGGTGAACGCCCGCGTGCCGGTTGACGCAGCCGCCGGCGGCGCTGCGGAGGTCCGCCTTCGCGCGGGAGGAGCCGTCAGCAACACGGTTACCATGGGAATTTCCGTCGAACCGATTTGACACCGGACGAAAGGGGTGTTTTACATTGTACGCAGGGTCATCCCTATTCACTCAAGGGGGTTGTTCATGGGAATCGCTAATTTTAGGCACTGGCAGGGCCGCTTGGCCACGCTGGTTTTTGCGACGATTCTCGGAATCTACACGATTCCGGCGGCGGCGCAGGTTTTGTACGGGACAATTTTGGGAACGGTTGAGGACGCCACTGGCGCCGTGGTGCCCAATGCAAAAGTAAGGGTTACGGAAAGGGCCACCGGCTTCACGCGGGATGCCACCTCAGACGTTTCCGGAAACTATTCGGTTCTCAGCATTCCGCTTGGTTCCTATTCGGTGAAGGTGGCGGCCAACGGTTTCAAGACATTGACCCGCAGCGGTGTGGCTGTTGCGGCCAACAGCACGACTCGTATCGACGCCTCGCTGGAGGTCGGCGCCGTGTCGGACCAGGTCACGATTGAGGCTTCAGCAGTTCAACTGCAGACCGACCGCAGCGACACGAAATCGGAAATCACCGCGAAAACGGTGCAGGAACTTCCGTTGAATCAATATCGCAACTACCAGGCGTTGATCAACCTGGTTCCGGGCGCAACGCCCGCCAGTTTCCAGAACTCGTCGACCGACACCCCGGGCCGCGCATTGCGACCTTTGTGAACGGCACTTCGACGAACAACAATGTGACGCGCCTGGACGGCGCGACGAACATCAACATCTGGCTGCCGCACCATGTGGCTTATGTTGCGCCGGCGGAAACCGTGGACAACGTGAGCATCACGACCTCCTCGTTCGATGCCGAACAGGGCAGGGCGGGGGCGCGGCGATGACCGTGGCTTCAGCGAGCGGCACGAATCAGATTCACGGCGCGGGCTGGTTGTTTCATGAGAACGACGGCCTGAAATCCCGGCCGTATTTCATGCCGGTAACAGCCGTGAAACCGCTGTACAAGCTGAGCATCTTTGGCGGCAAAGTCGGCGGAGCCATTATCAAGAACAAGCTGTTCTATTTTGGCCATGTGGAATTGACCCGCCAGCAGACCGGCGGGTCGAACTTCTTCAACGTTCCCAACGCCGCGATGCGCGCCGGCGATTTCTCGAATTTCATCGTGCCAGACACGCAGGGCACGATCTTCGACCCGGCGACGGGACAAACCAACGGAACGGGCCGGACGCCGTTCGCCGGCAACCGCATTCCGGCGGCGCGTTTCAGCCCGCAGGCGCTTCGGCTCCTGCAGTTGGTTCCAACGCCGAACAGCGAAGCCAGCCAAGTGATCGCGGCTAACCGGACTATCGCCAACAATCACTTTGTGAACGCGACCGGCAAGTTTGATCGGACCAACTACGACTGGAAGGCCAACTGGAACCGGAACGAGAAGCACACGATGTTCTTCAAGATGTCGGCGCTTGACGCGGACGTGGGCGGAATCTTCGGTCTCGGTGAGGCTGGCGGCGCCGGTGTCGGCGGCGACCCTGGGACAGGCTTCACAAGGCAGTATTTGGGTCCTGTCGGTACGAACTACACCATCTCCCCGACCATGTTATGGGACGCGAACTTCGGCCTTACCAACATGGATCAAACGGTGCAGGGCGTTGATTACGGCAAGAACTGGGGCTCGGAAGTTTTCGGAATCCCAGGGACGAATGGTTCCGACATCCGGCAGAGCGGCCTGCCAGTGTTCAACATCAACGGGATGTCCTCATACGGACTGGGCAACGGTTGGATGCCGCTGTTCCGCGACGAGCGCAGTTATACATTCACCACGAACCTGTCGATTCTCAAGTCCAAACACGAGATCCGGATGGGCTTCGACCTGGTACACCATCAGTTGAACCACTGGCAGCCGGAAGTGGACAACCCGCGCGGTCGATTCGAATTCGGCGGCGGCGTGACGGCGCTGAACGGCGGCGTAGCCGCGTTGCAGGCGAACGGATTCGCGCAGTTCCTGCTTGGCATGCCGACAAGCATGTCAAAGAGCTTGCAGTATGAGCTGATGACCGGCCGCGAATGGCAGTTCGGCTGGTATGCCCGCGACCGCTGGCAGGTCAACCGGAACTTGACCATCAACTACGGCATGCGCATTGAGCGTTATCCGCTGATGACCCGCGGCGGCGGCAAGGGACTTGAGTTCCTGGACGTGAACACGCAGCGCATCGTGCTGGGCGGCCGCGGTCCGATTCCGACGAACCCTGGGCTGAAGGTCCAGCCGTTGTTTGTGACGCCTCGCTTGGGCATCGCATTACGCGTGACCGACAAGACGGTAATCCGTACGGGGTATGGCATGACGATCGATCCGCTGCCGTTCTCGCGTCCGTTGCGCGGCTTCTACCCGCTGACGATCGCGAACACGTTCCAGCAAAACACCGCGTTCGAGAACTTCGGCACGCTGGCCTCCGGTATACCGAACATTCCGACTCCGGATCTCTCCACCGGAATCATCCCGCTCCCTGGCGGCATTGATATGCGCAGCCCGTGGGGCAAGATCAACCGCGGCTACATCCAGTCGTGGAACTTCACGATTGAGCGCCGTTTGGCGAACAACCTCACCGCTTCGGTGGGCTACGTTGGCACGCAGACGACGCACCAGTTGGCGGACCGCGACATTAACGCCGCCGCTCCCGGCGCCGGCAACAATGGCCGTCCGCTGTTCGCACAGTTCGGGCGCAACCGCGACCTGAAGATGTGGGACGGCTGGCTAAGCTCCAATTACCACGGCTTGCAGACCAGCGTTCGCGGCAACCCAACGAAGGACCTGTTCATCCAGGGCGCCTACACGTGGGCCAAAGCCATCAACATGACCGACGAGGATGGCTGGGCCGGCGTTGGCTGGAACTGGGGACCGATGATTAACCGCAACCGTGCGGTGGCGGGTTATGACCGTCCGCACGTCTTGCAGATGGGCTGGTTGTACAACCTGCCGTTCGGCAAAGGAAAGAAGTTCGGGAACTCGTCGAACGCGGTGGCCAATGGCATCATTGGCGGCTGGCAGGCCGGCGGCATTTACTCGGCCTATTCGGGCACTCCGTTCACGATTTCCGCGGACGGGGCGCGCTTGAATGCGCCGGGCAACATCCAGACGGCGGACCTGGTGGGCAACTTCCAGTACCTCTACGGGAAGGGCAGCGATACGCCATACTTCACGGCGGCTGCGTTTGCCAATCCCACACCCCCAGGCGTGGCGCCTCGCTTCGGAAACACGGGCCGGAACGCATTCCGGGTTCCCGGTGTTGCGGGCCTTGATTTCAACGTGATCAAGACGTTCAACATTACCGAATCGATGAACGTACAGTTCCGCGCGGAAGCGGCGAACCTGAGCAATACGCCGCGGTTCGGCGGACCGGGCAGCAACGTGGATGGCGGCAACTTCGGCGTCATTACTTCGGCCGGCGGTGAGCGGCAACTGCGGTTTGGCCTCCGGTTTGCGTTCTAAACTGGAAGGTTGATAAACACAAGACAACTCGGGCGCCGGCTTTGGCTGGCGCCCGTTTTCTTTTTTGCGTGTTGGGGGCAGTTGCCCGAAGAAGGGCAGCAGCGGATGGCGGCCGGGGACTTTGCCGGGGCAGTTGGCATATATGAGCGTTTGGTGAAGCAGGCGCCGGCGAATCCGGGCTGGAAGCTGAACCTGGGGATTGCGCTGCATATGGCGGGGCGGGATAAAGAAGCTGTCGGGCCATTGGAGATTGCCTCCAAGGCGATGCCGGAGGCGTTTCCCGCCCACGCGTTGCTGGGGACGTCACTGCTGCGGTTGGGGGAAGCGATGAAAGCCATCGGACCCTTGCAGCGGGCGGTGGCGATGAAGCCTTCCGATCCACAAGGTAGGCGGATGCTGGCGGAGGCCTTTTTGCAATTGAAGCAGCCGAATATGGCCGGTGAATCAGTTGCAGGCGTTAACGCGGTTGGAACCATCGGACGCGGGGGCATGGTATGTGTTGGGGCGGGCGAATGAGGCCACAGCGGCTGAGCTGTTTCAACTATTGGCGCGGCGGTATCCGGAGTCGCGGGCGTTCCTGTTGACGACGGCAGCGGTGAGGAAGAAGCAGCAGCGGTTGAAGGCGGCGGCGGCGTTGGAAAAGCAGGCTCGATCGCGCCCTCCTCTGGCGCGGGCGGACACCTTGGCGAGTTTGATTGAGACGTATAGCGAAGGTGCGCGGAAGGCGTTCACCCAATTGGGTGTTCTGCCGGACAACCCGCAATTGCACAAGATCAAGGCCGAGACGCTACGGGCGCAGGGGAAGCATCTGGAGGCGGTGGAGGAGTGGCGGTTGGCGCTGGCGTTCGATCCGAGAGACCGTGCGACGGAGCGGGAATTGGCGGCGTCCTTGTATGCCGGCTCGCAGTATTTAGAGGCATTGAACACGCTGGAACGGCTGCTGATGCATGATCCGGATTCGACCGTCCTCCAGTTCTTGAAGGGCGACTGTCTGTTGCAACAGGGGCAGGCGGAGGAGGCGATCGGGCCGTTGACCCGGGCAGTTTCCATATTACCGGCGCGGGCTTCCTTGGGGCGGGCGCTGCTGGCAGTGGGACGGGGCGCGGAGGCGGTACCGCACTTGGAGGCGCCAGCGACCGCACTGGACACCGACGGGGCACTGCACTTTCAGTTGAGCCGGGCGTACCAAATGGCGGGGTCGACCGACAAGGCAGCGGCGGCGTTGGCGGAGTCGCAAAAACGGCGGGTGGACGCGCAACAATAGGTTCATGAAGACTCTATTTGCCCTGCTCGCGATAACCGTCGCGCTGCATGGCCAAACCGTGCCGGAAGCGAAAGCGTTTCTCGATGAGGCGGAGGCGACGCTGCTGAAGCAGTCGAACTTCCTGAATCGGGCGCAGTGGCTGCAATCGACTTATATCAACCCAGATAGCGAGATGCAGGCGGCGCTGGCCAATGAGCAGTACATTGAGGTCGTGAAGGACTACGCCCGGAAAGCGGCGCGGTTCGAAAAGCTGAAACTGCCCGCCGATATGGCGCGGAAGCTGAAGCTGTTGAAGATCGGGCTCACACTCGTGACACCGTCGAACAAGGCCGAGGCTTCGGAACTGACGCAACTGACGGCGCGGATGGAATCCACGTACGGTTCGGGAAAGTACTGCCGGGACGCGGCGCAGGACAAGGGGCGGTGTCTCGACTTACAGGACATTACGCTGATTATGGCCAATAGCCGCGATCCGATAGAGCTGTTGGACGTCTGGCAGGGTTGGCATAAGGTTGCCAACCCGATGAAGACGGATTATGAGCGGTTTGTGGAGTTGGGCAATAAGGGTGCGAAGGAGATAGGGTTCGCGGATATGGGGGCGATGTGGCGGTCCAAATACGATATGCCGCCGGACGCGTTCGCCAAGGAAGTGGACCGGCTGTGGGAACAGGTGCGGCCGTTGTATGTGAGTCTGCACGCCTATGTGCGGACCAAGTTGCGGGAGAAGTACGGCGCTTCCGTATTTCCAGAGAAGGGGCCGATTCCGGCTCATTTGCTGGGCAATATGTGGGCGCAAAGCTGGGATAACATCTACGACGTTTTGGAGCCGCGGGGCGCGGCGAAAAACTTTGACCTGACGGCGATTTTGAAACGGAAAAAGATCGATGAGTTGGAGATGGTGCGCTACGGAGAGCGGTTCTTCCAGTCATTGGGATTCGCGGCGCTGCCGAAGACGTTCTATCAACGGTCGTTATTTGTTAAGCCACAGGACCGGGAAGTGGTGTGCCATGCGTCGGCGTGGGACGTGGATAACGAGGAAGATCTGCGAATCAAGATGTGCATTCAGATTACCGGGGAGGAGTTCGCGGTGATCCATCATGAGCTGGGACATAACATCTATCAGCGGGCTTACCGGACGCAGCCGTTTCTTTTCCGCGATTCGGCGAATGACGGATTTCATGAGGCGGTCGGCGATACGATTGCGTTGTCGATTACGCCGGAGTATTTGGTACAGGCGGGGCTACTGGATAAGGCTACGGATCCGAGCGGAGATATTGGACTGCTGTTGAAACAGGCGTTGGCGAAAGTGGCATTCCTGCCGTTTGGATTGATGATCGACCAGTGGCGGTGGAAGGTTTTTTCGGGAGAGATTACGCCGGCGAATTACAACCGGACATGGTGGGAGTTACGACGGAAGTATCAGGGTGTGGATGAACCCGGGCGGACAGAAGCGGATTTTGACCCGGCGGCAAAGTATCATGTGGCGGCGAATGTCCCTTACACGCGGTACTTTTTGGCGCATATCTTGCAGTTCCAGTTTCACCGGTCGTTGAGCCAGACGGCGGGGTGCAAAACGCCGCTTCATCGTTGCTCGATTTATAACTCGAAAGAGGCCGGGACGAAGCTGAACGAGATGCTGAGTATGGGCGTTAGCCAGCCCTGGCCGGTGGCGCTGACGGCCATTACAGGGAATCCGGAGATGGACGCGACGGCGATTAAGGACTACTTTGCGCCGCTGCAGAAATGGTTGGATGAGCAGAATAAAGGCAAAGCGGTGGGTTGGTAGGGGAATCACTCCTCAGCTTCCGAGGGCCATCGTCCGATAAATCATATCGCATGGGCTCGGATCGACATGAGAGTGCAACCCGATGGACGGGTCGGTCCCCAATCGGCTATAATTGCGTATCAATCCGGTACTGCTGGTGCGAAAGAGATTAGGAGAACGGGATCATGCCTTATCGCATCGTGGTGATCGAAGACAACAGCGCCGATGTCTGCCTCATCAAGGATGCTTTGAAGCAAGCCGGGATCGGTTTCGAAATCCATTCGATTGAGGATGGAGAGACTGCTCGAAACTACATCCAGGCTCCGAATAGCGTCCTGCCCGATCTCGTTCTCCTCGATTTGAACTTTCCACGAATCGATGGAATGGAATTGTTACGGCTCATAAGGCAGCAGGCATCGTTCGAAAGTGTGCCTGTGATCGTGTGGAGTTCACTTCCATCACATAAGGACCTCAGGGCAATTTCGGAATTCCAGGGCACGCAGGTTATCTGCAAGCCTTCTTCATTCGACGCGTTTCTTGAGCTTGGCGCGCTAATCGGCAAGGTTTTGAATTCGAGCAGGTCCACTAAGGCATGATGTCAAAAACGCTAGAATCCTCCCTGCTTGTGCGGCTCAGGCAAGCTACGAGCCCTTTCCACGAAGCAATTGAGAAGCACGTGGATGTCCTGCGTCCGGATCTTTCGTCAACCGAGTACCGGCATCTGATTGAGCGGTTTTATGGATTCTATGCGCCTCTTGAATTGCGCATGGCTCAGGTGCCGAGCCTGAATGTGGCGTGCCCCGATTATGCGCGGCGCAGGAAGACGGCGCGCCTCGAACAGGATCTCTGTGCCCTCGGTTTGTCCGCCGATGCCGTCGCCAGACTACCACGCTGCACGGAACTACCGGCGCTTGCTACCGTGGCGGATGCGCTCGGTTGTCTGTACGTCACTGAAGGGGCGACGCTCGGAGGCGCTATCATCTCGCGCCACGTCTTCACCATTCTAGGCGTTACCGCAGCAACAGGATGCGCGTTTTTCACCAGTTACGGCGACGAGCGAGGGGCAATGTGGAAAGGCTTGGGCGAGATTCTAAACACCGTCTCAGAGGAACCCAACAAACTAGCCGTCATTCAATCGGCATGCGCCACCTTTCAGACTTTCGACACTTGGCTTCAACATGAATGACGCGCACTGCAGCTTGTACTGACTCACTTCTCATGGATAAAAGGAGCGCCCATGGATCAAGCAACCAACGCGGTACAATCGGATGAAAACCCCGTAACAGCCGGAAACGTAGACCTTAGCAATTGTGACCGCGAACTGATTCAGTACGCTGGCGCCATTCAGCCGCACGGAGTGTTACTTGTATTGCATGAGCCGGAGTTGCGCGTGGTGCAAGCCAGCGCAAATGCCGCCGCGGTCTTCGATCTCTCGATGGAGAATCTCCTGACGAGCAATGCCGAAGCTTTGCTCGGGGCTCGAAACACGGACCAGTTGCGCAAGCGTCTGGGCTCGACGAAGCTGGACGGTTCGCCCATGCACCTGCTTCGTTTCGATGTGGGGGGCAAGCAACGTTTTCATGTTTTTGGCCACCGGATTGATGGCGTGCTGATCCTGGAATTGGAGATGGCCGGTGATGCGGCGGTCGAAACGTTGGATCTTTTCTCGGAGCTGCGCATGGCCATCAGTCGTCTGCAGGCCACGGCCAGTCTGGATGAGTTCATGAACCTGGCGGTGGACCAAATCCGTGAGTTCACTGGATTCGACCGCGTAATGGCTTATCGGTTCTTAGAGGATGGCAGCGGCGACGTGACAGCAGAGTCTTTGAAACCGGGGCTCCAACCTTACCTGGGGCTTCGCTACCCGGCATCGGACATTCCACAACCGGCCCGGCGGCTGTTTTCTCTCACCTGGGTGCGGCATCTGCCGGATGTCTCCTATGAGCCGATTCCGATCGTACCCGCGACGAATCCAGTGACAAATGGGCCGTTGGACCTCAGCTATGCTTTCACCCGCAGCGTGTCGGAGATGTACACGGTTTACCTTAAGAACATGGGGGTTCAGGCGACCCTGGTGATTACGCTACTCAAGAAAGGCGAACTGTGGGGCCTGATCTCGTGCATGAATCATGAACGGCCTGTTCACGTGCAGTATGAGACGCGCATGGCCTGCGAGTTTTTGGGGCACATGATTTCCTTGTTGATGGATTCCAAAGAGGACATCGGAAACTATCGCTACAAGCTGAAGCTGGCGGCGGCATGGGACCAGGTTTCTGAATACATGGCGCGAGAAAAGAACTTCCAAGATGGGCTGACAAACCATGAGCCGACAATTCTAACAAACATGGATGCGGGAGGCGCGGCAGTGATAGTGAAAGGCGACGTACGCCTTTTGGGAACGACGCCAACGGCCGAGCAGATACGAAGTTTGGCAGCATGGGCTGCAACGCAATCGGAAACGATCTTTTCCACCGACCGGCTTGCCGCACTCTACCCGCCCGCAGAGGCTTTTCAGCAGGCAGCGGCGGGCGTGATGGGGATCCGCCTGGCGCGGAATAACGCCGACATGATTCTTTGGTTCCGGCCGGAACTACCCCAAACGGTGAGCTGGGCCGGGAATCCTGAGAAGCCGGTTGAGGTTTCGTTCGAAGGAGACAGCGTCCGGTTAACGCCACGCCGCTCGTTCGAGCTGTGGAAGCAGTCTGTGAGCGGCCGGTCGGCATCGTGGGAAAGCTGGGAACTAGAGGCCGCCGGGGATCTCCGCCGGAATATCGTCGAGGTGGTTCTTCAGCGCGCCGAAGAAGTTTCGCTTCTGAATCGGCAATTGGAGCAGAGCAACATCGAACTCGATTCATTTGCCTACATGGCCGCGCACGATTTGAAGGAACCGTTGCGTGGCATCAATAGCTTCTCTGGTTTGTTACGCGCCGATTCCGCCCAACTGGACGCCAAGAGCAAGAAACACCTGGAAACAATCCAAACTCTAACCCAGCGAATGGACGCGCTGATCGATTCGCTATTGCAGTACTCGAAGGTGGGCCGAATTGAGTTGCAATTGGTCCCGGTGGATTTGAATACCATCCTGGACCGAGTGGTTCAAACAACAAAAGCCAGGCTTGACGAGGGTAACGTCGCTCTGCGTATTCCGCGGCCGTTTCCGATGGCGAGTTGCGATGCTCAGTTTGTCGAGGAAGTTTTGCAGAACCTTATCACGAATGCTGTTAAATACAACGACAAGCCGGAGCGATGGATCGAGATCGGATATCAGGAACAGAACCCTGTTACCTATTTCGTTCGCGATAACGGAATCGGGATTGATCCCCAGCACGCCGAGCAAGTGTTCCAGATCTTCCGGCGGTTGCATGCACGGCACCAGTTTGGCGGCGGTTCTGGCGCGGGCCTCACGATAGCGCGCCGCATGATTCAACGGCATGGCGGCAGGATTTGGTTTGATTCGACGCCGGGCGAGGGATCGACTTTTTACTTTACTCTGGGGCCGGAGAAGCGCGAGGTATGACGGCTGACATTACACAACCAATCGTGATCATTGACGATAGCTATGAAGATGTTGAAATCACCACCGAGCTTCTAAAGGGGCTCGGTATAGGCCGACCTATCGTTCATCTTCCTGACGGACAGGCCGCGCGTTCCTTCATGCAAAATAATGGCAATGATGGTGAGGGGGCGCGGCCAGCACTCGTTCTGCTTGATTTGAACCTCCCCCTTGTCCATGGGTACGATCTACTATTGGAGATTCGTCGTGCGGATTGGCTTCGCACCGTACCAGTGCTCATCATGTCTACTTCGAACAATCCAAAAGACGTCGAACGTTGCTATGCGAGTGGAGCAAACTCGTTCTTCACGAAGCCAGTGGACTTTGACAAACAACGGCGGATGTTGGCTGTTATTTGCGAATATTGGCTGGAATACGCTGCGACGCCTCTCTCTGCGAACCACGGACGCCGGTCTTCGTGATTGAATCGAGAGCCGTCCCTAGTTGACGCGGCTCAGGCAACATACGAATACTTTCCATGTAGCAATTGATGGGGACTAGGACCACGGACCCAAGGCGGGCTTCATTAGGGGAGTGCAGCAGCAAGTCGGGGGTCTGGTGGCCCGGCGGCAGGTAGCCTGGAGGAACGAGCGCAGACGCCCCCTTCAAACGATTGATTCTTCGAGCCGTTCTCCGTAACGTGAGTCCCATGGTCATCCGCATCCTCGCCGTGCCCGACTCGCTCCTCCTCAACGAATTCGATGCCGTCTTCCGCGCCGTCCTCGGC
>Ga0163153_10008033_pt1 | contig 11137 bp, 9 predicted proteins | sample OliLakLV19MP6IB1_FD_148629 | JGI IMG/M metagenome (GOLD analysis project Ga0163153, IMG submission 148629) | Freshwater microbial mat bacterial communities from Lake Vanda, McMurdo Dry Valleys, Antarctica - Oligotrophic Lake LV.19.MP6.IB-1 | ecosystem: Environmental > Aquatic > Freshwater > Lake... | reverse complement strand
CGCGATCCTTGGCGTCACGGAAAGAAAGCCCCTCACCGGCCGCAGTCGCGACGGCAGCGTCCGGTTCGTCGCGGCAGGCGCCGAACAGATCCGCAGCAGCAATCTCGCCGCCGGGCGCCAACAGCAGGGCCTGCTCGACCGCGGAACGCAATTCGCGGACGTTACCCCGCCAGGGATGCTCCAGGCACGCGCGCAGGGCCCCGGCCGTGAGCGGTTTGAGCGGTCGCGCGTAGCGTTGGGCGGCTTCCTTCAGGAAGTGGTCGATCAACAACGGGATATCGTCGCGCCGCTCGGAGAGTGGCGGGACGGTCAATTCGACGACCTTGAGCCGATAGTAGAGATCCTCGCGAAAACGTCCCTGCCTCACCGCCGTCTCCAAGTCGTGGTGGGTTGCCGCGATCAGGCGGACATCGACACGGATCGGCTGGTTGCCACCGACCCGTTCGAATTCCTTCTCTTGGATGGCGCGCAGCAGTTTCGCCTGGGTTTCGAGCGGCATGTCGCCGACTTCGTCGAGGAACAGCGAGCCGCCGTGGGCGGCTTCGAACTTGCCCTCACGGCGGGTGGTTGCCCCGGTGAAAGCGCCGCGCTCGTGGCCGAACAGTTCGCTTTCGACCAACTCGCGACTGAGCGCGGCGCAGTTCATCTTGATGAGCGGCTTGCTCCGGCGCGGGCTGCGGTAGTGCAGCGCGTTGGCGATCAGTTCCTTGCCGGTGCCGCTGTCGCCGCGAATGAGCACGGTGATGTCGGTGTCTGCCACCCGATCGATGGTTTGAAACATACGTTCCATCAACGGGCTGCGGCCGATGATGCGCGCGAAGGCGAAGTTGTCCTGGACCTGTTCGAGCAGGCGGCGGTGATCGCTCTTGAGATTGACGTTGTCGATCACGCGCGCGACGACGACCCGCATCTCGTCGTTGTCGAACGGCTTTGGGATGTAGTCCGCCGCTCCCGCCTTCATCGCTTGCACCGCAACCTTTTCGGATCCATAGGCCGTGATCATGATGACGGCCGTATCCGGATTGACGCCGCGCACCCGCTCCAGCAGGTCCATACCGCTCAATCCCGTCATGCTCAGGTCGGTGATCACCAAGTGGAACCCGCCGGTCGCGAGCAGCGGCAGCGCAGCCTCGGCGCTGCCTGCCGTCTCGACCTCATAGCCCTCTTTGCGCAGGAGCCCGCGCAGGGCGACGAGCATCGCCTTCTCGTCGTCGACGACCAGGATCCGGCCGCGCATGGCGATCCCGTTTCCCATGGTGCTCATGCCGGCAGCGGCAGGCTGACGACGAATTCCGAGCCGCGACCGGGTTCGCTGACGACGTCGATGCTGCCTTCGTGGGCCTCGACGATCTTTTTTGAAATCGCCATGCCGAGGCCGGTGCCGTGTTCCTTCGTGGTGAAGAAGGGGTTGAAGATACGATCGATGCGGTCAGCGGGGATGCCAGGCCCGTTATCGCGAAATCGCACTGTCGCGCGGCGGCCGCCGTTCTCGACGAATACGTCCAAGCGGCGCGCGTCGCCGCCGGCCTGGAGCGCGTCGGCCGCGTTTTGTCGAGGATGTTGCTGAACACCTGGCGGAGCTTCTCGGGGTCGGCGAACACCATCGGCCCGCCGATGTAGTTGCGCGTCACTTGCACCGCCGCGGCGTCGAGTTTGCTCTTCATCTGTGTCAGCGAGGCATCGACGATCGCCGCGAGATTGACGTTGGCGAAGCTGTAGTCCTCCTCCTTCGCATACTTGAGAAGGTGCGAAATACGTCGCTCGACTCGATCGAGTTCGTCGAGCGCGACCCGGCCGTACTCGACGTTCTCGACCGATGCAGGATCCTCGCCCATCTGCTGCACCAGACTCTTCGCCGCGGCGATGGGGTTGCGAATCTCGTGGGCGATCGTCGCCGAGAGTTCGTCGATACTCGCCCGCTTCTCGGTGTGCGCCGCGAGCTTTTCGCGCCGGACCTCGCGTTCGATCGCCGGTACGAAGTAGCGCTCGCGGATCAGCCGCGAGCCGAAGACGGTCATGTAGTGCGCGAACAGGCCGATGCCCCAGCCGAGCGCCGGCCAAACGAACCACGGGTACATCAGATTCGTCAGCGCCAGGAATGCCATGACACCGAGGTAGCTCATCAGGTGCGTGTAGAAGGCAGCTTCAGCACCGGCGCGGCGCCGGGCACGCCGCAGCACCCGCTGCTCACGGCTGGGGTCATCGCCCAGAGCAGCCTCGAGCCGCGCCTCGACACGGTCCAGTTTGCGGCGCACGCGGTGCTCGATCTCGGGCGTCCGGCAGCGTGCCTGGCGCTCGAACTTGTCGGCCCAGTGGCGGTGCCATTGGTCGTGCCAACGTGCCGCCGATCCCGTAGGGGTATCTTCCTCCTCTTCGAGTTCGTAGCGGCCGCGGTAGTAGCGCAGCCGGCGCTTGTAGTGCAGGAACAAGCCGACCGCGAGCAGGAATCCCAGAAATGCCATCATGACGTATCTTCTCTCGCCTCGTTCGTAGCTGCCTACAATACCAAGTGGCGTGCCAATGCGGCAGCCTAGCGCAGCAAACGCGAACCGGGCGACTGCCGCATGTTCGCTACTGCGCTCGGCACAGGCGCCGCGGTACGCTCGCTGCATGTCTTCCAGTTGCGCGCGCGGCCGTCTATGACGGGCGGGCCATGCCGAGTATCGAACCCGTACACGCCACCCCGGCCACACGCCGGCCACTTTGGCTCCTCGCCATCGGCACCGCCACAGGCGTGCTCGCCGCAGCCGCCGGGCTGCTGCCAGCGAGTCCGCTTTCCTCCACGACCCTGGCCGCGGACGTCGCAGCCGTCATCAACGGCCACACCGTCCAACGCGATGACTACCTGCGCCTGCTCACCGCGTTTGCCAACGACAAGCGCACACCGCTCGACGACGAGCAGAGGCGCTACGTGCTCGACCGGCTCGTCGACGAGGAGTTGCTCGTCCAGCGCGGCCTCGAACTCGGTCTCGCGCAGCACGACGCCCGGGTGCGCAAGGATCTGACGTTGGCGATGGTCGACTCGATCGTCGCCGAGTTTCGCGACCTGGAGGTCAGCGACGACGAGCTCCGGAGCCACTTCGCCGAAAACGCCGACTTCTTCGCCAAGTCGGGCCGCTTTCGGGTACGCCAGATCTGGGCGCGCGCCGCCACCCTCGCCGACGGCAACGCCGCCTTCGAGCGCGCCCGCGCGGCGGCCGAGCGGCTACGGCGCGGCGAGGCTTTCGCCGCTGTCCAGCGTGATTTCGGCGACGTGGAGATCTCGCCGGTGCCCGATGCGCTTCTGCCAGCCGCCAAGCTCGCCGACTACCTCGGACCGACGGCGTTGCGCACCGTGCTCGAACTCGAAGTCGGCGAGATCTCCGAACCGGTGCGCTCGAGCACGGGCTACCACGTCCTGCAGTTGGTCGAACTCGGTAGCGCCAGCGTGCCTGCTTTCGAGAGCGTGAGCGATCAGGTCCTGAGCGAGTACCGGCGACGCAAGGCGGACCAGGCGCTGCGCGACTATCTCGACGGACTGCGCGCGCGCGCGGAGATCGAGATTGCGGCGGACCTCATCGACGGCAAGGCGCCGCAGTGAGCATGCGGAACCTTGGACGAGCGTTGCTCGTAGCAACGCTCGCGCCATTCGTCGCCGCAGCGGCGTTCGCGCACGATCGTGGCACTTCCTATTCGTCTTGGAGCATCCGTGACGGCGCGGCACACGTCAGCGTGCGCCTCACCGAGATCGACCTCTCGCGCTACCCATGGGGCGCGAGCGGCGCGAGCGCTCGCGCCCGCGTCCTGCACGACTACCTGCCCGCAAATCTCATCCTGAAGCGCGGCGGCCGAGAATGCGTTCTCGGCGGCGGCGCACGCGCGCTGCGCAGTTCGCCGGGGTATGTGACGTTCGAATGGGAGCTCCGCTGTGGCGGCGAAGGCGAGTATGAAATCCGCAGCGACCTGCTCCTCGACGTGTCGCCCTCGCACCTCCATTTCGCCCGCGTGCGCGTCGACGACGCCGTGGCGAACGAGCGAATCCTCTCCGCGCGCGGTCCCGTTTGGAGCTTCGGCGAGACCGGTGCGGCCGCGGGCGAAAGCGCCCGCGGCGGCACGAGTCTATTCGGCTATTTCGTGCTCGGCATCGAGCACATTCTCACCGGCTACGACCACCTCGCGTTCGTCCTGGCGCTGTTGTTGCTAGGCAGCTCGATCGGCGAAGTGGCGAAGATCGTCACCGGCTTCACCGTAGCCCACAGCATCACCCTCGGACTGATGGTCCTCGGTTACGTGCGTCCGGAGCCAGCGCCGATCGAGGCGTTGATCGGGCTGTCGATCGCGCTCGTCGCGGCCGAGAATCTGTGGCATCGCGCGGACAACGCGCGCGTTGTTCCGTGGCTCTGCACGCTGACCTTCGCGCTGCTGGCGGCGCTCGCCGCACTCGGCTTCGGCAACGTACCGGCATTGACGCTCGCCGGCTTGGCGCTGTTTGCGTTCTGCTACTTCCGGCTCTTCGCCACCGTGCAACAACCCGGCACCTTGCGTTGGGGCATCGCCTTCCTGTTCGGGTTGATCCACGGATTCGGGTTTGCGGCGATGTTGGCGCAAGCCGGTCTGCCGGCCGATCGGATCGTCGCACCGCTGCTCGGTTTCAATCTCGGGGTCGAAGCCGGGCAGCTCGCGGTGGTCGCCTTCGCTTGGCCGATGCTGGTCTTCCTGCGGCGGCGCGGCGCGGCTTGGAACATGATCGTCGCGGAGGGCGGCTCGGCGGCGGTGTTGGCGGTCGGGGTTTATTGGTTCGTGGTAAGGACTTATGGATGACGGCAGTGAGGGGGCTCATGCGACACATGGGACGGATGGGGATCGGGTGATGCGAGCGGGGTATTGTGCGGGGCCTGGCGTGTTCGAGGTACTTGAGCGGGTTGCGCCTGTCGTCGGGGCCGGAGACGTCTTGGTGCGGGTGCGGGGGTGCGGGATTTGCGGCAGCGATCTCCACTACTTCAGCGGTGGATTTCCGCCGCCGGCCGTCTGTCCCGGGCACGAGATCGCGGGCGAGGTTGTCGCTGCAGGGCAGGATGCCGCTGTCGCGATCGGCACACGGGTGGCCGTCGAGCCATTGGTGGTGTGCGGCACGTGCGCCTACTGCCGCACTGGGGACTATCAGCTCTGCCCCGCCTTCCGGGTGATCGGCAACGGCGTCGACGGGGGCTTCGCCGACCAGGTGTGCGTGCCGGCCTACGCGGTCTTCGCGCTTCCCGATGAAGTCGACTTCGAAGTGGGCGCGTTGGCAGAGCCGCTGGCAGTGGCCGTGCATGCGTTGCGCCTGGCGCGACTCACGCTCGGCGACCGGGTGTTGGTGCTCGGGGGCGGCACGATTGGACTGCTGGCGGTGGCCGCGGCGATCGCCGCGGGCGCCGGCGAAGTGTGGGCGACGGTGCGCCATTCGCACCAGGAAGACGCGGCGATCGCGCTGGGCGCGACGCGGGTTTTTCGCGGCGATGACGCGGCGAAGGAGCTGTCGGTTGCAGCGCGTCAGCAGCCGATCGACACGGTGATCGAGACGGTCGGGGGAACGGCGGGCACCATCGATCAGGCGATCCGCCTGGTGCGACGCGGCGGCACCGTCATGGTGCTGGGGATCTTCACAGCCGCAGCAACGATCGACGCCACGTCGCTCGTCGTGAAGGAGGTTCGGCTGATCGGTTCGATGACATATGGGCGCGCGGGTACGCGCGCGGACTTCGATCGCGCCCTCGCGCTGCTCCGAACGGCGCCCGAGCGCTATCGCGCCCTGATCACCCACCGCTTTCCGCTGGAGCAGATCGGCGCTGCCTTCGCGACGGCGATGGACAAGAGCTCCGGTTCGATCAAGGTCCAGATTCAGGGCTGAATGGCAGCGCCCTTCCACCCTACCCCGTATTGCGATCGCGAGTGGAATCGCGCAATGTCCGGGATCGACACGCGGGCGGAAGCGCCGGCCGCGGCACAAGCAGCACGCGCAACATTCCGGAGGTAGCCAATGGCCAAAGAGATTTACGAAATCGGTGAAGTCCCCCCCGTCGGCGAAGTGCCGAAGTACATGTACGGCCAGCTGATTCGCGCCGACCGCTTCGGCGACCCGAAGACCGCCTTCCAGGTCGAGAAGGTCGCCGTACCGGAGATCAAGCCCGACGAGGCGCTCGTCTACGTGATGGCGGCGGGGATCAACTACAACAACGTCTGGGCTGCGCTCGGCACGCCCGTCAACGTGATCGCCGCGCGCAACAAGGCCGGCTCCGACGACAGCGACTTCCACATCGGCGGCAGCGATGCCTCGGGGATCGTCTACGCAGTCGGCTCCGACGTGAAGAACATCAAGGTAGGTGACCAGGTCGTGGTCCATTGCGGCACGTGGAACCGCGACTGCCCGATGGTGAAAGCTGGGGAAGACCAGATGTACAGCCCGAGCTTCAAGATCTGGGGTTACGAGACCAGTTGGGGCAGCTTCGCGCAATTCACCAAGGTTCAGGCGCACCAATGTATGCCGAAGGCCAAGCACCTCACCTGGGAGGAGGCCGCGGCACCGACGCTCGTCGGCGCGACCGCCTTCCGGATGCTGATGGGATGGGCCCCGCATGTGGTGCGCGAGAACGACGTCGTGCTGATCTGGGGCGCGTCCGGCGGCCTGGGCTCGATGGCGATCCAGATCGTGCGCGCCGCGGGAGGCATTCCGGTCGGCATCGTCGGCGACGACAGCAAGATCGATTTCGTCACCAAGCTCGGCGCCAAGGGGGTCATCAACCGCAAGAAGTTCACCCACTGGGGCATGCTGCCGCATTGGAAGGACAACGACGCGTACAACGAATGGGCCAAGGGCGCGCGCGCATTCGGCAAGGCGATCTGGGACGCGCTCGGCGAGAAGCGCAACCCGCGCATCGTCTTCGAGCATCCGGGCGAGGACACCGTGCCGACGTCGATCTTCGTCTGCGACACCGGCGGCATGGTCGTCATCTGCGCCGGGACGACCGGCTACAACGCCGTCGTCGACCTGCGGTACCTATGGATGCGCCAGAAGCGTTTCCAGGGCTCGCACTTCGCCAACGACGAGCAGTCCTACGCGTTCAACCAACTCGTCATCGACGGCAAGATCGACCCCTGTCTCGCCGAGGTCTTCAACTTCGACGAGATCCCGCACTCCCATCAGGTGATGTACGAGAACAAGGCGCCTGAAGGGAAGATGGTCTGCATGGTTGGCGCGCCGAAGCGCGGCATGAAGGGCCTAGACTGACGCGAGCGGGACGGATCCGACCATCGGTCGGATCCGTCCGATCTCCTCCTAGCAGCCTGTCGAACTTCTTGAACTTCGTCGCCCCCGCGAACGCGGGGGCTCAGAATCCCGCACCAATCGTGGGTTCCCGCTCCCCGCTTCCTGCCCCCGCTAGAGTTCGTCGACGGCGCGCCGGGCAAGGCCCGGCAGATCCGACATGATGCCGTCAATGCCGAGCGCGAGCAGCACGTCCATTTCGTCGCGCTGGTTGATCGTCCAGACGTGGATCTCGAGGCCGAGCCCGTGGGCGACCGCAACCGACTCCGCCGTTACCAATTCGATTTCGCCGAAGCGCGGCGGGATCTGCAGCGCCGTCCCGACAGGCACGTAGTCGGCGAAGTCGCCGGTGGTCATCCGGTTGACGAAGTCGACGACTTCGCCGGTGGCGAAGCTGGTCGGGATGCCGTCGGCGACGGCGCGCACTTCGGCAATGATCGCATCCTTTTCTGCCGCGAGCAGGACACGATCTGCGGCGCCAGCTTCGCGGATCACACGGACCACTTCCGCCGCGATCGCCGGAGCGCCCTGCTTCACCTCCAGATTGATGGCGACGTCGGGGAAGGCGTAGAGCACCTCCTCCAACGTCGGAATCCACAAGCCGTGGCCACGGTAGGGAAAGTCGCGCCCGTCGCGCGAAAACTGATAGCCGGCATCGAGTTCCTGCAATTCTTCGTAGGTCCGTTCGCGCAGCAGACCCGTGCCGTCCGTCGTCCGTTCGAGCGTGTCGTCATGGTGCACGACGATGACGCCATCGCTCGAAGCATGTACGTCGAGTTCGAGCACATCGACCCCGAGTGCGAGGGCGAGTGCGAACGACGGCAGCGTGTTCTCGGGAGCGAGTCCGGCGGCGCCGCGATGGCCGAACACGAGCGGGTGAGCGGAGTCCAGGAGCTTTCTCAACATCGTTACTTCCCCTTCGTCGGCGCGGACATCATTGCGTGCCGCAGTCAGCTCGCTACGTAGGTGTCGATCGACTCGCGCAGCGTGCGCAGGATCCAAGCGCGTTTGGCGTCGTCGGACTCGAGCAGCGTGATACGGAAGCCGTGGTGGTCACTTTGGAAGCCGGTGAGCGGCACGACGACGATCCCGGTGGCGCCCATCAGGTAGTAAACGAACCGTTTATCCGGGGCGACACCGGCGACCATCTTCTCGATGCGCTCGCGTACGGCGCGGTTCTCGATCGCCAGGGTCTGGCGGTCGTTGAGCACACCGTCCTTTAACATAACGGTGAAATAGAATGCGCCGCCGGGCTTGTTGGCGACGACGCTGTCGCAGTCGGCGAAGGCGGCGACCGCCTCGTCCGCGCGCCGATCGAAGAGTTGTTCGCGGCGCAAGAGATGCGGCAGGTAGCGCGAATCGCCCATGACCCGCGGGATGGACATCTGCGGCAAGGTCGTGCTCGACACCTCGAGCCGCTTGGCAGCCAGCAAGCTGGCGCAGTAGCGCGAGAAGTTCTCGTCGCGGTCGCGGTTGAGCACTTCGATCCAGCCGCAGCGCGAGCCAGGCCATGGATATTCCTTGCTGATGCCGCGCATGGCGATCGCGGGCACGTCGCCGACCCACTCGCTCGCGTGGAGATGGCTGCCGTCGAAGACGATATGCGCGTAGATCTCGTCGGTGATGATGAAGCAGTCGTGCTGGCGCGCGATCTCCGCGATCTCTTCGAGAAGCGCACGCGGGTAGACGGCCCCGGTCGGGTTGTCGGGGGTCAGCAACAGGATTCCGGCAATCGAGTCATTGTACTTGACCTTCATGCGGATGTCGTCGAGGTCCGGCATCCAGCCGTTGTGCGGGTCGAGGTCGTACGTCAGGTGCTTGTAGCCGCTGCTCGCCGATTCCGCCGAACTGTGCGTGCTGTACGCCGGTGACGGGCCGAGCACGCGCGCCTCGCGCCGCAGTTGGCCGTATACTTTGGAGACCGCGTCGCCGAGCCCGTTGAAGAAAAGGATGTCGGCGGCGGTGATGCGCACCCCACCGTCGCGTTGGTTGACCCGCGCCGCGAGGAACTCGCGCGTCTCGGGCACCCCTGCGGTGTCGCAATAGGCCCACGAATTCGGCTCGTCGAGCAAGTCGTGGACGATTTCGCGGATCCATCCCGGCGGCGCCTCGCCCTTCTGGACCGGGTCGCCGATGTTCTCCCAGGTCATCTCGACGCCGAGATTGGCGAGATCGCGGCCGACCACCACGATTTCGCGGATCTCGTAGGTCAAGTTGCCCGCGCCTACATGTACTATATCGCGTCGCACAATTCGGACTTCCTAGCGATTCTCGCCGCGGATGGCGAGCGCCGTGCACGGGCGTGGAGATAATCCCGCCGCGCGAAGCGGGTTGCATCTGCGCGCCCGAGCGGCCAATCAACCTGCCATGCGCCTTCTCGCCTTCCTCGTCGGCTTGCTGCTGCTCGCCTGCAGCGCAGTCGGCGGCGGCCTGCTTTGGGCCCGGCACGAACTCGAGCGGCCCGGTCCGGTCCCGCTCGGCGGGGTGATCCTCTCGATCGCGCCCGGGCAGGCGTTCGCGTCCACGGCGCGGCAGCTCGAACAGAGTGGCCTCGTACGCCACGCGTGGTTGCTGCGCGTGTACGCGCGCTGGCAGGGACTCGACCGCAGCGTGCGCAGCGGCGACTACCGCTTCGACGCCCCCCTCTCGCCGATTGCCGTCCTCGAAGTTCTGCGCTCGGCGCAACGGGTGCTCAACCGCGTCACGGTGCGCGAAGGGCTGACGTTCAACCAAGTCGCACGGTTGCTCGCGGAGAGCGGCTTCGGCGGCGCCGACGAGTACCAGTGCCTCGCCGCCGACGCCTCGTTCCTCGCGAGCCTCGGCGTGCCCGCTACCGGCCTGGAGGGGTACCTGTTTCCCGATACGTACTCGTTGACGTGGACGACGAGCCCGGAGGAGATCTTGCGGGCGATGGTGCGGCGCTTCCGCGAGGAAGCCGCGCCGCTCGCCCAGTTGCGGCTGACACGCGGCATCACCGAAGCGGAGATGGTCATCCTCGCCTCGATCATCGAGCGCGAAACGGGCATCGCCGCGGAACGCGAGACGATCTCGGCCGTATTCCACAACCGCCTGCGGCTCGACATGCGGCTACAATCCGACCCGACCGCGATCTACCCATGGAAGGAAGGAGTGCCGACGGCCGCCGACATCCGGGTGGACACACCCTACAACACCTATACCAACGACGGCCTGCCGCCCGGCCCGATCTGCAATCCGGGACGTGCCGCGCTCGAGGCGGCAATCCGGCCGAGTGCTGCCGAGTACCTCTACTTCGTCGCCCGCGGCGACGGCTCGCACGCCTTTGCGCGCAACCTGCGCGACCACAACCGCAACGTCGCCGCCCTGCGCCGCGCGCGGCGCGGCCGTTGACGCGGCGGCTCGCGGCGCGCTCGGCTCAACGCTCTTCCGGGCGTGCGGAGGCGTCACGGCGCTCCGCGCGGCGCGCCGCCGCAACCTTGTCTGCCGCCTCCGCCGCCCGGCGCATCGCGACGACCGTCTTCCACTGCTTCTCCGATTTCGACCACCGCCCCATTGCGATTACTTGCATCGCCCTCACCTCCAGTTTTGTTGACCAGAGTAAGGGCAAGTCTCGTGCCAAACAGATCCCGAGCGTGGCAGCGGATTTGTGGCGGAACCCGGCCATTTCGGAACGGAGCGGGTTGCAGAAGCTGAACAAAGTTGAACGATCGCGACAGCGTGCGCGCACCTACTTCGGGCGCGACAGCAGATCGGCAAAGCTACCGAGCGACTGCGGCTTGTTCTGTTGGTCGAGCGCGGTCCGCTCCTCCGCGCGGTCGCGGGCCGAGGCAGTGTCGCGCGCGTCCCGCGCCCTTTCCACCAGCGCAAGCGCGATTC
>Ga0163153_10008032_pt1 | contig 11138 bp, 7 predicted proteins | sample OliLakLV19MP6IB1_FD_148629 | JGI IMG/M metagenome (GOLD analysis project Ga0163153, IMG submission 148629) | Freshwater microbial mat bacterial communities from Lake Vanda, McMurdo Dry Valleys, Antarctica - Oligotrophic Lake LV.19.MP6.IB-1 | ecosystem: Environmental > Aquatic > Freshwater > Lake... | reverse complement strand
TTATCGCACCTACCCTTGCGCATTGCGAGCAGTCTCCGGACTCCGTGCGCCACGTCGCCGCTCGCCGAGCTCTGCCCAACGAAATTCGAGTTTGGTCGCTCTAGCGCGTTACAAACACGGGATACTGGCTGATCTCGCCTGTGAGCACTCGAGCCAGCAGCCGAGCCTGAATCTCTAGCAGCCGTCGATAGGTGACACGGTAGCCGAACAGCGGATGGGTGACCAGCGTGTCCATTCGCTGTTCATACGCGCGGAAGAACGCTTTCCTCCCCTCAGGCCGCAGGGCGACCGCTTCACCCGTGCGAATAAAGTCGCGCGGCGTGACCATCCGCGTGTTTACCGCCGACAGCACGGCCGAATCGGCGATCAGCGGCCGAAATGGCTCCATCAAGTCCAACGCCAGCGCCGCCCGGCCGAAACGCGGTTGGTGATAGAATCCCAGGTAAGGATCGAGGCCGACGGCATGGCAGACGATTGTTAGATCCTTGGCCAGCACGCTGTAGGCCAGCGACAAGAGCGCGTTCACCGGGTCCCGCGGCGGGCGCCGGTTACGACGCGTGAAATCGAAATTGAACTCCGGCGCTGCGCGATCCTTCGAACCGTCCGAAGCGTCGACTTTGATCATGCCCGGAAGCCGCTCGAAATAGGCCCGCGCCGCAATTCCTTCCAGTCCGAGCAACTGATCGAATGACTCGGCATGTTCGGCGTCGTCCATCATGCACTTGAGGAATGCGATAGTGCCCGACGGCGGCTCGACGTGGTTCCTTTGCAACATCGTGCGTTGATTCTTGATCTTGCCGATGACCAGTGATCGCGCCAGCCGCAGGCAGAACGCCGGCACATCGGCCAGGCGAAACTGTTCGCGGCGCAGGTAGATGTTTCGCACTCCCAGCCCCTGCATAACGCCGTAAAACCAGCCTCCCATGGAGAAAAATGCGACCGGCACTTCATTTTCGCAAAGCGTTTGGATCGCCTGCGTGGAAAGCTGGATGTTGCCAAACACGTTCACTTGACAGGTCTCGCCGATCCGCACTTCCTGGACAACTTTGTCCTTCTGCTTCACCTTGAGCACGTTACCCGACTTGCCAACGTAAAGTCCTTGCGTATTGAGGTACAGCGGCCGCAAGTCGTCGCGCGCTGACATGAGGCGACGGGTTTCGCCGTCGCGCCCAGCCGCCGCAGCGAGGGGTGACCCCGTATCGAACAACATGCGCTGCGCTGAATGTCGCGCGCCGTCGACGTTGACTCGGCAGGCCCAGGTCTCGTCCGGAAGGCAGATTCCCACTAGCGAGCAGCGGGGGCACTTCGGACTGTCCACGAGCGGTGGTGGAATCTCCTCGGATTCGGCCGCGGCCCGCGCGTCGGCGAGCGCCTGCAACGTCTGGGCTATTAGCGACTCGTCGATGGCGATCCACACGCGCTGCTTGGTAGCGACATAGTAAATGATCGCCTCGCGACATGCATAACCATTGTCGCGGAGCACGAGCGCCTGTACGGCAAGTTGCACGCGGTCGGCGTCCCAAGCTTCGAGTACGCCGGTGTCGACGTTCTTCCGCGGCGCTCCCCGCTTGTAATCGACGGGAGTTACGACTCCATCGGCCGCCTCGACCAGGTCGATCTTCGCGATCAGGCCGTGGATATCACTCGACAAGCTGACCGAACGGGAATGCAAGCAATCGTCAGGCGCGAGTTCCTCGGCCGGCGTCAGCGCGTCTTCCCGCGCGTCGAGCTTGGCGTGTCGCAACGCGCCTTCGACCGTTTCGCAGTTATGGGCGAAGACCCCCTCGACCCATTCATAGTAGAAAAGCCGCGGACAGTACACGAACTCGTTGAGCATCCGTGCCGGCAAATACGCGGGAGCATCGGCGGAATGGGTCACGGCACGCCTCCTCAACTAGGGTTGGACGTCCATGCGGTGACTGAACCGACGCAAATACACGGAGCATCGCTAGACGACAACGCACGGCGCGCTGATCGGCGAATACGGTTGTCCGAGCGCGGTAATCACGCGCTCGCCGCGGCCTTCGGTCGGTCCTAAGTCGACGAACAGCACCTGGTCCTCGGTGTGCTTGATAATCTCGCACAGCACATGCCGGCACTTGGCCAAATCGATGGCCGTGAATTGGCACTCGAAAATCGAGTACTGCAGGTGATCGCCAAAGTCCCGCATGACTTTGAATACCTGCCGTAACCGCTTGTCGTCACGGATGTCGTAGCAGACGAGGTAAGTGCTTCGCATGGCCGGCGCTCATTCCAGAAGCGTGGGCGCGTCCGTGCATTCATGTCCACCGTCGAGACGTTGGCTCTAGTGTAGTCCAAGCATCGCGGCAAGCAAGTTGGCCCCGTCATTTCGCCATCGCCGGTCCCCTCCGCGAACGTGTACTAGGCGTCCACGTCAGATCCAGCATTCGCCATCACTCCAAACCCGCAGTGGCGACCGGCGCCGATCACCAGCGGGCCGGGCACATTCACGCAGTCGTTGAATCGCAACGTCAGGTGAACTGCCGTTTGGGTTTGAAGATGTTTAGGGCGCTTGTATCCGGTCGGCTTCTTGTCCTTGTCGTATTTGTGGGCCGACAGCGCCTTGGAGAAGCGTGAAAACGCGGACCACTCGAACGAGCATGGTTGTTCGATGCCTGACTGTGATAGCGTACGCTCAATTAACCTTCGGGTTTTTTCCGGGTTGTGGTCATCATGCCCGGGAAGGATGACGGGAGTGAAGCTATGCCAGATGTTAGCGGACTCCGTGTAGCGCCGCGACACTCCGTCCCCTTTCATCGGTACCAGCAGCGGCGGATCGTTCACGCCGCGCGCGGCGAACTCATCCTCCTGCTCCGGTCGGAGCGGCTGCCCCGCCAAAAGCCGCGCTACGTAATCTAGCCGTTCCTCCTCGCCAGGCGAAGCAGCCAGGATGACCCGTCGAACGCTGGGGTTGGTGTGCAGGTGCCCAATCGACGGCAGGGGCAAATAGGATAGTTGACGATGTTCCTTGGCCCCGTCCTTTGCGTGTCCAGCGATGTAGGTTTCGACCCAATCGTCCGGGACGTCTCGTGGCGGCGCTTTCATCATCGCCTTGATTGCCAGGTGACGAACCATGCCAGCGATGCAGACAAACTTACTCTGCGGGTAACGAAAGCGCGTACCATCCAGGTTGCGAAGCTCAAAAATGCGGTAGGGACGTTGCAGCGGCATGTCGCCGCGCCGGTAGGCTTGGACTCTAAACGCCCGTAGCGGCGGCACGGGGCGAAACCCATCCTTGGGCAGCCGATTGAGAAAATCCCGGTGTTTGCGCATCAAATCGTCCAGCGTGCCCTCCACGGGGACTCGCAATGGAGTTCCGCCCGCTGGCGCCGGTCTCCAGCAATACCCGGGCAGGCTCGCCGCCTCGTCAGCGGTGATAATACTGGCATCGCCCACCGCCATGTCGATGCCCCACCCAAGATGCGTAATGCTACGAGCGGCCGCTTTTAGCGTCGGAAAATGGCCGTCACACTCAGCACGGTCGTGCGGTAGTGCATATAGAAAGTGAACCGCGTCGCCGGCGAGATGCGTGGGACGCACGACCTTCTCTGCACGCTTCACGGTGGCGGTCACATCTCCTCGTTTCCAGGCGGGCACGAGTAAATCAGCAGTGTTGTCGGGCACGTACGTAAGGCACTTCACTTCCGAGCACAATCCTTCGGCCGCGACGACTTGCGGTTCCGCTTGGCTTTCCAACCAGCGCAGCGCGGGCGCAGCGTGCACCAATTCGGTTCGCTCGTTCCAGCGACCAGCCGCAGCGGCCAATAACGCTTGAAACGCCCGCAGGGGAGATGGCGGCCACTCCGGCTCAGCGCCATCGCGACGTCCGTGAGCGAAGTGCTGAAGAAATCGGACTGACAGACAGAAGTACGATGACATCAGTTTTCCTCCGACTCTTCAGGCGCCGTGGCGGCCGCCTTCCTTCCGGCTTTCGCTTTGGGTTTCTTGCTCTCATCCCCCTTTACGTCGTTCTGGGCCCGGGCGTTCTCGAAGTCGACAGTTCGATTCCTTCCGACGCCAAATCCCTTCGCGGCTTCGATCGCAAACGCCAACGCAATCTCATGCGAGATGTCGCACGGTGCCCGCCTGCCATCGAAATGCACTTCGACGAACTCGCGCGGCTGGTCCGGATGTAGCACCAACATACAGCCTTGTCGCAAGTAACTCGCAGGCGGGGAAGTAAACGCGACCAGCGACAAACCGAGGATGTATCTCCGCATGGCCAGTGTCTTGTCGCGGTCTTTACCGGAATGGAGCATGCGCAGCGCCGCAAGGCCAAGCGTGGCGTCGCGACGAATGTCGCCATCGGCGATCACGCCGCCATATGCCGCGGATGCAGGGTTGTGTACAAAGCCTCGCTGCGCAAGCGGGCTCTTATTGTTACCCTCGGCCTTCGCCCTGTCTTCGGCGCTGAACACGTCCAGCGCACTATAGTCGAGCGGAGGAGTGTACACTGCTGCACGCGTGAGTCTACGGACGTTTAATGCTCGGATCGTCGAGGCGACCAGCCGCGGAAGTTTCGCTTGGGTGTCGCGGGAATCCCACACGCCGAACACCAGCGACGTCGGCGCGATCTTTGCCATTGGCTCGGCGTCGCCCCTAAGAACGGCATCGAACGCGGCCCGCAACTCCCCCTGGAGCGAAGTGCAGCGCAGAAGCGCGTCACCCGCACGATGCCCCGCTTCGAGAAGGTTGACCTGTTTCCCCCCAGCATTAATCACGACCTGTGGGACAAGCTCGCGGTATTTCTCCTGCATAAACAGCGGCTCGATGCGATTCGCCTGGGATCCAACGCTGTCAACCAGGCAGACACTCTTGCCGCTGGTGTCCGTGTCGATGTTGTAACCGCCGGCAAATCCGTCCCCGGCGGCGAACGTCGCGGGGAACAATACGCCGCCGTCCCCTTCGACTGGCATGAGATATTCACGGATGACGAGTGCCGGGGGACCTGCATCGTCTAAGTATTGGTCGAAACTCGACAACCCTGACATTTCAGGCGCTCCTCAATTAATTGGGACGGCGGATCGGAATGCTTTGTGTTTCTTCTGACCAGTGCGAAACCAGTTCTCGAAGCGATATGCTCGCTGACCTCGCATAGCAAGGCTGCCGGTTGAAGCTGCCAGGAGCAGGCTGGAAGCAAGCGGCGAGCTCCAGGTAAAGTAGTCGTACACTCGCCGGACTGAAGTAGTCGCCGGTCGAGCCACTTGGAGCCCGATTAGGCACAGGAGTTCGACGGCGGGATGGGCGATGCTCGTGAATTGCATGTCATTGAGCGAAAAGCCGACGTCTCGGGAGTGCGCATTCGGTGCTCGCCGAGAATCGAAATAGAACGGCTCTTTCTTCTTGGACGGATCGTGCGGATTTGTCACGACCATGCCGATATCAAGCAGCTGTGGCCCGTGAAACCGCTTGTCTCTGATAGCTTGCTGCATCGCACATGCAATCCCGAAGCTCTCCATCGTTCCAGCCCACACCTTTAAGTCCTTAGCGCCAATCCGGTCCGTTTCCCACCAGTCGACTGATAGCGCACGAAACGGGTTAGCGATAACCAGCGGCGATGAGTATGGATCTGCTTTGTTGGAATGCACAAGAACGGCGTTGGCGATGGCGTCGACGAGCGTGGGCAGCGTTCCACCGCAAGCAACGTGGAACAACCTCGCATCATTCTCAAACCACCCCTCCGCTCCAGGCCAAAGCCGGTCCGCCATTTCCAACAGTCCGCAGCAGGCGAAGAATTGCCCAGGGTTGGTCACGTCTACGCTGACCCACCATGCCGGTTCCGGATAGTTGGTCATGGCGCTACCTCCTGCATTTGCCGCTCGGATTGTGACTCGAACTCCGATGGTTCGGCGCTGGCGGCCCAGTCGGCGGCGCGGAGCAGTGATTCCAAATACGCGAGGCCCCAGCGGCCATAGCGGCGCTGCAGCCGCGCGAATCGACGGGGAACCTCGGTGGCCACGGCGTCACTGATGATCGGGCGGTGGTCCGGGTCGTACGCCTCGTCCAGAGGGAAGTGCGGCCGGGCTCGACCGTGATGCGCGGCGATCAAGTGCAGCACGAGGTCCTGCAATTCCGTGGTGAGGGCTTGAAATTCGGCCTCCTCGGCTGCGTCAATGATGGAGCCGAACTCGTGACGATACGTCTCCGGAAATCGCACTGCGGCGCCCCCCGACTTAGCCAGCACTCGTTCCGGATAATTGCGATTGCCCAGCCCGAACTGAAACTGCTCGCGCCGCTTGCCGTGATCATGTAGCCTAGCCGCAATATGGATGGCCTGCTTGATGTCCGTTGGCAGTTTGAGCCGCCCCAAGATAAAATCGCAATGGTCCACTACGTCCTTCACATGCACGTCCCATCGCACCGGCCGCTGAGCGGTGCGCCCGCCTTCCAGCGGCCTGCGTTTGAACCAGTCCCATGCGCGGGGCTCGTCGCCCTCCCCGCCGAGGTCCAGTTCGACGCTTAGCACGCGGCGCATCCCTTTGGTCTTCGTGTCGTAGCCCGCGTCATCGGACAACACGCGAATGCGGTCGTCATCGTCCCCATTGGACTTGTCAGCCACGTCGTAAGCGTGTGGTGATGCGCCATCCAGAATACCGCTGGAAGACAATCCTCCAGCGGAAGGAGGTAGCAACAACGTACGGTCCTTGATGCGAGCGGTCGCTTGCTTCTTGTCCACCGAAAGCAGCTTTTCGAGCGTCAGCACCTCGACTTCGCCACTATCGTTGACCAGCCACACCGGATACACAGCCCCCAACAAGCGGTCGCGCATCGCATCGAGTTCCCTCAGCACTCGCTCACTAGCATCGCTGAGCAACTCGCGGGGGAGAAGGGCGTACTCGTCCAACAAGTCTATGGGCTCATAGCGTTCGAGCCGATCACCGACGACGAGATTAACCTCCTCCCGCCACGCGACTCGGGTTCGCGGCGGTTCCCACTCCGCGATCCCATGTAAATAATCCGCCACCTCCGGGCGCCCGGGCATCTTGCCCCGGATACTGGTCAGCGCCCAGGCGTCAAAAAGGGTTTCGGTGGCGGGCAGGATCATAGGTTTCGGCGCAAAGGCGCCTTGGCGTTGCTTGGCGTCGAGGTTGCTCAAAGTCAGTGGGCTAGCGTCGCAGTTCAGGCGTTCCAGAAGTTCCTTCGTGGCCCGGCGAGCTGGCGTGAGCGGATGCTTGTCGTCGAAGGTGGCCGGATAAACCACGTCAATGCGCGTATCTTTGCGATTGCCGAACCGGTTTACGCGCCCGAACCGTTGAGTCATGCTCTCGAAGGTGGACAGGTCGCAGGCCATGTGGTCGGCCGAGAGATTGACCCCCACTTCGCCCGCGCTCGTGCAAATCAGGTACACCGCGCTACCGATCGGTTCGATCCGCCATTGCTCTTCCTCCGGAGCGTCTTTTCTTGGCGGCTTAAGGAACCGGGCGAACACGGGAGACGCATCGCTTCGGCGCGGGTCCGCCATGCGATCGCGCTCCCAACCGCGCATTGTTCCGGTCAGCGTCTGGACATGATTCGCGTCGATGCCGGAGCCCTTTGCGGTCAGCTTTTCGTAAACCTTTTTCACGTCATCGAGCGTTCGCACGAAGATCAATACAGCGGACCCGGATACCGTGTGCTCAATCGCCAACTGCGCGATTTTGTCCGCCAGCTCCTTCTTTTCGTCCTCGATTCGATGCAACGCCAGCGACTTGGTCGCCCTTAAGCGGTGCCAGGCGCAATGGATCGGCTCTGTGGGATCATCGGGTAACAGCTTCGGCGGACTCCGTTCTTCGTCGGTTAGCCGAAAGATCGCTTCCTGCACGCTCGAGTCCTCTCCGCGCGAGGTCGCCGAGAGTTCCATGACGTGGAACGGCGAGCAATCCCTACAGCGACCTTGTTCTTTCTTGATGGCAGTCAACAAGTGCTGAAACGCCGGCTCCAGATGCGCCTCGTCATGTGCGTACAGCACATCCTGGCCGAGAAAGCCCGCATGCAGCGGCCTCCCCTTGAAGCCCACGCCGTAACCGCTGAACAGCAACCGTGAACCGATCATGTCCACCGTGCCGCAAATCACCGCTGGACGCGAGGGGTCAGCGGACCATTCGCGATTGTCGGCGAATTGGCCGCGCAGAGTGCTGATGGCCAGCGGTGGCTCCTTATCAGGTAACGGAACCCCGCATAGCGCTCTGAGTCCGACGTCGAGCTCACTTTCAACGATCTTGGCGCGAAGCTTCTCCACCTCGGTCGTCGTTTGATCAACCACGGTACGGCGATTCACAATATACACCAGGCGCCGCGGCAGATTTGCCCCGTTGGCCAATGCAATCAGCCACACAGCGATCACGCTCGTCTTGCCCAATCCGGTGGGGATATCGCAGCCAGACGGAATCTTGCCATGCAAAAACCACTCGTTATAGAGTGAACATTGCCAGGGAAACGGAGCATTCCCTGTCAACCGCCGAAATGCCTCGTCGAATTCTACGCTCGGCAACCTATTGCATGTCATCCACAATAACCTTTCAGTTGCCGTCCAATGGAATCGACTTCACTAGTCTTCATTTTCGCTCGATCTCGCTCAGCATGGCAAGCAAGTACACGATCGTTTCGCACTAATTTTGGCCCTAATATCCATGAGGCGCGTTCCGATGCAACCACGTTCGCTGCCGCGCAAATCAAATTCCGAACAACTCGCACTCGATACCGCCGGCCAGTTGTATGGCACCTCGGCCTTTGCTTCTCTACCGACGCAACTTCCCTCGTCGCTGGGCCGGGAAAGCTAACCGCTCCAAGCCAGCGTCCATCCAGCCCGATTGCATCGCGTCCGTCGCCATACGGGCAAAAACCGCGTCGGTCGCGTCGCGCTGAACTTGAACCCTGTTGGCTTCAACCGCGGTCACTCTTGGCGGACCCGCGACGCTAAAGCCGGCCTGCGGCGACGGGAAGCTCGTCCCAAAGTTGTTCCGCACCGCATTCAGGTCGTTCAAGTCGACGATGAAGTCGCCGTTGGAATCCCCAGGAATTGGCCGCAAAATGTCGAGCGTGAAGCTGTCGATTGTGGCGGTTTGCTGAACCGCGGTGGTCGGGCTGGCATGCTGGACCCCCAAGTACAGGTTCGATTCGACGTTCAACCACGGCAATTCGAATGATGGCGACTCGCCACTCGCGACCGGGTGCGCCTGATTCTGCCATGACACAGACCACTTCCCTGCGCGACGCGACAAGGTGAGAGTAACATCATCACCAGGCGCGAAGGCGTTAATCGCCGTTGAATAGAGAATCTCGTCGACGCCGCCGCGATTGATGGCGAGGTGGTAGACGTTCGAATCATGAAAGCCGACGCGCACGGCGTTATCCCACGCCGTGCCGGCATACAGCGTCAGGTTGTCACCGCTGTTCGGCACTTGTACGTTCCGGAAGGTCGCCGTCAGATTCAAGTCGTCTTGCGCAATCCCTTCTTGGAACACGCCTGGCGCTTCCAATACTGCCAGGTTCAGCCCCCCGTTAGCGTTTGATTGCGTACTTTTGAGCAGCAATCTTCCGTTGATCCCTGGCTCCAGGTCCATGTTTGGATCGGTCACCGGCAGGTTGTCTCCGGTACCCGGCAAGCGGTGCGTGAAGCCAGTCCCCACGCTATCCTTATCCAGGAGCGTGCCCGGCGCTGGGGCGTTGAACGACAGATCCACAACCCCCAGCCCCGTTTCGCCGAAGTGATTTCGGACGTTGTTCAGATCGACCACGCCGACGGAGCAGTCGCCGTTCGTATCGCCTGGCAGCGCGCAAGGTCCGGCTTCGAGAACACTTTGCGCTGTACCGATTCCACCGTCATCATCGACACCGGTGAGCGTGAAAAGATAGGCCGTCGACTCCAACGGCGTGAACGTGAACGACTCGCCTGCCCCCACGGCGACTGACTGTCCGTTTCGCGTGACCTGCCAGTGGAAGGCAATCGTATCCAGCTTGCCGGGGTCGTCGGCCAGCGCTTGCAGCGTGAACGGCTGACCGACGTTAATGACGATCGGAATCGCCGTGATCGCCACAGTCGGCGCGACATTGGCCACGGTCACGTCGGTCGCGGCCGCGCCGCTGCCGCCATCATCATCGTTCACGGTTGCGGAGATTGTATACACATCCGCCGGCGTCCCACTGGGGTCGTCGTCGAGGTACATGTGCGTCGCGGTGAAGGTGTGTGCAACGGCATCAACGACCGCATCCGAGGTCGTGCCGTGCCCCCAGTCGATCACAACGCTATGGGTGTCCACTGATGGGACCAAAGTAAACAACCCCGCCGCTTCAGACGTGCTCAGCGCTCGACTGTAAATCCGCACGTCGTCGATCGCGCCGTGGAACGCGAGCGTGTTGTCCGTGCGCATTCCCAAGCGGGCGTGGAGGGGATTGTCAGGAGCATTTTCCGCAACAGTCGGCCCGAACAACGGCACTTCAGCCCCATTCACATAAAAGCGGACTTCCGTTGCGGAACGATACACTGCCACCACATGCGTCCACTCGTGAAGCGCGTACGCATCTGTTTCGGTGTGCCAATCCTGGCCGCCACCATACCGCGGCAAGAACGTCATCGAGGTTGCGCCGGTGTGGCCCGCGGTGTGAATCTCGACGTTGTTCTGGCCTTTAGAGATCAGCATTCCCGCCTGCGCGGGCGTCGATTCCGCGCGGAACCAAAGGCTGACGGAATAGTCAGTGGAGTCGAAGGCGCTGCTTTCCGGTAGCTGAATGTAGTCATCCTCGCCGTCGAATAAAAAGGCGCCGTCCGGAATCCCAAAGCGATCGGCGGTTGGAACCGGACCGAAAACCGTCCCGTCATTGCCAAAACCGCTCAAGTCGGCTACGTCGCCGTTGAAGTCGTAGCGCGCCGTGAGGCCATTCAGCACGTCGAAGCTTGGGTCAGCAATCCGCCCGGTCACGGTCACCGTGCTGCCTTCATCCACAGCGTTGGGAGTGGCGATCAAGTCGACGATCGTCGGGTCGGCGTTACTGATGAAGATGTCTTGGCTGGCGGTCGTCTCGCCGCCGTCGTCGTCGCTGACAGTCACCTGGGCGGTAAAATAGCCGGCCGGGTTATTGTCCAGGTAGGAGTGCGCGACCGAGAAATTGCGGGCTCCGAGCGCCAGCGGCAAGTCAGT
>Ga0163153_10008030_pt1 | contig 11140 bp, 7 predicted proteins | sample OliLakLV19MP6IB1_FD_148629 | JGI IMG/M metagenome (GOLD analysis project Ga0163153, IMG submission 148629) | Freshwater microbial mat bacterial communities from Lake Vanda, McMurdo Dry Valleys, Antarctica - Oligotrophic Lake LV.19.MP6.IB-1 | ecosystem: Environmental > Aquatic > Freshwater > Lake... | reverse complement strand
GCTATCACTCGCCACCCGCCACTCTTACGCCGATGGCTTCACATTATGCAGCACCAACGGGAAGGTAAGGTGCCACTGGGCCGAGTTGGTGTAGGGGTTGTTGGCATCGGGCATGTTGGTCCAATTTTCGGTTGTCCACGGCAGGCGGTGGAAGCCGTGGGTAAGCTGGATGTCGGGCAGTTCGGGCAGCCAAATTGCCATCGCCTTAGTCCAAATCTCGATAAGCTTCGCCGTTTCCGTCGGCGGTGTGACATACGCCTCGTCGGCGAGGGCGTCAAACGCGTCATTGTGCCAGCGTGAGAAGTTCACGGCATGGCCGCCAGGGATCGCCTCGGAAGTGCTTTGGTAGAGCGCCAGGGTTTCCTGTGGCTCGCGGCAACTACCGCCATGACCGAAGAGACAGCCAGTGAAGTTGCCCGTGGAGAAGTTGGCAAACATATCCGGTGGTTCGGAGTAGCTGGATTCGATTCCGCCGCGTTTCAGCATTTCGACCAGCACCGGCCCGACGCTGGTGAAGTCGAAGAAGCTCACAATGTCGAGCTTGACCTGTGCGCCCGTTTCGTCCAGCCACATGCCGTCGGCGTTCTTTGTCCAACCCTTGGCGGTGAGCAGTTCGTCGCCCTTCGTCGGATTGTATTCCAGCGTGTTGTAGGTTTCGAGCAGCGGCTTGGTGGCCTCGAAATAGGGCTGCAAGGGCGGGTAGTCCGGCAGCGGCAGTGGGGTTTCCTTAGAGGCGCCCGACCAGGAGATCTCGACGATCTTCGAGCGGTCGATATAGTAGCTCAACGCCCAACGCACGTTTTTATCGCTCCAGGGCGCCACTTCGTTGTTGACATAGAGCGAGTGTGGCCACCAGTCAACATAGCCGTAGGGCGACTCCGTGCCGGTCCAAGAGAGCGCCTTGGGGTTGCCGTTGAAGACTGTGGGGAAGCTCGACGGCTGGATGCCGGTGGTAAAATCAACCTCATTCTTGATGACGGACTGCACAAGTTGCTGCTCGCCTTGATCAGGTAGCAAGATAAACCGTTCCACCGCTGGGAGCGGCGCAACACCGGCCGCAACGCCCCACCAATCATCGGCGCGGTCGAGAATCTTCTGTTGGGGTGAGGAATGAACGACGCGCCACGGGCTGGTGGTCACAGGCAAACCTTTGCCCAGATCAAAATGGCTGAAGGAGGCTAGATCCTGGCCCTCGAAGATGTGCTTCGGCAGCATGTAGACGCCGATGTCAAAGTGGTAAGTCAGTAGCCAGAAGAAGCGCGGGGCGGGCACGGTCAAGGTGACTTTGGTGGTCAACGCGTCGACCGTTTCGGCCTTGTCCATGACTTGGGCCACATTGCTGCCCCAGCGAATTTTGGCACCATACTCCTTGCAGGCATTGAGGGTAAAGGTAACATCGTCGGCGGTAAAGTCGGTGCCATCGCTCCACTTGATGCCCGGGCGCACCTTGATAACCAGTTCCTTGAAGTCGGCGGAATATTCGTAGCTCTCGGCAAGCCACATGTACTCTTTGTCGCCAAAGGCGCTGTAGAAGGCCAGCGGCTCGTACAGCAGACCGACGGCAAACTGGTGATTAGCCACCGGCACAAAGGGGTTCCACTGATCCCATTCAGTGAACTTGCCTTGGCTGCCGCCGCGCACCGCGATAAAGGTGCGATTACGCGCCACTTCCTTAATACCTTCCGCGGCGGTGGCGCCCTCCGCCGAGACTTCTGGTGCGCTGGGTTGTGCGGCCTCGCCGGCGGTGGGTGCAGCCGGTTGCGCACAAGCCGCCAGCCAGGGTACGGCCAGCGCACCTATCCCCATGATTTCGACATAGCGCAAAAATTCGCGCCGTGTGATGCTCCGATTGCCTAATGGGTTTTCTGTGGGGTTTTCTGTAGGATTTTCCATGATCTATTTCCTCTCGATGAATGGTGTTGGGATAGTGCTTGATGACCGCATCGCTGCGCCTGCTCGCGCAGATCATCTGATCTGCGCGACATTTTGACAGAACTAACTACGCTCCTCTTTAGGATTACAAATTGATTGATGGTGATTGAATTACCCATATTGGGTACGGAGTACATTATAGAGTAGGCTGGAACTTATTGTCAAGGATGCTAAATTTGGAGCGAATTTTACGGCTGGGTTAAATCCGCGCCCGCGCCCCCAAAGTATTAAGAAGTCATGTTACGCAGCTATCAACACCTGACAGGTGCAGCACAGGTAAAGGTGGGTAGCGAGGAAGGTCACGGTGCTGCACCTGTCAGGTGTACCGCTATCCCACTGCGTAATATGACTTAAGAAACCACCCTGGTTTCTTTTAGAATGATCCACCTTGCCGTGGTGGGTTGCTGAAATGCACCTAAATTGGAACCTTGGGCTATCCTTCAATAAGCTGGTCATCAACACGATTCTTTGGTTACCAAGTAACGATCTTCCTGATCATAGATTTAGCTTTTGTGATATAATCAACCCATAGCTCACTCAGCCAATAGATGCACCAAATAGAATGTTTATAATGATGGCTGATAATGATTGTTAAAGGAATACATTTATGTCTATCTATCGTACAGCGGCTACTGTTTCTCAGGATGGTCTTCTGGAATTATTTGCACTTCCCTTTCAGGCGGGGGAAGTCGTCGAAGTCACCGTGAGGCCACTACCGGTCAAAAATGGTCAGTCGCAAAGCAGCAGCGGAGAAAAGCAATGGACGGCTATCCGTACAAGCGCAATCGCAGCAATTCAAAGCGGCAAATACGTGAATGCACTGAATGCGGGAGAACGCCTTGCATCCGATGAGTTTGCTATGCAAAAACAAATGGAACAAACGCAAGAAGAGAGACACTGGTCGGCATGACAGTATTATCTTCTAGCTCAGGAATTTATGTCTTTGATGCCTGTGCGCTGTTGGCGTTTCTCGGTTTACTGAATTAAACCTTTGCACGATTTTGTTTATTCGCTAAATCATGTACCTGAACATAAAAGTGAAGAGGACCGCTACGTCCGCAACGGTCCTCTTCACTTTATTTGCTCACCACCGGCAGGAAGACAAATTCGGTGAATTCGGTCGGCGGCGCAGTGGCGGCTGTCGCCATGCCGATGACCTCGATTTCACTGAGGGCGGCGATCGCTTCCCAGTGCCAGCGTCCGGTAATTGATCCCACGGTAAAGCGCAGCCGGTCAATCGTCTGAGGTTGGGCTAAGGTAACCAGGGCACCACCGGTAGCTAGTGGTTCCACCCGGCCCACGGCAATGGGTGCAGCTACTTCGGTGTCATTATGGAAGAGTTGAAGCGATCCAGACTCGATAAAATAGGGGCCATCTTTGTCTGGTTGACCAAAACCACCCCAATCGCCGCCCGTGGAGGGCACGCCCACCAGCCGGATCGACTTGACCAACAGCGGCTGCGACCAACGCAACTCCACCCATTCACCCACCGCTTTGCCCTTCTCCGCCAACCAGCTTGACTCATCATCCTGATAGGTTACATCCAAACTCGTGCGCACCTGATGGGGATAACGGAAGAGTTCACCGGCACGATCGCGTAGCCCATCGCTCGCCATAAAGGGCGCGGTCGGCCCGCCGGCAGGAAGGGGAACCCAGCCCCGCCGATCATTCAGATAGCGGGGGCGAAAGGGTTGATAGCTGGGTGAAGCAGGATCGTTGTGGTTGTAAAAGCTGCTGGCGCTGGCCTGGGCATAGGGCGCGACATTAGTCCAACCCTGGGCGGCTTCTGCCAACACAGCATCCATTGATCCACTGACATGGCCCATGTGACAGCCCGTGCAAGTGACGGTTTCACCTGGCCGCGCCCAGGCATTGCCTTGAGCAATCGAGACATAGCCGCGATTCCAGTTACGCACCACCCGGCCATTGACATCACGTAGCACAAAAAAGGCCGGTGTATCGGCTGGCACGGTTACGGTAAATGCGCCGGCCAGCGTGACGGGCGCTTCTGTCCAGAGCACCGCACGCACTTCCGTATCGTTGCGAAAATTGGCACAGGGTTCCGGCCAGTCATCATAACAGTTGCCGCCGGTGAATTGGTTGGCATCCACCCAGACCTGCGCGGTAGCGACTGTACCGGGGGGCGGCGAGTTGTTGACATAGGGCAGGTCCAGCCCGGCATTGGCATAGATGTTGGTATTGTGGAGGGTGGCGGTTTGAATATCGTTTGGCCCACGCTGACTAAAGCCGTACTCTGTAAGTGTATTGGGTAGGTTGCCCAGTGTAGGGTCATCATTGGCAAGGGCGGTGATCGTATCAGGCCGCGCCGTCCAACCGGTGCGTGCCACGATGGGTTTGGCGTCCATGGCATCTGCCGTCGCCATGCCAATACTCGCCAGGTCGATTACTACCGGCGTCTGGGTATTGCCATCCAGATCCATCGTATAGAGTTCATAGCGCAGGTTGGAGCCTTGCAGATCGAAAACATGACTGCCTTCGGTGTGTTTGGCAGTGCGCGGTAGGCCGTTATCTTCCACTGTTTGCGCATAGAGAATTTGCCCATCGGGCAGCCCCCACGGGTGAAGCGCATAGGGGGGCGATTCGTCGCCATCGGTCCAGGCTTTTTTGAAACTGAGGCCGGCAATCGCGTCACGCGCGTTAGCATAGGTCATAGCAACTTGGGGTCGAGCAACACGAATGCCACTTTTCAGCGTCGAGTGGACCATGCTGCTGTCTGGTTGTGAAGTATAGGCGACAAACAATGCGCCGCCACGCTGAATGACCGCCGGTTGCGCAGCGTGATAGGTGTCAGACAAACCGTTATCTTGCGCCAGTGACCAACGAAAGGCCGGCGTCCAGGCAAAGCGCTGAAAAGCGGTTCCGTCAGGATTCACCGTCATCAGATGCCAAGTGTTTGGCGCATCGCGGATGGCAAAACCGTCAGCCAGCCTACCCGTAGCCGGATCAGAGTGTTTATCAGGGTTGGCCGTAATCACCGTGCCATCGGCTAGGGTCTGGTCATTGTCGGCGTTATCGATGCGGTTATAGATGCCGGTTTCGGTTGGCTGGTTGAATTGCACCCACCAGCGTGTCGCCAAAATACGTCCATCGGGCAGGGGCGTTGGGTGGAGGAACCCACCCCGATCCGTCGTAATGCGATGGAGGTTGCTGCCATCCGCATTGATCACATAAAGGTTGAAGGTGCGCCGTTCATCATAGTGGCTGCGCGACGGATAGCGCGACGAGGCAAAGACGATCCTTCCATCGGCTAGGTAGGCCGGAAAGAGATCATTGTAGGTTCCGTATTCCTGTTGGTTGAGAAAATGCTCGGCGTTCGGAATGGTGATGTTACGGTCAGAAAGGGTCAGTTGACGAAATCCGCTGCCATCAACATTGATCTCATAAAGCCGCCAACCTGAATTGTTAGTATCAGGGATTAAGGTGGTGGCGCCGGCAAAGAGGAGTTTGGCACCATCAAAGCTGACATCGGGTGACTGTACATCGACCAGCCCCGGTGTGTTGTAGACAAAGAGCGAGCCATCGGCATTGCGCCGCACCAATTTGCTGCCCGGCGCAAATTTGGTCAAACCAGTGCCAAACTGGCCGGCTGGACCGACTTCATCGCTAAAAATATCATCCTGCGTGGCGAGGTGGCTGCGGGCGACAAAGATAATGGCCGGCAGGGGATCCGCGCCCATAGCCGTGGATTGGGTTAATGCGCTCAATTGCCAAATCAGGAAAAACAAAAAGAGGAAGAGGAGCAACAGAAACGCTTTATTTTTCGGCGCGGCTTGCCGCGGCAATTTTTGCAACATAGATCATTTCCTATCATGGGTAAGCTAGGTGCGACGCTGGCTGCAATGGTTGGCTTTGCGTTTTATTTTTTGTGCTACTCACATCATTTGACATGGGTGCAACTCTGAAAACCCGGTCATAAATAACCGGGCTAAGGTCAGGCGTCCCTCCGGGACGAAAAGATTTCGTTCCGGAGGGACGCCTGACCTTAGTAATTGTCTAAAAATAAGTTCCGCCACACCTGACAGGTTTTCGGAAACCTGTCAGGTGTAAATCGGGAAGTTATTTTTAGATGCTCACTTAGGCAGGGCATTCATGCCCTGTAAATCGTGTCATCGTTCGACCCATGCTTTCAGAGTTGCACCCATGTGACATTATCGAAATAATTGCAATGTCAACTACAATATCGTGATTCTAGCAAAAACCGTCGTTTGAAGCTCAACGCTTTCACAATGATAGGCTGTCTATTGATATGCAGTTGACCGGCGCTTGGTGGCAGGCGACTGACCAGATGTTAGTATACAGGATTTACGCAGATTGATCCCGTTACCAGAGACCTGTAGGGTCTGCGAGACCCTACAGGTCTGGGCTAATGCGTAAGTCCTGAGTGAATTGAAACTTTTACCATCCCATACGGTATAATAACAAGAACAATTCATTAAGCCTTTACGGAAAATAGTTGCTTTATGCCCGTTGCACATCGTGAAAAAGGATATCGATTCTACTTCGTCATGTTCGATTTGAATGAACCTGCGCATATTCATGTTGATAAGCAGGGAAAGACAGCTAAATTCTGGTTGTCTCCGCTTAAAATTGCTAAAAATCATGGATATCGTACCCATGAACTTAACGAAATAGAGTCTATTATTCACAGTAACATCCAGAAATTGTTGAGCATCTGGATTGTAGAAAGAGCACGGCTGGTATGAAAACAATACAAATCACTATTCCGGAACATGTACCTGTTACGCAAACAGGGGTTCGGCCAACAATCCCCGTATCAATTCCTCCAATTGAGGATGTGATTCAGTTCGCCAAAACATTCCATGCTGCCGGGAAAGTATGGGAAGGAACGGTGTTAGGCTGGCCGGCTGACTATACACCAGAAATTCATGAAGAGAACGCACTCTTCGAAGAATATGACGAAAACGGTGTTATTCATACAACGACAGAAAAACGTTGGTCGCCGGCGATGTTCTGTATTGGGGTCAATGGTATCTGGTTTGTTTCGTTAACCTGGGAATTGGGTCTCAATGCTGAGCCTTGGATCTATCTTGAGGATGATTATGGCTACGATGTAACAGAGTTTTCACAGGTGACAATGTTGCAAAAGGAGCAGTAAGCAGCCGGTACGGGCTGGGCGATTTCCCAAATTAAGTGCTCATACTTGGCAACTCTCTATTTTCACCGCAAAGAACGCGAAGAGCGCAAAGGCCTTCTTTGGGATTTCCTTTGCGCTCTTCGCGTTCTTTGCGGTTAGAAACGTTTTATCAGTCAATCAGGCGGTCACTCTACTTGTTGTTTTCCTCATGCTCCGTAACATGCCAACGCCGACCATCGCGTGCCAGTAGGCGGTCTGCTTCTTTGGGTCCCCAACTACCTTTGGGATAGGTGGTGAGCGCGGTGGGGCTGGACGTTGGTGGGCTTTGCAAAATGGGGTCGATCAGTTGCCAGGCTTGGATAACTTCATCACTGCGCGCAAAGAGCATGGCATCGCCATGCATCGCATCAAGTAAGAGCCGCTCATAGGCATCCGGCAATTTGCGGTCGGGGAAAGAGTCGCGGTAATGAAACTCCATATCGACGGTGCGCATCTCCTGGCTGGAATCGGGTAATTTGGCCTCAAAGGTCAGATGCACCCCTTCATCGGGCTGCACCAAAATGGAGAGCACGTTGGAGAAGCGATTGTTGACCAAGCCAAACATTGCCATCGGCGGACGGTTGAAGACAATCGCAATCTCGGAATGTTTTTTGGCTAAGGCTTTGCCGGAGCGCAGATAAAAAGGTACGCGCTGCCAACGCCAATTATCGACATACAGTTTGAGCGCAGCAAAGGTTGGGGTTTGTGAATTTTCGGCCACGCCTGAAGCTTGCTGGTAGCCTTCATATTGGGCGCGCACCGTATTTTCTAGGGCAATGGGACGGATGGCCGCCAGCACCTTCACCTTTTCGTCACGCAAGGTCGTCGCATTAAAGGGCGCGGGCGGCTCCATAGCGATCAGCGTCAAGAGTTGGAGCAGATGATTTTGGAACATGTCGCGCAAGACACCGGCGTCATCGTAATAACCGGCGCGACTGCCGACATCGACCGCCTCCGCCACAGAGATCTGTACAGAATCGATATAATTCCGATTCCAGAGCGGTTCAAAGATCGTGTTGGCAAAGCGCATAAAGAGAATGTTTTGGGCAGTCTCTTTGCCTAGATAGTGATCGATGCGATAGATTTGGCTTTCCGACCAGTGCGCATGGACTGTGTCATTTAACGCCAGCGCACTCGCCAGGTCGTGACCAAAGGGCTTCTCAATCACCAGATTGCGTTTTCCTTCAGCTTGATCGGCCAGGCCGGCCTCGCCCAAATAGGTAGCGGCTGGGCCATAAAACTCCGGCGAAGTCGCCAGATAGTAAAGACGATCAGCCGGCCCGTCTTCCAACTGGCGCAAAAACGCACCCAAGCGCGAATAGTCCTCTACCGCATCCAAATTGCCCTGGAAGTAGTGTAATTTCTCTGCAAAAGCGCGCCAGATCTGCTCATCATACGCGTCGCTAAACTCTTCTACACCGCTTTGTAAGGGCGTGCGAAAGGCGTTGTCATCCCAGGGTCGGCGGGCGAAGCCCACAATTTGCAGCTTATCAGGTAGCCGCTGCTTACGGAAAGAGTTATAAAGCGCGGGAATCAATTTGCGGTGCGTCAGATCACCCGATGCACCAAAAATGACAAGGGTCGTTGGGCGCTGTTCATTCATTGCGGAGACCTCATTCTTTAGCAAATCTTTATAAATTTCGATACGAAACAAAACACTGTGTGGCGAGTTTCAAGCATCGTCATTTTACCATACCATTCTAAAATAAAGACAGCAGTGATGATTCTACCATTACCAAACCTGGGTAGGCCACAGGGAAGAGTTTTAACCACAGCACCCAGAGAGTTCCCGACAGATTCCACAGATTTTTAATTCTCCATCTGCTATTTGCAAAACTTGAGGAAAAATTTTTAGATTACTGTTTACGATCATCTTTCTTACTATTTGGATTGCTGTGAATGAGTTTTTTTGGTAAAATATTGAGTTGTCCACTTGGAAATCTGACTCTGCCGCGTGTGGATGGCGACGCTGAGTGACGATAAGGCCATTGCCTTATTACAGTTCTGAAAGGTAAAACATTCACGCATGATTCAACTTTCCTTGTGCGTAAACAGATGGCGATTATCCTCAAGGCCGAGATTATGGCGTAGTTTGTTAGTTATGCTCTTGGGTATAGCCACTGTTGCTTTTTTTCTCTTAAAATTGTCGCAGCCGTCGCCGCCCGTCTATGCACAAAATGGGCTGCCGGCTCTCCGTTATACCACCACTGGCAGCAGCGGCCCAACCATCACGATTGGCTGGGCCTATAACCGTGCCTATCCGGAAGAAGCGCCCTATGTCGGCGACCCTTCCCATCCCAATGCGCCCAAATTAACGATTACCTTGGCCCAATTACGCGATTGGGCGCAGAGTAAAAATTATACGCCAACCATCCAATTGCTGGACAATGGCGTGTGGCAATTGGATGTCAATCTGGTGCTTCTGGACAATGCCCGGCTTGACATTACCAGTGCCAGTGGCGTCAAAGAATTACGCATGACGAGTCGCCCCGACGCTTCCTATAATATTGTGAGCAAGGGTGGCTGGATCAATGTCGATGGTGTTAAAGTCTACGCCTGGGACAATTCGCCCGGCGTCAACAGCTATGACCAAACCTTTCTTACGGTCAATGATGTTATGCAAACGCGATCCTATTTTGCCGCGCTCTATGGTGGACGGATGGATATCAAAAACGCCGAGATGATGTATCTGGGCTACGAAGAGATAAACAGTCGCGTGGGCTATGGCAAGGGGGAGCCGAGTGGCCTCTCCTGGCGTTTACTGCCCACAGGCGCCACCGATCCGGCTACAGGTCCTAAAGGCAGTATCATCGATAGCAAGGTACACCATCTCTATTTTGGTATGTACAGCTATCAGGCCGTTGGGTTGATCATTACCGGTTCCGAGTTCTATGAACAATATTTTTATGGTCTTGACCCCCATGATTACTCTTACGGCTTTACCATTGCCAACAACTATATCCATGATAATGGCTACACCGGATTAGTGCTCTCGCGTGGTTGCGTGGATAATCTCATTTATGGCAATCGCATCCACAACAATGCCTCGCATGGGCTGATGTTGGATCGCGGTGTCAATCGCAATCTGGTCTATGACAACGAGATTATCGGCAACAAAAGTGACGGCTTTGTCATCTACCAATCGAGCTACAATCAGATTTATAACAATGTGATCAAAGACAATGGCCGCTATGGTATCCGTATCTCTGCTGAATTTGACGACGCTGACATTTTTGATGACGTTGCCAGCGATAATGTCATCCGCCACAATATTGTCACGGGTAGTGGGAAACATGGCATCTATTTGAATGAGCGCGCCGACCGCAACACTATTATTGAGAATCAAGTAATTTCCAGCACAGAGAGCGGCATCCAACTCAATGTCGGACTCACCATTGTCCAGGGTAATATCGTTACTGGCAGTGGCAAAGATGGGCTGCTGATGGATAGCAAACCTTATGCCGCCGGCACCAACCCCGGCGGGCCATCCAAACCACCGCTGGGTCAATCCGGCTATGAAAACCAGATTTTGGCGAATCGCTTCCAACGCAATGGCGAAAGTGGGATTCACCTCAATGGTGGGGGCAACAATCGCCTTGGTTCCTTAGGTGCCGGCAATATCATCAGCGAGAATGTGGACAGTGGCATTCTCCTGAAACGCACCGAAGCAACAATCCTCGACAGCAATGAAATTCGCAACAACCGCGCCGGCAATGGCGCGGGTGTCAATAGCACCTGTGTGGCCGCGACACCTGTCACCCATACCTTTGTCAACAATGTCATTTTGGGCAATCTGAGCACAGAAGCCAAAGGCTACGGGGCCGGCATCTACTTGGGTGAAGGGTGCTATGCCCAGATTAACGGGAATTGGCTCTATAGCAATCGCGTCGGGGCAACCGAAAGTAATTTACAAAATGGCAACCTGACCGGCAGTCCTGATATTCAGGCCAGCGGCAATGTGTGGGGCGTGGCCGACGCTGCGACCGCCGAGAATGGCATCTGGCATCAGATCGACAACCCCAGCCTCGGTCTGATCAGCTTTCTCCCTCTGGG
>Ga0163153_10008028_pt1 | contig 11143 bp, 9 predicted proteins | sample OliLakLV19MP6IB1_FD_148629 | JGI IMG/M metagenome (GOLD analysis project Ga0163153, IMG submission 148629) | Freshwater microbial mat bacterial communities from Lake Vanda, McMurdo Dry Valleys, Antarctica - Oligotrophic Lake LV.19.MP6.IB-1 | ecosystem: Environmental > Aquatic > Freshwater > Lake... | reverse complement strand
GCCTTGCAGTACATCCGTGAAACCCAAACGACAACTGGTTTGAAGGTAACGGCCCATTTGATCACCCAAGAGTATCTGACGGGCGTGAAAGTCTCTGACGCAGTGATGGAAACTCTCAATCTGACCCGTCACGAAGTCTGTCCGCAGTGGAACTATACGATCCACCCTCGCGCCAAGCCACTGGCGAACTCGTGAGGGAAGTTATATCTTTACGAACCCTTAGTGATGATGGCGGCACGACTGGTGGAGCTACACCGTGTGCTAAAGCCTACGGGGAGTCTGTACCTCCATTGTGACCCGACCGCCAGCCACTATCTCAAGGTAATACTGGATACGGTCTTTGACCCGTCCAACTTTCGCAATGAGATTATCTGGCATCGTTACAGCCGTCCTAAGGGGTCGCAACACAAGGCAAGGCGGTTCGGGTGGTCCACTGATACCATCTTGTTTTACAGCCGGAGTGACCGGTACTACTTCGATGAAGACAAGGTGCGGGAACCCATCAGCGAGGCCGCTATGGAGAAGCGAAATACCCATAGTGACGCAATTGGTCCTTACTACAGCGGGCCTCTCCTAAGGTCCGCTTCAATGGGACACCGTCCAAACCTTGTGTATGAATACAAGGGGTTCACCCCAGGCCCAGAGGGCTGGCGGATGACAAAGGACAAGTTAGAAGCACTGGACGCTAGAGGGGACCTCATGTGGACCTCCTCCGGCAAACCGCGACGCAAGGTCCGACCGCAGGCGAATCCCGGAAATCAGATAGACAATTTGTGGGCTGATATTGGCGCTATTGCTTCACAGGGGGATGAGCGTCTAGGCTATCCCACCCAAAAGCCCATCGCACTGCTTGAACGTATTATCCAAGCTAGCAGCAAGGCCGGTGACGTGGTACTGGACCCGTTCTGTGGGTGCGGCACGGCCATCGCAGCCGCGCAAAAGCATGGCCGGCGCTGGATTGGCATTGACATTACTCACCTGTCCATCGCCCTCCAGAAGTACCGACTGGCCGCCATGTTTCCAGGCGTAACCTATCGCGTGGTGGGCGAGCCGGAGGATGTAGAGAGCGCCCGGCAGTTGGCCCAAGACCCCGATGGCCGCTACAAATTCCAGTGGTGGGCACTATCGCTAATCAAAGCACGGCCTTTGGGAGGCCAGGAAGGAAGCAAGGCGGGCCGCAAGGGGAGTGACAGCGGCATTGACGGTGTGATAACGTTCATGGACGACAACAGCGGCAAGCCCAAACGGGTGCTAGTCCAAGCAAAGTCGGGCGGTGTCAAATCCGGGGACATTCGCGACTTAGTAGGCACGCTGGACCGTGAGAAGGCGGCTATGGGTGTCTTCATCACATTGGAAGAGCCGAGCCGGCCCATGCTGACCGAGGCTTCCGCAGCCGGGGTGTATCAGCCGCAAGTGGGGCAGCGGACCTATCCGAGAGTGCAAATACTGACTGTGGCCGAATTGCTTGACGGTGCCGAGGTGAAAATGCCACCCACGGCTACCACGTTCAAGCAAGCACAACGAGCCGACGATGGCGGCGGCGTGCAAGCGAAACTTGCACTGTAAGCCTTCACCCGCGAGCCGGGCGGCGGCGGCTTGATAACGGGTTGATAGGGCGCTGACAAAGCGCGGCGAGGTAAAAGGATGCTGGAAACCGAACGGTTGGTGGTGCGGCCCCTGGCGGCCGACGATTTAGCCGAGATTCACCGCATCTTGGATGCGGCGTTTGCCGAGGGGCGGCTGGCGCAAGACCCGGCGGCTTTGGCCGAGCGGCGTGAATGGCTGGCGTGGACGCAGTTGAGCCAGGAGTGGTTCGGCAAGCTGCACCAGCCGCCCTACGGCGAGCGGGCCGTTGCGCTCAAGGCGACGGGCGCGCTAATCGGCGCGGTGGGCTATGTGCCGTGCTTAATGCCGTTCGACCAAATCCCCGCGCTGCGCGGCGGCGGGCCGGAAACGGGGCTGTATTCGCCGGAGTTCGGGCTGTTCTGGGCGATTGACGCGCACTATCGCCGGCGGGGGTACGCGAGCGAGGCGGCGGGAGCCATGATCGCGCACGCCTTTCGCGACCTGGGCCTCAAGCGGATCGTGGCGACGACCGAGTACGACAACGTCGAGAGCCAGGGCGTGATGCGCAAGCTGGGGATGCAAGTGCTGCGCAACCCGCGCCCCGGCGCGCCGTGGATGCAGGTGGTGGGCGTTTTGGAAAATCCCAAACTATTGGACAATCCCAAGCTAAAGGAGTGAGTGAGAGTGATGGCAGATAACCGAAATGTGACCGAGCCGCACGGCTGCGTGGTGTGCGGCCGGACTTACAACATGCTGGTGGTGTATAGCCCGAGCGGGCAGATGATTGACTGCACGGTGACGACCAGCGGCGGGCACCGGCTGCCCGACCCGCACAAGCCGATGGTGGCGTGCGACCGCCACACGGAAGCCGAGGTGCAGGCCGCCTTCGGGCGCAAGGCGGCCCGCGACGCCGAAGACGCCGCCCGCGAGGCGCGGGGGGACTAGGGCATTTACCGCGCAGCGACAAACAAACGCGCCCCCGGCCGATAGTTTGGCCGGGGGCGCGTTTTTGATTCGGAGCGGGAGCGCGGCGCTTAGTTCGCGGTGACCGTGAACTGGTAGGTCGCCAACTCGGTGGTGAAGGGCGTGCTCGATCTGACGCGCGGCGGCGACACGCGACTATTTATCTGCGGCAGTTCTAGGAATTCGCGAGAGGTGACACGATGACCGACGCATCACTCGCACCCAGCGAATACGAGGTCATGGTTACGGGCCTGGTCTTGGGCAAGAGCTGCCACCTTCTGAAACTCTATGTCACCTGCAAGCCTGTCCACAAATACTGTGCGGATTTCCTGCTACACCACCACGGCCTCTCGAAACGCAACGATCGCTTGGCGGCAGGTGCACTGGTCGCTGGTGAGCATCACGCACAAGTAGCTAATCTCCGACTGTGGCGGGGTAAAGGACACTTGCGCACGGTTCAAGTCAAACTAGTGGCAAAGGACTATAGCGAAGCACCAAATCTGGACTTACTATAGCTTTAACCGGTGATTTCGGGCTTCAAAAAAGGAAGTAGGAGCATATGCCTAATAAACGAGTTCGACAACTCGATGCTCATTCGATCCTTGTCAGTTTAGTTGCAGCAAATGTGCTCCTTTTCGCTATGCCTATCACCACGGGAGCTCATAACTTGAGCTGTGGCCTCCGCGGTTCACACTGGAATCAGTCGGGAACCCCCACCCTAAGCAATCGCAGAAGCTTGAATGCTGTCGATAATACCGCAGCACAGAATACAGTAGCTGAATGGAGCTTCGACACAATCCTTAACCTGTATGATGTTAGTACCCCGGCCAATATCGAAATTTTCACTAGCGACTTAGGTCAATTCGGTCCTGGTGGTCAGGCCACGAATTACTCTAATGCTTGTCACATTTTTCTTTCAAATGTGGTTAGGAATTCACCATGGACGGATTGGTACAGCGCCCCCCAGAGGCAAAATGCATTTTGCCATGAGGTAGGGCATGCTTTCGGCCTTGACCACTTTGGTGCTATTGCTGAGTGCTTGGGAAACGGTAGCGGCGTCGGCGTTCATAGTATTTCTGACATCTTCAATAAGTACAATGCTGCTCACTCGCCTCATTAGAAGAAGAGCAAAAGTACGCTGTGGGCTTGAAAAAGGAGAGCTGATATGACCACCCGAAGTAAGATCCAGGTACGCCCAAGCGCATATCTCATCATCGGGGGTGCCTTGCTAATTGTGCTAATTGTAGGAATTGTGCAAGCCTATATCGCGCAGAGCGCCCCCTCAATCACAACATCAGAATGGCAATGGATCTTTCGTCCCAAAAGTCTTGACGAACTCTATGACCTTTCCGATGTCATTGTGGTGGGGACAGTTACGGGCGTTACCGAGGGACCTCAATGGGTGGGGAAGACAACCTCTCCAGATCAGCCAACTATTACGGCCGATAGTATGCTGATCGACATAACAATTGACACTCCGGTCAAAGGCATATTCAACTCAGGCGATACCCTCACCATATACCGGCAGGTAAATATTAGCGAAAACACCCATGAAATTGGCCAAACGTACCTGATGTTCTTGCAGGAATTTGTCGAGCTTGAAGGGTCTCATAAACCTGCGGAGGGCTCTCACGGCCTCTTTGCTGCGGAAGGAAACTACAGTGTTGTAGATGGTCGCCTGGTATGGAAGTGGGCCAATTTGGCGAATGACAGTAACTCTTTTGCAGCGAGTGAGCTTGACGGAGCCCAATTGTCAGATATCCTGCAACGCATAAAGGCACTAAACACCGTCGGCAATTGAAAGACGAAGCGTCAACGCGGTAAGTGAGCCAGATCGCGCCGCCCTTCAGGCGGCGGCGGTATGGGCGGGCAGTGAGGTGGTCCAGCTAAACAGCGCCAACGGGCACTAGGCGAGGTACTACAGCGTTGACGGCCTAGGGCCTGGAAGTTTGGATGGGAAAATTGCAGAACGTGAGCCAGTAGCTGAGCCCTGTTGCATGCAACGCGCCCCCGGCCAAAGCATCGGCCTGGGGCGCGTTTTTGATTCGCAGGGCGGGCGCGGCGCTTAGTTCTCGGTGACGGTGAACTGGTAGGTCGCCAACTCGGTGGTGAAGGGCGTGACGCCCGAGACCACCAGGATGACCGGGCCGCCGCTCAGGTCGAGGTCCAGGCTGAGGTGGTTGGAGGCGTCAAGCTGTACGCGCTCCACGGTGGTGTCGCCGTCCTGGTGGATGATTTGGATGAGGAACTCCTGGGGCAGCAGGTTGTCCATGCGCACAAAGCCCTGGCCGTCCCAGCCGCCCTCGTCGGCCTCGAAGTCGGTGGAGTAACCGATGGCGTCAATCCGCACATCGTCGAGCATGAAGCCGGCCCAGTTGACGGCCGCGTCGGTGACGTACTCGAAGCGGATGAGCACTGGCTGGCCGACGTAGGGCGTCAGGTCGAGGCTTTCTTCAAACCACTCGCCGGCCTCGTCGCCGCCGCCGGAGTAGCTGGTGTAGCCCCAGCCCAGGTTGTTGCCGACCGGATTGGTGTCGGTGCCGGAGGGGGTCTCGATCATGGCCCAGGTCGCGCCGTCGTCGGTGGAGATGATGACGTAGACGTAGTCCCAGTCTTCTTCCAACTCCCACCAGGCGTTGTAGGTCAGGGTGGCCGAGTCCAGGCCGGTGAGATCAAAGGCGTGGGTCAGGCTGGTGTCGCTCTCGTCGTTGCGGTGGCCCCAGAAGGCGTAGCGCCCGCTGTTGGGTTCGGTGGGGATCACCTGCACCTGTTGCGAGCCTTGGAAGGTGAGCGTTACCGAGCCGCCGCAGTCGAGTTCGTAGTAGTCGGCGGCGAACTGGTGCACGTCTTCCGACACCTCGACCGGGCAAGTGTCGAAGCTGTCGGTTGGGCGGTTCACCTGGGGGGCGTCGGCGTAGTTGTGATAGAAGTAGCGGCCGTCGGCCACCGAGTCGTCGGCCAGGAAGTTGGCGATGGTCCAGTCGGCGAACACGTCGTCCGAGGTAATCGGCTGGCCGGTCAGCGGGTCGGTGATGCCTTCGGCCGTTAGCACCGCGTCAACGGCGCGCATGCCGTTGTTCGGGTCGCCGACCAGGGCCTTGGTTGATTCGGTGCCGAAGCGATCGAGGAAGTAGGTCATAAACAGGAAGCCCGCGCCGTAGTGGGCAATGGTGTCTGGGTCGGACGACGGGTTGGACGACCAACTGTTAAGCTGTAAGTCAGGACTAGACGTGAAAGCGGCGTCGAAGCCGTCGGCCCCAAAGCCGTTGAGGAACTCGGCCATGACCGACGAGCCTTCGTTCATCCAGGTCTCTTCGTTGCGGTCGTGGTACCAGTGGATCATGTGCTGAAATTCGTGCGCCAGCGTGCCGGGCAGGCTGGCGTCGCCCGGGCCGGTGGTGTCGGCGTTGATGTAGAACATTTCCTTCTCGTTGGAGAAGTCGTGGGCCAGCACCGAGTACTCGTCGGCCGAGGAGTAGTAGCCGGCGATGGAAAAGCCCAGGCCGCTCGCGTAGAGGATGAACAGGCGCGGGTCGCCGTCAACGCCGGGGTTCCACTCGCTGCCGAAGAACTCGCGGTTGGTGGGGTAGGCGTTGTTTTGGAAGTCATCTACCAGGGTTTGCACGCCGTCCTGGTCCACCTGCACGCCGTCTTCCGCGAAGAAGTAGACGTTGTCGGTCTTGTACAGCAGCGTGGCCTCCACCGTGAAGTTCTGGTCGGTGTCGGTGTTGCTGACGTTGAAGGTCAGGGTAGTGCCGAGCGCGTAGTCGGCGGGCGTGTCGCTGACCGTCTCGGGAATATCGGGGATGCCGCGCAGGCGGATGGCCAACTCCCGGATGTTGCTCTCGGGGATGATCTCGCCCTCCAGCGCGGCCAGCGTCTCGCCGGTGTTCTCCACCGGGGTCGGCACGACGGTCAGGTTCAGGCCGGGGGTGGCCTGCTCGTCGGGCGTGTCTTCCGGTCCGGGTGTCTCGAAGACAACTTGCGTCGGGAAGTCCACCGGCGTTTCGAAGTCTACCAACTGCGTGGCAAAGGCGGCGGTGCTTTGGAAGAACGCGTAGCCGGTGGCGGCCAGGGCGGCCACGCACAGGCACACACACGCCACCACCGCCACGACAATGCCGACGACCAGCCCAGATTGGTTGTTTTTGGAAGTATTCATCAGTGTGACTCGCTGACTGCTAAGTGAAGTTTATCGCGGCGCCGCTACTTGGCGGTCCAGTTCGATTTCATCAGCTCGCCCATGGCGCTGGCCTGGAGCTTGTCTACGCGCTCGGCCAGTTGGGTTTGCCCCTGCTGGCGCAGCGTGTCGCCCACATACGTCATCGCGTCGAGCAGTTCTTGCGTGATCTCGCCGCGCCGGCCCTTCAGCGCCGCCTCGGCCGCCTCATCGCTCTCCATTTGCAGCAGTTCGTTCACCAGCCGCAGTTCGGGTGGGGCCGACTCCTGCATGACGGCGGCAATGTGATCGCTGATCTCGTTCAGGCGTTGAGCCATATCGGGCCGCTTGGCTTTCTCGGCCGCCTCGATGTTGACCTGAAGCACCGCCAGGAAGGTGTCGTCTATGCGGGGCATGTTTTCGTGAATGGCCTGGTGCAGGTCGGGCGCTTCGAGCAAAATCCGCAGCGTGTCGGTGGCCTCGGCCATCTGGGCCTGGGTGGCCTTGTCGGCCTCGGCGGTCAATTGCAGCAGCCGGTCACGCACGGTCGCCAGGCGGGTCTTGTCGTCGCCGGTGGCGCGGTCAACGCGGCGGGTGAGGGCCTCAAAGAAGGCGTAGTCCATGCCGGGCCGGGCGTAAGAGACGTAGGCCGCCAGCCGGTCGTCGTCGGTCGTGCTGGTGACCAACTCCAAGAGCTTGTCGGCCGTCAGGCCCTTGCCCAGCGCTTGCAGCTCACGCGCCACGGCTTCGAGCGTCTGCTGGCGGGCGCGCAGCTTGCCGCCAAAGGTGGAGTGCTGGATCAGGGCGTTCTGCAGTGTCATCATCTTCTGCGCGCCGGCCTGGTTGCCGCCGTTGGCCGTGGCCTCGGCCGAGCTGCTGAGGAGTTGGAACAGCACCGAGTCCACGATGCCGTCTTGCTGCTTAATCATGTCGGGCCAGTTGGCCTCCGGCGCGGCCAGCAGGCTTTGCAGCATCTGCACCTTGCCGCGCTGGGCGTCGAGCATGTCTTTGGTGATGCCTTCGCCTTCGAGCACGCTCTCCAACATGCCTTGCAGCGTGAAGGCCTGCTTGGGGCGCAGCAGATAGCCCTTGCGCTTCTCCTGCGGCAGGTTCTTGATCACGTCGTTCATCAAGCGGCCGATCAGCTTTTCCTGCTCGTCGGCGGGCAGACCCAACTCAAAGGGCACGAAGGTCAGCAGGGTTTCTTTGTCGGGGTCGTGATACAGCAGGGGCGAAGGGTACTGGCCCTGGAACTTGCAATTGGGGCATTGGATCAGGTTGAAGCGCCCGCTCATAAAGCGCTGCTTGGCGGACGGGTCTTGGTTGAGATCGAAGACTTGCTCGAGCGTGGCCTGCACCGGCTGGCGGCAGTTCGGGCAAGAAACAGTGGTCTTTATCGACGGCATGAACGAGCCTTTCTGACTATCAATGAATAGTGACGCACAATGATACCTTAAAACGGTGCGTTTCTACCGTGGCTTTGGCGACAAAAAGGGGAAGGGTATAAAGGGCCCAAAGCCAATCCGGTTTAGATAAAGCGGAGTATTCCCATTTGGGGCGAGGCGTCAGCGCCCATCTGTCCGATGACGACCGCGACTACAACATTCCCTCATCACATAGTCACCCGCTGTACTCAGCGGCTCCCTCTCCCCCCACGGGAGAGGGGCCGGGGGTGAGGTCGTCCAGCCGGCCCTCCCTCGCACCTTATCTGCGTTTCCCAACCTTCCGGCCAAGAGCAACCGCTGTACTCAGCGGCGCCCTCCCCGCACCGGGGAGGGCCGGGGTGAGGGCGACCAACACCTACTCAAATCTCACCCGTCCTGCAATTGTCACCGGCCGCGCCACTAACTAAACCGTATTGGGCCTTAAGCGCCTGAACGAGGGGGGACTCGGGGGCCTGACAGACTCAGGGCCTCGGCCGTACCTTTTTCCCTTTCTTTTTCTTTGCGCTTGCTTGTCCGCTACCGCGGCAGCGAGAACGAAAAAGTTGTGCCGCTGCCCGGTTCGGACTCGACCCAAATCTTGCCGGCGTGTGCCTCGACCACGGCCTTGGCAAGGTACAGGCCCAGGCCGGTGCCTTTGACGCGGCGGGTGAGGTCTGAGTCGGCGCGGTAGAAGCGCTCGAACACATGCGGCAGGTCGGGGCCGGCGATGCCGGGGCCGTGATCCGACACGCTGATGGTCACATGCTCCGGCTCGGCTGCGCCGCGCACCAGCACCTCGCCCCCGGCCGGCGAGTACTTGATGGCGTTGGAGAGCAGGTTTTGCAGCACCTGCACCAGCCGCCGCTCGTCGCCGTTCACCAACGGAAAGTTAGGCGGGAAGTCCACGCGCAAGGTGTGGTTTTCGGTCTGCGTCTTGAACTTTTCCACCAGGCGGGCCGCCAACTGGTCGAGCGCCACCTCGGCCAGATCCAGCCGCATGGCGCCGGCCTGCAAGCGCGAGGCGTCGAGCAGATTGTCAATCAGGTCGGCCAGGTGGTCGGCCTCCTCCTCGATCACGGCCAGGCTGTCGCGCACCACTTCGGCGTCCCAGCGCGCGTCTTCGCGGCGCAGCGTTTCGGCGTAGCCCTTGATGAGCGAGACCGGCGTGCGCAACTCGTGGCTGATGACCGAGATAAACGTGCTCTTGAGCGCCTCGGCCTCGCGGAACTTGGTGATGTCGCGCACGTTGGCGATGATGTTGACCAGCTTGCCGTCGGCTTCGAGCAGCGGGGCGTAGGTGATGCCGGCCGGCAGGTAGCCGCCGCCTTGACGCAGCAAATCGCCTTCTACATACAAGGGCAGGGGGTTGGTGGTCAACGGCCAACCGCCGGCCTCGGCCGCCGCCAGGTCTGGGCCGGTCTGGCGGTTTACCCACTTGATGACGTCATCGTGGTCGCGGCCGAGCGCCTCGGCGGCGTTCCATTCGGTGAGGCGGGCCAGGGCCTTGTTGAAGCGCTGGATGCGGTGTGAAGCGTTCATAATCAGGATGCCGTCGGCCGAGCTATCCAAGATGGCATCGAGCCGGCGTTTTTCGGCCGAGGTCTGCTGGTACAGGCGGGCATTGTGTACGGCGATAGCGGCCTGGTTGGCGAACGAAGCCAGCAGCGTGCGGTCGTTGCCGGTGAAGGCCGTGGCGTAGCTGCGGAAGATGTAGATCAGGCCCACCACCTCGTTGCGGGCCACCATCGGCAGCGCCACGCCGTGCTGTAGGCCCAGGCTGGCGGCCTCGGTGGAAGCGCGCAGGCGGCGGTTGATCTCCGGCAGCGCAAAGCGGCGCGCGTCGCCGTGCTCGGGGATGTCGGCCAGCATGGGCTGGAAGCTGTCGAGAAACGGGTCGGGGATGCCGTAGTGGGCGCGGATGCGCCAGCGGCCCTCTTCCTCGCGCAGCACCACCAGCCCGGCCTGCCCGGCCAGCAGTTCGGTCGCCCCGTGCAGGATGCGCGTGAGCACCGTCGCCAGATCGAGTTCTTCGGTCAGGGCGCGCGAGATTTCGAGCAGGTAGTCGCGCTGGCGAACGCGGAAGTCGGGCAGCATGCGCATCTAGTGCTTGAGCAGGTCGTTCTCGGCCTCGGTCAGCGCTTCTTCGAACAGCGCCAGGCCCTCATCCATTTCGGCGGTGGTAGCAGTCAGCGGCGGCGTGATGCGCACGGTGTTGCGCCCGCAGCCCAGCAGCAGCAGCCCGCGCTCGAAGGCGTGGTGGATCATGGCGTCGCGGAGGGCGACGCCGCGCTCCTTGGTGGCGCGGTCCATGACGAACTCCACGCCGATCATCAGCCCCTTGCCGCGCACCTGGCCGATGCTGGGGTGGCGCATGGCGAGTTCTTCCAGCGCGTCGAGCGTGTACTGGCCGACCTCGGCCGCGTTGGCGATCAGGCCCGCTTCCAGCAGCCGGATGGTGGCGAGGGCGGCGGCGCACGACAGCGGGTTGCCGCCGTAGGTGTTGCCGTGCGCGCCCTCGGGCCAGTCCATCACGCTCTTGCGGGCGACCATCGCGCCGAGGGGCATGCCGGAGGCGATGCCCTTGGCCATGCACACAATGTCGGGCTCGGTCTGCCAGTGTTCGATGGCGAACATCTTGCCGGTGCGGCCCATGCCGGACTGTACCTCGTCCACGATCAGCAGGATGCCGTGCTTGTCGCACAACTCGCGCAGGCGCGGGAAGAACGACTCCGGTGGCACCACATAGCCGCCCTCGCCCTGGATCGGCTCGACCAAGACGGCGGCCACGTCATCCGGCGGGCATTCGTAGGTGAAGATCACGTTCTCGATGTAGTCCACGCAGGCGTCGCCGTAGTCGCCTTGGGTGGGGTCGAACGCCAGGCGCGGGCGGTAGGTGTTGGGAAAGGGCACATGCGTGACGCCGCCCATGGTTGGGAAGAAGCCGCGCCGCTGCACGGCCTTGGAGGAGGTAAAGGCCAGCGCGCCCATCGTGCGGCCGTGAAAGCCGCCGTGAAAGCCAATGAAGCGCGGG
>Ga0163153_10008027_pt1 | contig 11144 bp, 11 predicted proteins | sample OliLakLV19MP6IB1_FD_148629 | JGI IMG/M metagenome (GOLD analysis project Ga0163153, IMG submission 148629) | Freshwater microbial mat bacterial communities from Lake Vanda, McMurdo Dry Valleys, Antarctica - Oligotrophic Lake LV.19.MP6.IB-1 | ecosystem: Environmental > Aquatic > Freshwater >... | reverse complement strand
GCGAGGACGAGGCCCGGCAGGAGCACCTCCTTATCCTCGGCTTCGCGCACAGCGATGCGCGCGCGCGCGCCGAGCACCTCGACGAGCAGGCTCGGCTTGTCGCTCGGGATGTGCAAGACGGCGACGATGGGCAGCACGAACGAGGAAGGCAGCGCGCCGAGGACGGCGAGGAGCGCCTCGACACCGCCGGCGGACGCGCCGAGCACGATCGCATCGACGGGCGCGAGCGGCGCTCGCGTCGAGGGCTGGCCAGGTGCGGGCGGCGCGTGGTTCATCGCTTCCGGTAAATGCGCTCGCGCCGGTCGAAGATCTCGAAGGCGGGTGCGCGCGAGGACACGCGCAGGTTTTCCTTGGAGCCGAGCGCGAGGAAACCGCGCGGCACGAGCGACTGCTCGAACAGTGCGATCGCGCGCTCTTGCAGCTCTCGGTCGAAGTAGATGAGGACGTTTCTGCACATCACGAGGTGCGTCTCCGTGAAGTCGCCGTCGGTGGAGAGCGAGTGATCGGAAAAGACGACGTTTCTGCGCAAGCGGCGATCGAAGGCGACCCCGCCGTAGGCGGCCGTGTACCAGTCCGACAGCGAGCCCTTGCCGCCGGCCTTCGCGTAGCTCTCCGAGAAGCCCGCCACGCGATCGAGCGCGTAGACGCCTGCTTCGGCCTTGCGCAGCGCCTCGTCGTTCACGTCGGTGGCATAAAGGATCGCGCGATCGAGGAGCCCCTCTTCCTCGAGGGTGATTGCCATCGAGTAGAACTCCTCGCCGGTACTGCAGCCCGCGATCCAGATCTTCAGCGAAGGATAGGTCGCGAGGATCGGCAAAACGTCGCGGCGCAAGGCCAAAAAGTGCGTGGGGTCGCGAAACATCTCGCTCACCTGTACGGTGAGGTAGTCGATGAGGATAGACAGCGCGTGCGCATCGCGCAGCACACGACCCTGCAGCACCGAGAGCGAGGTGGCACCGAAGCGATCCATCGCCTGCCGCAGCCGCCGCCGCAGCGACGACATCGCGTAGCCGCGAAAGTCGCAGTGGTACCTCTGAAAGATGGCCTCGAGCAGCAGCTTGAGCTCGATGTCGAACGCGCCATCGCCGTTCAGCCCGTCGCTCGAGCTCATCGCTTGAACATCCAGACGCGCAGCAGCGACAGCAGTTTCTCGACGTCGATGGGCTTGGCCATGTAATCGGACGCGCCGGCCTCGAGGCACTTCTGCTGGTCGTCCTTCATCGCCTTGGCGGTGAGCGCGATGATGGGCAGCTTTTGCCACTCCGGCCGCGCGCGGATGGCCCGCATCGCCGCGATGCCGTCCATCTCGGGCATCATGATGTCCATGATGACGACGTCGATGCCGCCCTCTTGGTGCTCGGCGCTGCCAAGCTTCTCGAGGGCTGCGAGCGCCTCCTTGCCGTTGCGCGCGATCTCCATTTTGGCGCCGCGCGGCTCGAGCACGCGGGAGAGCGCGAACACGTTGCGCACGTCGTCCTCGGCCAGGAGGATGCGCCGGCCCTCGAACGCGGCGTCGCGGTTGCGGGACTCGCGCAGCATGCGCTGTCTGTCCGCGGGCAGCTCCGCCTCCACGTGGTGCAGGAACAGCGTGACCTCGTCGAGCAGCCGCTCGGGTGAGCGCGCGCCCTTGATGATGATCGAGCGCGAGTACCGGGTCAGCCGCTGCTCTTCGTCGCGATCAAGGGAACGCCCCGTGTAGACGATGACGGGCGGGTGCGAGTAGCGCTCGTCGCCGGCCATGCGCTCGAGGAGCTGGTAGCCGCCGAGATCGGGCAGGGTGAGGTCCACGACCATGCAGTCGAACGTCGAGGTATGCAGGGCCTCGAGCGCGGCGGTCGCCGTCGCGACGGCCGTGATGCTCACGTCGCCGCCGCCCAGCAGTGCCTCGATGGCCCGCCGCTGGCGCTCGTCGTCCTCGACCACCAGCACGCTCCCGATCTTCTGCGCGAGCTTCTTCTCCATGCGCTCGAGCGCGCGCAAAAGCTCCTCGCGCTTGACGGGCTTGAGCGAATAACCCACCGCGCCGAGTTCGAGCGCCTGCTGGGTGTGGTCCTCCACCGAGATCATGTGCACCGGTACGTGGCGCGTGGCCGGATTGCGCTTCAAGCGGTCGAGCACCGTGAGGCCCGAGTGATCGGGCAGGTTCACGTCGAGGAGGATACCCACCGGGTTGTGCGCGCGCGTCGCGGCGATGCCGTCCTCGGCGGTGGGCGTGGCGACGACCTTGAAGCCGCGCTCGCGACCGAGTCCCACGAGGATCCGTGCGAAGGCGGCGTCGTCCTCGACGACGAGGATCACGCGGTCGCCCCGCGCAATCAAGTCGCGATCGTCCTCGACGAGCTTTGCCACCGGGCTTGGCTCCGCCACGGCAAGCGCCCGCGCGGGCGCTTGCTCAAACGACGGCGACGCGTGAAACGACGATGCGTGCGTGACAGGCGCCAAAGCGGCGAGGGCGGCGCTCGCCCGGCGGGCCGTCGCGGTGGTGCCGGGCTCCCCGAGCGAGCGGGGCACGGTCAGCGTGAAGGTGCTGCCCTGGCCGGGCTCGCTCTGCAGCGTGACGTCGCCGCCGAGCAGGCGCGCGAGCTCCCGCGAGATCGACAAGCCGAGCCCGGTGCCGCCGTACTTTCTGTGCGTCCTGCCGTCAGCCTGGCGGAATGCCTCGAAGATGACATCCTGGTGCTCGGGCGCGATGCCGACGCCGCTGTCGACGACGCAAAAACGCACGAGCGGCGCCCCGTCGGCCGACTTCAGAGTGTCGACCGCGAGGCGCACCGCTCCGCGCTCGGTGAACTTCACGGCGTTCGACACGAGGTTTTTCAACACCTGCTGCAGGCGCTGGCCGTCGCTCACGATGACGTCGTCGTTCCCGTCCTCGAGCGAGATCTCGAGGCGCAACCCCTTCTGAGCCGCGAGCGGATCGAACGTGCGCCGCAGTTGTTCGATCATCGCGCGCAGCGAGAGCTTCTCGAGGTGCACGTCGATCTTGCCGGCCTCGATCTTCGAGAGGTCGAGGATGTCGTTGATGAGCGTGAGCAGATCCGTGTTCGCGCCGTAGATCGTCTCCGCGAACGTCACCTGCTCCTCGTTGAGGTTGCCGCTCGTGTTGTCCGCGAGCAGCTTCGCCAGGATGAGCGCGCTGTTGAGCGGCGTGCGCAGCTCGTGGCTCATGTTCGCGAGGAACTCCGACTTCACCTGGTTCGCGCGCATGAGCTCCTCCGAGTGCACCGTGAGCTCGCGCTGTGCGCGCTCGAGGTTGTCCTTCTGCGCTTGCAACACTTCGGCTTGCGTCTCGAGTTGGGCGTTGGTCACCTCGAGCTCCGCCTGCTGCGCCTCGAGGCGCACGGCACTGTCCTTGAGCGCGCGGCTTTGCTCCTCGAGCTCTTCGTTGGAAACGCGCAACTCCTCCTGCTGAGCCTGGAGCTCCGTTGCCTGTCGCTGCGACTCATCGAGCAGGAGCGTGAGCTCTTTGCGGTACTGCGCAGTTCTCAGGGCAACGCCGATGGGCTCGGCGACAAGCTGAAGCAACTCCAGGTCATGCGCAGAAACGGAGCGAAAGAAGCCCAATTCCAGAACCCCATTGACAACCCCATCGGCGCTGGTCGGCGCCAGCACGAGGTGCCGGGGCCTGCTGCCGCCGAGGCCGGAGGTGACAGGAAAGTAATCCTGCGGCACATCGCTGACCTTCAGGACAGACTTCTCCTGCATGGCTTGTCTGGTCAGACCAGCCACGGGGCGATCCAGTTCGGGTCCGTCTGACGTTCGCGCTGGAATCGCATAAGCGCCCACGAGCCGGAGGCGGCCTTCCGCCTCGGCAAAGTACATGGCCCCCACCTGGGCGTTGAGATAGCGGGCGACAAAGCTGACGATCTTTTCGCCGAGCTGATCGAGCTTCAGCGCGCCCTGCATCCGGACACCGAGCTCGTTCTGTCCCGAACGCAGCCACGCCTGCATTCTCATCCGGCGAAAATCCTGCGAGGACATGACTGCGGCGGCGGCGATGAGGAAGAACAGGATCGCTGCTCCCGCCCAGGTGACAAACGTCGAGAAGGCGGCGGCCCGCTCCCATTCCTGCGTGTTGACATCGAGTGTCGCGTGCTCGGCGACCTGCATCTCGTTGGTCAACGCACGCAGACGTTCCATCATCTTCCTTCCTCGGCCCAAACGAACCAGCGCGACCGCAGCTTCAGACTCACCCGCGCGCTTCAGTTCGACTCCTTCCTTAAGAACTGCGATCCTGTCGGCGGCGAGGTGTTCGACGGCATCGAGCCGCTGCAGTTGCGCTGGGCTGTCTGCCGCCAAGCGCCGAATATCCGCGATGTTGCGCGGCAACTCGGCGAGCGCGGCAGTGTACGGCTCGAGATAGGGCTCGGCGCCCAGCAGAAGATAGCCGCGCTGACCTGTCTCCGCGTCCTTGAGCGTGGAGATCACCTTCTCGAGCGAGCGCGCCATCTCGAGCGATTGCACCATCTTTTTTGCGCCCGCCGATCGAGTCTGCAGGACGTGAGAGGAGACAACCGACATGGCCACAACGGTAAGCAGCGCGACAATGAAGCCGACGAGTGTCTTTAGTGGCAACGACGAAGCCCAGCGGCCACCGGGCGTGGCGGACGGGAGAGCATCGAAGGAGCGCTGGTCAGGAGCGCTTGGCTGCGGGGTTTCGACGTCCATCGATTCCTTGGTCATGATTTCGCTGGCCCTCGCGCGGGCCTCCGCGCGAAGAGAGCGCGAGCTTCGGCAAAAGGCAAAGTCATGCCAAGCTGCATTGCGGATGTAAGTCAGCGGTGATCATGATTTGGTCGCCCGGGCACAAGGTGGTCGGGGGTACTCGAGCGCGAGGCATTTCATGGCCATGTCCGGCAAGTGATGAGGAAGTCCGGATCGCGCTGGCCGGACCCATAGGTACAAAAGGGGCACCCGAGGGTACAAAAGGGGCACCCGAAACGCCTTTATGCGAAAGCATACGCGCTAATCCGGCCCGCTTCCGTGCGCTGTCGCACATAGCAGTTGCCCCCCTGCCGCCGGATCTCGCTGACGCGACACTGATCTGGCTGGGGTACGAAACCGGATTGCGCGAGATCATGACCATCGATGTGAAGGATTTCGCCCGCTATCGCTTGCCCGATGGCGATGCGCTCGAGGTGCTGTGAGCAGCTTTGGCTCGCGAAGCGCTGAAACACCCCACCTGAACATTTCGTTACTCCCGGTTGCCGCATTGCGGGAACCGGGGCCTTACTCCGGAGTCCAAACCAGCATGAAAACCATACTCGCCCTTGTTTTTGCACTGTTTCTCCCCCTTGCGCACGCACAAACCCCGGCGCCGGCCGCCGATGGCTCGCCCGAGGGCCTTGTCCGCAAGGTCACCACCGACGTGCTCGAGGCCGTCAAGAGCGACGCGGGCTTGCAGGCCGGCGACAAGCAGAAGGCGCTCGCGCTGGCCGAGCAGAAAGTGCTGCCGCACCTCGATTTCACCGAAATGACGCGCTTGGCCGCCGGCCGCACGTGGAACACCGCCACGCCCGAGCAGCGTGAGCGCCTGGTCGCCGGGTTCCGCGCCATGCTGGTGCGCACCTACGCCAACGCGATCGACGTCTACCGCGGCCAGACCATGATGGTCGAACCGGCTCGCGTGCCCACGAGCGCTACAGAAGCCACAGTCCGCAACCGCTATGTAAGCCCCGGAAGGCGCCCGACGCCGGTCGAGTACTCGATGCGCAAGGGCGCGGACGGCTGGAAGATCTACGACATCGTGGTCGACGGCATCAGCCTCGTGCTGACCTACCGCTCGCAGTTCGAGGAGGCCGCGCGCAACACCGGCGTCGAAGGGCTGATCACGCAGCTGCAGGACAAGACGCGCGCGACCCCGCCGGCGCTGCGCTCCAAGGCGCTTTAAGCAGGCAAATTCCACGAGGGTCAGTCCCCCAGGTAGATCGCCCCGCAGGTGCACGTCTCGTGCACCACCACTTTCGAGAGCAGCGGCAGGCCGGCTTTGAGCCGCTGCCACACCCACCTGGCGAGGTTCTCGCTGGTGGGATTCTCCAGGCCCGCGACATCGTTCAGGTAGTTGTGGTCCAGCAATTCGAATGTCGGTTGGAACGCGGCCTTGATGTCCGCGAAGTCCTGCACCCAGCCCACTTGCGGATCGACTTCGCCCGAGACGTGGATCTCGACCCTGAAGGAATGCCCGTGGACGCGCGCGCACTTGTGGCCCGCGGGCACGTTCGGCAGGCGGTGCGCCGATTCGAGTGTGAAAGCCTTGAAGATGTCCATGGTCCGGCGCGCTCTTAACGGATGCCGATGATCTTGTGCGTCTGCAACGACAGCCGCCACTGCGGGTGCGCGAGGCAGTACTCGGTCGCAAGCGCCGTGTTCCTTGCGCGCTCGGGGCTGTCCATCGGCTGCAGGAAAAAGTGGCCGAAGTCGAGTTGCTCGAATTTTTCAGGCTCGGCGCCGGGCTGCGGGTAGACGAGCTTCAGTTCGCTGCCGCGCTTGAGGTTGAAGGGCGCGCCGGCTTTCGGGCTCACGGTGAGCCAAAGGTCGCCGGCCGGTGGCTCCAGCGTGCCATTGGTCTCGACCGCGATTTCGAAACCCGCGGCGTTCAGTGCCCCCACCAGCGGCGCATCGAGCTGCAGCAGCGGCTCCCCGCCGGTGCAGACGACGAGCTTGCGTCCCTTGGACCCGACCGGCCACTTCGAGGCAACCGCAGCCGCAAGCGCCTGCGGCGTGTCGAACTTGCCGCCGCCGTCGCCGTCGGTGCCGACGAACTCCGTATCGCAGAACCGGCATACCGCGGTCGCGCGATCCGCCTCGCGCCCGGACCACAGGTTGCATCCGGCAAATCGGCAGAACACCGCGGGACGCCCCGTGTTGGCGCCTTCGCCCTGCAGTGTGTAGAAGATTTCCTTGACAGCGTAGGTCATGACGTCAGATCCCGGAGACCAGGAAATCCAGCGCGCCGTGGCCGAAGCGCGCCATCAAAAGCCCCTCAGTCCGTCGCTCCAGACGCCCTCGCGCTCGATGCGCTTGTTGTACGCATCCATGGCGCGCTTGTTTGCCGCCAGCCACTCTTGGCCTTCTACTCCGCGCACGAGTTCTTCGAGCCGCTCCTCGAGCTTGCGCGACGGGTTGATCCCGAGGCGTTTGGCTTTTTCGAGGAGTTCAGCCCTGACTCTCAGATCTGCGGGGCGCCTGGGCTCCGCACCCGGGACTCGCGCATTCATTCGGGTCTCGCAAAGAAATTCATGAGCTCATTTTATGTCATGGGCGATGCGAGGAAACCGTGAATTGCGCAATCGCCGTGCCGGCAGCGGGGCAGCCGGGTCTTGTGTGGTATTCATGACTTTCGAAGAAAGCCATGAATGATGACCCCGCTCAAGCCGGTTCCGGCGCCGACCACGATCGAAGACCTGCGCGCTCGGCACGGCCCGAATTTCCGCTGGCTGGTGCTGCTCACGGTGATGGTCGGCATGATGGCCGCGATCCTGTCCTCGACGATCGTCAACGTCGCGGTGCCGGACATGAGCCGCTACTTCCACATCGGCCAGGACCGCGCGCAGTGGATCTCGGCCGCGTTCATGGCCGCGACGACACTCTCGTTGCTGCTCACGCCGTGGCTGCTGCAACGCTATGGCCTGCGCAAGACCTACATCGGCGCCAACCTGCTCCTGATGGTCGGCGGCATCGTCGGCGGGCTCTCGGGCAACTACCCCGTCATGATCGCGATGCGCGTGCTCGAAGGCGTGGCCGCGGGCATCCTCACGCCGATTCCCAACGTGGTGATCATGCGCGAATTCCCCGCGACCGAGCAGGGCCGCGCAATCGGGATCTTTGGATTCGGCGTGGTGCTGGCGCCCGCGATCGGGCCGGTGGTCGGCGGCGTGCTGGTGGAGATGTTCGGCTGGCGCTCGATCTTCTTCGTCGTGGTGCCCTTCTGCCTGGTGGCGCTCGAAATGGCGCGCCGCTACTTGCCGGTGATTTCCTCGTTCAAGACCACGCCCAGGCCGTTCGACTGGGTGGGGCTCTCGATCGCGACGCTCGCGACCCTCGCGGTGCTCAACGGCCTGGTCGACCTGCAGGGCGAGAAGACCGCGCAGGGCGCGCTCCTCCTCGCCGTTGGCATTTCGGGCTTTGCGGCTTTCGCATTCCACCAGTTGCGCGCGGCGCATCCGCTGCTGGAGATGCGCCTCTTCGTCCACCGATCCTTCAGCATGGCCGCGATCGTCGCCTTCGTCTACGGCATCGGCCTGTTCGGATCGACCTACCTGCTGCCGATCTACCTGCAGGCCGCGCTCGATTTCTCGCCGTCCAAAGCCGGCCTCGTTCTGCTGCCCGCTGGCCTTGCACTCGCGCTCACGATGCCCGTGGCCGGGCGCATGGCCGACAAGCAGCGCGCCTCCCGCCTGGTAACCGCGGGCCTGGCGATGCTCGTGGCCTCCACGGTGCTCACCGCAACCGTGACCGCCGCCACTTCGCTCCTCGTGCTCATGGCGTGGGTCGTGCTCGGGCGCATCGGGATCGGCTTGATCATGCCGTCCTTGAGCCTGGGGTCGATGCGCGGGCTTGCGCCGGCGGAAATCCCGCAGGCCGCGAGCATGGGCAATTTCCTGCGCCAGCTCGGCGGGGCGGTCGGCGTGAGCCTCATCGGCATCCTTCTCGAATGGCGCCTTGCCGCCCAAGGCGTCACGCTGCTCGGCAAAGGCGGCGACAGTGCACGCGTAGCCGCATTCGACCAGACTTTCCTGCTGTTGGCGGCGATCATGCTGCCGGCGATGGTTGCGGGGTGGTTTCTGGACCCCCCCAGGAAAACTTCGAGGGGCTGAGACGCGGTCAGCCTCTGCGCACAGGGCGTCAAGGCAACCCGGGCGCTATGCGAATGTCGAATGAAGAACCGCCGACTGCGGGTCAGGCGGGCTTCAGGCTCCCGGCGGGGAACCTGAAAAGCGGGGCCGGATCGTGAACGGCGCGGTGGGCGATCAGGTAGGTCGCGGCATTCCAGGACTGGCCTCGCATGCCCAGCGGCTTGAACGTCTTGCCGTGCAGCCATTCGTTGAAGCCCCAGTCGCCGATGGCGTTGGCGTTCGCAAGCGCAACAAGGCGCGCGCTGGCTTCGGCTTGCCTGCCCGCCTCCGCAAGGGCCGTGATCCACAAGGCGCCGGCGAACGGCCAGATCCCGCCGTTGTGGTACTGCCACGCAAAATTCTGCCGGTGACGGTTCATGTAGGGGCGCCAGGCACGGCTGCCCGCGGCGATCGGAGTGCAGATCACCCGCATCGGGTACATGTCACCAACGCCCTCCCGGTCGAGCGCACCCAGCACGCGGCGCGCGGCCGGGCCTTCGGCGAGCCCGCAAAGGACGGCAAGCGCATTGCCGAACGCGTCGCCTTCATCACCGAAGGAGGCGAGGTTGAGATACGAGAGATACAGCCCGCGGTCCCGCGCGCCGCTGCGCGGGTACGACGCCATGATCTCGGTGCGCCGGCATCCCTGCGCGTTCGAACCAAACGGCATCAGCAGCCGCAGCGCGTTCTGGCGGGTTTCGCGCGCACCGACCAGGCCATACAGGAGCTTGACCTGGTGCCAAAGGGCATTGGTATAGAGGACGAAGCCCGAGCGCGGCATGATGTCTGCCCAGTCGCTCGCCTCGTTCTGTTGAAGCAGGTGAAAGCCCGGATGCTCCTGGCACTGCAGCCACTGCACCGCCCGCCGCACGGGCGCGGCGAACTTTCGCTGCAATGTGTTGCGTGACCGGAACCGGTCGATCGTGGCGAGGGCGATCAGCCACCACAGCGTCGCGTCGATGCACCCGACATACCAGAAGTCGGGTTTCTCGTGCCGCTCATCGACGATGTTCGGGATCTGGCCGCTTGGCGCCTGGTGCAGGGCCAGCGTTGCCAGGCTCTGGATCGCGCCCTGCCTCAACACCGGCTCGCCCGAGATGCCCATGCCGATTGCGCAGATGGAGGCGTCCCTGCCGAAGATCGCGCAATAGCCGCGATCGCCGGCGCGCTCGGTGCGGCTGGCCGCCAGGATGCCCGGGAGAGTGAGGTTTTCATGCAGGAGCTGCAGCGCATGCAGCCTGCATTGCTCCAGCAGATCCGCATGCTCGATTGGCTTGGCATGTCTGTCCATTTTGCGCGCAGTGTACCAAAGGAGCTCGGGCAACGATGCCCATCAGAAACGACAACGGAGGTCGCGCGGTGCTTCGGGCGCTGGCGTAGGCCGGCCGGGACGGACGCGGAAGTACTCTGGCTCGGGTCCGAAACCAGGCCAGTGAAATGCTGCCATTTTTTTCATTGGATCCAGCACCAGCGCGGCTCCCAAGCCGAAATGCTGCCATCGCCCTGACTTTCCTTGCGCCGGGAGCGCTGTGATCCTGGATGCGTGGTTCGGCGATCCGCAAAACGTGGCGCATTGCGCGTTGCATTCTCGCGCGAGGTGCTGAAGAGGAAGCAGGGGTGAGCTTGTCCATCAGGGATTGCGGTCGGATAGAGGGTGAACTCCGCCCCTTCTCTCCTCGTACGACGAGGCAGGCGTATACTATTTTTATCTTGCGTTTGGCTGCGGATTCATGCCTTTGCGCGGCGAATGCGCCGAAGTTTCAAGAAAGGAAGACGTGATGAACGCAACTCTCGAACAGAGCCTGATGAGCAAGATCAGGACACTGTCAGCGCAGCAGGTGGCCGAGGTCGAGGACTTCGTGGAGTTCCTTGCTGCGAAAGCGATAAAAAGTGCAGCCTTCGATCGGTTGCTGGCTATCGCGCCGGCGCTCGAGGCGGCTGGGGCGGCGCCGATGAGCGAGGCTGAGATCGTCGCCGAGGTCAAGGCCGCGAGAGCCGAACGGCGCTCGGCGCTTGGCGCAAAGGGCTTGGGTGCGGATCGTTCTTGACACCAATGTTGTGATGTCGGCCTTGTTGTGGCGCGGCAAGCCCTTTCAGCTACTCGAAGCCATCGCCGCGGCGGTTGCTGCGCGCGCCGACATTATCGTATCGGGCGACTCCGACCTGCTGTCGATGGGGAGCCATCGGGGAATCAATATCCTCTCGGCGGCAGTGGCTGTAGAGAGCGCGGGTGCCATACCGGGCGGGGCGTGAAACGGCGAAACAGAACTGCGCGCCTGATCCTGCGCGACCTCGTAAATGCCACTGTCG
>Ga0163153_10008026_pt1 | contig 11145 bp, 7 predicted proteins | sample OliLakLV19MP6IB1_FD_148629 | JGI IMG/M metagenome (GOLD analysis project Ga0163153, IMG submission 148629) | Freshwater microbial mat bacterial communities from Lake Vanda, McMurdo Dry Valleys, Antarctica - Oligotrophic Lake LV.19.MP6.IB-1 | ecosystem: Environmental > Aquatic > Freshwater > Lake... | reverse complement strand
CGTATGAGCGTTGTGGGAGACAAAAAAGCGATCTTCGGGCAGGCAAATTACGGGCAAAATAGAGTGTTACTAGTCAGAGGCGCGATGCCCAGCGTTAGCCGGGTATCCGATTTGTTCGCGTGCAGAAGTAGCAGCTAAGCCGCACTAGACTCTGGCGCAATTTACAGCATCGCGCCTTTCAGCGCCCCAGATTTGGAGGAATCTCATAATTGGAAATTAACCGAATTAGAGGCGGTATATTGCCATGGTGTACCAGGTATTCCATGGGCGCCTAATATCTTAACGGCCCATGGAATCGATGGTAATAGCAGTCTTCCTGCCTGGCTTTAATGGTCAGTCGGTTACAGGAGTTGTTTGAGTGCTGCGAAAAAGGCTTGATTTTCCTCTTCGTGACCATACGATACACGCAGGTAGCTCGGCAGATCCCACTCTTCTCCAGTGCGAATATAGATTTTTTGTTTTTGCAGCTCAACAGATATTTCTTTGGTTCGATCACCAAGCTCAATCAGCATAAAAATACTATCTCCGCCGATAAATGGTAGCCCAAACTTCTGGCATTCCTGTTCGTAATAAGCGCGTGTTTCTTGTGCGAAAGCGCGCGAACTTGCTACATGCGCCTGGTCCTCAAGTGCACCCACGGCGGCACCGAATCCAGCCATGTTCGTACTGGTCGGGCCACATCCAAACTGCGCAATCTTATTCATAATATCTGGATGTCCCACGCCATAGCCAATTCGCAGCCCCGCCAGACCATACGCCTTGGAAAAAGTCCTTGTTACAAGGACGTTTCGATAATTTCCCGCTTTCAACAGATCAATCCCGGTTGGTCCGTCAGGCTGATACTGGATATAAGCCTCATCAACCACAAGCAGCACGTGTGTTGGCAAAGCGTCCGCAATACGTTTCAGATCTTCGTAGCTTAAGACTGTATTGGTTGGGTTATTGGGTGTGACCACAAATAACAGTCGTGTATCCTCGTCGACCGCAGCAAGAAGCCCTTCAACATCATAGGCATAATTGTTATTAGCGAGCATTTTCACCCATTTTACCGGGATACCCAGCTTGCTCGTGTAGTTCGTCAGGGCGCGGTACGCCTCCAATGAGGAAACAACATTTCCTTCACGCGCGAAAACCAGTGGCGCAAGCGAAAGTAGTTCTCCAGACCCGGTGCCAACCAGGATCCACTCTTTGTCGATCTCATGGTGTTGCGCAAGCATAGATCGGATCAGATCCGGATCGGCATAACGGTAGGAGCGTGGAATACCTTCTGTTGCGAATTTGATGGCTCGTGGCGATGGACCGAGGGGGTTTTCGTTACGGTTCAGCAACACTGCACCTTGCGGGAACCCCATCGACCAGTCTACGGCTGTCGCGGCGGATGCTTCGCAGGAATCGATACCAAATCTTAACATCAGCGGAACGGCTGCAGTGGTAACTGCGAAGCGGCTGAGAAGTTGACGACGTGAAATATTCATAGGGTTTTCCTCAAGGACGCTGGTAGTTGGTGAATCATTAATCGTTAACAGTAAGTCCACTATTGAATGGAAAAAATAGACTGAACTGGCACAAGACATTCAAACTGCATCTCCTGCAAACACTGATTGGAGCCAGTATCTGAACTTTGGTTCGACCTTACTGAGTCGCATTCGGTCTGGGTTCACCATGCAGTTCATGGCGAATGGGCAGGCGCCGAATCCGTTTCCCCGTAGCTGCGAAAATGGCATTTGTTAAGGCTGGAGCGACAGTTGGGACACCAATTTCTCCAGCACCCGAAGGATGATGCTGGTTGATGATAGTTTCCACTTCAACGTCTGGCGCGTCGTGCATCCGCATCACGGGATAGTCATGGAAATTGGATTGTTGAACTTTACCTTTATCAATGGTTATCTCGAGGTTCAAGGCGGTTGATATGCCATCGATTGTCCCGCCTGCCAACTGCGCCTCAACGCCAAGTGGATTAACCACCTGTCCTACATCCGCCACGCAAACACAGCGATGTATCAGGACTCGATTATCCACAACGGACACTTCCATGGCATGCGCTGCGTAGCCACCCAGCACGAAATGACTGGCAAAGCCTATGCCGTGACCTGCCTCGAGCTTTCGACCATAACCCATTCTTGCGGCCGCACGCTGCAGCACATGAGTGAGACGTCCGGTGTTATACGTTGGCCCGCCGGGCTCGCGATACGCCATGTCCCTTGCACTGCCCAGTAATTTAAGCCTGAACTCATATGGGTCCGCCTTGGCGGCATAGGCGATTTCATCAATAAAGCTCTGTATAGCAAAAGCGGTAACAGTTGGCGTGGGCCCTCTCCACCAACCTCTCGGAATACCAAATTTAATTGGTACAAATGCGGCTTCAAAATTTTCAATACACCCAGCGGGAAACGCATCTGGTTCCAAATTTGCGATCCAGTCCGGTACGCCTTCAAAACCCGGCTCCCTAAAGAGTCGGCTTGTTGCCGCTACCCGGTGTGACCAGCCGGTTAACTTTCCGCTTTCGTTCAACGACGCGCTCATCGCATGAACTCCAAATGGCCGATACCAGTCATTTTGAATGTCGTCTTCACGGGTCCACATCAATTTGATTGGTCGTTTCACAGTTTTAGCGATCATCACCGCCTCTGCTACATAGTCAGTTTCGATGCGACGGCCAAAAGCTCCACCTGCCCTGGGTAGGCGAATTTCAATGTTGAGTGGATCTATGTCTGTTAGCGATTGAATGGTCTGAGCGGCATTGTTCGGATCCTGGATCGATGCAATCAACAACGCGCTGTTCTCTCGAAGATCAAAGTTTGCGTTCATCGGTTCCATTGTGCAGTGAGCAAGCAATGGCATTGTGTACGTGGCATCGACGCGCTTGTGGGCATTGGAAAGCGCAATACCAACGTCACCGTCTGTCCGAACTGCAGTGCCTGGATCGGTGACGACCACCGCGTTGGCGTGGCGTTCTAGTTTGGCCGTGGAATCATTTGCCCACTCTCCAGGCCGCCATATGATCGCAAGTGCTCGTGTCCCCTTGATTGCTGACCATGTGTCGTCCGCAATGACCGCAATACCTGCCGCCAGATTGCGAATTAGGCCCTCCTCAGGATCTGGCCCTGGAAGTTCAATGACATCACGGACACCGGTGATCTTTAAAGCCTTTGTTGCGTCAAATGACGCGATTCCACCTTCGAAATAAGGACATCTCACCACCATTGCAATAAGTGAACCTTCGATTTTGTGATCAATTCCAAACTTTGTCTTGCCGGCAACAATATCTTCACTGCCACTGAGGGGCGTTGGATGCCCTATGATCTTGAACTCACTTGCTGATTTGAGTCTTGGTGGCTTGTCCGGTAGTGGCATCTTCCAAGCCAACGGCGCCAACTCCGAGTACAGTAAACTCCGGCCATCTGGGTGAAGAACTCGACCCTCGTTTGTGCTCAGTTTTTTCCGATCAATACTCCAATGAACCGAGGCAGCACTAACAAGCAGGAAACGTGCCACAGCTCCCACTTGTCGAAGCTCAAGCCAACTTCGCGACACACTGGTGCTGCCGTCGGAATTCTGTGCTCCTAACCTATTGTATGGAACGCCGGCCTCCCTATCAGCCGACAAACGATAATAAAGTTGTTCAACCGTTATGTTTGACCAAAGAACATCCAGCTCTTCGGCGATCATCATGGGCAACGAGGTGATAACGCCTTGCCCGATTTCACAGTTTCTTGCGCCAATGAATATCTCACCAGTCGTTTCAATTCGCACAAACTGATCGAAATTTTTCGATGCCCAGCTTGGTGCTTTTCGCTCTCCCGACGAGCCAACTGAAGTGCTATTGCCAATGCCGACCAATAACCCGCCCAACGCAGTAGCAGATATTTTTACGAACCCTCTTCGGGAGATTGTGCTCATTACAGCTCAACAGTGGTTGAAGCAACCATAGTCTCAATTGAAAACCTGTGTCTTCTCAATCCCGGTGTTACTCGCTTTTGACGCCAGCCGTTTATGGGGTTTGTTCGCTTCCTGACTCCATCAATTTCTTGTCTATAACGGCATCTGGGTAAGACAGCATATGACCGAATACTCGCGCAACCTCAGATCTTGACCGGCCTGAGTAACGATTCGTTTCAATCAACGCCGCCTTAATTTCTTTAAGAGCCAAATACTGTTCCAGCACTTCACCCTCATAAATAAGAATGACATGTTTGCCCTCGGTCCCTTTGGCTGGAAACAAGTCCGTCACCAAAAAATCCGTTTCCCGATAAATCTGCAAATTATTTTCATTTGCAATTCGTTGTGCCTCTGCCATGAAGCTGTCCATATCTTCTGGTGACATGGAGGCACTAAGAGCAAGCTTTTTGACACCTAGCCGAACCATCTCTGAAAACGTCGCAAAACCGCCAGCACGGCGCAGAAACTGTTCATCTTGCTCAATTGGACCACCAGCCCCTTGTGCGGCTACTGACCAAAGCAGGAGCCATAGCATTCCGACTGCAATCAACTTTCTTAAGTTAATGAAATTCTGCATCGTCAAGTCTCCAATAGTTCCGCACATAAACTAGCTCCTTAAAAGTTGATCCAACATGGGGCTTTGCCAGGAATTTCGGTAACATCGCTGATTGCCTGCATATGTCTGAAGGCAAGGCCTACTCCGTAAAGAACCGAAACTGGACTCCAACAACGCGGTGGTGAGGGCGAATTCTTATGCCGCCCAACCCAAAGTTCTCTTGTGTTCCGGTGTAGTAATTGTCGTCAAGCAGATTTTCCACGTATCCCACCACACCCCAGCGAGGTCCATCAATGCCAGCTCGAAGGTTGAAGACGTCAAACCCAGGAACGCGGAAAGGAAAATCATCGCGGGGATAGAGGATAGTTATTCCGCTTCCCGACACCGAATTTCCGAAGCCGGGTATATCAAGTGGGTTCGAGACAGATGCAATAGCTTCCACATCGGAAAATGTTTCAGAACGATATGCCCACTCGACCCGGAGGAATGCATCGTACTGATCGGACAGATTGAAGTTGTACTGCCCAACGGCATTCAACGTCCACTCAGGAGAGCGTGGCAGCGTTTCTCCATCAAGATCAAACGCCATACCTTCGAAAATATAGGGGTCATCATCACCAAATCCATCAAATTTTGCATGCAGATAACCAATGCCAGCACTAAAGAACCAGTCCTCAGATGGTAGTGCTTGAATTTCCAGTTCCGCACCACTGGACGAGGCGTCAACGTTCAGTATTTCCGTGTTCAGAAAAATCTGACCATCAATAAGCTCAGTGTCGAGTGTGGGAATCTGCATACCTTGCCAATCCATAGTGAAAATCGCGGCATTCAGACTCAAGCGATTATTCAGCGCTTTCATTTTTAAGCCTGCTTCATAGTTCCAGAGACGCTCCTCTTCATAGCGAGTATCCGTCTGAAGTACAGACCCGCCAGGTTTGTAACCGGCTGAGATAAGGAAATATGTAGTGACATCTTCGTTTGGCAGATAACTCACAACAAAACGCGGTGATACGTCTGTGAAATCTCTTTCGTCTCTTGAGTCGATATCACTGTTGGGTGGAACCGTTCCCGCTCTCACTTGAGCAAACGTGAGGGCCTCATATCTGTTGTAATCGGTAAAAGTCAGATTATCCTGGGTGAACCTGACCCCGCCGGTCAGTGACCAGTTTTCATTCAGCATCCACAATACATCGGTATATAAAGCGTAACTCGTGACGTCCAGCGTCGTTGCACCTTTGCCGCCGATCAGTTGCCCTGGATTCAAACAGAAGCCACAGTTCGCAATTGTGCCGTCCGGATTCAAGCTGCCAATCGCGAAACCATCAGGTCCAATAGGGCTCTGGCCGAAGTCAAGCGTCGAATCATCTGCGTAGAGGGCTCCAGTGGTTATGTCCCAAGTGTCATTGGCCCAGTTAAAGCGGACTTCCTGACTAAACGTTTCCGAATGCCGGCCCGCGTAGGTTTCGTAAAGACCGTATTGGGTAAGGTCCTGATCAAACTCGCGCTGTGCTTCGCTGTCCAGATAGCCAGTTATTGAACGTATCGACCAATTTCCTACAGCATAATTCAGTCTCAAGTTAAACAAGTCGCTCGATCCAATGTTGCTTTCATAAAAATCTTTGTTGATGTATCGACGATTGTTTGGGAAAAAGCCCTCACCACTATCTACCGGTAAAAAGTCCGAGATTGGTCCATGTGCGCGATCGCGAAAGTCTGCTGGAATGGGCGGACGCGGAGACGGCTCCAATGCATAAGTGTTAATTGGCACCAATGCAAGTAAATTCGGAATGGACCCAATCGTATCTGCATCAAGCACACCACTATTTACGTTGGTATCAGTACCATCATTTTCCTTGGAATGCATCCATGAGGCATCGACCGTAAAATGATCGCTTGCCAGCCATCGGACAGATGCACGCACATTGTTTTGGTCGTAACTTGCGTCATTTCCCGTTGGACTCAGGTTCTTGATAAATCCGTCACTTTCTTCGTACCACACAACCCCGCGCACGAACAAGGTGTCGGTCACAGGAATGTTACCTACTAGGCTGGTTGCCAAAGTATTGAAGCTGCTGTAACCTGCATAGAGCTCATAGTAATTCGTGTCGTCAGGAAGGTTTGTTGTAAGGTTCAGCGCTCCGCCTGTTGCATTTCGGCCGAAGAAAGTTCCTTGTGGGCCACGCAACACCTCAATTGACTGCAAGTCCTGCAATTGCGGATTTGCTACCTTGTTTGCTGAGTTGGCAACGTTGAATTCGTCGAGATAAATGCCAAAACTGTTGCTGAGGCCTCCAATATCGGTAAGCGCATTTGCAAAATCGCTTACGCCTCGTATGCTGATGCCAACGGATCTCTGCCCCGCCTCGCCATCTTCTGTGAAGCTGACGTTTGGCGTGAACATAAAGTATTCTTTTGTTTCGTTGACACCGCGCAGCTTAATTTCTGCCGCCGAAAAAGCTGTTATGGATATTGGAACATCCTGCAAATCCTGCACCCGTCGCTGTGCCGTTACGATCACTTCTTCAAGCTCCTGCGCTGATACGAAAGGCGTCACTAACGTGAGCGCAATCAGCGGAAGAATAGGTAGACCATTATTAATATCCAAACACTTATTGCGAATAAGACTTTTTACACCGATATTCATAGTTGGCCTCGAAGGTGGTTATCATTTATAACGAAATATTCACGCTTCGAGTGTAGATCTCGTGTTTTGGAACCTCAAGAATAAAAATAGGGCGTTCTCCCCAAAGCTCATGCGCCAACGGGCAAGACCATCCACAGCACCTTGCCAGTCGACGTTCCTCCTTGAAATCGACGGCAACTAAAAAGGGCCAGAATGAAGTCTCGGGTCTTCACGAGAGGGAGGGTCTATGACCAGGGACTAAGTTTCTCGAGCGGCCATCTGCTTATTGAGAACCTGCCTTTGATGGTTGGCAAAGGATGATCATTATAATCCAGCGAAGATTGGCTTGCATGTTATCGTCATCCGTTTAGTGCTCAAACCCTAGCTCCTTTCTTTACAGCAGCATCATTAAACGGGAGAATCAGCCCTTGCTCATTCGTCACTGGAAATCATGTGAACCCATCTGAAACAGCTGTATCGAATCGCTCAGCCAATAGTTTTGGCTCCTCCCTTTCCACCGTTTTGACCCTTGCTGGGGTGGCTATAGGGCTGGGCAATGTCTGGCGCTTCCCCTACATGATGGGCTCTTATGGTGGCAGCGCGTTCCTGCTGCTGTATCTGGTACTGATGCTGGTCATCGCGGTACCGGCCCTGATGGCTGAACTGTCCTTGGCCAGGCACTTTCAAGGCGCCACCATCAAGGTGATGCGGCTTTCTTTCGGTGGTTTCGGAAGGTTTTTGGGCTATTTGCTGGTAGCAGGAGTAGGCATAGCCGCCTCTTATTATATGTTCGTGGTTGCCAATGTGTTTTATAGTGCCGGATTCTCTTTATTTATCGGCTTTTCGGATTCTGCAATATCTGGCTACACCACTGGCCTGGGAAATCCGAAACTGCAATACCTCATTGGTCTGAGCATGCTCTGGAGCTGCATACTGGTTATCAGTGTAGGGCTCAAGTCGGGTGTTGAGCGCATCAGCAAGGTGTTTGTGCCGTTTTTCTTTCTGGTTTGCATTTACCTGGTCTATTTCACACTCAGTCAACCGGGTGCCATTGATGCCAGTCTGGAATTCCTGCAGCCAGACTTTTCCCGCATTGGTTTTACTGAAGTTTATGCAGCCTTGGGTCAGTGCGTTTTCTCGGCTGGTTTGGGCGCTGCTTACATCATGGTGTATGGCAGGTTTTTGAGGGCGGATGAATCCATTGGGAAGATTGCCCGCTATACCGCGCTGAGTGATTTGAGTGCCTCACTTCTGGCCTCGTTGTTTATTGTTCCCAGCGTGTTGTTGTTTGCCTTACCGCTGGATTCGGGGCCTCATTTGTTGTTCGATACTTTGCCCCGGCTGTTCGCCTTGATGGGGGGCGCGAGAATCAGTGCTTCGCTGTTCCTGGTGGCTTTGTCACTGATTGCATACCTGTCCGTAATAGCTTCCTTCAACGTGCTGATTCTGAGTCTGGAAGAAGAGCCACTGGGACAGCGCTGGGGACGAAACAAATTGTTGCTGGTGATCGGTGTGGTTGAATCTCTGATGTTGATAGCACCGACCTGGAACCCGGAAATTATCGGCCCATTGGATTTGCTGTTCGGCTCAGGATCGCCGGTGGTGGGCTGCCTGTTTGCGGTGCTGGCCATAGCCTGGCGAGTAGGACGTAGAGATGCATTGCAGCAAATGTTTCTGACTGCTGAACCAGGCAGTGCATCACGTCTGCTATTTGCCTGGGTTCAGTGGGGTATTCCAGCAGCGTTGATAATAATTCTGCTAGGTACCATTTATTCAGCATTGCTTTGATCGGATGTCCGACAGAAAGCAGCTGAGAGGAGTTGTTACGTGGTTGTTGAATTGGATAAAGCAGGTATGAATGACTTGGACTTGGCCAGGATACGCCAGGATTTTCCCTTGTTGGCTCACAAGACTTACCTCAACAGTTGTTCTTATGGTGTGCTGTGTCATGCAGTAGAGCAAGCCTTCGGAGATTATCTCCAGTCACGAAACACGCTTGGCTCTCACTGGGAGCACTGGGTGGGCACGCTGGAAGATTTGCGCGTGGCGGTGGCGGGTTTGCTGCAATGCGCTTCCGTTGATGTCAGTCTGTCGTCTTCATTATCGGAATCGGTTAATGCGCTCGCTACCAGTTTGTCTTCAGAAGCCGGGCGCGACACCATCGTAGTCACAGATTTTGATTTTCCCACCACCTCACAAATCTGGCTGGCCCAGCAGCGTCGCGGCTTGAGAGTGGTGCGAGTGGCGGCAGATGCGGACGGAACCGAACTTCCCCTAGCTCATTTTGATGCATTGATTGACGAGCGCACTTTGCTGGTTTCCGTGCCCTACGTTTGCTATCGAAATGGCGTCAGAACGGATATACAAGCTGTGATCCAAATGGCCCATGAGCGCGGGGCCAAGGTTCTGGTGGATGGTTATCAGGCGATTGGTTCTCTGCCTGTTTCCGCACGGGAATTGGGCGCGGATTTCATTGCCGGTGGTTGTTTGAAGTATTTGTTGGGGACCGCCGGCATGGCCTTTATGTATGTGCGCAACAGTGAAGATGAGGCATTGGTTCCGATTACATCCGGCTGGTTTGCGCAGGAAAATATCCATGCCATGGACATTTATCACAACGATCCGGCTCGCTCAGCGCGGCGGTTTGAATCCGGTACGCCGAATGTCAGTGCCATTTATGCCTGCATTGCGGGCATTAAATATCTGACCAACGTGGGTCTGGAGGCTGTGTATCAACAAGTGGCACACTTGACCGGGTTAATTGCTGCAGAAGCCGATAGTCGGAACTGGAAGCTGAAAACACCTGCTCAAGCAGATCGCCACGGAGCCATGATGGCTATTGCATCCACCAACGCGCCGTTGTTGGTCAATCGCCTGGGAGACGAAGGCATCGTGGTTTCCGATCGCGATAATAACCTGCGCGTATCACCGCATTTTTACAACAGTGATGCAGATATTCAGGCCCTGTTCAACGCATTGGAAAAAAATGCTGAATTGCTGGTTAACGTTTAGGGAGGCTCTTAAATAGTCCAGAAATAGTCCAGAAATACTCCGGGCCGGCGATTCAGGGCGCTTGGGTTATGTGGTCGCACCTGGTCACCCTGCTGGCCTGGCGCGGCAGTTTCAAGACCGACGAACGCTGGCAGTCGCTCTGCGTTTCCCACGAGACCCAGATGTTCATCATCTGATCGGCGGCACGCTGCAGTACGACCTCGGCTTCGGCACTGCCACGCTTTCGGGCAGCCGCTACGAGCACGATATCGACTACCGCTTCGACAGCACGCCCATCCTGCTGTTTTTCGGCGTACCGATTCCGGCCGCGACGGTGCAACCGCAAACTTATGAAACCACCATGGTCGAAGCGCGCTTTTCGTCCAACCTGGATGGCCCCTTGAACTTCGTCGCCGGCGCGTACTATCAGAAAGACGACAATTATTTCGAGGTCCAGGTGCCAACCACGGACGGCCGTGGCAACCCATCGCTGCCATTTGACCCGTCCAACGCGAATGACGCATTCGCCGGGGGTACCGTGTTCTTCGGCCGAATCCGTGAAGACGAGGTCAAACAGAAAGCCGTGTTTGGCGAGGTGACGCTGGACTTCCTCGAGCATTGGCAATTGCTGGTTGGCGCGCGGGCGTTTGACGTGGAGCTCGAATCCATCCAGCAGACCTCGCACAATTTCGGCGGCGCGTCCGGCCCGGTGGCCGGCGAGCAGATCGGCGTCAATGCCCAGGGTAACGCCATTGGCCGGATCACGACCGAAGACGACACCATCCGCCCGAAACTCTCGTTGGCTTATAACGCCAGTGATGAACTCATGGTGTATGGGCTTTACTCGGAAGGCTTCCGCGTCGGCGGCATCAACAATGCCAACCAGCCGTTTGCTCCGGGTATTCCGGCGACCTTCGATTCCGACGAGCTGACCAACAGAAGTGGACCCCGTTTATTGGACAGCCCGCTAAGTGCATCCTCGGGTTATGCTGCCACTGCTGTGACAGCTTGATAGTAAACGCCGTCCGGCGTCTGC
>Ga0163153_10008023_pt1 | contig 11147 bp, 8 predicted proteins | sample OliLakLV19MP6IB1_FD_148629 | JGI IMG/M metagenome (GOLD analysis project Ga0163153, IMG submission 148629) | Freshwater microbial mat bacterial communities from Lake Vanda, McMurdo Dry Valleys, Antarctica - Oligotrophic Lake LV.19.MP6.IB-1 | ecosystem: Environmental > Aquatic > Freshwater > Lake... | reverse complement strand
GCGCTAACAAGGATCGTGCTTCGTGCACCGTTTCGTAAATGGTCAATTTGACGGGCTCAACGAGAACGCGGCGCGCAAACCACCAAGAGAATACAAAGCCCAAGCCAGGAAGCAAGATGAGCAACGGAACGATGCCGCGCTCTCCCCAAAACCAAATCAATGGTAATCCCAGCATCGTCCCAGCCAATGCGCCCAGGACGTTGAGTTGAGCAAGGTCTGAGATCCGCCGCAACCCCTGAATTAAGGCGGCTTGCCCACTAGATACGGCTCCAAAAAATACAGCTAATCCAAGCGCCGCAATGGCGACTGCTTGCCCCCTATCGTCAAAGGTCAGAACCGAAATCGGATAACTCAACGCAGCCAATAGCAAGGCACCGGATGCCCCGAGAACCAAAGACGTCCGGCGCAGGGTCTTTACGGTCCGCGCAATGCGGGATTGATCCTCGCTACCAGCCGCCTCGGCAATCTGGCGCACTCCGCTATTACCCACCCCCATCCCTGCCAAAGTCGAGGCCAAGCCCGTAATCGCCATATACATTCCCATCAAACCGACTCCCGACGGCCCGAGTAAGACAGCCATGGCTTTCGTCCGTACGATACCCAAAACAATATTGATGGCCGACGCCCCGCCCGTGAAGGCGGTGGATTTGAATATCTGGCCATAGGAGGAGGCAGACGAGGAACGATCCGCAACGACCCCAATTGGCCGTGGTGGTTCCTTTTCAGCAGGACAGGCGTCGCTCATCGAGAATTGTTACAAAAATCTTTTACAGCAGTCGCCACAGAGTTCGCTTGGCAATCCGAAAGATGCGGCCCAAGTGGAAGACTGAGGACCGTTTGTGCCGAATCCTCGGCCAATGGAAAGGCACCCTTGCCCATCTTGAGGTCCGCGTAAGCACCCGACAAGTGCGGTGGAACCGGGTAATGAATGATGGTGCCGATACCGGCCTCGGTCAGGTTCTTCTGCAAGGCATCGCGCTGCGGATGGCAGATGACGAAGAGGTGCCAAACGGGTTCAGCCCAGTCAGGGACGAAGGGAAGGATAAGGCCAGTGTTCAGTGAACAGTAGTCAGTAGTCAGTGGTTGGAGTGACTCCAAGTATAACTTTGCGATCTTGGTGCGGCGGGCGTTCCACTCGTCCAGATGGCGCAGCTTCACTCGGAGAAACGCCGCTTGAAGCTCGTCGAGCCGGGAGTTCACCCCTTTCACCTCATTGTAGTAACGCTGTTTGGACCCGTAATTCCGTAACATGCGGACCCGGTCCGCTAATGCCGGATCGTCGGTAGTTACGGCTCCGGCATCACCCAATGCTCCAAGGTTCTTGGTGGGATAAAAACTGTGGCCCGCCGCATGCCCAAGTGAACCGGTTCGCCGCCCCCGATAGCGTGCCCCTTGGGCCTGAGCAGCATCCTCCAAGACCTTCAAACCATGCTTTTCCGCGAGGGTCATGATGGGGGCCATGTCCGCCGGCTGCCCGTAGAGGTGAACCGGCATGATCGCCTTGGTGCGCGGCGTGACGGCCGCTTCGATGCGTTCCGGATCGAGATTGTAGGTCCGTGGGTCCGGTTCCACCGGCACGGGTGTGGCTCCCGCATAGGATACCGCCAGCCAGGTCGCAATGTAGGTATTGGAGGGTACGATGACCTCATCACCCGGACCGATATCCCAAGCCCGCAAGACGAGATGCATCGCGTCCAGACAGTTTCCCACTCCAATGCAATATTTGGAACCACAGTAAGTCGCGTATTCGGACTCGAAGGCTTCCACCTCCTTGCCGAGAACGTACCACGCCGACTCCATGAAGCGGAAATAAGCGGCATCCAACTCCGCCTTCAGCTCCTGGTAGGGTGAAACGAAGTCGACGAAAGGAACGTTCATGAGTGAGCTTTCAAGGCGTTGATGAATGGGGTGTAATCACGATAATAGTCCGCCTCACTGTAACGTTCCGAAGCGAGAACGAGACAGACTGAACCAGAGGAGAAGTTATCCATCTCGCGCCAGATCATGGGAGGCAGATAGAGGCCATAATAAGAACGGTTCAACTGGATTCTCTTCTTTTCATTTCCGTCATCGAGAATGACATCAAAGCTGCCGGACATGGCGATCAAAAACTGGTGGCATTGCTTCAGCGCATGCCCACCGCGGTCCGCGCCGCCCGGAACATCGTAGAGATAAAACACCCGCTTGACCTCGAAAGGGACGTGGCGACCGCCCTCGATGAAGGTGAGGTTTCCCCGCGGGTCCGCAATCTTCGGCAAGTCAATCAGCTTGCAAGTTTCAAGCGACATCTGATTCCTCCATGGTTTGATCTGGTTTCATTCGGTAGGATTTGCCACAGGGACAGGCGACAATGCCGTCCAAAAAACTGCCCAGCTTCTGCCCACAACGACAGACCCAACCACGCAAACGCCCAGGATTTCCCACCATGAGCCCAAAGTCCGGCACATCGCGGGTCACCACAGTAGCAGCCCCAATCATGGCCCACCGGCCAATTGTCAAGCCTGGCAACAATGTGGCATTCGCCCCGATGCTGCAACCCTGCCTCAACGTGGTGATTGGATACTGGTCAGGATACCGTTTACTGCGTGGACGAACGTCGTTGGTGAAGGCCACACAAGGCCCGACAAAAACATCATCCTCCAAAACAATGCCATCCCAGAGATAAACCCCGCATTTCAAGGTAACCCGGTCCCCGATTCGAACGCCTCCTTCGATGAAGGTATGGTCGCAGATGTTGCAGTCCTTCCCCACCACCGCCCCTATAACCACATGCGCGAAAGCCCAGATTCGTGTACCAGAACCGAGCATTGCTCCGGAATCAACCAAAGCGTGAGGGTGGATGAAAGGGGACGTCATGCTTGTTAAGCGGGATGAGGTAGGACAGCCTTTATTAGCGGTAATGCTTCAACCTAGTGTAGTGTCTCCGAATTGGCTGGAGTTATTTTCACGGTAAATTTCGAAAGTTCTGCATTTTTCTAAGCAATCGCTCAAAATAATAACTCCAGTCGTTTGTGAGACACTACACTAGGAGCCTGTCGGACTTAGGGCCAAAACCGGCCAAAACAAGGTTTTCAGACCATCAAAACACTTTCGCCGAAAATCAAAATGCGTCATATCGAATCCTGGAGCGTCGTATTTGATACGCGTGCGTAAGTCCGACAGGCTGCTAGGACCAACTGACAGTTCAGGAACCGACTTTTGCCACAGCGGACAGGCCCTCAATATGAGAGGTGATTGACGCTTTCCCGCTGGTATCGGCCAGGTTTTTAATAGATTCCTATTACTGCCTTAGCTGTAGTCCGACGCAACCCCGATGCGAGATAGTCATTGGGGGACGCCTGATCTTACTCTGTCTATTCAACCTTGGGCTAGGGCGGGCGTTCGTTCAAAATACTATCTTTACAAGCAATTAATTCTACGTCATCTCATAATCGTTTCATTGAGGAAATGGCACTTTTGCTTGGTTTCCGCAAAAAATTGTGCTTTACACAGCCGTCGCCTCCGGACGATGGGAATGGCGGAAATTCCTCAGTCGTCGGTAAAGCATTGCCACCGGCCTGCGCCACTGCGGTCGCCATATTCTCGCGATTGGCGGAGCCTGCTCCACTAGTTCGAGGAATTTCCCCATGAGATGAGGCAAATCAAACCTGGCCGCATGGAGGCGCTGCTTCTTCGCCAACTGCTCATACCCCGACGAACTAAGCGCGCAGACTTGTCGGATCAATAAAGCCATCGGTTTCACCGGCTGCGAAACCGGTTCGCCGCATGTGTATTCTGGCAATTCATGAAGAAATCCATAAGTCACGCTTTGAGGTTCAAACGCAATAGCCACAATCGAAGGAATGCCAGCGAAACCAGCTTCGATCAGGGCGGTCCCCATGCCGACAAATAGGTATGCGCGCGAAAATGCCTCACCCAGATCTTCATACTTTATTTCGCCCATCAGACGAACGTAGTCTTGCAACCCGTGGGTCCGAATTCGTACCTCCATTTCCTGCCGATAGGGTCCATCGCCATAGACATCCCAGCGAACATCTAGTCCCTGTCCCCGAAGCTCCGCTATGACATCGACCATGCATAAATTATAATCCTTCATGGGCGCCAAGCGACCGACCGAAACAATCAGACCAGGTTCCGGCTGCCTCCGAAGGCCCGAGAATCGGCTACCGTCGACTGGCAAGGGCCATATCCGCCCGCCGACAGGCACATCACTCTTGGACTGAAGATGCTTCTGCAGTGCGCTACTCATGTAAATGCGGGAAGTCTCCGGAAGATGATGGAGGAACAGGTAAGACTCCGGATAGACCAACTCTGCGAGTTTTGGATAGCCGATCACGGCGGGGCCGATACCGTAGTCATATAGCCCGTAAACACCACCCAAGCAACGTGACGGCTTTTTCTGCGCGTTCAAAAGCCCCGCCGCAAGCCAGATAGTCTCATCCGAGAAGCAATAAAATACATCCACATGTTGACGAGCAAGAAATGTCTGTAAAAACCTGTTGGAAGCTGCTCTGCCGCCTTTCAGGAGCATTGCATACCAGGCTTTGTCCACAATCACTTGAACGGAAGTCGGCAATTGCCGACGCATGGAACCGTCCTCAGCGGCAATGATGATCACACGATGTCCCTGATTGATCAGCCATTGGGCCATCCGCATCATCAGCGTTTGAATCCCCCCCATCTCAAGACAGTGGAATATAAAGCAAAACTGCATGATTGAAGTGTCAGCTCTGTCTCGCATCGTTAGACAACGGGAAGTGCTGCTATTTTTGGTTGGTAAGGGAAAGTAGATTTCCTTGGAGGGTTAACCATCAAATGAAACAGGCTCTTCCCCAACTGAACTGAGGCACCCCGGCTCTTAAATGCGACTTGGGCGCAACTCCATAAAAACCGGTGCCCGAACCGATGCTTACCGATGGAGTGCAACTCCACGCCTATGTGACAAATAATTTTCGCCTTCACTATTTCAGTCAGATCGTCAAACTCATCAAGAATTCGATGAAACACCTTAAATCGATTCACGGAATACCCATACCTTTGCATCACATTTGTGCTGTTACTGTGAACCCTATATTTTCCTAACACTTGGGGTAAGTAAACAAAACTATGATTGCGCGAAACCCTTATCCAATACCACCAATCTTCGACCCATTTGATTTTCTCATCAAAATAGCCAACGTCCTGTAAACACTCCCGGCGCATCAGGACACTCTGCATGTTAATAAAATTGCGACCTAATAGCTCATTGAAAAGCATCCCCGATGCCTTCTTGGGAGGAGGGAAAAGTTCACTGTAACGCGCGCCGGTTTGGGCCCCAGCACCATCAATAATGATGCTATCGCAGTAGGTTGCTCCATATCCGGAACTTGTCTCCAGCAGTTCAATCTGAACTCTAAGTTTATCTGACTCCCAAACATCATCAGCATCGCAAAAGCCTATAAACTTGCCGCTTGCAGCTCGTAGCCCATCGTTTCTCGACTTGGAAGCCCCTAGGTTTTTAGGATGTTTGATGGGTCTGACTCGTGCGTCTTTGTTTGCCAAACCCTCGATGAGATACCATGAATTGTCCGTTGAGCAATCGTCGACGATGATCAACTCGATATCTTGCTCGCTTTGATTTAAAACTCCTTTTACGGATTCAGCCACGAATTGCGCATGATTATAACAAGGCATTACCACGCTTATTTTTGGCATAGGCAAAAAAACGATTGATTAAGAATTGGCCACCGATTCAGGTGCGGCAAAAACTGCAAAGCTATAGTTTAGTTAGGGGGCTCCAAAGCTTCGGAGATTCGACGGCTTTTCGACCGCGTTCCGAATCCTAAAGCGCTGCAACTGAACGTTTGGCTCCCTCCCCACGATGACCAATTGATGAAGGCCGGCATTCAAGTCGAACACCTTGGGAACAAATTCGCCGTTCGTCGAAGAACCGCTGCCCCTCCAACTTGATACACGTTGCTCAAAATTCGTGGTAATTGGAATGTCCCAAATCATTGAAGGATCTTGGGGATCACCATCTATATTAAGAAAGAATGAATTAGCTCCATCATTGGGCGCGTTCACCGTCGCTTGAATGACATACTGTCCGCTATTTATGAGATTGAAGAAGTAAACAGCTTTTCCGCCTGTGGTAACGCCTGTCTCCGAACTTTGGTAGAAGTAATCATTTGTATAAACAAAAGGCACCGTGATCGTCCCTGAAACAGCATCAAATGAAAGGTCATTGACAGGCGGTGGTACCAATACGTCCCCTATGCCACTCAGTTGTACTTCTACCCCTCCGCCGCCCGAGAATGTAAGTTTCTGGTAGTTGTATCCCGCCACAGAAGGAGCGTAACCAACGAGAACCACTTGAGATTGCCCATGTGCCAAACTATAGGAGGCCCCGGATACAATTGTGAAAGGCGCGGTCACAGCCGCTAGACCGACAAGTGTACCACCCCCTACGTTCCGCACGGTCATATTACTGAGGTTAAGCGGCGAGCCGAGGGGAACGGACCCAAAGTCGAGATTTCCTGGGGAAACTAAAATCAGCGGATTTATGCTTCCTGAAACAAATTCATAGGCGCCTACGTCCCAGCTTCCATCCGTACCTCTTGTAACGCCGTTCCTATCCGCGTTGTAGGGTGGAGGCAATGCCGCTCCCGGCTGCAGCGGCGATGCGAGACGAAAGTCAGCGCGAAGCATATCCAAGAAAGCGTTGGACGTAATTAAAATGTTAGCACTCACTCTGCTCGAATCCCCTAAGATGAATGGAGATGAGTAGGCCAAATTATTCATGACCTCAACACCAACGGAGCGGTTTAGTCCGTCCTCCGTGGCCCGATTGAGGACTGCACCAACCGGAAGAGACACAAAAGTATTATTGTAAATTAAAATATTCGTGTAGCTGTAACCTGGTCTTAGTTCAATGCCTCGGGGATTAACCTCGCCAGCCCCTTTACCGAAAAACACGTTTCCATATAACGTCCAATTCTGGGATGATCCTTCCCAGCCGGTAAAGAAAAAGCCCTCCGCATTATAGTCGTCACTTATGTTGTAGCGGAACAACCCATTTTGACTTCCAGAACAGAAGTAAATATTTGCGTGCGGTCCGTCCTGCCCCTGCGGACCGTAGTGACTTCGGGAGTTATAAAGTCGGCAGTATTCAACAATGGTACCCGAACTGTCGAAACCATTTCGAACTCCATCAGCTTCTTGAATTAAGGTGTGACATCCGTGAATGGCGCAATGATGAAGATGAAAACCAGCAGTTCCCTTGCCAATGTTAACTCCAAGAACACCAGAAGTGTAATAAAAATTGCCCGTGTTGGTAATCCCATCAAAATCGATATATCCGAGGCTAATATTGGTTCCGTTTATTTGCGCCCCATACCCACCGAGCTCAAAATCCACCTTGAACCCATATTCATATTGCCCGCTTACTTCGTAAAATCCTTTTGTAAAAATAAATGATCCGAACACAGCTTGACCGTCGCCATAGGATGAACTCCAACCTGCATCCGTCCCATGGTCGGAATCAATGGCCTTCTTAATTTTTATCGAGCTCGTTCCCACTTCATCATCGTCAAATCTATAGGAACTGTAAGTTCCATCTGCGACATAATAAGTATCCCCCCGTGTTAGCGTTGCAGGCAGATTACCGTATGCATTAGCCCAATCAGTTCCATTTCCAGATGCTCCCGCTCGAACATGGCGATTCGCCGCAGAAACCATCATGGCGCACGCCTGAAGCAATACAACCACCCAGAACCACTGAATATATTGAGGTCGATTCATAAACAATAACTTTATCGGCATTCGGTCACCTGACCTTTCCGCCAGATCATGCTCAATTATGTTAAGCACGAGACGCGCCACATGGGTGTGGGGCTCGCCATAGTTACCCAATACCGTCCAGACCCGCTATTTTCCAAACGGCTCTTCTTGATGCTCTCCGTTTTTGAATCGAAAATGAAACCGCGCTTCCATTCGAGACATCGTTCACTTTCCAAATCTCCCAACGAATCTTCTTCATGAGACACTACTTTTGTCCATTAAAGCAGGAGACGGATGCCCAGAAAGTCGTGAGGGGAGCTCATTACAAAGTATCGAGAACGCCAGGGCTCAAAGGCGGACGAAAGGCAACAGCTGGCCGGTCACCCTGTCCCGTCCTTCCACTAACAGGCGCCGCAGGGCGTCCCGTACGGGAACACGGGGTGATCCGGCGCCCTTCGGGCCGTTCGGTTGCAGAATCGCCTCGAGCGCAACGGGGTCGCCAAAGCCCTCCGGTAGCAGAATTGGTTCGCCCGAAATCGCTTCCAGGCCGGGTCCCTTCGGAAAGGAGACCCGCCACTTTGTCCACCCTGCGGACGAAACCGGTTCCACAATCAGCCGCTCAACAGGCCTAGTGGAACGAAGGGTTATTTTGCAGGTGAGCGGTTTGACTCGGCAGATCCCCCCTTCGGTCCGGTAACAATAGCTGGTCCGGAAGAGATGAGTGAAATTCAACCACTGGACCGGTCCAAGGCCGTTGATAAATCGCGCCAGTTCGTTCAACAGCCCGATCCCCTCCCGCAGGTCCATCTGATGTCCGATCAGGATGATGGGTTGATGGAGATAAGCGGCAAGGAGGATGGAGTTTTTCGACTTGAGGGACATTCCCCAACGGGGCAGGACCGTACATCCATAAACCAACTCGGCAGGGAGGTAGCCCAAGCTCCGAGTCCAGTCCTTGGTTGCATTGTGCGCCCGCAATGAACCATGGGAGATGGTAGCTCCTTCAAAGCCGCAGCGTGGCAGATCTCGCAGCATCTCCTCTGAGCACGCTCCGTGTGGTGCAGCCATGACGCGGGCAACTTTGATGCCTGTCTTTTGCTCAAGCCGCTCGATTCGCGCAATAGCCTGCTCGAGTAACGCGAGTCGGCCTTCTGCGGTGTAGCAGCCTGCCAGCTCCCGGTAGGTGTGGTTGTTGCCATGGATCAGAAAAGAGATCCGTTCCGCATGGTTTCGGAAAATCTTCGCAGCCGCCCCGTTCGTGTACCAGGCATCGAACGGAACGGTGGCAAACGAAACATGGAAATTTTCACGAGCCGCCTCCACCGCTATTTGCTTGAAATCAACAAAGCCATAGCGGGGCCAGTGGAGGTTGGGATCGTCGAACAGGAAACAGGCCCGCAATTTTGGACCTACCTCTCCGGAAGCAGTGACCGGCTCCCGAAGCCAATGGAGGAAGGGCAGGATTTCTAGAAAGCGCCCCCCGTTCAATACGTCATGCAGTGTACCTTCCGGTGGAATCGCCGGGAGCACCCACGCCGATCTGTAGTGCCGTGCGTCGCCAAAGCGAGACATTAACCAGACCGGACCTGCTTCAGTCACAGCCAATGATTTCTCGCCAGCCTCAATTACCAACCGGCGAGCCGGCCCGGCTACCTTCAGGCGAATCCTCCGACCCTGAAACGGAAAAGGAACATCGGGGTCTTCCGCAAAACAGACCTCAACCTCCATGAGTTCACCGCCGTTCAATGGCTGTTCCCCGAAATCAAATCTGAAGCTGGAGACCGCTGGCCGATCGGATACTCCGACCTGCTTCCGCATTTCCTCAAAAACAATTCCATTCGTGGTTCCGGCTTCCTCGGCAGGAGCAATCTCGAACTCAACTTCAAACAATGCTTGAATGAGTGGCAACAGATCGCCAAACGAAGTTCCGCTCACGCAGCCCCGGACAATTATGCGACGGCTATTCATCATCTGGATTGAATTGAACTCCGTCACGATGCACAAGAAAGTTTTACATTAGACCCCTTTGCCCGTAAGCAGCCAACGAATGCAAATCAAATGCTGCCGGAATTTCCCCAGAGTCGCTTTATCACGGCCTAATTGAAACAGCGCTGAGAGGCCACGAAATATCAACCGAAAGCCATGTTGCACCAGTGCCAACGAATAAAAGGCAGCCTGACCCCACCTGCCGTGATGAATGTTCCAGTAGAGGAGATTGGCCCGCAAAATTTCGATGCTGTATCGAAGTGGGGCATTGGCAGAACTCCCACCGCCGAAGTGAGTGGCGTTTGCCACAGGAACAAGAAAAATCTTCCACCCGCCATCAGAAAACCGTTTGCACCAGTCAATATCTTCAGCGTAAAAAAAGAATCGTTCGTCCAAGCCACCCACTTTTTCCACAGCATCCCGGCGGGCAAGCCAGAAACAACCGCTTAACACTTCTACCGCTTCTGGCCGGGCGTACGCCAATTCCCTCAGTTGAAATCCAGAAAACCACCGGCTGCGAGGAAAAATCTGATGCAGCAGCAGGAACTCGCACAAGGTGTTCCGAATGTTGGGCAGACATCCACACGTCAGCTGCAGCAGGCCATCGCCTCCGGTGACCTTGGGCCCTACCAGACCTGCCTGCGCATTGTCGTCAAGAAAGTCGGCCAGTTTCTGCAAGCACCCCGCATGAATCAGGACGTCCGAATTGATCAAGGCCAGCAGCGTTCCTTTTGCCTGCCGGATCCCAACATTATTGGCCTTGGCAAATCCCAGATTCTTGCCCGTTTGGATCAGGTTAACTTCGGGGAATTCTGCGGCGACCATTTCGGGCGAACCATCGGTGGACGCATTATCCACCACAATGACCTCCCGCACCACCGGGGCACCCTGATCACGAATGGAATTCAGGCAATTCCGCAAATGCGTGCGGGCATTCCAACTGACGATGATGATGGATATATCACCCATGGCTGAATAAGGATCCGGAGGCTGGGATGGAAGGGGGGGGGTCCTCTGACTGAGGGACGGCGGCGGCCGCAGCCACCGCCGAATCTAGGGAACCCAACGCAGCAACCAGCACGAAAAAGAAGAGGACGAGCGACGGTTCGAAATATGCGACCGACCAGAAGGTCACTGTGTGGGCGAACAGGACGGAGCCCATCGTCCAAATAAGAAGCTGCACGGAAAGCGGCGCGTCCTGACAGCGGTTGAGGGCCCTTCCCACTGCACGAAACGCCATGACCAGCACCGCAATAAATAAAAACATGAGAGGCAGGCCTCCCTGTACGCCCATGAGGATGAACTCATTTGTAATATCGGCCTGTCCGACGACTCCCGAGGTGCCCTCCGGTACCCAATGGCTGGTTGCATCCGTCCCCACCAGCCACCATTCGATTAAATGA
>Ga0163153_10008021_pt1 | contig 11149 bp, 10 predicted proteins | sample OliLakLV19MP6IB1_FD_148629 | JGI IMG/M metagenome (GOLD analysis project Ga0163153, IMG submission 148629) | Freshwater microbial mat bacterial communities from Lake Vanda, McMurdo Dry Valleys, Antarctica - Oligotrophic Lake LV.19.MP6.IB-1 | ecosystem: Environmental > Aquatic > Freshwater >... | reverse complement strand
CTTTAAACGCCGACTGCTCATTTTGGCCTTTTTACCCACCTTTTGAGGTAAAATACTTTAAGCGCAAATCTGAACATGGCGTCAATGCCCAGTACATCATGACTTCCAATCACATGGGTACGCATTTGGACGCGCCGAAGCACTTTGTCACCAACGGCAAGACTATCGACCAGATTCCGCTGGAATGGCTCTATGGGCCAGGTGTGATTGTTGACCTAAGTGACATGCTGGACGACCTGGATGTCTTTACGCCGGAAGACATTGAGAAGCGGGTCGAAGTACGCGAGGGCGATATTCTGATTATTCACACCGGTTGGCACAAATATTCGTTCCTCGCCCCCGATGGCGATGAGGAACGCTACATCCAACGCCATCCCGGCCCCCATCACAGCATCTGTCAATGGCTATTGGATAAGAAGGTCAAGGTGTGGGGCGTCGATATGATCTCGACTGACCACCCTATGAATCTGCCGATTGGCCGCTTCTTGGGCGCAGGTGGTCTCAATCACTGGAAAAAAGTGCGGGGTATCTGCGAGCAGAAATTTGGCGCTGACAAAATCGACGAACTCTTCCCCGAAAGCGCTTACCAATTAACCCACAACGCGCTCTTCCCCCACGACTGTGTCCATGTCGAAAACATGGGTGGTCAGATTGGCGCACCGGAACTGCAAAACCGCCGGCTGACAATTGGTATCTTCCCCTGGCTCTTTAAGGGTGGGGAAGCAGCTTTCTGTCGCGCCGTGGCGTTTGTGGAAGAATAGCAGGGCAGTCGCTTTGACAGGGCGTTGCGTCTGCCTTACAATCAGCGGAACGCCCATTTGACCCTATAGCCACTAAAAATTTCAACGACGAGAAAGTTTCCTATGTCGCGCAACAATCTCTATACAATGGGACTGGACAAAACCCCAGCGAACTATGTACCGATTTCGCCGCTTACTTTCGTGGAGCGCGCTGCCGCAATCTTTCCCCAGCGCACATCGATTGTGCATGGGACGCAGCGCTACACCTGGGGCGAAACGTACCAACGCTGTTGTCGATTGGCCTCGGCCTTGGCCCAGCGTGGTATTGGCCTGGGTGATACGGTTTCCATCCTGGGTTTTAATACGCCCCAGATGTACGAAGCTCATTTTGGTGTCCCCATGACTGGAGCTGTACTGCATTCGATCAACACCCGGCTTGATGCGGACACCATTGCCTTTCAGTTACAGCACTGCGAAGCGAAAATCTTGCTTACCGACATCGAAGCCTCAAAAACCATTGGCGCGGCGCTGGCCCAACTGGAGAATCCACCGGTGGTCATTGATATTGATGACCCATTTAGTGATGGTGGCGACAAATTGGGCGAGCTGGCCTACGAAGATTTTCTGGCTAGTGGCGACCTCAATTTTGCCTGGCAATTGCCCGCTGATGAGTGGCAAGCGATCACCCTCAACTACACGTCCGGCACCACAGGCAACCCCAAGGGAGTGGTCTACCATCACCGGGGCGCCTATCTCAACGCGGTGAGTAACATCATGGCCTGGGGCATGGGTAAACATCCCGTCTATCTTTGGACACTCCCCATGTTTCACTGTAATGGCTGGTGCTTTCCGTGGACGTTGGCCGCGGTGGTTGGCACCAGCGTCTGTCTGCGCAAGGTGCGGCCTGATTGGATCTATGATTTGATTGAAAAAGAAGGTGTGACCCACTATTGCGGCGCACCAACCGTGCATTATATGTTGGTCAACGCGCCGGATGAATTGCGCGCCAAAAAGCAACAGCGCATCCAAGGCATGATCGCCGCTGCGCCGCCACCGGCGGCTGTGCTGCAAAAGATGGCCGAGAATGATTTTGAAGTGACCCATGTCTATGGCCTGACGGAAACCTATGGGCCGGCCACCCTTTGTGAATGGCATGACGAATGGAATGAGCTGCCGATGGACGAACAGGCGCGCCTGAAAGCGCGCCAGGGTGTGCGCTACCCTATGCTTGAGGAAGTAGCTGTCCTCGACCCACAGACGATGAAACCAGTATCTGCCGATGGGGAAACCTTGGGCGAAGTGATGTTCCGTGGCAACATTGTCATGATGGGCTATCTCAAAAATGCCGACGCCACCGAAAAAGCCTTCCAAGGTGGCTGGTTCCACAGCGGTGATCTGGGCGTGATGCATCCCGATGGCTATATTGAATTGAAAGATCGCGCCAAAGATATTATTATCTCTGGGGGTGAGAATATTTCGACCATTGAAGTGGAAAATGTCCTTTATCGCCATCCGGCCATTCTGGAAGCGGCCGTGGTCGCCCGTCCGGATGAGCGGTGGGGTGAGACCCCTTGCGCCTTTGTCACCCTGCATGAGGACGCCACGGCGACAGCGGAAGAGATCATCGAATTCTGTCGCAACCATATCGCCCACTATAAAGCACCGAAAACAGTCGTCTTTGGCGGGCTGCCCAAGACTTCAACCGGGAAGGTGCAGAAGTTTGTGTTGCGCGAGCAGGCGAAGCAGTTGTAAGGAGTGCGTCGACAATAAGGAGTTATTATGCAATCAGTCTATCGGCTACATACCACTGAGTTAGATGAACGGTTTTTGAGTGCGATAAAATTGCTCTTTGAAGACAAACTGATTGAGATTAAAATCAGGGATATCCATAGCCCAGAAAAAAATGGCAATGGTAGCATGGAGCTGGAGGTAGATGAAACCACGTACCTGCTAAGTTCTCCTGCAAACCGCAAACGCCTCTTAGCAGCAATCGAGTATGTTAACAGTGGAAAGCCCCTCATTGAAGTTAACATTGATGAGTTAATTGATGCAGATCAAGTATCGGAGCCTGGTGAATGAGGCGCATTGTTTTTGTTCCCGAGGCATTTGAGCATTTTTCAACTTGGGCAATCGAAGATAAACGGATTTATCAGAAAATTCTTGCTTTGATCAAAGATATTCAGCGTGAGCCGTTCCGTGGGTTAGGTAAACCGGAACCATTGCGACACGAGTTGAAAGGGTCTTAGTCGCGACGGATCAATGATGAACATCGTCTCATTTACAGAGTGACTAACGAGGAATTGATTATCGTTGCATGTAAATACCACTATGAGTAGAAATCCTATTGATAGGGTAGATAATGGCGAAGCCTTTGATGCGCATGTCACTTTGGAAGCATTGCTCCCCTTACATTTCTGCGGCGTTTTCTAAAAAGGAGTTTCAATGACAACCGCAACTTTATCAACCAATGGCGTAACTCAGCCCGTAGCAACCAACGCAGAACCGATCCTGCTGCGCACCGATCAAAATGGCGTCGCCACGGTAACCATGAATCGGCCTAAGCAATTTAATGCTCTTTCTCAAGCAATGCTCGATGCCCTACAAAGTGAGCTTGATACCATTGCCGCCGATGAAACAGTCCGTGTCGTGGTGCTTGCCAGCAACGGTAAAGCCTTCTGTGCCGGCCATGATCTCAAGGAGATGCGCGCCCACGCGGATTATACCTTTCAAAAGACGCTCTTTGATCAATGCAGTCGCATGATGATGACGATCAATCAGATACCCCAACCGGTGATTGCACGGGTGCATGGCCTCGCTACCGCTGCCGGCTGTCAACTGGTCGCTGCTTGTGATCTGGCTGTCGCGGCCGACACCGCCACCTTTGCCACATCGGGGTTGCGTGTTGGGCTTTTCTGTTCAACGCCATCCGTCGCTGTCAGTCGCAACCTGGGGCGCAAGAAAGCCATGGAGATTCTGCTCACCGGTGACTTTATGGATGCCGAGACGGCTGAGCGCGAAGGGCTGATCAACTATGCCGTCCCTGCCGACCAACTTGATGCCACGATGCAACGGCTGGCCGATGCGATTGTCGCCAAGTCAGCTTACGCCGTCGCTTCCGGAAAGCGCATGTTCTATCAACAACTGGAAATGGATATGGCCGACGCATACACCTATGCCGCTGATGTGATGGCTTGTGATATGATGGCATCTGACGCCGCCGAAGGTATTGACGCCTTTATCCAAAAGCGGCAACCGCTCTGGCAAGGCCGCTAACCCCACACCCTGGTAGGAGTACTTTCTTGAAACCAGCGCCCTTTGCCTATTTTGCACCGACTACGCTTGATGAAGCGCTGACACTGCTTGCCGCGCATGGCTATGATGCCAAAATATTGGCCGGCGGCCAAAGTTTGATCCCAACCATGAACTTTCGCTTGGCGCAGCCGGCGATTTTGATTGACCTGAACAACATCCCAGCATTGGCGTACATCCAACCCCATGCGGACGGCGGTCTACAGATCGGCGCGATGACACGCCAACGGACCATTGAAAAGAGCGCATTGATTGGTGAGCGCGCGCCATTGCTCCATGCTACCATGCCCTATATTGCCCATGTCCAGATCCGCAACCGAGGCACCATCGGCGGCAGCCTGGCCCACGCTGATCCTGCGGCTGAGTTGCCGGTGATCGCGGTGGCGCTCAATGCGCAACTCAAAGTGCGCAGCAAGCTTGGTGAACGGTGGGTGAATGCTGAGGATTTCTATGTCGCGCTCTTTGCCACTGACCTAGCGCCCGATGAAATTCTGATGGAGATTGTATTGCCTCCTATACCACCGCGCACAGGCTGGTCCATTCAAGAAGTTTCCCGTCGTCAAGGTGACTATGCTATCGTCGGCGTCGCTGCCACGGTTATGCTGGATGAGCAAGGGCGTTGTCAAAATGCACGGATTGTCTTGCTCAGTGTCGGCGAAGGGCCAACACAAGCGCGAGGGGCAATGGCCCTTTTGCAAGGTGAGACGCCTTCTCCGACCCTGATTGCCGCCGCCGCCGAAGCCTGCGCCACTCAAGATATTGACCCGACGGCGGATATTCACGCCTCAGTAGCCTTTCGTCGTCATCTAGCGAATGTGTTGACCAAACGCGCCTTAACCGAGGCTTTCCAACGGGCGAAACAGGAAATTGTATGACCTTTCAACCTAATCGCAATCATCCTCATCTGATGGCGGCCTATGGTGGTGAAGGCTGGCAACCGCGCAGTCGTTCACTGGCTGGTGAACTGGGCAATCTTTGGGGCGCCTGTGGCGTGAATAGCGAATGGGCGCTGTTGAAGGCAGTATTGCTCCATCGCCCAGGCCAAGAGCTAGCAGCCTCCGTTGACCCCAATGCAGTGCAGATGGTCGAAACCGTAGACATACAGCAAGCCCAACGGCAACACGACGCGCTGGCGCAAGCCTATCGTGCAGCCGGCGCGACGGTTCACTATGTCAACCCACTGACCATGCCAACGCCTAACCAGATGTTCTGCGCTGACCTACTGTTTATGACGCCGGAGGGGTGCATCCTCGCTCGTCCTGCTTCGGATGTGCGTGCCGGTGAGGAACGCCAAGTCGCTGCCGCTCTGTCCAGAATCGGTATTCCGATTGTACGTAGCATCAGTGGTCGTGGTGTCTTTGAAGGGGCGGACGCAGCTTGGATCACGCCGAAAAAGGTAATGGTAGGGCGTGGCATTCGCACCAATCGCGAAGCGATCAACCAGATGCGCACGGTACTGGGCGAAATGGGGGTGGAGCTACTCGCCTTTGATATGCCCATCGGTACCATGCATCTACAAGGGATGCTACGCTTTGCCGATCACAACCTGGCGCTGGCTTGGCCGGTGCGACTGGCCTATGCCGCGGTAGAAACTTTGCGCGCCGAGGGTTATCGCGTTGAGTTTCTGCCCGATGTCAGCGAGGCCATTCACAATGCCGCCTTTAACTTTGTCACCCTTGGCCCGCGCAAAATTCTGATGGCGGCGGGCAACCCAGTAACCCAACAATTTTATGAGAGCCTGGACATCGAGTGTGTGACGGTTGAAGTGGATGAATTATATAAAGCGGCGGGGTCGATTGGCTGTTTGAGTGGGATCGTGGAACGTGAACAAATCTAACAAAAATAAGAAGGGCAAATCGTCCAAAGTCAAAGCTGCCGACATTGGGGGCAAGCGGCTTGTCAGCCTCGCATTGACAGAATGGGTGCGTTGGGTGACGGCTGATCCTACAGCCCAAGCTATCGAAATGCTGTCAAATGAGTTTCAATGGGTGGCGCGTATGAATGATACGCTGGTGAAAGCCCAGTCATCTACCAATGGCACTTTCCTAGCGGCGACTGATTTGCAATTGCGCCCTGATGTGCGTATTCATCGACGGCTACGTGCTTATGCAGCGCTGGCAGAAGAAAAGTATAATCTATTAGTCTACCCAGCGGTTGTAAACATCCTGCCACCATCGCCGAACGTTACGATTCCCTCCGTCTACGATTCGGAACTAATGGGAATCAAGGCGCATCAGGATTTTCGTGTCATTAACCTTTGGGAGATTGATGTTGAGCTAGTCTTCAACCAAAACCTGATTCCATTACTTCCTTTTGTACCTGTACTCAAAGGCGGTGATAATGAAGCTGTTGTCAACCGAGTTGTGGTAGAATTACGATCCAATGAAACATTGGCTGACCTTGAACCGTTGTTGGCATTTTTTGCAACCTTTGTATTAAAGACTGAGCTTGTTCGCAAAATTATGAGGTGGGATATGGCAATATTACGCGAATCACCTTGGTATGCCGAAATTTTAAAGGAAGGCATAGAATTAGGTAGAGAAGAAGGTAGAGAAGAAGGTAGAGAAGAAGGTAGAGAAGAAGGTAGAGAAGAAGGTGTCTACCAGGAACGTATGCAACTGCTCTTACATATTGCGGAGCATAAATTCGGCTCTTTGCCGGATACATTTGCCGTCACGATTAGTAAACTCGATACGCAGCAATTACAAAAATTAATCGACGTAGCGCTGGATGCGGCCTCACTTACCCAGGTGAATAATACTATCAACCAATTGCTCAGCGAGCCGCCGTCATCTACCCAACGCATTTGAACAGCCAATCTACCCTATGCAACCTCTACACCGGATTTCACTTTTGGTCAACGGCAAAAATTATCAGCGCGAAATTGAACCGCGCCTGCTGCTTAGCGACTTTCTGCGCCACGAACTCAACCTGACCGGCACCCATGTGGGCTGTGAACATGGCTCCTGTGGCGCATGTACGGTGTTGCTGGATGGACAGGCAGTCCGTTCCTGCATCATGTTTGCCGTACAGGCGAATGGTCATACAATCACCACGGTTGAAGGACTAACGCCGACTGATGATCTGAGCAAATTGCACCCATTGCAGGAAGCTTTCCGTGAAAAACATGGTCTTCAGTGTGGCTATTGCACACCGGGTTTTCTGATGACGCTGATTCCCTTTTTAGAAGAGAATCCAACCCCAATGGATGAGCAGATCCGTGATGCCATTTCCGGTAATATCTGCCGGTGTACGGGCTATCAGAACATTGTTGAAGCGGTGAAATTCGCCGCCGATACCTTGAACTCGTATCCAAAGTAGGATGAACTTGTGGCGCGTTATGATTTCACACTACTTGCCGAAATTACAGATATCGAAGTGATTGCCAGAGGAACTGGTGTTCGCGCTCGTCATTATTTGAACCGCAAGTATGGGCGTGGACAATGGCGCAAGCTGAAAGAAGCTGTGGCTGCTGATATGTCTGTTAGCGCATTTTTACGCCAATGGCTTGATGAACATTTAGATTTACCAGAACCGGCATGACAGATCTTTTACCTATGACCACACGCTACTTCGGCCAACCCATCAAACGCAATGAAGATCCACGCCTACTTACTGGGCAGGCGCTTTTTACCGATGATGTCCATTTGCCCGGTATGTTGCATGTTGCCTTTGTACGCAGCGACTATGCTCACGGCTACATCCGCAGGATTGACACGGCCGCTGCGCTTACTGTGCCTGGCGTCATTGCCATCTATACCGCCGAAGATTTGGGTAGCTATTGGCAACCAGGACCACTCTTAGTGCCGCCGCCGCCCATCCCCGATTTGGTCTTTCATCCGCGCACCCAAGTGCCGCTGGCCAAAGGCAAGGTGCGTCATGTCGGCGAACCGATTGCCGTGGTGGTGGCCGAAAGCCGCTATATTGCCGAAGATGCCGCCGAGAAAGTTGTTGTGCTGGTTGACCCCTTGCCGGCGGTGGTGGATATTGAAAAAGCGCTGTCCGCTGACGCCGCCTTGATCCACGAGGATCTCGCCCAGAACCTCAACGCCCATGCCATCCAACGCAAAGGTGATTATGAAACCGCGCGTCAACAGGCGGATGTGATTATCAAACGGCGTCTGCTTTATGATCGCGGGACGGCTGCCGCGATGGAAAATCGCGGCATTGTCGCCAGTTGGGATGCCAAGAGCGAACAACTGCTGATGTATGACACCACCCAAGCACCGATTGCCATTCGCAACGGCATTGCCGCCATGTTGGGTCTCTCGGAAAAGCAGGTGCGGGTGATTGCGCCTTTTATCGGTGGAGGCTTTGGCCCCAAGATTATGATGTTCTATCCAGAAGAAGTGGTGCTGCCCTGGATCACCGTGCAATTGCGGCGACCGGTCAAGTGGATCGAAGATCGTCAAGAAAATTTTTATGCCACCACCCAAGAGCGCGGCCAAGTACACGAGGCCGAAATTGCGCTAACGCGGGATGGTCGCGTGCTGGGGATTAAAGATGTCTTTATCCATGACGCCGGCGCTTATGCCCCTTATGGGCTGACCGTTGCGCTCAACAGCCAGTGTACCCTGCTGGGACAGTACGATATCCCGCATTACTATACCGAGTTTACCTCTGTCTTTACCAATAAACCCATTGTAACGCCCTATCGTGGTGCCGGTCGTCAACATGGGGTCTTTGTGATGGAACGGCTGTTGGATATTGCCGCGAAGGAGTTGGGGATCGACCGTGTGGAAATTCGACGGCGCAACTTTATTCCGCCTGACAAATTCCCTTATAATAATCAGGTCATCTATCAGGACTTTGCTCCACTGATATATGACAGTGGCAACTATGCACCGGCGTTAGACAGGGCGGTTGAACTGATTGGCTATCATCAATTTTTAGCCGAAGAGCAACCGCGCTTGCGCGCTCAGGGCAAGCAGGTTGGTATCGGCATTGTTACCTATGTCGAAGGCACGGGGATTGGGCCTTATGAAGGGGCGAAAGTGACCGTTGAGACAAGTGGCCGCGTGAGCGTGGCGACCGGCGTAGGCACGCAAGGGCAGGGCCACTATACCTCCTTTGCCCAAATTGTGGCCGAGCAGTTGGGGGTCGATGTTACCAATATTCGTGTCACCACCGGTGATACGGCTGAATTTTATTGGGGCGCCGGCACTTTTGCCAGCCGTGGCGCTGTGGTGGCAGGGAATGCGATCCATGCCGCGTCGGTGAAGGTGCGTGCGAAAATTCTAAAGAAGGCCGGGGAAGAGTTAGAAGTTGCTGAGGCTGATCTAGAATTGACCGATGGTGTCGTGCGTGTCAAAGGTTCACCAGAAACGGCCATTAAACTGGGCGATCTGGCGGCGCGATCCAACCCTATGCGCGGCGCCGTTAAGCCAGGCACAGAGCCCGGATTGGAAGCAACGGACTATTTTGGCCCAGAACGAGGTGCCACCGCCAGTGGTGTTCACGCGATGATTGTCGAGGTTGATCCAGAGACGATGCTGGTCAAAATCAAAAAATATGTCGTTGTCCATGATTGTGGCCGGGTGATCAATCCTATGATTTTGGAAGGACAGATTCAAGGCGGCGTGGCGCAAGGTATTGGGAATGCTTTTTATGAGCAACTTCACTTTGACGAAACCGGCCAACTGCTCAATGCCTCATTTATGGATTACCTTGTCCCTACTGCTGATACAATGCCGCTGATTGTCACTGATCATGTAGAGACACCATCGCCACTCAACCCATTGGGGGTGAAGGGGGCGGGCGAAGCCGGCGCGATTCCGGTTGGTCCCTTATTTGCCCAAGCCGTCGAAGATGCCCTGGCCGATCAGCAGTTGGAAATTTTGGAAATTCCGTTAAGCCCGAATCGCTTGTTTGAATTGGTAAAAGAAAATAGGGAATCCGCTCGTCCAGAACTTTCGTAAGGTTTGAGTATAAAGTAGTAGATTTTCTAGATATATTGTAGTATTTCTGTAAGCCGATTGGCTTGAAAGTTGTTCAGGTACGTTGTAAAATAGCCTATATGCATCTACGCTTGTGCTGCCGTGCCCTCCACGACTGAGATGCCAAGTAACTTTTATAAGCACTAATCATTAGGAATGGATCTAAACTATGAAAGCACTCCGCGATAACCTTGCCCTTATTCTGGTCATAGTGATTGCCATCGCGTTGGTGTTCTTGATGGTAAGATTACAATCATTAATCTTGACCCAAGAACCCCCGCCGCCGGCCATCCCCAATACCCCTGAAGTGATTCAACCGCAACAGCCGGCGGTGGTGATACAACCAGCCAATACGCCAGTAGCGCTGCCGACACCTATACCAGAATTACCCACGGCCACACCCGTTCCGGCCCCGCCCACGGCTAGGGCTGGCGGTTATACTGTCTATGGCTCAGAAGTCATTGGCGCAATCCATCTGGGTACAATTACGGACCGCGGTTATAACCAGGCACATCACGATGGCCTGCAGCAGATGATTCAACAGTCGCCTGGTTTTCGCCTTATCGAGGCTGAAAATGTACCGGAAACGGAAGCCGTGTTGCCAGTCATTGATCAGATGGTTCAACAAGGCGCCAAAATCATTTTTGTACAAAGTTTTGGCTATCTGTCCTTTGCGCTACAGGCCGCTGAACGTTATCCTGATGTGACCTTCTTGCATCCGGGTGGGTTTGAGTTGCGCGATAATTTAGGCACCTATTGGGCAAACAATTTTGAAGCGATGTATCTGGCCGGTATCGCCGCCGGCGGCACAACGAAAAGCAATCAGCTTGGTTTTATCACCGCCTTTCCCATTCCCAATATCCTGGCCTCTGTGAACGCGTTTCATCTGGGCGCACGTTCGGTAAACCCCAATGTGACCACCAAATTGGTCATTACAGAATCGTGGGTTGACCCAGCCAAAGAAGATGTGGCTACGCGTGCGCTGGCTGCGTCTGGGGTGGATGTCGTCACGATGATTGTTGATTCACCGACGACGGTTGTCCAGACTGCCGAGGCGCTTGGTATCTATGTGATTGGCTTCCATTCTGATGCACTCCAAGAACTAGCGCCAAAGAGTTGGCTCACGGGTGTGGCCTATACTTGGGGCAATTACTATACGCAAGT
>Ga0163153_10008020_pt1 | contig 11149 bp, 7 predicted proteins | sample OliLakLV19MP6IB1_FD_148629 | JGI IMG/M metagenome (GOLD analysis project Ga0163153, IMG submission 148629) | Freshwater microbial mat bacterial communities from Lake Vanda, McMurdo Dry Valleys, Antarctica - Oligotrophic Lake LV.19.MP6.IB-1 | ecosystem: Environmental > Aquatic > Freshwater > Lake... | reverse complement strand
CCGTCTCGCTATTATATTACACCCCTTCGGGGCTGAAAGGGAAAGCCCCGAAGGGGCGTGATACATTAACATAGGGCATCGCCCTATGAAGTGACGAAGTCACGAAAGCTAAGCCCTGAAAGGGCGATATATGGGTAGCTGCATATGCCGCAAACTTTATTGCCTTCTGATAAAGTGTTTGTGGTTCAATTTTAATCATGGAGTTCTTTACAAATTGTTTCTGTATTTTCACATGAATAACTTCTGGCGGAGAAAAAATAAATTAATAAGTCGTATCTCGAAAAACAATCAGTATTAATTGTAAAACTCCCTGATTAAAGTTTTTAGCAGTTACAATTCAAAATATTAATCCGAAAAATAGTTTTGATTAATTGAACAAATAATTACTAGACTCCGCAGCTATATGTAAAATAATAAAGGAACAAGTGTATGTTGCCATTAAGAAGTTTTCATTATACCCAAGAGGGTATAGTTGCATTAGGAAAGCAAAATTTATAACCGATAGGGTATAGTTTGGAAGATCTACATTGATTTTATACCCCAGCTTGGGAAGGAGGATGAACAAAAGGAGGATGAACAAAAACGGCTCAACAATTTTGAAAATTGTTTGATAAATTTTATATTTAATGCAGGCAAGTACTTTTAATATCCAAAATAAGATAGAGCTAAAAAAAATAAAAATATGAAAAACATTAATTCAGTTATGTTAAAGAGAATATCATATCTGGATAGACAGTTCCGGACAAGGAAACTTGTTAAAGCCTCCTCAGTAGCCAAAGATTATGAGGTAAGTGAAAAAACTATTTATCGTGATCTGGAATTATTAAAAACAGAATATGCCGCTCCCATTGAATATGATTTTAAAACAAAATCCTATTTCTATTCAAAACCATTTAAGCTTAATGCTTTTGATTTCACTATTAACGAGCTTTACAATCTTGCAATAATCCGGGAGCTGGTCAAAAGCAGTGATTCCAACCCTTTTAAAACAGGGCAGAAGTCAATATTTAATAAACTTGTAATGAGTTTTGGAGATGATATTAAAAACCAAATCCGAACAGTCAGTGAGAAAGTAAGTTTTAAGTTTAAGCCTGTAAGAAAATTAGATGATAAAGTTTTTAAAGCAATAGAGAAAGCCTTATTCGAAGAAAGAACAATCAACATAGATTATTTCATGCTTGATGAAAACAGAAATAACCAAAGGACCATTGATCCTTACCATTTAAAAAACTTTGAAGGAAACTGGTATTTAATTGGTTATAATCATTCAAAGAATAAGATCAGAATAATGGCTATGAATAGAATCAAGAAAGTAACTTTATCGAACAAATATTTTGATATACCGGAAGAATTTGATATTAAGAAATATTTCAAAGACAGTTTCGCGAATAGAAGAACTTCGAAAATGTACAATGTTGAGATAGTAATAAAACAAGAATTCATTAATCAGATATTGGAAAGTAAGATCCACCCTTCTCAAAAACTAATTGAACTTGCAAATGGTGATATGTCAGTTTCTTTAAAAGTAAATGAGCTTTTAGAAATAAAGAATTGGATATTGTCCAAAGGATCTAAGATATTTGTTCAAAGCCCACCCGAACTTATAAAAATGATAACCAAGGAAGCAGCGTCCATACTTAAATTGTACCACTAAACTCCCATTTTACATAACTCTGAATTTTTTAAAAATATTTTATATTACTCGGACATTGTATGTCCGGGTAAGCTTGTTATATTTGTGTAGAAAGATTAACTAACTTTGTTTAAAAATAAATTTAAAATACAATGGATAGAAAGACTGACATGAGTGAACTTGATTTTTCTGTAGGTCTCAAACCGGTTTATGTTAAAGGCAATTTCCAATCTCCCATTAAAAACTACATGGCTGTAACAGGTATAATAGATATGAAGAAAATATCTTCTCGGTAGTTTCAAAAGATTATTCGCTAATACCAAACCTTGAAGCTATAGAAATTGGTAAAGATATATTTCAAGAATTATTTCCATCCACAGATAGAAGCAAATTTGTAATATTCAATGTTACTTATCCAAACACAAAATCATTCTGCCATATTGATGTGATAAATGATTGTTATAGTTTTAACATCTGGGAAGAAGAAATTTTCATTCCGTTCATGAGAATTACCAACAGTTATAACAAAACGAGAAGTTTGAAATTTGAAATCGGATTCAGTAGAAAATTATGTGATAACGGTGTTATTTTTGAAAGAGAAACAGTTGATTTGAAATATTCACATAATAAAAAATCCGTTTCGGGTATTATGGAAGATATAAAAAAGGAAAACAAATATGATAAACTTAAAAAACTTGAAGAAGAATTTTCAACATTCATGAAGAGTCTAAGAGATTTTAAAATTGACAAAAAATATTATGTTCCTATTACTGCAAAAATATTTCAATTGAGATACGATATTGAATCTGAATCAAAAAAGACAAAAGAAAACGAACTCAAACGAATGAATGAATTTGTGGATCACTGCAAAAAACTTACAAAAGAATATGTGACTGAAATGGGAGAAAATGCATATTCGGTTTTTAATGTTGCAACTGCATTTGTAAACAACAGAGAGTTCGTAAAAAGCTACAGGTATAATGATTATCAGATTAAAGCCGGAGCCTGGTTGAAAGCATTTACTAAAAGAGATAAGAATGAATCACTTGAAGAGTATATAAGAGATTATAAATATTTGATAAATAAAAATTAAAAAATTTAAGAAAGGAGAAATGTGTACGACATTTTTGGAGACATTCACGGATATGCAGATGAATTAGAACAACTTTTGATCAAGCTCGGGTATGAAAATAAGTCAGGTTACTATTCACATCCGGAGAGGAAGGCAATATTTGTTGGCGATTTCATAGACAGAGGTCCGAAGATCAGAGAGACTTTGTTTATGGTCAGGAATATGGTTGAGAATGATGCTGCTATGGCTACAATGGGGAATCATGAGTATAATGCTCTTTGTTATCATACCAATGGAACCGATGGTGAACCATTGAGAAAGCATACCCCAAATAATATAGAACAACACGAAGCTACGATTGATCAATTCAAAGAGTACGATGATGAATGGAAAAGTTATTTAAACTGGTTTAGGGATTTGCCGGTTTTCCTTGAGCTCGAAGGTATTCGGATTGTTCATGCATGCTGGGATCGTGATAACATAGAATCAATCTCCGGAGAATTGAAATTTACTGAAGAGTTTCTGATCGAACTTCACTCTGAAAAGCATTATAAGAAAAGCGCGCTTTATAATGCTATACATGAATGTCTAAAAGGAAGAGAGCATAAAATTCAGGAAGGAGTTTCTTTCTGTGACGATAAAGGTAAAGTTAGAAAAGAAATGAGAATCAAATGGTACAGGGATCCGAGAAGAAGTAATTATGAAGATTATTACATGGAAGATATTCCGGAGTTGAAAGGTAAAGGAGTTGACATAAGCTCATTAAAAAAAGATTATTTTTATGACGAAGATATTCCTGTAATATGCGGACATTACTGGTTTCGTGGGAATCCGAAAATAGAATCAGGGAATGTTGCTTGTGTGGATTATAGTGTAGCAAAGGAAGGCAAACTAATCGCTTACAGATGGAATGGAGAAAAAGTTTTGACAAATGATGGGTTTGTGTGGGTGGATGGAAAATATTAGTATTTGCTTTCCTTCCCAAGCCGGGCTTGGGAAAAAGGATAAATGATATCCGCCAAGAATAAGGAAAAAGCTTGCCACGAATTTCACGAATGATCACGAATCAAAATATTATCATTAATTTTGAAAACAGAATTAACATAAATTTGTTTGGACAGCATAAGCTTTCTTGATGGTTTTTACTTTAGATTAGACTACTTAATCAAGACAATCCTTAGGTAACTCTAACAACAACTTCCATTGCTTCAGCATCAGGAGCAGGTATTTTGTAACCATTAAATTTCATTCCTTCAAGATGAAATTCGATTCCTTCTTTGATTAATTTTTTAACTTCCTGCTTTGTCTTTGCAACCGCGACACATCCCGGCAAATCCGGGATATGCTCAGAATCCTGTTTTACTTCGTTCAATAACAATTGCATACCTGAGATTCTTCATTTCAAATTTATTTGAGATTGTTTTAAAATGCTTTTCGGAATATCCAGATGTAACACATGATCATCAATATAGAGAAATAATATTAGAAGAATTGAGTTTCAAGAAATCCGGAGATCAATTGTATAAAGCTCTCAATGCAGTTTATTAAAAAAATAAATTTGGTATTTTAATAACTCCTTTTAAAGTTTATTAATCAAATAAAATCTTATCAAACAAGACAGGATGAATTCCGGCAAAAAAAAATCATCAATGGATCCGGGTGATATTAACTTCTGGAAGAAAAGAAATGAAGAGCTGGAAAGGGAAATAGCGCAAAAAACAACTGACCTTGAACAAAAAAATAAAGAACTCTTAATTGAAGCATCTTTAGATCGGGTACTTGCAGTAGCATTGAGCATAAGAAAACCTGGGGAGTTGCTTAAGGTCTGTGAAGTTGTTTTTAATGAACTAAGTTCGCTTGGCTTTATAGAAATGCGCAATGTGCTCATCAATATTTTTGATGATGACAATGAATGGATGACTGATCATGATTTTTCAGCCGAATTCGGTTCAAGCAGCGCACGCATTCCGTATAAAAGCCATCCCATAGTCGAATGGTCTGTAAAAAAAATGAGAGGTACCGATGACGCATTTACAGAATTTCAATTTGATAAAGAAGAACTTGCAGGCTGGAAAGAATTCCGACGAAAGAATAACGAATATGATGATCCGAGAATCGAAAACATTTCTGCACTCTACTATTATTTTTATTCAATCGGAAACGGTGCAATTGGCATCTCAACTTTTAGTTCTATTGATCGGGAAAAACTAAAATTGCTGAAGCGATTCAGAAATGTATTCAATCTTTCATATCAGCGTTACACAGATATTGCATTGGCAGAATTGCAGGCACGGGAAGCACAGATTGAGGTTGCATTGGAAAGAGTCCGTGCAAGGTCTTTGGAAATGCATAGCAGCGATGAACTTGTAGAAGCATCGGACGTTTTATTTGAGCAATTAAATAATCTTGGTATTGAATCTATAAGAACAGGAGTTGCAACTTTTGATGAAGTAAACGAAGCTGTTGAGGTATGGTCCCGGTCACATGCCGGCAAGAAACCTGAAAATAAAATTCTTGGTGTTGTTCCAAAAAATTCTCATCCGTTTTTTAAAAATTGTTTTGATGCATGGAAAGGAAAAAAGGAAAAATATTTTTGTTATGAAATTAAAGGAGAAGAAGTAAAACAATATTATAAATTAATGTCTTCCATCCTTTCATATCCTGAAACAAACAAATTCAATCCGAGAGAATTCTTTTATATATTTTTCTTTCCGGAGGGTTCACTCAATGTTGTCCGGAAAGATCCATTGTCAGAAGAAGAAATAAATCTGATGCAGCGTTTTGCGAAAGTATTTGGTTTAATGTATCGCCGGTTTCTTGATTTACAAAATGCAGAATCACAGGCAAGAGAAGCGTTGATTGAAGCAGCATTGGAAAGAGTAAGAAGCCGGGCAATGGCCATGCACAAAACAGATGAATTGCTCGATGCCGCAGAACTTTTATACAAAGAATTAACCAGCCTTGAAATAACAAGTATGGCTGTTTCATACGCCTTTGTAAACGAGCAGGAAAAAAATGCTTTATACTGCGGTATCAATCCTGTGGATGGCAAAATTCCCCCGATTCCTTTTGTATTTCCTCATACCGAAACGCATGTGATGCGTTCCATTTTGTCAAGTTGGAAAAAACAGGAAGCTTTTTATGTGATTGAATTAGATGAGAAAGCTACCCTTACACATCAAACCTGGATTGGTGAGCATATACAAACAACTTTTGCAAAGAATAACATCCCTTTTTCGGTTGAAGAGTTTTTGGCAATATCGCCACAAACTGCGGTGATATATTCTTTCCATTTCACACAGGGATATTTATTTGTCATCGGTGAGGAAAGTTTATCAGCGATGCAGGAAGAAATGCTGTTGCGATTTACCAAAGTATTTGAGATGACTTATACACGTTTCCTTGATCTGCAAAAAGCAGAAGCGCAGACAAGAGAAGCAAAGATTGAAGCTTCGCTGGAAAAAGTCAGGGGAAGAGCAATGGCAATGCATAACAGCAGCGATCTTACTGATGCAGCCGGGACATTATTTACAGAATTGAACAAGCTTGGCATAAATCCAATTCGTAGCGGTTTTGTATTACTTACAAAAGATTCAAGGAGGGCAAAACTTTATCCTGCAACTTCATTTGATAAAGAAACTACACTATCTTATACAGGTGAGATTGATTTTATCGGACATCCGGTTTTTGAAAAGCAATATGATTCATGGATAAAAAAAGAAAATTATTTTCCGTTAATTGAGGGTGAAGAATTAAAATCTTATTATAAAATTCTATCCGAAGGATTATCTGTTCCGCTTAAATATTTCCATTTTGATAAAAAGCAGTTCGGTTCTTTCCTTCCTTTTTCGGAAGGATTTCTTTTTACATGGAGTGAAGAACCTTATTCAGAAAGTGAAATAAAAATTCTTGACAGGTTCAAAGGAATATTAGACCTCACTATCAGGCGTTTTATTGATCTAAAAAATGCAGAATCGCAGGCACGAGAATCCACCATTGAAGCAGCTTTGGAAAGAGTACGTTTTCATGCAATGGCTATGCAAAACAGTAATGATGTGAGTTTAGCCACTGCTATAATGTTTAATGAACTGGAAAAACTGGGCATACAAACCATGCGATGCGGAATTGCTATAATCAATGATATGCAAACTATGGAAGTATGGTCTGTTACTAACACAGACGATGGAAAAATAGTAAAGGGCGCCGGGACGTTTGATATGAATGCACATCCTTTGTGGCAACTTATCTTTACCGGATGGAAGCAAAAAGACGAATTCCTTTATTACTATCTGGCAGATGAAGATAAGAAAACCTATTACAATATTATTGCCAATGCCCCTGGATATGCAGACCAGGTCATTCCCGAACAACCCAATCAAAATTTTCAATGTCATTACTTTGGAGAAGGTGCCATCTGGACATTCTCGGTTCATCCTTATTCCGAAGCAGAGAATCTTGTATTGAAAAAATTTACCGCTGTATTTTCTCTCACCTTTCGGCGCTATCAGGATTTGCAAAAAGCAGAAGCACAGGCAAGGGAAGCAAAGATAGAAACAGCACTTGAAAGAGTCCGGTCACGTGCACTTGCAATGCAGGAACCGGAAGAGCTGAAGGAAGTTGCGCAGGTACTTCGTCATGAAATGGGATTGCTTGGATTAGAGGAATTAGAGACATGCAGTATATATATCAAGGATGAAAATGTTAATAAAGCTGAATGCTGGTATGCAATAAAAGATATCAGACAGGAAGATAAGAAACTTATCGTTGATCATATTTCATTTAATTTAAATGATACCTGGGTGGGCAGGGAGATGCTTAAGTTTTATGATTCGGATGAAAAGCAAATTTCGATTGTGATGCAGGGTGATCCCCGTAAAGAGTGGATAAAATATTGTGAAGATAAATCAGGAATGTTGAAAGGATATTACGGAGAGGAAATTCCGGACAGAACTTATCATTTATATAAATTTTCTCACGGAGCAATAGGTGCTGCAACTTCCGGAGATATTACCGATGAAAGCTGGGGTTTATTAAAAAGAGCAGCATCAGTATTTTCATTGGCTTATTCACGTTTCAGAGATTTAACACAAGCACGACAGGACCTTCAAAATTTGAAAGAAGAAAAGCAAAGAGCTGAAGAAGCATTTACCGAACTAACGTCAACACAATCCCAGCTTATACAATCTGAAAAGATGGCCTCGCTCGGAGAGCTAACAGCAGGTATTGCACATGAAATTCAAAATCCGCTGAACTTTGTAAATAATTTTTCTGAAGTTAATGCTGAATTAATAGATGAGCTTAATCAGGAACTTAATAAAGGAAATTTTGAAGAAGCGATCGCGATTGCAAAGGACATAAAAGAAAATGAAGAGAAGATAAAGCATCACGGCAAGAGAGCCGAAGGCATTGTTAAAGGAATGCTTCAGCACAGCCGCGCCAGCAGCGGAGTTAAAGAGCTTACAAACATTAATGTTCTTGCCGATGAATATTTAAGACTGGCATATCACGGATTGAGAGCAAAAGACAAAACATTTAATGCAAAAATGGAAACTGACTTTGATGAAAGCATAGGTAATATTAATGTTGTACCGCAGGATATAGGAAGAGTGATTTTGAATTTAATTACGAATGCATTTTATGCAGTAACGGAAAAAAAGAAACTGAAACCAGAAGCATACGAGCCGACCGTAACAGTTAGCACAAAAAAACTTGACGATAAAATTGAAATCAAAATAAAAGATAACGGCAACGGAATTCCTCAGAAAGTATTTGACAAGATCTTTCAGCCGTTCTTTACTACAAAGCCGACCGGTCAGGGAACAGGATTGGGATTAAGCATGAGCTATGATATTATCAAAGCGCATGGAGGGGAGCTCAAGGTGGAAACGAAAGAAGGTGAAGGTACAGAATTTACGATCGTATTACCGATAAATTAATTGAGACTGCTGAAACGTAAATAAGTTTTAAATAAAGTAATGTATGATTAAATTTATAATAATTTAAATTGAATTTATAAAATAATCTTGAGAAGAATTAAGACTACTAAGGACAAAGAGCAAACCAAAGACGAATTACTTGCCGAAATAGCTCGCCTGAAAATGGAGCTTAAAAAGAAAAAGAAATATGGACTAGTGTGGGAAGAAAAGATGGAAGATGTTGTAGAGATGTGCAAAGAAAAACTTCCTGTCTTAATAGAAGATAAAAGTAAAGCAATTAGCGAAGCGGGTGAAGATGAACTTGTAAACATTCTAATAGAAGGTGAAAACTATCATGCTCTAAGTGCTTTAAATTATACTCACCAGGGAAAGATTGATGTGATTTATATTGACCCGCCGTATAATAAAGGTAATAAAAATGTTCGTGATTTTAGATACAATGATGATTTTGTCAATAAAGATGATCCTTATAAGCATTCCAAATGGATTTCTTTTATGTCTCAAAGATTACTATTCGCACGAAAATTGTTAAAAGACTCAGGGTTAATCTATATATCAATTGATGATAAGGAATTTGCACAATTAAAACTAATACTCGATCAAATCTTTCTCGATAATAATTTTTTGACAACTTTAATTTGGAGAGGAATGCATACAGTAAGAAACTCTAGTAAAGATTTCAATAAAAATACCGAATATATATTAGTTTATGCAAAAAATAAGAGTAAATTAATAATCTCTGGTGATAAAAAAACTTATTTAAGAGAGTTTGGAAATAAAGACAACAACTATCCTCATAATGATAATGATGGAAAAGGTAAATACAAACATGACCCAATTTATGCCCGTAATTTTTATACACCATACACGTTTAAATTTAAAAATGGTACTATATGGAATGCACCACGAGGTAACTATCCGCGTTATTCTATTGCAACATTAAGCGAATTGGAAAATAATAGTGAAATAGTATTTACGGGGAATGAACCAAAAGCTAAAAGATATTTAAACAAAGTTGCTGAAGGTGTTCCACCAAATTCACTATTAGATAACTCTAAAGTTGGATTTAACAAAGATGGAACAACTGAGCTGATTGATATGTTTGGTGACAAAGTTTTTGATCAGCCAAAACCAAGTGTACTAATTAAATATCTTTTAAAAATAACTAGTAAACACCTTTTGCTTAATAGGAATCCCATAATTATTGATTTCTTTGCCGGATCCGGAACGACCGGTCAAGCAGTAATGGAATTGAATAAGGAGGATGGCGGGAAAAGGAAATTCATTTTGGTAACAAATAATGAAAATAACATTTGCACAGAAGTCTGTTATCCTCGGATAAGTAAAGTCATCAAAGGGTACAAAAATATTAAAGGGAAAAACATTGAAGGCCTTGGCGGGAATTTAAAATACTACAAGACAGAATTTGTTGATGCAAAGCAAACAGACAGGAACAAAAAACTTCTCACAGAAAAAGCAACCGGTATGCTTTGTATAAAGGAAGACACTTACAATGAGATAAACACAAAGAACAAGCATTTTAGAATCTTTAAGAATGGAAAAAAATTTACCGGAATTATTTATGATTACATGGAGATAGATTCATTTAAAAAATTCATAAAGAAAATAGACGGAAGATTCAGCGTTTACATATTCTCTCTTGGAGATGATACATTTGACGAAGAGTTTGAAGATTTAGGAAATAAAGTAAAGTTGTCACCGGTACCTGAAGCAATAATGAGAGTTTACAGGAGGGTGTTTAAGTAAAAACATGGATCTTTTTGATACAAATTTAAAATCCAATTCAGAATTTGTTCTTTTTCACGATGAAAGTTCATGTGATATATCTAAATTTCTTTATCATGGATACTTGTTTGTAAATAAATTTTCATTAAAAGAGATACTTTCTAAGTTAATTGAAATAAAAAAATTAGATGAACGAGATAAGAGAGAGATCCATTTTCATGAATTGAACCAACATTCAAATTCTTTGAATGGCAAGAAAACAAAAGTAGCATTGGATTGGATCAGAAATTCAAGGATGTATCTTGAAAAAGGTAAAATTAAATTTTATTGTTTTGGAGTAGATAAGAATAATGTTAAAAATTTTTGGACAAATGAAAATACTTTTGAAAAGAATATTTATCTGAGATTTTTTTCAATTGGTTTGAAATCAAGTATCAGATGGTTTAGAATTAATAAAATATCACATACTTACTTGGATAATGGTAGGTTTGATGAGGAAAGGAAAAAAGGAATATACTGGTTAAACAAAAATTTTTTCAAATCAAATTTTTCAAATGAAATTGAAATAAAAAACATTGCTGTAATAAGTTCAAATGAAGAAGAATCCGGTTCAGAATATTCTAATTTAATTCAATTAACAGATATTTTATTAGGTGTTGTTCGTTCAAGCTTTATAGAGTTAGGAGTAAGTCAGAAAGGTCAATCGCAATTAGTATTTGAGTACAGTGATATTATAGAAAGATTTAATAAACAGGAATCAGC
>Ga0163153_10008019_pt1 | contig 11152 bp, 17 predicted proteins | sample OliLakLV19MP6IB1_FD_148629 | JGI IMG/M metagenome (GOLD analysis project Ga0163153, IMG submission 148629) | Freshwater microbial mat bacterial communities from Lake Vanda, McMurdo Dry Valleys, Antarctica - Oligotrophic Lake LV.19.MP6.IB-1 | ecosystem: Environmental > Aquatic > Freshwater >... | reverse complement strand
ATTAAAATGTTTTGCAGTTACAAATAAACACGCTAACTTTGTATCATCAAATAAGGACAATCTTATTTGCAAACCCTAAAAGTATGAACAGCACAAAAGTATTGGTAATGAACGTTGCTCCTCCGCAAACCCGTATTTATACCAGCGATAATGGTGTAAAATACCAAATAACAGCCTACACCGACCTTATTAGCAGCCCTAATGGAGGGTCGCGGTACCAGTATAGAACCAAAACAATACTTGTTTAACCCTAAACCCCAAGCCAAAAAAATATGAAAATTACAACACAGGAATCGGAAAAAAAAATACAAGAAGCCAGAGGGCTTTGGAACGCAATCGACGACGTATATGTCGAAACCTTAGAGGCGGTTATAGCCCACTTCAAGATAGATGCCTGCTGGCACGACGAACTTGGGTTCACCCAAGTGGTGTTTGCCGAAGGGGTCGACCATATAGACAACTCAATACTTGATGACTACTTCGACGAGAAGTACTCTCAAATGGCAGACCTCGCCCTTCGGTACGCAAAGGCGCAAGCCAGCGGATACGCCAAGTGGGTTGCAAAAGCCCAAGCAAAAGCCGAACGCGAACGCGAAAACGACGCGCAGTACAAGGCGGAGGCGGAAGCCCGAGCGAAGGCGGAGGCGCAAGAGGAGCGCGAAAAAGCCAAGCACTACCACGAGGAAATGGAGTTGCAATTGTCAATAATGATAAACGAAGATTACGAGGAGAAAATTAGCAAACAAATAGAAGAATACAGAAACTACAAGCAGGAATACCCTGCAAGAAGCTTCAATACGTGGCAGGCCCGCAAAAGCGGCGAGCCTGACCTCGAGAAGGAAGCAGAAGAGGATAGCGACCACGAACTGCAAATCCAAGAAAATGAAGACTATGATAGAAACAGAAAAAACGACCAAGAGCGCGCGGATATGTTGAGAGATTCCATAAAGACTCTCGAGGTGATGCTAAGTGCCGCGAGGCAGGAGCTTCGTGAATTAACAACAGATTTGGATACAGAAGACTAATCCTATCCTATCCAATCCTATCCAAGTTAATCCTACCCAAGTTAATCCAATGGAGTTGCTTAACTTTGCCTAAGCAACTCTAACCAAAAAACAACGGCAAAGTGCAATGCTATATTAAAATAATACAATTTTCAAATATATTTTCTAAAATAATAGAAAAATTATATTAAATTGTATTGCAAATACAAATAAGCATTGTATCTTTGCATAAGAAAAAAGAACAAAAAAAATAAACAAAAAATGTATGTATAAGATAACGAAAAAAACAATCAAAAGAGTGTACGACGAAGTCCTTAGCGGTATGTCAGAGAACATAGGTATCCTATCCTATGAACACACCATAGAAGGTGGGTTCACTAGCTGGGTTTTCGATGACGGAAACGAGGCTGTAGGTATGGAGTTTTTGAATATGTTTTTTGGTAAAGCCTATGCCATAGCGTTGGAAAACGCAAAGACCGAAGGCGAGGCTAAGGCGCAGGCTAAGGAATTGGCTAAGAGTAAAGGATACTCTATCACCCGTGCATCAGTAGCAAAAAGCAAAAGCAAAAGCAAAAGCAAAACCGAAGTTAAGGCGCAACGCGATGCTAAAGCGCAAGCTAAGGTACAACGCGACGTCTACACGAAAGCAATAGGCAAAGCACTTTCTGATGGTTCAAAAGCTATGGCTGAAGCCCGAGAACGGGCGGAGGCATTAGAAGCTACAACGGATATAAATGTAGAGGCTTACGCCTCAACTCTTAAAGAGGTTATGCGCCTTATGGGCATAATCAATTGTCGCCACAACATTGTAGACGGGTTTAGGGACGTGGTATTTACCGAAGGAGAGCAGGAGTTTAGCGCAAGAGCGTTGAACGCAATGTTCAGTGCCTTGTACGAGGCTGAGGCGACAGAGGAGCAAGAGGAGCAATCGGAGTCTGACGCGTTTATCGCGTGGGCTTTAAGCTAATCCTATCCAATCCTGCCCAAGCCAATGGAGTTGCTTAACTTTACCTAAGCAACTCTAACCCAAAAACAATCCAATCCAATACAAAAAAAATAAACTAACCCTTTTTTAAAAATATATGTCAAATTTATTAGAAAATCTTGAATTATTTCACGCCGAACAGCGCGCGGAAAGAGCGTACAATAAAACCATAGAAGAAGTAGTGAACGCTTACGGGCTATCATACTACTTTCACGACAAAGAGGCATTTACCTACGCGAATTTCGCGACGGGTAGCAAACGCTACTCTTTTGATGAACTGGACGCGCATTTCATAAAAGCACTCAAAGAAAATACAGCGGAAGCCGAGCTGGAGGCGCAAGCTGAGGCTGTTAGGGTGTCCGCCCTCAAGATATATAGGTTTGTGGGTCGCGGTTCGTATTCCGATTACCACGACTATGACACGGGTCTCACAAGCTCCATAATCGGAGACGCAATGCCCTACGGGGACGCACTCCAAATGGACGCGTATTCTTCGCGCGAGTGGCGCGGTGCACTTCCCACCCCGCTTATGGAGGGCATCTTTGTGAGGGGAAAGACTGAATACGGCGGAAACCGTGAGGTTGTGGGTTTTGTTATCGCGAAAGGAGAGCTGGAGGCGCAAAACCTCCTCCAAGAATACGACTGCGCGCATTACACTAAGGCGTATAGCAGGGTGTGAAAAATATCTTATCAAGTAACCTTTAAAACAAAAAAAAACAATGGGGAGCATACGGGTTTTAGTAAAAGCAAAGAGTGAGAGCCACTCCTTTGCTTTTGAATTAGAAGGGCTAATGGAGGAAGCCCTCGTAACAAATGCAAGCGACTACGCAAGTAGCTTGTCCTCCGTAGTTTCGAAAATTAGTGAAATGTTCCCAAGAGAAACATTTCACGCATACACTAAGACCACCCAGTCTTATGAAGACTCCACTCGGAGCTGGAATGTAGAACAAAACAACTGGGTGTTTTTTTCAAAGTACTCGCAAGGGTATTGCAGCGACCACTCTACTCCTCAGTGGTTTGAATCATTCGAAGAGGCAAGTCCAGTTACGGTATTGACCTTGACAAAAGGAGAAAAAATAAACTTTATTAGTGTTGGCGGATTTGCAAAGTCGGAAGTAAAAAAAATAGCTATAATAGCGATGGGACAAATAGCACCTGAGTTTGTGCAATTTAGCAAAAGCAGAAAAATTGACAGTAGCCACCGATTAGTTGCTGTTTAGTAAACAACGCCTAAACAAAAACAAAAGTTAAACCCTAAGACCACCAGCATAGCTCCTTTCCGAGTGTTAGTTTGGTGTTGCAACCTAAGAGCCGTTACTGCTTGTGGTCTTAATGTTTATTTGTACGTTTAAGATAAACGTAATAGTTGTGAGTTAGAAAACTCTGCCTGCCAGAAATCCTTCGGTAGTTGTAAAATAGGTGAACAAAATATGGTTTTAGTATCAAGAATTGCAACAAACAATGGCTTCATTGCCATAACGGAAGGCGTGTACGGCAAGTACACGGTCTTATATTGCGACGACGAGATGAATCCAAGCAGATACGCCTCAATGGCGGATTGGGTTTGGTCGACGACGTGGGGAACCACGTTGGAGTTTGGTGCTTGGGAAACTGGCGACTGCGAGGTTAGCTACATATTTCCCGAAGACTCGTGGGGAACCACTGAGGTAAACTCAACAAGTCAAATGCCTGTTAAGTACACAGGCGAAATGATAACCACAGACGAGTGCCAAATATTCAGGTGCTCTGCTGGGGTATTAGTCGGATTTGAAAAAGAGGGCAACTTCAGGATTGGAGGCGCGTCCTCCTTTGACTTCCCTTACACGGCAAACAAAAGAACAACCCTAAACGTCTGGGAGAACCTTCTTGTCAAATACCCACAAAGAGTTAAGGTATCATCACTGTGGATTAAAAAAACACCCACAGAGCTATCCCTGCTCCAAGAGGTGGCGATAGACCGCTTATACAACGACGGCTACGACAGCTGCGACCTTATCGCGAATATAGATAGGTACGACACATTGTCGGCGCCAGAAGACTGTATGCGACACGACCACGCCGTTATCTCGGAAATAGAGAAAAGATTCTCGAGAGGGAAGTATTCGCTTATCTACTCACTTTTCGTATCCGCTACGATAATCGTAGGAGCGGAGGAGAAAGGGCATAGTAGGAGCAACGCGTCCTATTACCAAAAACTAAGCTTGTACTTCTTGAGCCTACTTAACACAGAACAGCGTTTAGATATGCTACAGAACTCGATGAGAATAAACATTAACGAGTTTATTACAAGCTTCGTTCGCGACGCGAACTCTAAATAAAATAAACATTAAACAAAAACAAAACAAAAATATGTATATCATAAACATAGATGACTTAAAGTCGTTTCGTAAATTTACGCTAAACAAAGGTCACGACAGAGTGAACACAATGTTCGTTCGCGTAGCGGACGGATACGCAGTGGGCGCAGACCCAATGCAATTCAAAAACGAGGCTTGGGACGCTCAAAACCCAGATTGGGCAACAGAATTTAGGTATCATCACGTGAAGAATCAGGGGTACAAGTACATATGCCGTAAAGGCTACACACTCGCTACCCAAAAACAAGGGAAGCACGGGTGGACGGCACTTATCAAAAGTGCTGATAACACCTACAAATGCTTTAACCCGTTTGAGGGTAGAGTACTGTCCATCAGCCTTGTAAATGGCGTTATGCTCATAAACGACGGCAAAAACAAAGCCGAAGTAGAGATAGGTGTTTACGGCACTGTGCTGGGCGAAATGCCCGTAATCGCCACCCCGTTTACGGGAATGCGAAGCTTCCTGCGCCTAATTCGTAGCGCGCCCGAATGGGCAACATTAGAAGTCAACAACGTCTCGTACAATGAAAAACTCACCCGCAAGTACGACAGGGGTGTCGTAACAAAGGGTAATTTTGATATACTTGAAAGCTTTGCGCTTAGCGAAGTTGAATACTGTAGCATAGAAAAAGAAAACTACCTTGTCAAAATGCAAGGCAGGATTTTTGTAACTCACGTGGAAACTTACGGCGCAATGCTGTTGTCTGATATGGGTATCCCAAACCTGTTTCAAAGCTTCAACACCTATAAGCGCGCCGAAGCTCCGCCAAGCAACTTTAATTACGAAACCACAGAAAAGTGGTGGAAACAATGCACCACAGGGAAGCCTATCATTAAAGGCAAAGTACGACTCGCGGACGCGCCGTTTGAAAAGAGGGAGTTAATTCCTCTTGAGGCAAAAATACTTAACAGCATACAGAACACCTACGCGGTATTCGGACACATGTCGATTTGCTTAGGGCTAAACGACATTGCTGGCGACAGTATGTATGATGAGTTTAGATACGCAGGTCGCGACACTCACGAAAACGTAAAGGCTATCCTTTACGCTTTAGATAGGATTGCGACATTGGGAACAAAAAAAGCGCAAGCGCAAATGCTTTGCAACTTATTGCATATGCCATTTGAAGTTAATTGTAATGAAAACCATTGCGAGTTTGAAAAGAAATGCCTGCTGGGTACGTTTCTAACCGCGTGTATAAGGCGCGAAAAGGATATGCCTACGCTCTGGGCGAGTGCCTTAAAAACGAAGCCCGAGTCCGTTACAGATTGGTTAAATGCTAACCTGTTATACTATGTAGAAATACGCTCAGTGGGATACCATTTCAACAACAACCCTGCGTGGGCTGAAAAGCGTAACTACAACGGGGAAGTAAAGTACATCTTTGCGGAGAACGCAAGCTGCGCAAAATACGAACTCCAAGAGCTAACGCAGTCAGAGTTCGAGGCACGCCTTGTTGTATTAGCCGAAGAGCGCGCTTACAAAGTCCGCTACGATAACGTTCCCAAAGATATCGCAAACAAGCATTTTCACCTAAGTCAGCAGGATAATCGCAGGCTTTAAAAATAAACTCTAAACAAAAACAAACAGGCTGTCGCAAGATTGCAACGCCTGTTTGTTTAAAAATTAAACATATGAAAAAGGAAGAATTATTTTTAATCATTGAGGCTGATACTGACGACGGCGATATTATCGTCCGCGTATCACCCATAACAGAGTCGGAGTTTGCCTTGTATTTGCCTATAATGGAGGCTATAGCAAACTGTCCACAACGCCATAACTGTCCGCTCGAAGATACAGGAAGGGATGCGATAGCCGACGGAGAAAAAAGTGGTGACATGCTATACGGAGCTATAGAAGGGTGGTTAATGTTCAAGCGGTGCATTCCGTATCACGACCGCCTCTCGTATGGTATTCACACCATTGTTAGCGTGGATATTGTAAGAGGAGGTATTATAAAATCAATCAAAAACAAAGAAATCAAATGGTAAAAGAATTGGAAAACATAATAACAACCGAAATGTTTGACGCGCTACTGCCGTCCGTTTCGCAAACCATTTTCTATAAGAAGATGATTGCGCGCATAGAGTGGTTAAGCTACGTCGACTCTCTCCCGCATTTGGCATACGTGGCGGGTGCGTCACCCGCGCAAAAAGCCGTGTTTGGCTATATGCACGCCCGTGCGTTGAAGCTTGCGATTTGGGAATTAGAGTGCCAAGCCGAAGCGGAGGGAGAAAAAATAAGAGCGGGAGAAGCCGAAGCTATAGCCGAAGCGCGCCACCAATTAGCTCGCGAAAATTGGTTATACGAGGCGGAGGCGCAAGCGCAAGGCGAGTTGGAGGCGCAAGCCCGAGCGCAAGACGAGGCTTGGGAGAAAGGTCAAGATGCAAGATTTTGACCTTGTAGAGCAGGGAAGCGATGATTATGATTACGAGATACTAATCGCGGCACGCCGAATAATCTTCATAAAAGATGGCGTTAATAGGTACATTCTGTATGCAAACTCGTGCGGAATAGAAAAAAGAATCTGGTTATTTAATTTAAAAGATAGCGAGATTATGGAGATAATTAACAAAAATTTTCACAAAAAAATGCAGTATTATGGACAGAAAGAATATAATTTGGATAGCATTCCAAAAAAAGAAAGAGAACTTTAAAGAGATTGAGTTCTTTGATGCCTGCAAAAAAGCGGGTGTTAAGACTCCGACCTTTTACAGGCATACTAACATCAGCGTGTCGGAAATAGCTTTAAAATACATAGTATTTTACAGCGACGCGCTGGGCATAGAAATGTCGGATTTCACAAAACAGCCAATGTCAAAAATTGGCAACAAACCAAAACAATATAAACAATATAAACAATATAAACAATATAAAAATGAGTATTATAAAATCGCAAACGCAAATACAAACACAAGCGCAAGCGCAAGGCAAGCCAAGCTTTGATATGAACAGTGTGGAAAGCTGTTTACAACTCGCAAAGTTATTGCAAAGGTTCTGTAAGGAGAACGGTCTCGTTTCAATGATAGATGGAAAGGTGTTTCCAAACGTTGAGGCTTGGCAATTTGCTGGCACGTGCCTCGGGCTTCGCGTAATCATTGAAAGTGTTACAAATACCTCTTCTTATGAAGAGATAGAGGTGTCCTTTTGGACGAAGGCTGGCGGACGGCAAACGAAAAAGATAATATCCTATTCTGCGGTTGCAACCTCAAGGCTCATTGTTGTTGAAACAGGTGAGGTTATCGCATTCGCTTCGGCGACGTGTTCAAATCGCGAGGCATCTAAGGTAAACCAAGACGAGTTTGCCATCGTATCTATGACGCAAACACGCGTCGTTTCAAAGGTATATAGAGCATCCTTTGTTTCTTGGATAATGAAAGCGGGTGGGTTTGAGGCAACGCCTTCAGAGGAAATGTATGAAGGCAAGTACGAGGTTTCGCCAGACGCGCCGAAGCCTACACCTACATCTAAAATAACACCTGCGCCTGCGCCTACAATCACACCGAAGCCGAAGCCTGCGGATACGCCTACAATCACGCCTACAAAAACGCTTGTAGTTGCACCTGTCAAAGTCGCGATTTCAAAGGTTGCAGTAGTGTTTAGAAAGTTCCTAAAGGACAATATAATACCCGCACTTTTTTCAAAGGAAGAGCTTGACAAGTTTCGCGCCGAGTTAAAACCGTTTGCCTCGTGGAGCGACGATAGGATAGAAGCCGAGAGGGTTCAACTCGAGGGAGTCGTTCAGAACCGAAAAGATTGGCTTATGCACGAAGCCGATAAAAAAAACTACGTGTAAAAACAAGCGTCTTGCCTACTTACGCATTTAAAAAGTAGGCTTATTTTTAATATATAATTTATGAATAAGGTCATTCAAATAATACAGCTTGTCGGTGCTTCTGTATTTATCATTTGCTTATTTGCTTTTCATTATTTCTTCTATGACAAGCGAAATAATAATAAATACTGATAACGAAGGCGTGGCGACCTTTACCACAGCAGACAAAATATTTTTTAAGCGAATGATTGCGCAATACAAAAATGCGACAGTGCTTATTAAGGTTAAAAAATACTGCGATGGTCGCACGCTTAAGCAGAATAAATATTATTGGCTTCTACTTAGCGTTATCGCAAACCGAGCCAATGAACTCGGAAATAAGTGGAGTGAAAGCGATGCGCACGCGTTTCTAAAAGATGAGTTCTTAAAGAAAGAACACATCGTTTTTAACTCTAAAAAAATTATGGGCTTTGTATGCAAGACTATAGTTAAAAGTAGCACCACGCTTACAAAAGCGGAATTCGCAGAGTACATAGCCAATATAAAAATGTGGGCATTGGACTTTTTAGATTTAGACTTAGAAATTGCATGATAAGAAGACTCGGAAACAAAAGCAAAATAATAGATTTGCTTTTTAAGTATTTCCCGCCACACACAATTTATGTCGAGCCGTTTTTTGGCTCTGGCAGTGTATTTTTTAGGAAGCCACTTTCTAAATACAATCACCTCAACGATTTGGACGCAAACATTTCGCTGTGCTACAACTTCTTAAAAGAAGCTGGCAATGCTGATTTACTTGTGGAAGCCATTGAGCTGATTCCTTACTGCGACATGGTTTGGAGGCAGTTAAAGGAAAGCCGTCCGAAAACGGATATAGACAAAATAATAAAGTTTTTGTATATATCTAATTTTGGTTATTTAGGCTTGCCAGAAACGCTTAGAATAGAAAACGGCAATGCAAAAGTATTGCTTTTAAAGAATATTAAAAAAACATACAAGAGGCTTTGCAACAGTAATGTAAACTGGCAATGCAAAGATTTTGAAGCTTTTTTTAATGCCATATCCCTTAGAGTCGGCGCGGACTTAAACAATGCGTTTTGTTATTGCGACCCACCGTATCTACACACTACTGATAATTACGACACTCCGAAGTGGGAGGTGGAGGACTTTGTCAGGCTTATAGAAACAAACATTGCCAAAGGCTGGAGGTTTGCAATAAGCGAATTTGAAAGCCCGCAAGTTTTAGATATAGCGGAAAGGTACAATCTAAATGTATATCTTGTAAAAGAGAGGCGAAACCTAAACAACAGAAGGGTTGAAATCTTGATTACTAATTACGACGCACGAAGCGGATTATTTCACCTATAAGCGCAGTCCTTTTTAAAGATTAAAAATTGTAATTTAACGCAAAATAAACTTAAAAAAAATAGCCTAAAAATTTGGTTGTTTGCGTTAAATTCTCTATCTTTACATAATCGTTTTGGGGTAGTAGTCAAATCGGATTTGGGACAGGGCTGCAATGCCCAGCGCGTACTTGTAGCTACTACCTACAATGCGCGCTTTTTTATTTAAAATAAAAAAAACAAAAAGATGAATTACAAGTATTTCATTAGTATAAACCAATTTGCCGCTTACGAAAAGTTCGGCGACGCTATAGATTTTATTGATTTGTGCATATTTGATTTTATCAAAGACTTCGCAAACTCTAAAAAGTGCGTAACTATGCAGTACGAAGGTAGTGCTTACTTTAAGATAACGCGGGTGCTTATAATGCAAAACCTCCCGCTAATTGGCATAAAAACCAAGCAAGGCATATCCAATCGGATAGAGAAGCTTATAGCCCTAAGCATAATCGCGAGGTACGAAAACAACAAGAAGGAGGGCGTTAGCTTCTTCAAATTTGGCAACAATTACGATTGCCTTGTGTTCACACCTATAAACGAAAGTTGCCCCCCCGTCGAAAAAAACGACTACCCTATAAACGAAAGTTTACAGGTAGCTATAAACGAAAGTTTACAGGATAATACATATAAGGGTATAAGAGAAATAAAGGAAGAAAAAGAAAAAGAAATTTCTCCCTCCTCTTTTTCGAACTCCAAAAAATCGCTTTTAGAAACCGCCCTTCTAAACAAAAAAGAGGACGCGACGCCGAACGGACTGGCACAACAAAACGAGGATGCCGAAAAAAAGGCATTGGAAGTGTTGTGTTACAACATTTTGTCTTTTTTAGGCAATAACACCACCGAGCCTATGCACTCAAAGGTGAGGCGGAAAATGCGCGAAAAAGGACTATCGCGGGAATACGTCGAAAAGCAGTTTGTTGCATACAAGGCTTTTGTGGCTACGCAAAAGAATTACAAGTTCCAAACATACGATACGCTGTTAGATGCTTTTGCGGAACGGGATTACGAAGCCCAGCTTAAAGACTTGCGCCAAAAAGGCGCGAGTGCAATAAAAGAGGTGAAAAAAGAAGGGCGCAATCAAAATCTCGGGTAGATGAGTATTCCTAAAAATATGCAGCCGAATGTAATTCTGCAAACCTACTACTGCTACACAAAAGAGCATAAAGTTAAGTACCAATTTTTGCTAAAAACCGACGGTTATATCATTGTAGGCAGAGCATTAAACAGTGAAAAAACAGCGTACAAAAACCTTAAAAATAAGATACTAAAATGCCGAAAAAACCAATATCTTTAAAAGGCACAAAAGCCGATATTACGCTATTAGAAACCGAAAAAACTCGGGACATAATAGAGATGCGTATTGAAATGCAAGACGTAATTCTAACCCTTGTAGACGCAAACGGGCGCGAGCTTGAAATTAAAGAGTTTCAAGGAGGTTATTTAATCACCCAAAAGGGAATTGAAACAATGGTTTTAATTCCGCTTGCTTCAAATGCGGTTCGTGTTTATTCAGTTAAATAAATAATTTAAAACAAACAAATATATGAAATACGTTGCATATTATCGTGTAAGCACGAAACAACAAGGCGCAAGTGGATTAGGACTGCTGGCACAGGAAACTGCCGTT
>Ga0163153_10008017_pt1 | contig 11156 bp, 11 predicted proteins | sample OliLakLV19MP6IB1_FD_148629 | JGI IMG/M metagenome (GOLD analysis project Ga0163153, IMG submission 148629) | Freshwater microbial mat bacterial communities from Lake Vanda, McMurdo Dry Valleys, Antarctica - Oligotrophic Lake LV.19.MP6.IB-1 | ecosystem: Environmental > Aquatic > Freshwater >... | reverse complement strand
CGCGTCAAGAACGACACCGCCATCGGCATCATGTATACCGGCGTGTTCGCGGCCGGCGGCATTCTCGCCTCCGTCTTTTCGCACCGCATTCACGTCGATCTGCTGCATTTCGTGATGGGGCAAGTGCTGGCCGTCAACGATACCGATCTCTGGGTCGCCGGCATCGTCGCCGCCGTGGTTTTGTCGGCGGTGTTGATTTTCTACCGCCAATTGCAACTCACCAGCTTCGACCCCGTGATGGCGGCGTCGATCGGCATTCCGGTGCTGGGGATCGACTACCTGCTCACCACCTGCACATCGCTCGTCGTGGTCAGCGCCGTCACGATGGTCGGCGTGATCCTGGTCGTCGGCCTGCTCGTCACGCCTGCCGCGAGCGCGTATTTGCTCTGCGATCGCCTGAGCCGAATGCTCGTCGTCAGCGCCCTGCTGGGCGTGACCAGCGTCGTCGGCGGCTTGTACGTTTCGCTGTGGACCAACATCGCCGGCGGCGCGGCGATCGTGGCTTTTTGCACAGTGCAGTTCCTGTTCGTGCTGGTCGTCGCGCCACGTTACGGATTGATCGCCGGCTGGCTGCGCCGAGCGCAAATGGTCCCGCAGCAGTTGGTCGAAGACGTGCTGAGCTGTGTCCTCCGCGCCGGCGATGGGCATCCCACCCTCGCAGAAGTGCAAGCCCGCGTCGTCGAGTCCCGTCCCGAAGCCATTGCCAAGGCCGTCCGCGCGCTCACCAGGCAGAATCTAATGGAGGAAGAAAACGGCCGCCTGAAACTCACCGAGACCGGCAAGCGCGAAGCGCAACGAGTTCTACGCGCTCATCGTCTCTGGGAGGCGTATCTCGAACACGTCGGCACTCCGGAGACGGAGATTCACGCCAAAGCTCATCAACTAGAACACGTTCACGATCCCGCGGCCGTCGACTACATCGACGACAAGCTCGGCCATCCACTGCGCGATCCGCACGGCAGTGAAATTCCAGTCGATCGCGACACCGTCGCGCCGGGCAAGCTCGTCAAGGTGAGCCAACTCCGCGAAGGCCATCGCGCGACGATCGTCAGCGTCGGTCCCATAGCGGCGAACGATCTCTTGAAGCCGGGCACATCAGTGCGCCTCGGCCCGCGCCAACAAAACGGCAACATGTGGACAGTCGAACTCACCGACGGCCGCAAAATCGCCCTCCCCCACGCCGCCGCCGACGCGGTGACGGTGGAAGTGCAGGAGGAGACGCGCAATATGGAAGCTGGAACTCGGAAATGATTTGCCCGCGAAACACGCAAAACATACGAAAAAGGATCGGAAAAGAGCCGAAGTAATTGTCCATGGAACGCGCGGAACAACTCACAAGTGCATGAGGTTTCCCGTGTTACCCCCTGTATTTCTTGGACAAACCCCCGGCCTTTTTTTCGTGTGTTTCGCGGGCAAACTACTTCCGGGCTCCGCGTTTGCGTCGGGCAGGAACGTCGTCGCGGCGTGGCGGTCGTGATTTGCCGCCGTGGAGGGCTGCGACGCAGATTTCTTGGCGGTTGAATTGGAGTTGCCGTGCGCGGACGTCGCGGTAGCCCCAGCCGCGGATGCGTTCGAGGTATTCCGGCAACATCTGCGCCAGGTCCCAATCCAGCAGCTTGAGCGTCAGCAACAGCCCGCGGATTTCCACCTCGGGATGCGTGACGATCGCCTCCACGGTATCGAGCGTGTATTGCGGCGCGACGTTCATGTCGGCCGCAAGCCAGCGCGTCTTGCGGAACTCGCGCCGTTGCACATCCGCGCCGCGCTTGCGCACGTGGTGAAAGCGCGGATCGTTCCCCACGACGGGATCAACCTCGGCGGGATCGATGCCGGTCACCATCAAGCCCGCCTCCATCAGCGCCTGCGCGGCGCCGCCGGGTGCGCAGCCAATTTCGACGGCTTGCTGATCCGCCTCGAAGGGAAACTGCGCCCAGGCGAGCGCTTCTTGCATCTTGAGATACGCCCGCGAGACGGCATGCGGCGGCAATTCGAGCGACTGCAATCCGCCCGGCAGCCGTGAGACGTAGCCGGCGGTGAAATGATAGCCGGCCCACCATTCGTTCGGGCCAACGACGATGCAGTCGAGCACCAGTTGCCCGGGCTTTTCGCGCGGCGGCTGAGTGAGCCACCCGCGGCGCGGATCACTTTCCGGCCAGGCGGCGAGGATCGCCTCGCGCGCCGCCACGGAATGTTCATTCATCCCCGGCGTGTACCCGTGATGCCCCGGCGTGCATAGATCGCGCGGCCAGACGTGCATCAGCGTATACGGCTGCTCGCCCGTGAGCTGATAGACCGCCTGCGCCCGCTCCTCGATCGAGTCCGCCGTCACTTTCCCCAGCACAAAGCCGTACGCACGGGCGAAGATCGACTCCAACCGAAAATCCGCCTTGAGCGCCCGATCGGCCGGCAACTTGAAGGTGAGGAACCCGGGGCGCGAGTAAGCGAACCGGAACTCCGGATACCGCGCAGCAATCTCTCGCTTGAGCGCCGGCTCGGCGCCGACCTGGCAGGTGGTGTAGAGGAAAGTGGCGTTGAGCATGGCCCGCGCGTCTGTTTACTGAGGAATGCGTCTTACTGAAGAATGCGTCGCATCCATCATCGCACGACCGAAATAGCCCCGATAGGGGCGACAGATAATAGCCAGGGGCGCGAGCCCCTGGGAAAAGGCCCAAAAAAGTAATTGAGCCCCACCGGGGCGACACTTTGCGAATCCGCTGTTGTGCGCGGGTCTCCCGACCCCGCACGACCAACGACCGCAGGTCTCCAGCCTTGTGCTAACCGCCGCCTGCCACGCGTCGTGTCAAAAATGGAGACCTTCGGTCGGGCAAAGTGCGGGGTCGGGAGACCCGCGCACAACAGCGTTGCCTTTCAAGTGCCGCCCCGTTGGGGCTCGAATCATTCGTCGGCGACGTTTTCCAGGGGTTTGCACCCCTGGCTATTGTCTGTCGCCCCTGTCGGGGCTATCGAAACGACGCGGCTGCGGCGCATGCCCACGATGATCGTCGGCGTGAAAATCGTCACGAAGGAAACGATGGCCAAGAACAACGCATTGATTGGCGTCCCCTTGCGGTCGTCGATGAAATCGCGGAGCCCGATCATCATCGCCGTGCTGGGCCAGGGCAGCCAGAGAAAGAACAACGCTCTCGGAAACTGAAGCCAACGTCGCGGAACCAAACAGAAAACGAGTGGACTGGCAGCAACAACGGTCACTAACACGTCAATGTTGCTAACGCGTTCGAGGCAATCGACTCGTCGATCCATCCAATTCCACACGCCGAGCGACAAAGCCGATGAAAACACGAACGCAAACAGAGACCAAAGTGGAAATCGCGCTTCGTCAACATGGGACATGCAATCATCGCCTATGGCAACTACTAACGGCTCTAATTGTCCACCATCGCCTCTTGCCCGCCAACCTGGCTCACCGCCGTCACCAGATCCTGATCCTGCCGCGCGAACACGCTCCGCAAATCAAGCAGCAACTTGCCATCCTGAATGCGTCCCACGACCGAATGCGTGCCGATGCGTAGCGCCTGCGCGAAGCGGTCGACGCTCAACTCCGCCGGCGTTAGCGCCACGGCCCAGGTCTTGATTTGTTGTGTGGGCACCGAGCCACCGCCGAGGTACGCAACGTCCTCCATTGCGGCGGCCGCGCGCACCGAGGGGATCGCGGCCAATTGCGTCGCGAGGCGTTCCGCCCGCAGCTTTAGGTTTTCGATCGGCGTCGTCAGCAGTTGCAGCAGCGGGATTCTTTGCTGAGCTTCTTCCGGCTTGCGATACAACGGCAACGTCGCGGCAAGTGCCGCAAGCGTGAGCTTGTCTACGCGCAGCGCGCGAGTCATCGGATGCTTGGCGATCCGTTCGACCAACTCGCGCCGCCCGACAATGCAGCCGCATTGCGGGCCGCCGAGCAACTTGTCGCCGCTGAACAACACCAAGTCGGCCCCCTGGCGGATACTGGCGGAAGCCATCGGTTCGCCGGTTACGCCCCAGGGGGTGAGATCGATCAATGCGCCGGAGCCAATGTCATCGATCACCGGCAGCGAGTGCTGTCGCCCGAGCGCCACCAACTCGGCGAGACTCGCCTCGGCCGTGAAGCCGACGATGCGGTAGTTGCTCGTATGCGCGCGGAAGAGCGCGGCGGTCGTTTCGCCGATCGCCTGGCGGTAGTCGTCAATGCGCGTCTTGTTCGTCGTGCCGACTTCGCGCAGCTTCGCGCCGCTGGTGGACATCACGTCCGGTAAGCGGTAGCTGCCGCCGATCTCGATTAACTGCCCGCGCGAGACGATCACCTCGCGCCCAGCGCACAAGGCCGACAGCGTCAGCATCGTCGCGCCGGCGTTGTTGTTGATGACGAGCGCCGCCTCGGCCCCAGTCAGCTCTTTGAGCAGTCCCTCGACCGCGGCCATGCGCTGCGAACGTTCGCCGCTGGCGAGATCAAGCTCGACGCTTGCATATCCGCGCGCCACGGAGACCAGCGCGTCGATCGCCTCATCGGCCAACGGCGCGCGTCCCAATCCGGTGTGGAGCAGAATGCCCGTCGCGTTCACCACCGATCGCAGCGACGGTTGTTCGCCTTCCAAAATCCGCCGCGCAATCCGCTCCGCCAAATCGGCCACGTTCGGCAACGAGGCCTCGCTCGCCGAGGTCTTCAACTCGCTCCGCAACTCCTCCAACACGCCCCGCGCGCGCGTCACCACCACGCTATGACTCAGCCGCGCCGCCAGATTCCTGAGCGGCGGGCTTTCGAGCAGCTCGTTCACCGAGGGGAGATTGCGTAGCAAATTGACAGGCATGGGACGCGGGGCTCCGCGAAAGTAAGGTTTTCGTCGCTTCCATTAGTATAGCCGCCCTTAGCTAGCCCCGCAGGGAGCAAGCCGTCCCATTGATTTTGCGGAATTCACCGCATGGCGGTACAATTCGCTCATGTTTTTCCCTATCACGCCGGAAATGCAACAGGCCTTGGCCGACTACTTGGGCGAGCGGCTGAGTTCAACGTTCGCATTGGACCTGGAAGAACTGCGAGCAACGTATGCAGCGCAGGGAGTGGCGTTAGGTCTCGCGGGCTGGGACGACCCGGCGATGGATGCGTACAACGACTATGAGACGCGCTCATAATCCTGTCGATGCAGGCAATTCCCAACGGGAGCGTTTTATGCCACGGCTTACTATGTTCCTTGGGGCTCTGTTGACGATCGGTTCCTTCTGCGGCTGCGACCATGTATTCTTGGATCATCCGATCGGCAGTCCGTTGCGCAAGGAAGAAGGTCGCAAGCTTGATGGCACTTGGTACATCCCTTCCGCAAAGCAGCATGCGACTTCATCGACTTTGCAACTGAAATACGTGTCCGATGGCCGGCTCGTGATGGCGCGTTTGCAATGGAATGAGAAGCAAGATCGCTTTGAAGCAATCGATTCTACGCTCATGTTGACTCGACTTGGCGACCATTCGTACTGCTTGTTCGACAAGATCCTAGATGAAGGAGCTCAGGGGCATTGGTTCTTCCGCTTTCATCACGATGCGAGAAAGGGGGAATTGCGACTCTGGAGCCCAAGCCCTGAGGCTTTTGCTTCTGTTGTTCGTAGCGGACGGCTGTCAGGGACCGTCAAGCAAGACAAGCGATCAATGACCGTACGAATCACGGCCACTCCGGCTGAGTTGCAGGAGTTCTTCAGCAAACCGGAAGCGGATGAACTGTTCGAAAACCCGCAGAATGAGGTTTTCGCCAGACGGCTTGAAGGCTGGAACAAGTAGCAAGAGCGCTATTCGTCACAATGAGTTGCGTAGCTACGAACGCGCTATCTCGCGATCGTCATCTGCCAGGCAATCACCGCCAAGCCCATCGGCACGCACCACAGCGCGAAGTACTGCAACTTGCCGCGCTGTAGCCAAGTAATCAGCCAGCGCAGGGCAAAAATGCCGACGAAGCAGGAGACTGCCGCGCCGGTGGCCAGGATCGTCCAGGAAAGCCCCGCGTTACCGTTGCGGGCGATGTCGATGGTTTCCAAAACGATCGCGCCGCCGACGGCCGGCAGCGAGAGCAAGAATGAAAACGTCGCGGCGTCTTCGCGTTTCAGGCCGAGCCATAACCCGGCGCCGATCGTGCTGCCGCTGCGCGAAATTCCTGGCAACGGCGCCACCGCTTGAAACAGTCCGATTACGAGCGCCTGCCGCCAGGTGAGTTCCTGATACGTCAGCGTGCCGAGCGGCCGATGGCTGGCCCACCACAAGAGCGCCGCGTTGACCAGCAACAGCCAGCCAGTCAGCAACGGGCTTTCCAGCCAATGTGAGGCGAAGACCTTCAACAACATGCCCGTCACGACCGCCGGCAACGTGCCGATGATCAACAGTCCCAGCACGTGAATGTCCGCTCCCAGCAATCGCCAGACGCGGTTCCAATAGAAGGCCAACACGGCGACGAACGTGCCGGCGTGGAGTACGATCGTCAGCCCGAGTTTGTTGGCGAATTTGACGTGGAACAGGCTCTCGCAGAGCGCCTCGCCCACCGCCAGGTGCCCGTCGGAACTGATCGGCAGAAACTCGGTGATCCCTTGGATCACTGCCAGAATAATGACGCTCAGCCACTCCATCCGTTGTCCGCCATGCGTTCGCCAGGGAATTAATTGGGATAACAACTCTACGTTGCCCGCCGCCCGTTGGGCAGGAGGCGTTGTCAGTATTGGACGCCGGGGCCTAGAATCACCGGCACAGGCCGTCAAAACGGCCTTTCCAGGATTTCACCACGGAGGCACGGAGGACAAGGAGACGGAGCGCGGTTTGAACCGCGGAGTCGCAAAGAGGCGAAGCAAGGGGAGTTGAACCGCGAAATACGCGAAATGACGCGAAACGAGGAACTGTCAGTGCTGGTTTGGCTTTGACACAAAAAAGCATGTCCGACTTTCGCGATATTTAGCGACTTTCGCGGTCAAATTCCTCCTGCTCTCTGCGCCTCAGCGACTTTGCGGTTCAATCGGCAATGCCACTCCGTGCCTCCGTGCCTCCGTGGTGGAAGCTACAAAATCTCCCCCCACACGAACCGCACGAACATGCCCGCCCCGACCACAGAACGACGCAAGATTCACATCATCGGCATCGGCGACGACGGCGTCGCGGGGCTGACAAACCAGGCCCGGCAATTGATTGACGAGGCGGATTTGCTGCTCGGGGCGGAGCACACGCTAGCCCTCGCGCCGAAGTCCAAGGCCGAGCGATTCGTGCTCGGGGCGAACCTGGATCAGGCCGTGGCGCGGCTCTCGGCCGCCGCGCAACAGCGGGCCGTGGTGCTGGCCTCCGGCGATCCGCTGTTCTACGGCACCGCGCGCTATCTTTGCGAACGCGTCGGCAAAGATCACTTCGACGTCACGCCGCACGTCAGCAGCATGCAGTTGGCCTTCGCGCGCGTCAAAGAAAGCTGGGAAGAAGCCTATCTGACCAATCTGGCGAATCACGCCTTCGACGCGGTGATCGAGAAAATCCGCGTCGCGGAAAAGGTCGGCATGTTCACCTCCGCAGCCCACACGCCCGCCGCGGTCGCCAAAGCGTTGATCGATCGCAAGATCGATTACTTCTCCTGCTACGTCTGCGAGAACCTCGGTTCGCCCGACGAGCGCGTGACGCAAGGCGAATTGGCCGACATTGCTGGTCACGAATTCGCGCCGTTGAACGTGATGATTCTCGTCCGCAAGCCGCACGTGCCGGACCGCCCCGCCGAAGCGCTCGGCAAGCGACTCTTTGGCAACCCGGACGTGATGTTCCTGCAATCGAAGCCCAAGAGCGGATTGCTCACGCCGGCCGAAGTGCGATCGATGGCCTTGGCGGAAATGGACCTCGGCCCGCGGAGCATCGTCTGGGACATCGGCGCCGGCAGCGGCTCAGTGGCCGTCGAGGCGGCGCAGTTGGCTTCCGGCGGAACGACGTATGCGATTGAAATGGATCAGGAAGATCACTCCCTGATCCTCGCCAACGCGCAACGCTTCGGTCTAACAAACCTCGTGCCCGTCCTCGGCCGCGCGCCGGAGGCCTGGCGCGATCTCCAAGAACCAGACGCCATCTTCCTCGGCGGCACGGGCCGGGAACTCGGCGACCTCGTCGAAGCGGCCTACGAGCGGTTGCGCATCGGCGGCCGCCTCGTGGCGAACGTCGGCAGCATCGAAAACCTGGCCGACGTGCATGGCACGCTGCAACGTCGCGAGTCAGACGTGAAAGTCTGGATGATCAACGTCGCCCGCGGAACGTACCAGTTGGAAAGAGTGCGGTTCGACGCCCTCAACCCGAGCTTCTTGCTGGCCGTGGTGAAGACCGGTTAGGCCGCGGAGGCGCTTAGGCGCGGAGAGAAATGCGCGACCGCGACACGGTTTGTGATAGAATAGGCTGAGCTAACTCGAGCGCCACTTCCGGAGATTTTGAGATGTCAACGATCCAGGTGGAATTGACTGAGCATTTTCGACAGTTTGTTGACGGCCAGATCGCCAGTGGCAGTTTTCCGGACGCGGGAGAAGTGGTGCGCGCTGCACTGCGCCTGCTAGAACGGCAGACCAATGAGGATCAGGAAAGACTGGAATTGCTCAGAAAGTTGTGCAACGAAGGGATCGAACAGCTTGATCGCGGAGAAGGCATTATGCTGCACGGCGAGGAAGAGTTGAAGGAATACTTACATGGCCTCGGCCGTCAAGCGTGCGAAAGGGCTTCCGAGGTCGGGCAATGAGTTCGCCTCGGCCGAAGTACGTATTATCACCGAGTGCAAATGCGGATATCGAGGATGTACTGCGCTGGACGGCCTCTGCATTTGGCGAAAACGCCCGTGATCGATATGAGATACTGATTTTCCAGAGCTTGAAGGACATCGTAGACGACGCGCATCGAATTGGCAGCTACGCGGTTGAAGGATTGAAATCGGCCGCGCGAACCTATCACGTCAGATTCAGCCGCGACCGTGTCTCTAATCGAAACGAACGGGTTCACAAGCCCCGACATGTACTGGTCTATCGCACTCGCCAAGATGACGTAGTCGAAATAATTCGCGTATTGCACGAACGCATGGATCCGGATCTTCATGTCCAATGACTAAAGGTTGCTGATGGCGGAATTGGACTTCCCAACCCTCGACGTCATCGCCGTAGGCGCTCATCCGGATGATGTGGAAATCGCCTGCGGCGGCACGCTAGCACAACTCGTCCGGCAAGGCTATCGCGTCGGCATCATCGACCTCACCGACGGCGAACCCACGCCGCGCTCGCCGGGACCGGAAGTGCGGCTGGCCGAAGCCGCCGCGGCCGCCAAAGCGCTGGGCGTCGAGACGCGCATTCAACTCGATCTGACCAATCGCCGGCTCTTCGACACGTTCGAGAACCGCGTCGCGCTCGCCAAGGAGTTCCGCAAGTACCGGCCGAAACTCGTCATCGGCTTCGGCGAGAAAACGCCGCTCGCCTCGCCCGATCACTGGCAGGCGATGCAAATCACCGACGCCGCGGTGTTCTATTCCCGGCTCACCAAGTGGGACGAACAGTTCGACGGCTTGCCGGTCCACACCATCGCCGCACAGCTCTACTTTTCGCTGTCTTTCATCTCGTTGGAAATGCCGCCCGGCCTCGGACATTTCGTCGCCGACATCTCTGACACGCTCGACATGAAAATGGCGTCGATCCGCTGCTATCAAACCCAGTTCCCGCCCGAGAAGGCGCAGGTCTTCGACCGGGCGATGTCCATCGCGCACCACTACGGCACCGCCGCCGGCTTCCGCGCCGGCGAACTCTTCTCCAGCCCGCGCACGCTCGGTGCGTCGGACGTGATGAAGCTGGTGTTCCGCTAATGTGCGGCGATCGCAAGGATTCACATCGGAGTTAGTTTGAAGTTTTCAGTGTTCAGTTTTCAGTGTTTTGGCTCCTCGTCCTCACTGAAAACTGAACACTGAAAACTTCAAACTCCTCCCCGTGAAAAAACGAAACAGGCCGCGAGGTTATCCCCGCGGCCTGTGCATCGATTTGCCACCATCATCGCCGGCTTAGAACGTATCCAGAATGAAGTGATGCCCGCGGTGATACTTGCGAGCTTCCGGATACTCGTTGTGCCAGCGCTTGTTGTAGACCGGGATCCGCATCTCGGGCGGGTAGCGGAAGTACAGGCTCTCGGAGCTCTTGTAGTAGTCCGGTCCCCAGAAATTCTGCGGGTAGTAGGTGTACGGATAGTGGTAGAAGCGTTCCCAATCGGTCGTGCTGTAGGTGTGCCCCCAGGCGCGGCCGTAGGCTTGCTGGGCGGCCGCTTCACCGGCGGGGAGCATGCCCCACGCGGCGGCGGCGCAGACCAGGGCCAAGAGCATCCGGCGATGCATAGCGTGTCCCCCCTTTGTGCGCGAGAATCCAGGTCGAACTGCGGGTAAACGTCGCCCCAGCGCCCCGGAAAGCGGCCGGCGCGCGAAGCGGAAAAGAAACTGGGTCACTACCGTTCATCGGCCGCCGGAACAGCCGTCATTGAGAGAATATCCGTCAAAAGCGCCCCGGTCGCCGTCCAGCTATTTCGGCTAAGGCCCCACGCCAACAGCGTACCTGCCGCGCTAGGGAATTCTCATGCAACGGCATTTTGCTTGGTTCTTGGACAGGGCAGGGCTACGATGCCGTGTGCATGTCGAAGGCCTCAACCTGCATTTCGAAGCGGCCGACGTAGTCCGAACCATCGCGCGCGGAAATTGGCCGACGGCGACTAGTGCGGCTTCCGCAACCCCCTCCAAGACCAACTCATCCTCCACGAAGTCCCAGAACCAACCGCCGCCCCCCTCCTGGCCATCGCCGCCGCCACCCTCGCATTCTCCACGCGCCGTTCATTCTGGCGGCGCCGGCAACTAAACTCGTAGGTCAGGCACCCCAGTTGAATCGCCATCGCTCCGCAGCGCACTCAAGTCAACCAACACCCGAATCCCGCGCCAGCAAATTGCCTGACGGAAACAACGCTGTTCCCAATTTTAAATCGGTTCCTGACACGAATGGCACTGTCGCTTGTCGTGTAACGACTTGCATCTCCAGGCTGGTTTTGACCTTGTAGCGGCGTCGGCGCGGACCTTGGGCGTCACAGGCGCGCTGTGTTGGGTTGTGCACGCGAGGGATTGGTCGGTGAGAGACTGAGCTTGGCCACGGACCGGTCTTGGAGCTATGTTGTCACTCAC
>Ga0163153_10008014_pt1 | contig 11158 bp, 7 predicted proteins | sample OliLakLV19MP6IB1_FD_148629 | JGI IMG/M metagenome (GOLD analysis project Ga0163153, IMG submission 148629) | Freshwater microbial mat bacterial communities from Lake Vanda, McMurdo Dry Valleys, Antarctica - Oligotrophic Lake LV.19.MP6.IB-1 | ecosystem: Environmental > Aquatic > Freshwater > Lake... | reverse complement strand
CGTGGGCAACAGGGGGGGAACCTTCGGGCCGAACAGGCCGATCGTTCCGCGCCGCATGCCGGCGCCGGCCCGGATGCCCGGTTCGCCGAATATGAGTACGGTGCCGGCGATCATGTTGAAACCGATCATATCGCCCGCCCCGCCGCCGACGGCAATCAAGCCGCGGCGCATCGTGTGGCCGATCTCGTTCCCCGCGCTCCCGTCGACCAGGATCACGCCGCCGGTCATCCCTTTTGCGGAACCCCGGTAGGCCGACCCGACCAGGTGCCCGGCGTTGCCGTGTACGTGGATCGTGCCGCCGCGCATTTCGGAGCCGACCCAACCTTGAGCGTCGCCGTCGACAATCACCGTGCCGCCGCTCATCTGGCTCCCCACATGCCGGCCGGCCGGGCCGTGAATGCGGACTTCGCCGGAAGCCATGTGGGCGGCGAGCCAATGCACGCCCGCAACATTCCCTTCGACGTCGAAGCGCTTGTCGGCCGCGTCGCCCGTCACCTCGAACATTTCCGCCAGCGGCGTCTTGCGATTGCCGTGGAAGATTTCGAATCGCCGGATTTCGTCGAGCGATTTGTCGCACGCCCAGTCGGGCGTCAAACCCTCGACCTCGACCGGGACCGTCGTTTCACCGAAGTATCTGAGCCGCAGCGCCATGAGGTCGGGGTATCCTAAACGAACGAGGTCGGCGGAATCGTCGGGCGGGACGCACGCCACAGTAGCCGCCGGCCCTCTTTTGTTCAATCGGCCGGCGTTCAATCGGCCGGCCGTTCAATCGACCTGCCGCTCATCCCGTCGGCTGCGGCTCGGTCATCGCCTTCCAGATCGACCCCTTGCCTTCCGCGGTGCCGAGGTCGTCGGCGCGAACCGACGCGAAAATGTGCATCACGCGCGCAATTGTGCCGGTCCAGCCGGTTTGATGGCTCGCCCCGAGCCCGGCCCCGTTGTCGCCGTGGAAGTACTCGTAGAAGGGGACCAGGTCTCGCCAAAGCGGATCGTTCTGGAACCTTTCGACTCCGCCGAAAACGGCCCGCCGTCCGGAATCGTCGAGGGTGAAAATGCTCTCCAGACGCCGTCCCAACTCGTGAGCGACCTCGAACAGCGTCAGGTATTTGCCCGATCCGGTCGGACACTCGACCTTGAACTCGTCGCCGTAATACAGGTGGTAGTTCAATAGGGCCCGGATCAAGAGCACGTTGACCGGCATCCAGATCGGTCCTCGCCAATTCGAGTTGCCGCCGAACATGCCCGAATCGGATTCGGCAGGCAGGTAGTCGACGCGGTATTCGCGGCCGCCGACGTTGAGCACGTACGGCTCCTCGGCGTGCCGACGCGACAAGGAGCGAATGCCGTACGGACTGAGAAACTCGCGCTCGTCGAGAAAGATCGACAGGATGCGCCGCAGCCGGGTTTCGCCGACGATCGAAAGCATCCGTCGGTTGCCGACGCCGGGCAAGCGCGGATCGTGGATGTTGGTGATCAGCTCCGGCCGGGCCGCGAGGAACTGCCGAAACCGCTCGCCGGCGTCGCCCGCGAAGTCGAGTTTCTCGGGATGAAACACCGTCGCCGCGCAGAGCGGCAGCAGGCCGACCATCGAGCGGACCTTGAGGCGCACCGCGCTTCCGTCGGGGAGCCGCAGCACGTCATAAAAGAATCCGTCTTCCTCGTCCCACATCCCCTCCTGGCCTCCCAGCCGAGTCATGGCCGATGCGATCCACAGGAAGTGCTGCGCAAACTTGATCGACATTTCGCGATAGGCTTCGTCGTCGCTCGCCAGCTCGAGCGAAATTTGCAGCATGTTCTGGCAGTACAGGGCCATCCAGGCGGTGCCGTCGGCCTGCTCCAGGTATCCGCCGGTCGGCAGCGCCGAACTGCGGTCGAACACGCCGATGTTGTCCAGGCCGAGGAAACCCCCTTCGAACACGTTGTGGCCGCTGCGATCTTTGCGATTGACCCACCAGGTGAAATTCAAGAGCAGCTTGTCGAACGAACGCTTCAACCAGGCTATGTCGCCCAGTTCGCGCGTTCCCTTGTCGAGCAGGTAGGTGAAGATGGTCGCCCAGGCGTGGACCGGCGGATTCACGTCGCCGAAGTTCCATTCGTAGGCCGGAATCTGCCCGTTCGGATGGATGTATCGTTCGCGGAGCACCAGTTCTAGTTGCTGCTTGGCGAGATCGCGGTCGACCAGCGAAAGGGCCAGGACGTGAAACGCCAGGTCCCAGGCCGCGTACCAGGGGTACTCCCACTTGTCGGGCATCGAGATGACGTCGGCGTTGAACATGTGGTGCCAATGGTCGTTCCGCGGCCCCAGCTTGCGCATCGGGCTCAAGGGATCGCTGCCGCGCTCGCCGAGCCATTGGTCGACGTCGAAGTAGTAGAACTGCTTGCTCCAAAGCATCCCGGCCAGCGCCTGCCGCATCACGAGCTTGCGGTCGGCGTCGAGCGACTTGGGCGTGATCGAGTCGTAGAATTCGTCGGCCTCGCGAATTCGGGCGTCGAACAAGGCGTCGAACGCCCGACCGAACAGGCCGGCACCGTGCGCCGGCACGGCCCCATTGGTAGATGCAGCCCCGTTCGCCGGTGTAACTCCATTCGTCGGTGTAACTCCGTTCGCCGGTGCGGCTCCGTTTGCGGAAGCGGACGGCTCCGTCGGCTCCGCCGATCTGAGACGTAATTGAACGACTTGTGACCCGCCCGCGGGGACCATGAGCCGATAGTGGGCCGCCACTTTCGTTCCGACCTGCGCCGGGTTCACCAGGTCGGTGCGTCCCTCGATGATGGCCCGATGGAAAGCGTCTTTGGCGTAGGGCGATCCGTTGGAATGACCGAAAATCCGTTCGGAGTTGGTCTCGTTTTCGGTGAACATCAGTTCCGCGGCACCCGGGCAGTGCCAGACCATCTCGCCGAGTTTTTCGTGCCGGGCCAGCACGGTCGGCGTGCCGTCCTCTCCCGCAATTGCTCGCAGCTCCGGGTGCGCGCCGCCGGGCCCCCACGACCAGGTGTTGCGAAACCAAAGCGTCGGCAACAGGCGAAGCGGCGCGGCCTCCGGACCCCGGTTATGCACCGTGATCCGAACGAGCAGGTCGTCGGGCGCTTGCTTGGCGTACTCGACGAAGACGTCGAAGTAACGGTCGCCGTCGAAGGCGCCGGTATTGATCAGCTCGTACTCTAGCTCGCCGCGCGAGCGGCCCCGGTTGGTAAGGACCAGGTCGGAATACGGAAACGGGGCCTGCGGATACTTGTAGAGATACTTCATGTACGAATGGGTCGGCGTACTGTCGAGGTAGAAGTAGTATTCCTTCACGTCCTCGCCGTGGTTCCCTTCGCTGTTGGTCAACCCGAACAACCGTTCCTTGAGAATCGGATCGCGCTCGTTCCACAGCGCCAAGGCGAAGCAGAGCCGCTGCTTGTCGTCGGATACGCCCGCAATGCCGTCTTCACCCCAGCGGTAGGCCCGCGACCGCGACTGGTCGTGGCTAAAATAGTCCCAGGCGTTTCCCGCCTCGCTGTAATCCTCGCGCACCGTCCCCCACTGGCGTTCACTGAGATACGGTCCCCACTTCTTCCAGGCGATGTTTTCCGCGGAAGCTTCGTGCAGGCGTTGCGATTCGGCGTTCATGGAAGTGGGCTCCGGGGGCGGACGAACAATGCGGGCCTCGACACCTGCGGGCTAGGCCCCGCGCAGTCGGTTGCCGAGCGTGCGCAGCCGTAACGAAAACAGGATTGCGGCGAGTCCGTAGACGAACAAGAAGCAGCCGATGATGACTCCGATCACCAAAGCGCCCTCCATCGGCTTGGCGAGCAGCAGCGCGCCGAAAGCGATCGACAGTATACCTGAAAGGGCAAGCACCCATTCATCGTCGATCACTTTTCGCAGGTGCATGGCGACGATGATCTCCAGCACCCCACGGGCGACGGCCCAGGCCCCCGCCGGCGCCACCAAGCCGGCCAACAGCAAGCCGGGCCAGGCCAGGGCGGCAATGCCGAAACCGACGCCGATCAGCCCGAGCAAAACGTGCTGTAGGTAAAGGTCGAGCGAGCCGTCGGCGACGTACTTGAGGGCGTCGCGGTCGCCGATGGCGAACCGATTGAGCGGGTTGGCGACCTGGTAACCTTCGGCGTCGTACATCGTGACCGACCAGAAAGCGTCGACCGGCGGAAGTTGGTCCTTCGGTTGCCGGGGTTTCTGATCATAAAATCCGGATCCCCCCGTGCATCACGGGGCGATGAGCGACCGGGACCGATGTCCTGCTATCCCTATTCCTGATCCGAGTTCATCGTTTCTTATTCGAGTACGGCATTGGTTCGATTTCCATCGTCACACGGGCGCGAACCTTCCTCCGCGAATCACGCTCTAAATACTCATGATGCTCACCATTCTCCCTTTCTCACACAGGAACCTCTTCATGCATGGGCGAATCTGTAGTCACTCGTCGGTTCGCGACGCCGTGCAGCCCGGTCCTCCCACTCACTCTGATACCGACGAAAGAACTCCTCCATGGTCACCTTAGCCCTCACTACGACTCTCAATACGGCAACGCTCAATACGTCTCCCTTCAATACCCACTCCCCGTTCCCGACGGCCGAAGCCGATACATCACTCGTTCGCCGCATCCGCCAAACCCTGGCGGAACTTCATGTCCCCATTCTTCGCACGCTCGACGTCTCGGCCATGGACGGAGTGGTAACGCTCCGCGGCCGCGTACGCACCTATTACGAGCGGCAACTGGCCCACGCGAACGTTCGGCGCATCGCCGGCGTCGAAAAGCTGATCGAAGAGATCACGGTGGCCGACCCCGACGCGGCCATTCCGCTGGCGACCCGCGCACGCTTCCGCATCGCGTAAATGTTGGGCGGGTCGAGCGCGTAGGGTGGCGTCGAGCGGCAGGTTGAGTAACCACTTCAACGCGGACAATGCCGCGCTGACCCACCGTTCGCGGGCGCAGGCACCCAAGCCTCGGCAAAAATCCAAGGCATCTGAAGCGCGCCGGAATGTCGAATGCCGAACATCGAACGACGGCGACAAAACGAATGACCTAATGACGAATGAACGTGGGCATCGCCTCACGCCATTCCGTCATTAGGTCATTCGACATTCATTCGTCATTAACGGTTCCAGGGCATCTTCGCCAGCATCATGCCCATGCCGCACGTATCGGTCACGCCCGCGAAGACGAGTCCGGCACCGACGAAGGCCGACAGTCCGATCAGGTACGGGTGCACGAAGTACGCCAGCCCGATCCCGACGAGTACCAACGAGCCGGCGGCGATCCGAACTTGCCGCTCGAGCGACATCACTTTTTTGCCGCGCACCAGCGGAAGGTCGGTCGCCAGACAGGCCGAGGTTCCCCCTTCGACGTTCACCACGTTTTCGAAGCCGGCCTTGGCGAACTTTTCGCACGCCTGGCGGCCGCGGCCGCCGGCATGGCAGATCACGTAGATCGGCTCGATGTCGGCATCGACGCGTCGCGCGATGACGGCCTTCGGGTCGAGTTGGTCGAGCGGAACATTGCGAGCGAACTCCAGATGCACTTCGCCGTACTCGGCCGGCGTCCGGACATCGATCAGCTCGATCTTCTTCCCTTGCTTGTGCAACTCGGCCAAGCGCGTCGGGGTAATGGCGGTCGACATTCAACACTCCCTTGTACTTGGTCGGGGCTGTACCCAGCCGCCGGCCAAGCAAACAACAACTTACTGCCGAGCGATGAGCTTCACCGCCGCGGCCGGGCGTTCAATCTCTGCTCTCGTATTATAGAGAGATATCGACGGTCGGACCGTCTTCTCAACAACCATCCGCCGCAACGAGGGCTGCGGGCAGTGGTGCCCGGCCCGCACGGCGACCCCCTCCAAATCGAGCAACTTGCCCACTTCCTCGGTCGGTCGGTCGCGGAGCACGAACGATACCACGCCGACCTTTTCGCGAGCCGTGCCGATCAGCCGCAAGCCGTCGATCTGCGACAAGCACTCGGCGCCGTATAGAAAAAGGCGGAGGGCGGTAGTCCTGGATCGCTGAAGGCCACGACTCCGGCTCAGGTATTTAGCGTCGCTCCCTCTCCCCGCGATCCAAGTAACCACTTCAAAGCGGCTGGATCGGGGAGAGGGTGGCCGAAGGCCGGGTGAGGGCGAATCCCTTCGCGGCCGCAGGCCGCGCCCGTGCTCCGCCGAACAAAGAGCTGGGCGCTGCGTTTCTTTACGTCATTGCCGAAGCTCAAAGCTATAGCCGGTCCGTCCCGGACCGGATCGGGCCGCAGGCCCGACCAGTTGCACTCACCACGGCCGCATGATATCTCAGCAAACCTCCGGAGTGCCAAGGGCAGTGCCCGTGGCACGGCCGGCGTACCCACGGCCCCGCCGTTCTAATCTCTAACTCCAACTTCTAAATCTTCCTGTCCGCTACTTCGCCGAGGGTGCGGCGGTAGCCGAGGGTGTGGGTGTCGTCGTCGGCGCAGGGGGCGTCGGCGCGGCGGCCGTTCCGCTCGGCGTTCCCGTAGCGGTTGCTGCCGGCGCGGGTTCGTTCTTATAGGTGCCGGTCAGTTTCTTGTCGCCGAACATCGCCACCACTTCGACTTCCGCACCCGGCGCGCCGATTGCCGCGACGTCTTTCGGATCCGTGGCGATGAATCGCGAACTCTTACCAATTTCACCGCTCAACGGCTGCGAGTTGACTTTGTGTTCGGTCGTTTTGCCGTCGGCCTTGGTATTGACGACGATATCCAGGCTCGCGATCGGCGCCGGCTTCTTGGCCGTGGAGTCGAGCAGGTAATAGCTGACGAGCGTCAGCTTTTCCTTTTCTTCGACACTCGTTTTGGCGTGCACCACTTCGACGTAGTATTCCTTGGCCCCCAGCTCGAAAATTTTGCCGCCGTTCGCCCCGACGGTCGGAATCGGGGGCGCCTCGGGCGCCTTCTTCTCTTCGCCGCCACCGCCGCCGCCGCAGCCGGCGACGCCGACGATCATCGAACCCGCGACGAGCCACGCCCCGAAGGCCGAAAGGTTCCGCCAAGCCATAAAAACTCCTTGTTGAAAACGCCCAATATGACATGCCGACTCGTCGCCGGCGAGAGGCGGACAATTTACGACACTGCCCGTCCACACCGCCGCTACGGCGGCAGAATCCCCTCGGGCGACAACCACGACCATCACGGCCTGCCACCGAGTCGAGCGCCGGACCGGAGCGTCGCGGCCGCCTGCCCTGAGCCCGTCGAAGGGTAGTCCCGACGTGGAATGCGGCTTGCCCCACCGAGAACGAACGAGCTTAGGTCGGCTGTCGGCTGCGAGTAGGTTCGAGAGCCACGGAGTGGCGCCACTCCAATAGCCTGGGGCGGAAGCCCCAGGATACCTAACCTGGAAAACCTTTCCGGAGCCCCGGAGGTGGCGGCACTCCGGAATCAGAAAGCTACAAAGCACACGAACTCGCAACGCAAGGACACAAGGCATCGCCTTCATGCGTCCCTGCCGTTTTCGTTCAGCTCGCTAGGGATTGTGGTCGCTGCCGGCGATACCCATTTTGTCCCCGATCTCGACCGTGTCCGGCTCGGCCCGATCTCAGACAACCTCGCGGACCATCCACGCGCTTTCGCGGTCGTTCCTCTCGCCTTCCGCCTCTCCACCCCCCCGTGCTCCCCTCTCCCACGCACTCCATCTTCCTCAATGCCGACCTGAGCGAACCGACCGTCGCCTCCTGGCTCGCGCGCATCGACGAAGCGGGGCCGCAGGCGCTGGTTCAAACGCGCCGGCCGATCAACAAGTTCCCCGAGATGGTGACGCACGTCGTCCAAAAGTTGAAGCTCGCTTGTCCCGTGCTCGGCAAGCGAAAGCTCGCCGCGACGTTGGCGCGGGCGGGCCTGCACCTGGGCGCCACGACCTTGGGGCGAATGTTGAAACGATTTCCCGCCGCGCCGGACTTGCCGACCAAGCCGCCGGCGGAACCCAAGCCGCGCGTCGTCACCGCCGACTATCCGAATCACGTCTGGCATGTCGACCTGACCGTGGCCCCGATTCGCGGCTGGTGGGTCCCCTGGCTACCGTGGTCGCTTCCTCAGGCCTGGCCGTATGGTTGGTGGATCGCCGCCGTCGTCGATCACTATTCGCGGCGCGTAATGCACCTCGATTGCTTTCCGAATCAGCCGACCTCCGCCGAAGTGCAAGCGTTTCTGGCGAAAACGATCCGCGCCGTCGGCACCGCGCCGAAATACATCGTCTGCGACCGGGGCGGGCAATTCGATTGCCCCGCCTTTTGCCGCTGGTGCAAACGCCGCAAGATCAAGCCCCGTTATGGCGCCGTCGGCAAGCACGGCTCGATCGCGGTTATCGAACGGTTCATCCGAACCTTGAAAGAGTACCTGCGAACGTTACCCGTGGTTCCCGACGAGCGGAACGCCTTCGCGCGCGAACTTCAATGGTTTCAAGAATGGTTCAATGAGCATCGTCCCCATGAATTCTTGAACGCCAAGACGCCCGACGAAGCGTATTACAGCCGGTTCCCCGCGCATCGCAAGCCGCGTCATGAGCCGCGCCTGCGATGGCCACGCGGCTCGCCTTGCGCAAGGCCCTGGGCCCTCACGCGCGGCAGTCCGGGCGCAAACCTGGAACTCGCGGTCGAGTTCTATCGCGGCCGCCGCGGCCTACCGATCGTCGCCCTGAAACGCGTTGCTTAGCGAACAACGGCGCGTCGGTTAAGCACCGCCTGCGCCGACGGTGCGCGCGACCTTGACCACTTCCCGCAGACCAGAACGAGATGTCAACGAACCACGCTCGTCGCCGTTCCCGACGCTTGGCTTACCTCCCGAACTTCGACCGCTGCTTCAACTCTAAGTCGTTCCTTGTCTCGATTTTGACGACCACGCCGATGTACGAATGCCCACGAAAGATTCGCTGGACCCATACACGGGTCGAGCGTCGTGTAGGAGCCCGCGGTCCAGGCCGAAGAGGGCCCGGTTTCGCTCGACTCCGTTCCGGCCGGGATCGTCGTATAGATCGGCTGCATCTCGACTGTGTAGTTGATCCACAGCGGGTCGACCGTTGCGCCCGGCGAAAAGAATACCTCGTTGATCACCGTCACTTCGTCGATATCGTACCGCGACGTCACCCAGTAACCGGCCGGTTCCTCGCCGGTCTGCACTTGGTACTCGTTGTTCCAGTAAATCGTCACGTCGTACCACTCGTGCACCGTCACGTCGTAGCCGGGGACCGGTATGTCCTCGGTCCACGCTTCCTGCCAGACGTGGCCGAAGTCATCGGGCCTTACCGCCGAACCGTCGACGAGCGACCAATCGACGCTCACCGGTCCCACCGACTTCCAAGAAAGGCTGACGGTAAAGGTAATTTCGCCTTCGTGTTCGAGGCGCGACTCGCCCACGGCCGAGACCGTGATCGGCGGCTGAGCGACGCCGATCGTGAACGTCACCGGCGAGGCCGATTGCGTAGGGTAGCCGTTGTCGAAGAGCGTCACCGTCACGTTCGCCAAACCGACCGCGTGGTCGGCCGGCCGGAACGTCAGGTTCCCTTGGGCGTCGATCGCAGGTCCGACGGCGAACAGGCCCGGGTTATCCGTGCTGACGCTCCACGACAGCCCGTCTAGCGATTCTTCCGGGCCGGCTGAGATATCGGTCGCCCAAGCCGCCGAGTAATTCTCCGAGTCGTTCCAAACGCTAACGTTATCGCCGCCGGTGAAGCTAGGCGCGTCGTTCACCGGCGTCACGGTCACCTCGAAGCTCGTCTCGCTCCAAGCCTCACCGTCCGAGACCCAGACCGTGATCGTCGCCGAACCGCTCAGGTTGGCCGCCGGCGTGATCGTGACGGTCCGGTCCGGACCGCTCCCGCCGAAAACGATATTCGCCGGCGGAATCAGGTCCGTGTCGCTGCTCTCCGCCGTAACCGTGAGTTCGTGCGCTGCGGATTCCACGTCGCCGACCGTGAACGACAGCTCCCCCGTCGAGCCGTCTTCCGAAATCGGCTGATCGGCGATCGTCGTAATCGTCGGCCCGTCGTTCACCGGGTCAACCGTGACGACGAATGTCTCGACGACGGACCACACCGTCCCGTCGAACACCTGGACGGTAATCGTCGCCGGGCCCACGACCAGCCAGTTGCCGTCGGCCGACATGCCGTAACCCAAGCGGTCGTACAGCGTCGCGTTCGAACCTTGGAACAAGGTCCCGCCCGAAGCCGCGGTGACCCCCACGGTCTGTTATCATTTTGAATTTCGCAAATCGACCGGGAATCGCCATGGAACCGTTCCGCTTGTTCCTCGCCTTTTTCGCGGCGTTGCTGCGTTCCAGGGCGAACCTCGCGGCCGAGATTCTGGCACTCCGGCAGCAACTGGCGATTTACCGACGCGAGCGGCCCCGGCCGAAACTCAAATTCCGCGACCGGCTCTTCTGGGTCGCCCTGTCGCGGTGCTGGAGCGGCTGGCGTGGCGCGCTGCTGCTCGTCCAGCCGGATACCGTCTGCCGGTGGCATCGGGCCGGGTTTCGCCTCTACTGGCGATGGAAGTCGCGCCTCGGTCGGCCCCGAATCGATCGCGAGCTGCGCGAGCTGATCCGGCGGATCGCCGCAGAAAACACGCTCTGGGGCGTGCCGCGGATTCGGGCGGAATTGAAACTGCTCGGCCATCGAGTCTGCCAAGCGACGATCCGCAAGTACCTACCGGCCGCACTCCGTGGTCCGCGCAAGCCGAGTTCCCAATCCTGGCGAATATTCTGGAAGAACCACACGACCAACCTCGCGGCGATCGACTTCTTCGTCGTGCCGACCGTGAGGTTCAGCTTGCTCTACGTCTTTCTGGTGCAATCGCCCGACCGGCGCCGCGTCGTGCATTTCAGCATCACGGCCAATCCGAGCGCGCAGTGGACGGCGCAGCAGGTCGTCGAAGCCTTTCCGTACGACACCGCGCCGAAGTATCTCGTCCGCGATAACGACGGGATCTACGGCGACGTGTTTCGCAAGCGGATGAAGGCGCTCGGCATCGAGGAAGTCCGCATCGCGCCCCGCAGCCCGTGGCAGAACCCATACGTCGAACGGCTCATCGGCACAATCCGCCGGGAGTTGCTCGATCACGTGATCGTACTCAACGAAGCGCACCTCAAGCGGCTGTTGACGGAATTTCTCCGCTATTATCATGAGGGCCGCACCCACATGGCGCTCGACGACAACGCGCCGATTC
>Ga0163153_10008013_pt1 | contig 11158 bp, 6 predicted proteins | sample OliLakLV19MP6IB1_FD_148629 | JGI IMG/M metagenome (GOLD analysis project Ga0163153, IMG submission 148629) | Freshwater microbial mat bacterial communities from Lake Vanda, McMurdo Dry Valleys, Antarctica - Oligotrophic Lake LV.19.MP6.IB-1 | ecosystem: Environmental > Aquatic > Freshwater > Lake... | reverse complement strand
GACGCGGCGCCGAACCACCCGCCGGGAAGGGAACATGCCGCCCGGCCGTGTGCCGCTGAAGGCATCGAACGAGGACTTTTCCAACACCGCCGGCGAACCCGGGGCCACAACTGCCGCTGACATGCCGCAGCCGCCCCCGTATTCTTCCCCCCCGCAGGACCTGAAAAGGCCCTTGCCGATGCCGTGCTTCACCCCCGCCGAGCTAACTCGCACCATGAACTCGATGCCGCAGCACGTTTCGCCGAATATCGCGGCTTCTCACGAAAAAAGCCGCACGGCGGCCCTGGCTTTGGCCCTCTTGCTCGTTGCCGCTTCCTGGGCCGCATACGCGCCGGTGCTTGATCGCGACTATCTGTTCGCCGACGACTATCCGCAGTTTGCCCGTCGCCTCGGCATGGAGCCGTGTGCCCAAATGGGGCGGCCGCTCTTGGGAATCGCGTTTTGGCTACTACCGGAAGAGAGCGGTTCGCTCGCCTATTTCCGCGGATTACGGGCGTTTTCCATCGTCGGCTCCCTGCTGTTCATCGCGGTTTTATACTTCGCGGTGCTGCGACGCATGCTGCCCAACTCCACGGCAATCGCGGCTGCCGTCGGTTGCCTGGCCTTACCTACTTTTCAAGTCTGTGCCAGTTGGAGCACCGCCTATCCGCTCCCTTGGGCATGCTTGGCGTCGCTGGTCGCAGGCACCCTCGTACGAGCCGTGTTTGAAAGCGAACTCCACGGTTTCCGGCGCGCGTTTGGCCTGGTGGGCGCACTGCTGCTCGAACTGGCGGCGCTGGCAACTTACCAGCCCTGCGCCATGTGCTACTGGCTGGTATTGTTGCCGCTGGTTTGCGAAGCCGAATTCCTTCGTAACCCGTCGCGGCGACGGCAAGCCTACACGATCACCGCAATCGGCTTCGTCGCACTTGCGGTGTATTTCGCACTGTTCAAACTCTCGGCCTACACGGGCCTGTTTACGCCCCTGCCGCGGGCCGCTTTCGAGACCGACGTGCTCGGCAAGATAACGTGGTTCGTGAGCAAACCGCTGGTCCGCTGTCTGGCCGTTTGGGGTCTCTACGAGTGGCGAAACGTCGGCGTGGCGGCGGCCGTCGTGTGCATCGCCGGTGCCGTTTTTCGCTACAGTCGTCAATTCGCCGCGGCCGGCGGCGGAGTTCCGAGCGTCGGGCTCCGGGTGTGGCAGGCCACCATCGTGGTCGGCTTGGTGTTGCTTAGTTATTTGCCGGTGCTACTCGTCGCGGAAGATTGGGCTTCGTACCGCTCGATGATCGCGCTCTCCACTACGGTTTACGTGCTCGTTGTTTGTGCCGCTCAGGCACTTGTTGATGCCCTGCCGGAGGGGGCGCGTCGGTTGGCGGGCGTCGCCGCTTGCTCGATTCCGCTCGTCGGCCTGGCGGCCGCCCGCGACAACGTAACGGCGAACGTCGCCGACCTGAATCGTCGCGAATTCGGCCACCTGCTCTCCGCCCTGCAATCGCCGAAGGCCGCCGAGGCCTGCGAGATCCACGTGGTGATGAGTCCGTTCTCGCGGGGTAAAGAATTCCCCTGCCGCAGCGACGAATTCGGGGTGCTGTGCGCCTCTCGGCCGGCCTGGACGGCTGCCATGGTCCGCACCGGGCTGCGAGTTTTAGGCCGGAGCGAAGAAATCGCGATCACCACCGCCGAACCGGGCGCGGCCGCAGGCGAGCGACCGCAGGTGCTCGTCGTCAACATGAACGACTTGCAATGGGTCCGCTGAACTGTGGATCGGCCAAAAGCTGAGTCCGCGGAACGCTGACTCCGCTGAACCGCGGTGGTTCGCCAGGGAGGGTCGGCGGGCTGCCACGGCAGAGGGTTCCGGCCTGGCGGACATGCCGACCGAATGCCAGTTGACCACCGCTTTTTTGCGGCGTCGTCGAATAAACGCCGGTCGAAGTGCGTCGTTTTCGCAGCATCCGGATTGCCGGACGGTACGCCCCTCACCTTCGTCGAATAACGCATCATGAAACGCTCTCCGCCGCCGGCCGCTCACCCGGTTTTTGCCGCATTTTCCGCCTGTTTAGCGATCATCGGCCTGACCGTGGCCGCCCCGTGTCGCGGCGCCGAGCCGGCCGCGAAGCCGAACATTCTGTTCATCGCCGTCGACGACCTGAACGACTGGATCGGCTCACTCGGCGGCCATCCGCAAGCCCGCACGCCTCATATGGACGCGCTGGCCGCCCGCGGTGTGAATTTCACACGAGCCTACTGCGCATCGCCGGTGTGTAATCCGTCGCGCAGCGCGTTAATGTCGGGCCTACGCAGTTCCACCAGCGGCGTATACAGCAACAATATCGACCGCCGCGATACGATAGCCAACACGCTGCCCCCGCTTAATACACACTTCCATGAAAATGGCTACATCGCAATCGGCGCCGGCAAAATCTATCACGGCGACGGCGACCAATTCGGCGTTTGGGACGAGTACGCGAAACCGACCAAGGGAGACCTTGCGCCGGCCGCAGGCGAAGAGGGAGGCGTCGGAGGCATTCGCTTCGCGCCGGTCGACGCCGACGACTCCGAAATGCACGACTACCACACGGTCGATTTCTGCGTCGAGCAACTCAACAAGAAGCACGACAAGCCGTTTTTTCTGGCCTGCGGCCTGCACAAGCCGCACATGGCCTGGAACGTGCCGCGGAAGTATTACAATATGTTCCCGCTCGATTCGATCGAGCTTCCCAAGGTACTCGAAGGCGACCTCGACGACGTTCCGCCCGCCGGCGTCCGCATGGCCAACCCCCAAGGCGACCACGCCGAGATGCTGAAATCGGGTCGTTGGAAGAACGCCGTGCAAGGCTATCTGGCGGCGGGCGCATTCTGCGACGCCATGATCGGGCGTCTGATGGCGGGTTTCGACAAGTCGCCGAATAAAGACAATACGATCATCGTGTTCTGGGGCGACCACGGCTGGCACTTGGGCGAAAAGCAGCACTGGCGAAAATTCGCCCTCTGGGAAGAAGCGACCCGGGCCCCGCTGTTTTACGTCGTTCCGGGCGTCACCAAGCCGAATTCGGTTTGCGCCCGCACGGTCGACTTCATGAGCATTTATCCGACCCTCTGCGACCTCTGCGGTCTGAAAAAGCCGGAGCACGTCGAAGGGGTTAGCCTCCGCCCGCTGCTCTCTGAGCCGGCCGCCGCTTGGGACCGCCCTGCCCTGACCACCCACGGATTCCAAAACCACGCCGTGCGGAGCGAGCGCTGGCGATACATTCGCTACGCCGACGGAGGCGAGGAACTGTACGACGAACAGAAGGACCCGATGGAGTGGAAGAATCTGGCCGGCGATCCGCAATACAACGACGTGAAATCCGAGCTGGCGCGTTGGCTGCCGACGAAGAACGTGCCGACGCCGGGCGACGAGCGCACGCCCGACCAAAAGGCCAAGACCAAGGCCAAGAAAGCCGCCAAGCGCGCCACCGGGACGAAATGAGCCGGTAACGCGAGATCTCCTGCCGGCCCCATATCGCTCGGCGGACTTGATGAAGCGCACTTCGAGAAAAGCGGCGTAACAAGAACCTTCGCTTACTCGGAACCTCCGGTTGCTTGCGCCCCCGGCTCGCTGAGTTAGCGGGCTAGCCCGTTCTCATTTATCATCATGGACTACTTCGGCGGGAGAGGCCGATTGATTCCGCCAATGAAATAATCGGAGCCGCAAAACATGGCCCCGCCGAAAGCGTCCGTCACTATCGACCTGCGCATTCCCGCGAACTGGTCGCATCCGCGTGAGCTCATCGCAAGACTTCCGGCCGATTGCCGATTCACGCCCCAAGCGCTCGTGCTCGCGGACGGCACCGAAATCGAAATTGGATTTCTGCAGGCCGACCGGCAGTTCGCCGGAATCTTTCGTTCGTCGTGCCGGCGGCCGGCGACGGCCGATGAAATCGCAGTAGTCGACGGTTACACCGTGAACGTCACGCTCTCGGGGCCGGGCGGTTCGATCGACGCGGCCCATCGGATGATGCAAGCCGCCGCTGCGTTGATCGGGGCCGGCGGGGCGGGGGTATTCATCGACAATAGTGCGCTGGCCCACGGCGGGAGCGATTGGCTAGGAATGACCGCCGACGGAAGCTCCGACGCCGTGAGCTTCGCCTTCGTCACCATCGTCCGGGGCGAGACCGAATTGCGGACGATGGGGATGCACACCCTCGGGCTGCGCGACGTGGTCATGAAGCGCGGCGACCTCGAGCAGGACGAGTCGGATATCGTCGAAGTAATCCGGTATTTGGCCCGCGGCGATAAGCCGGTCGACGACGGCCACGTGATCGCCGACCTTGAAGGCCCCCGGTTTCAGGTGTTCACGCAAAACGCTGCCGACGGACGGCAGGATAGTCCGCTTCACAATCCCTTCGGCCGCCTGAAGCTGGTGAGCATCCGCGACATCGCCGAGAGCAATTAGATAGTTTTGACACGCACGGCGCGGCGTGCGATGTTGGCGACGCTTCCCCTGCACCTCGCCGAAGGCTTTCATTCGTCGGCCCGCCCCCGGCGCGACTCGCCGCGCTCGCTCCTACCCTGATTACCATGTCGAATTCGAACGAACTTGCGGCGGCCCAGCCGTTCCTCGTCGGCTACGTCAGCGACGAGCGCTATGTGGCCCTGGCTGATGTGACGCTCGAATTCGAGCGCCCCGGCGAAAGCGTCGAGGCCCGGTCGCGGGCCACGGGCTCCGTTTACGCCGCGCTCGAGCCGGGAGAGTGGCGCGTGACGCTCCAAAAGCCGGGTTTCGGCTCCAAGAGCGTCCGCGTCACGGTCGACCCCGCTAAGCCGCATCACTTTCGACTCCTCACGGACGGTCTATTGGGATACGCTTGGCCCAAGTGCGTGCGAGCCGGCGAGAAGTCGGAGTTTCGCGTCCACTCCGTCGAAATGTACAAGCTCGAGCTCTGGCGATACGGCTGGAAGAAGGAACTCATCCGCTCGATCGGCTGGTTCGACGAGCACGGTCCCCGGGCCACCATGCAGATCACGCCCGACGGCGACTACACGCGGACCGGCGTCGAGTGGAACAAGCAGGGTTACAACAACAACCCGGTGCACGGGCAATTCCAGGCCGCCCCCGAGCGGAGCGGCCTGTACTACTTCCACGCAAGCACGCGTAGCGGCCGGACGTTCGCCTTTCCGTGGATCGTGGCCCCGGCCAAGCCGACGGCGCCCCTCGCCGTGCTGGCGTCCAATATCAACTGGAACTGCTACAACAGCTTCGGCGGGCGAAGCAACTACATCCATTGCACGGAGTTTCCGGCAACGCCGACGGTGAACGCGCGGCAAGACCTGAACCGCTACACCGACGCGGAGTACGTGTTCTACGATCGTCAAGACTACGCGCCCCTGTCGTTTGATCGGCCGGAGCCGTTCAACCACGTCGATTTCGGCGAGCAGATCACCGACCCGATCGAGGGTCGCCAGGCCTGCCATTTGGCGCCTGCCGAGTGGCGGCTCTACGGCTGGCTCGAGCGTGAGAAGATCGACTTCGACCTCTATGCCGAGACGCAGCTTCACGACGGCACGCTCCGGCTCGACGACTACCGCGTGCTGGTCACCCATACGCATCCGGAGTACTGGTCGCGAAAGATGTACTACGAGGTCAAAGATTGGGTCTTCGACCGGGGCGGCCGATTAATCTATCTGGGGGGCAACGGCCTGAATTGCGAGGTCGAATTCGACACTCCGACGTCGATCGTCTGCCGCAACGGCGACAAACGCGAGCAGCATGCCAAGAAGCTCGACAGCCGGATGCACGACCGCTTGGAAAGCGAAGCCAATCTGCTGGGCGAGGTCTACACCGACACCGGCGCCATGACCGGCGCTCCCTACCGGGTGGTCGACGCCGACCATTGGTCGCTGGCCGGCACCGGGCTGAAAGCGGGTGACTTGTTCGGCGAGATGTGCCTGCACATGCGTTGCCCCGGCGGCGCTTCCGGGCACGAAACCGACAAGCGAACGGCCCATTCCCCCAAGAACGCTCACCTGATCGCCCGCGGCACGAACCGCGATGACGGCGGCGCCGAGATGATCTATTTCGACACGCCGGGCGGCGGCGGCGTGTTTTCGGCCGGCTCGATCACGTACGTCAGCTCGCTGCCGGTCGACGAGAACATCTCGAAGGTCACGCGAAACGTGATCAAGAAGATGCTGGCGAAGGAATGAACCACCGACGATCGCCGATGAACGCAGGTAGGGAACGCTCTAACCTTCTTCATCGGAGTTTTTCCGCGTTCATCTGTGGTTTCGATTTTTCTTCTCTCACGCCTTTTGTCTCATGAAAATCACCCACGTCGAAACTCACCCTGTTCGCATCCCGCTCAAACCCGAGCGGCGCATGATCTCATCACTCGGCCGCCATGAGGTCAGCCGGTACGTACTGGTGCGGATCGGCACCGACACGGGAATCGAAGGAGTCGGCGAGGCGACCGTCATGCCGCGCTGGAGCGGCGAGACGGTTTGGGGATGCCGCGAAATCATCGACCGACTATTCGCCCCGGTCGTAGTCGGTTGCGAGTTGCACGACGTCGCTTCCGTCGATGCAATCGCCGCGCGGATGGAAGCCGTCGCGAAACACAACTGGTTCGCCAAAAGCGCGATCGACATGGCCTGCTTCGACGCACTCGGCCGCGCCGCCGGGAAACCGGTTTACGAGTTGCTGGGCGGCCCCTGCCGTGATAGGACCTTCCGCTGCCGCTTTTCGATGGGGGCCTACGATTTGGAGCGAGCGCGCCGGACGGCGGCCGAGCGGGTCGTCGCCGGGTTCCGCACGATCAAGGTGAAGGTCGGCGGCGAGAGCGACGACGACCTGGCGCGGGTGCGGGCCGTGCGCGACGTGATCGGCCCCGACCTGGCGCTCGACATCGACGCCAACTGCGGCTGGTCGGCCGAAACGGCCATCCGCAAAGTGAAGGCCCTATCCGATTGCCGGTTGGCGCTGGTCGAACAGCCGACTCCCGACGGCGACTATGAAGCGATTGCTCGCGTGCGGCGCGAAACCGGGGCGACGATCATGGCCGACGACATGTGCTTCGACCTCGTCCACGCCCGCGAGCTGGTCCGCAACCAAGCTTGCGACGTCTTGAACGTCTATCCGGGAAAGCAGGGAGGCCTTGCGCCGGCCCGGCGGATGGTCGAGTTCGCCGCGGCCCACGGCATCGCCTGCACGATCGGCTCGAACCTCGAGTGGGACGTCGCCACGGCCGCCATGGCCCACCTGATCACGGCCTGCCCGAACATGCAGGTCGAACGTTTCCCGGGAGACGCGCTTGGGCCGATCTACCACGAGTTCTCGATCGTCAAGCAGCCTCTTTCGATCGAGGGGCCGCTGGTGACGACGCCGGACGGGCCGGGCCTGGGAGTCGACGTCGATTGGGGGGCGGTTCGCGCGAACCTCGCGACCGACTGAACGCCGCGCGGCGAGCGGCCTCGCCATGGGCGCAACAGAAAGCCCTCCGGACATTTGCCCGGAGGGCGATCGATGTTTCCCAGGGTTGAAACCCCTGGAACTTCTTATTGCACAAGCCGCAACGGACGGTCCGACGCCACCTGGATGAACACCTGTTCGAGCTGCTGCTGGACCTGGGAGATCGGCTGGCCGCCCGGCACGATGAAGCAGGCGCCCCCCGTGACGTCGGCCACTTGCTGCATCAGGGCCGTGTCGGCATAGGCCCCCAGGGCGATCGTGACGATCGGGATATTCGCGGCGGCACAGAGGTTGGCTTCGCTAATCACCGCGGCCTTGTCGGAGGTGGAGTTGCCGGACGGCAGGTTCACGACCCCGTCCGTCATCAGAATCATGATTTTCTTGGCGCCGGGGCGGGCGTTGTTCTGCAAATCGACCCGACCCTTGGTCATGCCGGCCGAAATGTTGGTGGCGCTCGTGTAGTGCCCGGCTTGCCGGTTGCGGACGATGCTCGAGACGCTCGTATAGTTGCTGGTGAGCGTCGTTTCAAGCTTACCCGTGCCGTCGGAGGCCGTATAGATCGAGACGCTCACCTTGTCGTCGGTACTATGCGCCTGCAGGTAAGAGAGGAACACGTCGACCGAGTCCTTCAGGGCCGTCACCGGCTGCTGGCTCGCCACGTGCCAACCGGGAGCGTCGTTGGCGCTCCCTTCCTTGGCCATCACGTAATTGAGCCAGGTCATGTAACCGTAGTCATAACGGTACCCCGCGGCGTTGATATAGTAGTCCGTTTTGACGTAGCTGATGTACTCATTCCACGAACCGTCGGGATACGGATACGCGACGTTGGTCAGGCTGAAGCGGCTCTTGATCGAGGTCGTCGTCGTGCTGCTGCCGCCCCAGTTCTGCGGCGTAAACGTCAGGCTGCCGTACACCGGCGAGCCGATATCCTGATAGATCTCGAGCAGGTTGGCCTCGATGGCCGATTGACCGAGCAGGCTGATATTGCGGAACTGGCTGTCGTAGCACATCGAGCCCGAGTAATCGAGCACCAGCGAGATGTCGCGCGGCTGGTAGGTGGCGACCGACTGGCCGGTCATCGAGAAAGTGGACTGGCCGAAGACCTTGCCGAAGAAGAACGGCTGTTGAGTTGCCGTGGCCGACACGCGGATGGCGTTGGGCTGGTTGCCGCTGACGGTGAACGTCCGCGTGGTCGACGTCCAGTTGCCGAACTCGATCGTCGCATTCGACGCCCCGAGCGTCGCTTGGCCGACCTTGTTTTGGCCCAAGTACAAGATCGCTTCCGATTGGGCGGTGGAGGTCCCGTTGATCAGGGCGCCGGCCCCGGCGAATGCCGAGGCGTCGGTCGCCCGTTGCATGTCGGTCCGCACGTTGGCGATGTATCCCAAGTCGACCGCAAAAGCGATCACTCCCAACAGGAACACCATCAGAAAGGCCGACAGTAACAGGATGACGCCTCGGCGTCGCGGCATCGGCCGACTTGGGCGACTTTTCATAGCAGCCTCACGAGATAGAAGTAACCGGCTCCTTCGGTAGTTGACGTACTTCGATGTGGTGAGACCCAAGAGCGGCGCCGGTGTGGCCCGGCGCCGATCCTCATTGCACGAGCTTCAGCGGACGATCGGAAGCGACCTGGACGAAGACTTGCTGGAGTTGTTGTTCGACCTGGGCGATCGTTTGCCCTCCCGGTACGACGAACGAGGCTCCTCCCGTGATATCGGCCACTTGCTGCATCAAGGCCGTGTCGGCATAGGCCCCCAGAGCGATCGTGACGACCGGAATTTTCGCGGCCGCGCACAGGTTGGCTTCGCTGATCACCCGGGCCTTGTCGGTAGTCGTGTTCCCGGTGGGCATATTCACGACCCCGTCGGTCATCAAAATCATCATTTTCTTAGCGCCCGGTCGGGCGTTGTTCTGCAAATCGACCCGCCCCTTGGTCATGCCGGCCGAAATGTTGGTGCCGCTGACGTAATGCCCGGCTTGTCGATTGCGAACGACGTTCGAGATGGTGGTGTAGGTCTTGGTGAGCGACGCTTCCAGCTTGCCCGTGCCGTCGGCGGCCGTGTAGATCGAAACGCTCACCTGGTCGTCGGTGCTATGCGCCGTGAGGTACGACAGGAACACGTCGACCGCGTCCTTCAAGGCCGTCACCGGCTGCTCGCTCACGTTCACCAGGTACGGGCAATCGGCGTAACTTCCCTGCTGCGCCATGACGTAATTGATCATCGTCATCAAGCCGTACTTGCATTCTTGCCCGGCCGCGTCGACGTAGTAATCGTCCTGCACGTAGTCGATGTACTCATCCCACGAGCCGCCCGGGCAGGGCCAGGGGACGCTGTTCAGGCCGAACCTGGTCTTCACCGCCGACTTGGTCGAGCTCGAGTTGCCGAACTGCTGCGTGGTGAACGTCAGCGAACCGAACGTCGGCGAGCCGAGTTCGGTCCAGATTTGGCGGAGGTTAGCTTCGACCGCGGTTTGCCCGATCAGGCTGATATTGCGGAATTGGCTGTCGAAGCACATCGACCCGGAGTAATCGAGCACTAGCGAGATGTCGCGCGGCTGGTACGTGGCGATCGACTTACTGGTCATCGTGAAGCTCGATTGGCCGAACACCTTACCGAAGAACAGCGGCTGGTCGGCGGCCGTGGCCGTGATACTGATGGCGTTCGGTTGATTGGCGGACACGGTGAACGTGCGGCTCGTGGTGCTCCAGTTGCCGAACTGGATCACGGCGTTCGACGCACCCAGCGTCGTGCCCCCGACCTTGTTCGAAGCGAGGTAGGCCAGAGCTTCGGTCTGGGCCGCCGTGGTGCCGTTGATCAGGGCCCCCGCGCCGGCGAACGCAGCGGAGTCGGTTGCCCGCTGGACGTCGGTGCGAATATTGGCGATGTAACCCAAGTCGACCGCAAACGCGATGACTCCCAGCAGGAATACCATCAATACCGCGGAGAGCGCCAGAATGATGCCCCGTCGTCGCGGAGGATGCCGACGCATACGCGCAACCATGAGTATTCCTCGTGTTTTGATTTCGGCTTGCCGCCGTGACGGCCCGAATGCCGCCGATAAGATGTGGCTCAACTGAACTCTAGGTCACAAACCCAACCCGTGTCGGACGCGATTGTGAGCTATGGTTCCTGAGTCGCCGAAGATTTGCTTTTGGAGGTCCGATCATGCGCTTTGTGACGAACGGATACCGTGCCGTCGCGACGGTGGGTCTGGTTCTTACGGCAGTAACGTTCTCCGCGGCCGCCGAGAAAACCGACGGTCGGCCCACCCAAGAGCTGACTTATTCGCAGATTCGCGGCATCGTCGAGAAGAATCTGAAGGCGAACCCCCGTTATCGCCCGGGCGACTTGATCGTCCGCTGCGACGTCGAGCCGATCTTCAACGAGTTGATCGGGCTGGGTTACATGCCCGGCGACACGGAAGAGCTGTACGACGCCTTTCTTCCGGACATGGCGCCGCTCATTCAGCAACTGCGGACCGACGCCGGGCGGAAATTCATGCTCCAGATCGGAGAAATTAAGGGAGCCTACGATCGGCTCGAACGCTTGTCGTGGCTTCCGGGCGGCCCGACCGCTTTGGGTCAGATAATCAAAGACCCGGACGGCGTCGAAAAGGTTCGAGCGTTGACGACGTCCGCCGGCGCCGTCGCCATTCGAAAGCAATTTCCCGACGACGCCCGGGCCCAGAATTTCGAGCGTCCCACCGGCCACGTCCACACGGCCG
>Ga0163153_10008012_pt1 | contig 11162 bp, 6 predicted proteins | sample OliLakLV19MP6IB1_FD_148629 | JGI IMG/M metagenome (GOLD analysis project Ga0163153, IMG submission 148629) | Freshwater microbial mat bacterial communities from Lake Vanda, McMurdo Dry Valleys, Antarctica - Oligotrophic Lake LV.19.MP6.IB-1 | ecosystem: Environmental > Aquatic > Freshwater > Lake... | reverse complement strand
CTCCGTGAGGCGGTCGCCGCCCATCCCGGCCGCGAAGCCCTCATCATCTCCACGTGCAACCGCACGGAATTCTACCTCGCGGCGGAATCCGCCGCCGCCATCGACCTCCGCCACCGGCTGGAAATGCCGCCCTGCTCCGAGGGCCAGCTTCCGATGAACGTCGTCGTGCGCACGGATGACGGGGCCGTGAGCCTGCTCGTGGATGAGATCGGCGATGTGGTGGAAATCCAGCACGAGTCCTACGAGCGGACGCCCGAGACGCTCAAGGGCGTGGCGCGCGAACTCGTCACCGGGGTCTATAAACTCAAGGAGCGCCTGCTGCTCATCCTCGACACCGAGCGCGCCGTGAGCCAGCCCGCTGGCTTTAACCGCGCCCAGGCCAAGGCCGCGTGAACCCTTTCGCAACCGCACTTCAACTCCAAAACCGATTAACCAAAACGACACCAAGCCAAACATGAAATCAAGCACCCCCGCACTTCACACCCGCCGCCAAAGCGCCGCGCCCCGCGCCTCGCTGCCAGTCGATGCCCGGCCCGATCCTGAAATCGAGTTACGCAACTTGCGCGCCCAGGTCACGGCCATCCATCAGTCGCAGTCGGTGATCGAGTTTGAACTCGACGGCACCATCATCACGGCGAACGGCAGTTTCCTGAACATGTTTGGCTATTCACTCGGCGAACTTCAGGGCCAGCATCACAGCCTGTTCATCGAGCCAGCCCGGCGCGAATCCGCCGAATACAAGCAGTTCTGGCGCGAGTTGGCCGACGGCAAAGCCCAGGCCGGCGAATTCAAGAACCTCGGCAAGGGCGGCAAGGAAGTCTGGGTCAAGGCGTCCTGCAACCCGATCACGGGTTCCGACGGCAAGCCGTTCAAGGTCGTGCTGTTCGCCACTGACATCAGCGAGACGGTGCGCCTCCGCGCCGCCGCCGAGGAATTGAAGGTGCGCACCGACATCATGAACCTCACCAGCATCGTCTCCGAGGCCGACCTCAAGGGCGACATCGTCTGGTGCAACGACAAGTTCGTCGAGGTCTCGCAATACAAGCGCGAGGAACTCATTGGCAAGGGGCACAACACCACGCGCCACCCCGACATGTCGAAGGACGTTTTCAAACAGCTCTGGTCCACCATTGGTCGTGGTGAAATCTTCCGCGGCATGGTGAAGAACCGCAAGAAGGACGGCACGGCCTACTACGTCGATGCCGTCATCGCCCCCATCCTGGGTGCCAACGGCAAGCCGAAGAAATACCTCGGCGTACGCTACGACATCACCGAGGGCGAGATCGAGCGTCAGAACGCCAAAGGCATCATCGCCGCTATCGACAGTGCGTACGCGTTCATTGAATTCGATCCCAAGGGCAACATTGTGACCGCCAACACCAACTTCCAAAAAGGGTTGGGCTATCGACTGGACGAAATCGTCGGCAAACACCACCGGATGTTCTGCGAAGCCTCGTTTGCCAACTCGCCGGATTACACCCAATTCTGGGCCGATCTCAACGCCGGTAAAAATCAAGCCGGCGTATTCAAGCGGATTACCAAGACCGGCGAAGAAATCTTCATTCAAGCGGTCTACGCGCCAGTGAAAGATGAAATGGGCCGCGTCGCCAAAGTGATCAAGATCGCCACGGACGTCACCGCACAAAAGAAGCTGGAAGCCGCTCTCGCGGTGACCATGGCGACCGTCACGCAAACCGCGCAAACGCTTGCCTCCGCCTCGGAAGAGCTCTCGGCCAACAGCCAGCAGATGGTCAGCAACGCGGAAGAAACCTCCACCCAGGCCGGCGTGGTCTCCGCTGCGGCTGAACAAGTCAGCAAGAACGTGCAGACCGTCGCCACCGGCACCGAGGAGATGAGCGCCAGCATCAAGGAGATTGCCAAGAACGCCCAGGACGCGGCGAAGGTAGCGGCCACCGCGGTCAAAGCCGCCGAGACGACGACGCACACCATTTCCAAGCTGGGTGAAAGCAGCGCGGAAATCGGCAAGGTCATCAAAGTGATCACCTCCATCGCGCAACAGACGAACCTGCTCGCGCTCAACGCCACCATCGAAGCCGCCCGCGCGGGTGAAGCCGGCAAGGGCTTCGCGGTGGTGGCCAACGAGGTCAAGGAACTGGCCAAGGAAACCGCCAAGGCCACCGAAGACATCAGCCAGAAGATTGAGGCCATCCAGGCGGACACCAAGAGCGCCGTCGCCGCGATCGCCGAGATCAGCGTCGTCATCAGCAAGATCAACGACTACCAGAACACCATCGCCAGCGCGGTGGAGGAACAGACCGCCACGACCAACGAGATCGGACGCAATGTCAGTGAAGCCGCCAAAGGCAGCACCGAGATCGCCTCCAACATCACGGGGGTGGCCACGGCCGCCAAGAGCACGTCCACCGGGGCCAGTGACACCCTCAAGGCGTCGGAGGAACTCTCCAAGATGGCTGCGAACCTCCAAAAAACGGTGGCTGCCGCCAAGAGCTAAACCCGCGGCTCGTGGTTGCCAAAGCCAACATCCTCATGGAATCGCCCAAACAACTGTGCCTGCTCGGAGTGAGCTTCCGCACCGCCCCTGTGGCGGTGCGGGAAGCTCTCCGCTTCCAACCCGACGCGGCGACCGCCTTGCTCCGTGAGGCGGTCGCCGCCCATCCCGGCCGCGAAGCCCTCATCATCTCCACGTGCAACCGCACGGAATTCTACCTCGCGGCGGAATCCGCCGCCGCCGCCATGGGCGATTGGCTCGGTCTCCTGCGGGCCAGCCGCCCCGGCGCCCCCATCCTGCGCGAGGATTGCCAGCGTTACCAACTCACCGGCACCGCCGCCGCCCGCCACCTGTTCCGGGTCGCCACCGGGCTGGACTCCGCCATTCTGGGCGATTCGCAGATCCTCGGCCAGGTGAAGGAAGCCATGAACATCTCGGCCCGGGCCGGCGCTCTGGGCGGCACGTTGCACCAAGCCGTCACCCAGGCCATCCGCACGGGCAAACGGGCCCGTTGCGAAGCGGCGCTCGGGCGTGGCGCCGCCAGCCTCGGTTCGGCCATTGCTTCGATGTTGGCCGAACAGGAATTACCGTTGCGCCAGGCTGGCCACATCCCACGGGTGCTCATCCTCGGCGCGGGTGAGATTGCCCGCGATATTGGGCGGCATGTGGGCAAGGGCGGCGGCCGGCAACTGACCTTCATCAACCGGACGTGGGAGCGGGCGCAGAAGCTCGCGGAATTTTGCGGCGGCCAAGCCCAGTCGTGGGAAACCTTGCCAACGGCCCTCACGCAAGCCGACGTGGTCATCGCCGCCACCGCGTGTCCCAAGCCGATCCTGCGGCGGGAGCAATTGGACCAGGCCATCGCCCGGCGGTGCGGTCGGGAATTTCTGATCGTGGATGCCGGCGTGCCGCGCAATGTGGAGACGGGTTCCCGGGCGCGGGTGATCGACATCGACGCCATCCGCGAGCGCCAGGAGGCCACGCTCGTTCAACGCCGCGCGGCCGTCCCCGCTGTGGAACAGATCGTTGAGGAAGCCGTCGCCGAATGGGAGACCTGGCTGGCCGCGCGTCCCGTGGAAAGCTTGATCAAATCCCTCTACCAGGCGGTCGCTGCGGCCAGTCGTCACGCGGCGGAGCATTGGGGCGGCTTGGACGAGGCGGCGCGTTCCGACACCGAACAATGCATCCACCGTTCGCTCAAGCGCCTGCTCCGCGAGCACGTGCGGGGTTGGCGACGGTTGGCGCCCGTGCCCCGTCCACCGCTCGCGGCCGCCTGATCCACCCCATGGGCACTCACCTCAATCGCGCCTGCCAGTTGGGCCTCCTGGCCAAAGATCTCGCCAAGGTGCGTTGCCGCCAGCGCGGTCCGCAGCGCGACCTCGCCCTGCGCCAGTTGGTGGACCGGCTTGGCTTGATGCACGGCCTGCCGCAGAAGATTGGCCAGCTCCTGGCCTTTTCCGAACTCGACGAGAGCGATCCCGCCTTCACCCGGCTCACGGAAAATTCCACCACGTTACCTGCCGCAGAAGCCTTCGCCGAAATCGAACACCAACTCGGACGCCCCATCGACGACTGCTTTGCCTGGATCGCTCCCGAAGGCATCTCCGCCTCCATCGGGCAGGTGCATCGCGCGGGGTTGCACGATGGGCGCGAAGTCGCGGTGAAAATCCAGTATCCCGGCCTGGCCGAGCAGACCCGTTGCGATCTCCGCGCGCTGGGCTGGCTCACGGCACCGGTGGGCCACTTGGGCCGCGCTTATGATCTGGCCGCCTACCGTCGGGAAATTGGTGAAATGCTCGCGGCGGAACTCGATTACCTGCGCGAGGCGGCCCAGTTGCGCCAGTTCGCCGAATGGACCCAGGCTTGGCCCGGATTGGCCTTGCCCGAGGTGGTCGCAGAATTCAGCGGCCCGCGTTTGCTCACCACCACCTGGCTAGCCGGCGAACGTCTGGCGTCCGCGCGCGGCTGGACCCTGGGCGAGCGCACGGAAGCCGCCGCCCTGCTCCTGAGATTTTTCCTGACCAGCATTTTCCAGTGGGGCTGCCTCCACGCGGATCCGCATCCGGGCAACTACCGGTTCCGGCGCCGCGACGGCACCGCGCAAATGGGCGTGCTCGACTTCGGCTGCGTGAAACAGCTCGACCCGGCTTTCGTGGCGGGGTTGCGGGGGTTGCTCGCGGAGGCCGGTCAGGGCACGGCCACGCCGGAGAGCGTGTGGCAGCACTTTATGGGGATGGGTTTCGATGCGGCCCTGCTCGCGCCCCTGCGCGCCAAGTTGTGGCCCGTGGCCCAAATCCTCTGTGCACCGTTTCTGGATCCCGCTCCCCACCTCGTGACCGGGTGGAATCCCGGTGCGCGCATCGCCGCGCTCCTGGGGCCGCAGCGGATGGCCTTCCGGTTGGCAGGGCCGCCGGCCATGATCTATTTTCTGCGCACATTTCAAGGCGTCCTCCACTACCTCAAGGCCTTCGCAGCGCCGGTGAACTGGCGCACCACCCTGGCCGCCTGTGGAAGGCAGCAGGCGCAGCCAAAGGCTGAACCGGGCCGGAACGCCCACTGGCAATCCCCCATCATGCAATCCGATACCCTCCACATCCAGGTCAACGAAGGCGGCCAGCCGCGCGTGGCCCTCACCTTCGGCGCGGGCGCCACGGACAATTTGCCGGACCTCGTGCCGTTTGAACTGCGCGACAGGCTCCGCCAGCGTTCAATTGATCTCTCCGCCATTGCCGCCGACGCGCGCCGGCGGGATTACGCTCCCGGTGAACTCTTCGCGCTGGAGGATGGCGGGAAGACCGTCCGCGTCTGGCTGGCCTGAAGCTTGAACCGCTTTTCATGAAGTCCAACGTGAAGAACCGGGCCAAAGACGGATCCTACTCCTGGGCGGACACCCCCATTGTCCCCTTGGCCAACGCCGCCGCAGTCCGCCCGGCGCTGCTCCTCGCCGCTGTGCTGCTCGCTTTCGCGCCGGGCCTGGGCTTGGGCGCGGACTCGCCCGCCGCCGCCGCCGGGCCCGCCGCGTTGCTCGATCTGAGCCTCGAAGAGCTGGGCAACCTCCAGGTGCCGATGGTGTATGGCGCTTCCAAGCGCGAGCAAAAGACGAGTGAGGCGCCGTCATCCGTTTCGATTGTCACGGCGGACGAGATCAAGAAATACGGGCACCAGACGCTGGCCGACGTGCTGCGGAGCGTGCGCGGCTTCTACGTTTCCTACGACCGCGCCTATCCCTATATCGGCGTGCGCGGCGTGAACCGCCCGGGTGATTACGGGGGGCGGGTGTTGATCACGGTGGACGGCCATCGGGTGAACGAGCCGCTTTACGACACCGCGTTCAACGGCACCGAGGGCGTGGTGGATGTGGACCTGATTGAGCGCGTGGAAATCATCCGCGGTCCCGGTTCCGCGCTGTATGGGAACAACGCGTTCTTCGCTGTCATCAACATCGTGACGAAAAACGGCCGCGATTATCAGGGGGGCGAAGTGGCCGGGGCGGTCGCGAGCTACGACACGTATGCGGGCCGGCTCACCTATGGGAATCGTTTCCACAACGGTGTCGAGTTGCTCCTTTCCGGGACTTATCTCGACAGCGCCGGCCACGAGCGCCTCTCGTATCCTGAATTCAGTTCGATCAACCAGGGCGTGGCCGAGCATCGGGACGGCACCTCGCTCAAGAGTGTATTCGGGAAGCTGGCCTACCGTGACTTCACGCTGGAAGGCGCGTTCATGGATCGGCGGAAGGATCTCCCGACGGCTTCCTACGGCACCGTGTTCAACGCGCCGGACAACTTCACGCAGGATCAGCGGGCTTACGGCAGCCTGAAATATCAGCACGAGTTCGAAAACGAGTGGGAGGTCATGGGGCGCGTCTATTACGATCACTATCGCTACGACGCCGCCTACCCTTACGATTATCTGGACCCACAGTTTCCGGGGAGAATCACGAGCAATCGCGACCTCGCCAACGCTCGCTCCCTGAGCACGGAGTGGCAGGTGGGCAAGACGCTGTGGGAACGGCACCGGCTGACGGCCGGCTTCGAGTATCGTGCCCATCTGCGCCTGGAGTTGGAGAACTTCGATGTCGCGCCCGCCGCGAAGTATCTCGATTCCCACAGCTCGGGCGACAGTTACGCGCTGTTCTTGCAGGATGAATTCTCGCTCCGAACGAACCTGGTGTTGAGCGCGGGCGCGCGCTACGACTACTTCAGCACGTTTGGGGGCACCTTCAATCCGCGGGCGGCACTCATTTACAGCCCGGTGCCCGCGAGCACGTTCAAGCTCCTTTACGGCGAGGCCTTCCGCGCGCCGAACACTTACGAAGTGCGCTACGCGGGCACCGGTTACAAAAGCAATCCCAGTCTCGAACCGGAAACCATTCGCTCCTACGAACTGGTGTTCGAGCAGGGGCTGGGCGCGCACCTGCGCGGCAGCGCTTCCCTGTTCCGCAGTGAGATCACGGGCTTGATCGCCGAGACGATCGATCCGCTGGACGGCAAGTTGTATTTCGACAATCTGGACGCGGTCACCTCGCAGGGCGTGGAAACAGAACTGGAGGGCGTTTGGGCGGGCGGCCTGCGCGGGCGGATCAGCTACAGCTACGCGGACGCCCGCGAATCGCAGACCGGCCAGCGGTTGAGCAACTCGCCCCGGCACCTCGCCAAACTGAATGTGAGCGTGCCGCTCTACGCGGACAAACTGTTCGCCAGCCTCGAACTTCAGGGCATGAGCGCCCGCTCGACCGTGCGCGGCGGAGAGGTCGGGGCCTTCGGCGTGGCCAATTTCACCCTGTTCAGCCGCGAGCTGGCCAAGGGTTTGGAGGCCTCCGTCTCGATCTACAACCTCCTGGACCAGAAATTCCGCGATCCGGTGTCGTCCGGCTTCACCCAGGACGCCATCCAACAGGACGGCCGCAGTTTTCGCGTGAAGCTGCAGTATCGCTTTTGAGATCGGCGCCATGAACCTCCCATTGATCCAGATGAAGACAGAGCCGGCGGGCGCGAGGCTTTGGCTCGCGCTCTGGCTCGCCGCCTGGATGGGGTGGGGTCCGGAGGCCCGCGGCGCCGACGCGCCGGTCTATTCGGAGCAGCAGATCAAGGCGGCTTACGTGGTCAAATTCGTCAAGTACGTCGATTGGCCCGCCGGTGCGTTTGCCCAGATCAATACGCCCATCATCATCGGCGTCGTGGCGGGCGACGAATTTACCGGCCTCCTCCGGCAAACCGTGGCCGGGAAGACCGTGGCCGGCCGGGCCATCGAGGTGAAGGCGCTCGCGCCGGACGCCGACCCGCGTGGCTGCCAACTGCTCTTCATCGCGGGCGATGCGCAGCAACACGCCGCCACGCTCCTGGGAAAGATTGCTGGCCAGCCCGTCCTCACCGTCGGCGAGAGCGACCGCTTCCTGGCGACCGGCGGGATGATCTGCCTGATCAAGAAGGAGAACAAGCTGCGCCCGCAAATCGTGCTGGCCGCCGCCGAGCAGGCCGGGCTGAAGCCCAGCTCGAAACTGCTCGCCGTCTCCGAGGTGCTCAAGCGCCGGCCCGACTAATTCCCGCACCGCATGAATCTCTTTCGCAACGCGACCCTCCGGCAAAAGCAGACGCGCATCATGATGACCTCGGTCACCGTGGCGCTCCTGCTGGCGGCGGCGGGCTACATCAGCAGTGAAGTGTTCCGCTTCCGTGGCGAGTTGGTCCGGTTCCTCCACATCCGCTGCCAGGTCATCGGCGGTGCCTGCATGGCGGCGCTCGATTTCAATGACGCGAAGACTGCTGCGGAAACGCTTTCCTCGCTCGCGCGCGATCCACGCATCATCGGGGCGGTTTTGTATGACCAGAGCGGCGCGGTGTTTGCGACCTACCAGAACCCGCAACAGCCGCCCCATCACGCGCCCGCGAAGTTGATGGAGAATGTTACCCTCTCCCTACCGGGCAGCCTCGGCGTGGCGGAGCGGATACTGCACAAGGACAGCCGGGAGTTCCTGGGCACCCTCTATGTGGAGTCGGATTTGCAGGGCCTATACACGCGGCTGCGGGAGCAGTTGTTCATCGGCGGCGTGGTGCTGCTCGCGGCGTTGGTGGCAGCATGGTTTCTGGCTGGTCGCCTGCAACGCGTGGTCGTGCAACCCATCCTCGATCTGCTCGGCACGGCCCGCGCGGTCACGGCCAGCCGCGACTACACGAAGCGCGCCACCCGCCAGAGCAACGACGAGCTGGGCCAGCTCGTGGATGGCTTCAACGACATGCTCCAGCAGGTGCAAAGCCGCAACGCCGAGCTGCAACAGGCGCAGAACTTTCTGGAAATACGCGTCGAGGATCGGACCAATGAGTTGAAGGCCGAAGTCGCTGAACGCTGCCACTCCGAACAGGCGGTCATGGAGTCGCAGCGCTTCCTGCAATCCACCCTCAATGCGCTCTCCGCCCACATCGCCATCCTCGACGAGTCCGGCGTCATCATCGCCGTAAACGCGGTCTGGAACCGCTTCGCGCAATCCAATGCCCAGTCCGCCGCCCGCCTCGGCGTGGGCGTGAACTATCTCGAAGTCAGCGACCACAGCCAGGGCGAGTGCGCGGTGGAAACCCCCGCCGTGGCCCGCGGCATCCGCGCGGTCCTTTCCGGCGAGAGGGAGGAATTCAGCCTCGAATACCCCTGCCACAGCCCGGCGGAAAAGCGCTGGTTCATTGTCCGCATCACGCGCTTCGGCGAGGTGGGGTCACGGCGCATCGTCGTCGCCCACGAGAACATCACCGAGCGCAAACAGGCGGAGGCGGAGCTTGGTCAGACGCAGAAGCAACTGGTCGAGAGTTCGCGCCAGGCCGGCATGGCGGAGGTGGCGACGAGCGTGTTGCACAACGTGGGCAACGTGCTCAACAGCGTCAATGTCTCGGCCACGCTCCTGAACGAGTCGGTTCGCAAATCTCCCCAGGCCGATCTCACCCGCGTGGTGGCCCTGTTGCGCGAACAAGGCGACAATCTCGGCGCGTTCTTCACCCGCGATCCGCGCGGACCAAAGGTGCCGGTCTTCCTCGCCCAACTGGCCGACAAGTTCGGCCACCAGCGGGAGACACAGCTCAAGGAACTGGAGTCGCTGGTCAAAAACATCGGGCACATCAAGGGTATCGTGGCCATGCAGCAGAGCTACGCCAAGGTCTCCGGCGTGGCCGAGACGCTGCAGGTGACCGAACTGGTCGAGGACACCTTGCGGATGAACGCGGACAGCTTCCAAAAGCACGAGGTGGAACTGGTGCGCGAGTTTGCCGCAGACGTGCCGGCCATCACCACGGACAAGCACAAGGTGCTGCAAATCCTGGTGAACCTGGTGCGCAACGCCAAGCACGCCTGCGACGATGCCAGAGGGACGGGGAAGAAAGTGACGGTGCGGGTGACGCACGGCGAGGGGCGGGTGAAGATTCAAGTGAGCGACAACGGCATGGGCATCCCGGCGGAGAACCTGAACCGCATCTTCAACCACGGCTTCACCACCAAGAAGGACGGCCACGGCTTCGGCCTGCACAGCGGGGCCAACGCGGCGAAGGAGCTGGGCGGATCGCTCACCGTGCAGAGCGACGGGACCGGCAAGGGGGCCACCTTCACCCTCGAACTGCCTCGACCCACCGAACCAAGTGGCGTCCTTTCCGGGGCCGCATTGAGAGGAATCTAAACAATGCCAGCCCCACTCCCTGACGACGAAATCGAAAGACTTGCCGCGCTCCGAAGCTACGAAGTGTTGGACACTGCGGCGGAGCAGGATTTCGACGACCTGACCGAGCTGGCGTCCCACATTTGCGGCACCCCGATCGCCCTGATCAGCCTGATCGACGAAGATCGCCAGTGGTTCAAATCCAAGGTCGGCCTGACAGCGAACGAAACGCCCCGGGATCTCGCTTTCTGCGCGCACGCAATTCTGGAGCGCGATGTCCTGGTCGTGCCCAATGCGCTGCTGGACGCACGCTTTGTCGGGAACCCCCTGGTCACGGATGGAATCAAGATTCGTTTCTACGCGGGCGCGCCGCTCGTGACTCCCGATGGCCATGCCTTGGGAACGCTCTGCGTGATCGACCAGACCGACCGCGAGCTGAGGCCGAACCAGAAGGTGGCGTTGCAGGCCTTGAGCCGCCAGGTGGTCGCGCAACTGGAACTGCGGAACGGTCTGCGAGGACTACAACGCCACGCCGCAGCGCGCGATCTGGCGAAGGCGCATCTCCGGGTGAGCGACATGGCGATCAAGGCGGTCTCGCAAGGTGTGGTGATCTCCGGGGCCGACCGCATTCTCCTTTCGGCCAACCGGGCTTTTACCGTCATCACCGGCTACACTGAAGCGGAGATCGCGGGTCAAAATTGCAAGTTTCTCCAAGGCCCCCTCACCGACCCGCAGACGATCGAGAAGATCCGGGAGGCGCAGAATCAGGGCGTGGACTTCGCCGGTGAGATCCTCAACTACCGCAAGGACGGGACGCCGTTTTGGAATGAACTCACCGTCTCGCCGGTGCGCGATGAGCACGGGCGGCTGACCCATTTCATCGGAGTCACCCGCGACATCACCGCGCGCAGGGAGGCGGCGAGCGAATTGGAAAATCTGCACCGGCAGTTGCTCGGGGCCTCGCGCCAGGCCGGCATGGCGGAGGTGGCGACGAGCGTGTTGCACAACGTGGGCAACGTGCTCAACAGCGTCAATGTCTCGGCCACGCTCCTGAACGAG
>Ga0163153_10008010_pt1 | contig 11167 bp, 8 predicted proteins | sample OliLakLV19MP6IB1_FD_148629 | JGI IMG/M metagenome (GOLD analysis project Ga0163153, IMG submission 148629) | Freshwater microbial mat bacterial communities from Lake Vanda, McMurdo Dry Valleys, Antarctica - Oligotrophic Lake LV.19.MP6.IB-1 | ecosystem: Environmental > Aquatic > Freshwater > Lake... | reverse complement strand
CAACGCCGCCCAGCCGGACGCGCTCCTCGCCACCGACCAGGCTGACCCGTGCCGTGGCCTCTACCCGGCCTGGCTGTGGCAGCCCGGCGAGACGATTGTGGCTAAGGCGGTGCTGGCCGTGCCGCCCGACCTGCCGCCCGGCGACTATGCCGTGCGCATGGACATGTTCGACCTGGCCGTCGGCCCCGACGCCCTCCTGCCCGCCACCGGCGACCAGACCCTAACGACGCTAACGCTGCCGTAAGCGAAAGCGGCGCGAATCAAAATAGCGCCGGTCGGTCAGAGTGCTGCTTGCTCTGACCGACCGGCGCCTTAGGTTTGCGACCCGGAGCTTATGGCCTGACGCTCACCTGCCCGAACGCCACCCAGCCCTGCTCGGGCACTGCGTCCGCACCGCTGACGGGCAGGCGCTCGCCCGTCGCCTCGTTGTACAGGCCCAAGAAAATCTGCGCGTCCTCGGTGGCGGGCGCGTCCGGCGGCACATGCAGGTAGTAGGTGTCCACAAACGGCCGGCCAAGCACCCAAACATCAGTCGGGTAGGTGCCGCCGCCGGGGTAGATGTCTTGTTGGGCGATCACGCCCGTTTCCGGCGCGGCCAGGTGCACGAACACCGTATACGGCCCGGGCGTAAAGTCCAGCGGCTGCCAGTAGACTGTCACGCGCAGCGCGTCGCCGGGGTGAAGCCCAATGGCGCTCAGGCGGTAGCCCGTCACCTGCGCCGCGCCGCCTAGGTCGGCCTGCAAGGGCTGCGCTCCGGCCGCCTCGCCCGGCCACGGCTGGCGCGGCGGGCCAAAGCTGGGCCACAGCAGCGCGGCCATGGCATACACCGAGGCCGCCGCCGTCAACAGCAGCAGGCCGGCCGTCACGCGGCCGTGCCAGCCGGCCGGGAACCAGGCCAGTGCGCCCGCCGCCAGCACGATGCCCATTGAGGCAAAAGCCGGGAACTGGTATTTGCCCGTCGCGCCCGCGTTGAATACCACGGCGAAGATGATCACCGACGAGACAATCACGGCAATGGTCAGGCTATGCAGCGCCCACAGACTCCACTCAGCCGGCTCGCGCGCGGTCGTGGCCGGCTGCGCGCGCCGGCTGCGCCACAGCCGCACCAAACCGGCCAGCGCGATCAGCGCCAGCAGCCCGGCGGCGGCGTAGGCCGGCTTGGGGAAATCAATCGTCCCGCCGTTGCCAAAGCGGCCCAGCAGGCCGGTGGACAGATAGTAGAGCGCCAGTGGCAGAAACGAACGCCCGGCCTCGGGCGTAAAGCCATGCGACAGGACGACGATGGAGGCATTGGCGGTCAAATCGCCGTACAGCACCTGGTTACGCACGAACCACCAGCCGTCGAGCAGCGCCACCGGCAGCCCCACGCCCACGGCGCTGACGAGCAGCGCGCGCGCCCGCCCGCTCCAGGCCGGCCCGGCGCGCCAGGCGGCGTAGAGCGCGGCCGTGCCCACCACAGCCGCCATGCTCAGCAGGCCGGACTTCAACAGTATCCCCAGCCCCAGCACCGCCCCCACCAGCAGCCAATCACGGCAGGTCGGGCTGCGGCGCAGCGTGCGGTACAGCGCCAGCACGACGGCCGCCCCGGAGGCCAGCGTGGCGGTATCGTTTTGAACGATGGCCGACATGAAGGCCACTATCGGGTTGAAGGCCACCAGCCCGGCCGCCAGCGCCGCCAGCGGCCGATTACCGGGAAACATTAGCGCGGCCAGCCAATAAGTGAGCACCACCGCCAGCGTGGAGAAGGCCAGCGACAGCAGCCGCGCCACATGCACCGCCAGCGGCTGCGCGCGGTACGGCCACTGTTCGTCGGGCGTACCATGCAGAAAGACCGATTTGTTGATGGGTTCGGGGTCGTCCAGGCGAAAGGCGTAGCGCGGGTTTTCCCTGAGGCCCAGGCTGGCCCAGTCGGCGCTGGCGCCGGGCGGCGACCAGGCGATCAGCAGGGCGCCCAGCGCGAAATAGGCCGGGGCGTGATGGGCGCGCACCGCCTTGAGTTGATCGCCCTGCACGGGCAGTTGGTGATAGAGCTGGAGGTAGCGGACAAACAGAAAGTGGTTGGGCTCGTCGGGGCCTTCAAAGATCGGGGTGATGTAGTTGAAGCCCAGGCTCAACAGCCAATGGCCGATCACGATCACGGCCAGCGGCCCGTGCGCCCAGCCCCGCCCACCGCGCCGGGTCAGCGCGTGGGTCGTCACTTATTCGTCTCCCAGGCGCAGCACCGCCATAAACGCGGCCTGCGGTATCTCGACCGTGCCGACCATCTTCATGCGGCGCTTGCCCTTCTTCTGCTTCTCCAGCAGCTTCTTCTTGCGCGTGATGTCGCCGCCGTAGCACTTCGCCAGCACATTCTTCTTCAAGGCCCGCACGTTGGCGCGCGAGATGATCCGCCCGCCGCCCGCCGCCTGGATCGGGATGACAAACTGTTGGCTGGGGATCAGCTCTTTGAGCTTCGACACCAGCGCCTGCCCCTTGGCATACGCTTCCTCGCGGTGCACGATCATCGCCAGCGCGTCCACCGGCTCCTCGTTGATCAGGATTTGCAGCTTGATCAGGTCTTCCGGCCGGTAGCTGTGGAACTGGTAGTCCAGCGAAGCATAGCCGCGCGTGCGCGACTTAAGCTGGTCGTAGAAGTCAATAATCAGCTCGGCCAGCGGGATGTCGTAGGTCAGCAGCACGCGGCTGGGGGCCGGGTACTCCTGCTCCACGTAGATGCCGCGCCGCCGCGTCACCAAGTCCATGATGGTGCCGTAATAGGTCTCGGGCGTAAAGACCTGAATTCGCATCCACGGCTCGCTCACCCCGGCGATGAAGCTCTCGTCCGGCAGCTCGGCCGGTGAGTCAATCCGGATGGTCTGGCCGTTGGTCAGCGCCACCTCGTACTCCACCGACGGCGCAGTGGCGATCAGGTCGAGGTCATACTCGCGCTCCAGCCGCTCCTGCACAATGTCCATGTGGAACATGCCCAGGAAGCCGCAGCGAAAGCCGAAGTTGAGCGCGGTCGAAGTCTCCGGCTCATACACCAGCGCGGCGTCGTTCAGCTGCAACTTGTCGAGCGCCTCTTTCAGCGCGGCGTAGTCCTCGCCCTCCACCGGGTACAGCCCGGCAAACACCATCGGCTTGACCTTGACGTACCCCGGCAGCGGCTCGGGCGCGGGGTTGGCCGCCAGCGTCAGCGTGTCACCCACGCGGCATTCCAAAACGGTCTTCAGCCCCGTCGCCAGGTAGCCCACCTCGCCCGCGTTCAGCTCGCCGGTCGGGACCATGCCCGGCTTGAACACGCCGATTTCCAGCGGCTCGGCCCGCACATCCGTCGCCATCAACTGAAAGCGGTCGTTCATGCGCACCCGCCCTGAGACCACGCGCAGGTAGGCGATGACGCCCTTGTAGGGGTCGTAGTGCGAGTCGAAGATCAACGCCCGCAGCGGCCCTTCGTCCACCCCCTTGGGCGGCGGCACATGCTGCACGATGCGTTCCAGCAGCGCCTCGATGTTCGTGCCCTCTTTGGCCGAGATCGGCAGCACGTCTTCCGGCGCGCCGCCCAGCAGCGCCGCGATCTCAATCGCCACCTCGTCCGGCCGGGCCGAGGGCAGGTCAATCTTGTTGATGACCGGCAGAATTTCCAGCCCGGCGTTCAACGCCAGGTACAGGTTCGCCAGCGTCTGGGCCTCGATGCCCTGGGTGGCGTCTACCACCAGCACCGCGCCCTCGCACGCCGCCAGTGCCCGCGAGACCTCGTACTGAAAGTCCACGTGGCCGGGCGTGTCAATCAGGTTCATCTCATAGGTCTGGCCGTCGGCGGCGGTGTAGCTCATGCGCACGGCCGAGGCCTTGATGGTGACGCCCTTCTCGCGCTCCAGGTCCATCGAGTCCAAAATCTGCTCGGTCGTCTCGCGCTCCGAGACGGTGCCGGTCAGGTGTAGCAACCGATCCGCCAGCGTTGATTTGCCGTGGTCAATGTGCGCGATGATGCAGAAGTTGCGGATGTGATCAGTCTTCATTTAGAGTGTGCGGGAGACTTCAGGCCCTGCGTTGGGGCGCTCATCTGCCGGGGAGTGAAGTATAACCGATAGCGGCGCGTTCCGGAGGACAAAAGCGCTAGCAGCGCTAGCCACGAATCGCTTCGCGCGAATTTCACGAAGGGCAGCGCGCGGCAGGCGGGGTGGGGCGGTCAGCCATTCAAACGCCTCGCGCACTGACTGCCGACTGCCGACTGCCGACTAGCCCTCATCCGTCAGCACCTGCTTAATCGCGGCGGGCGTGTCGAACCCCGGCGCGTGCCCCGGCCGCAGCCAGGCCAGGAACTCCACGTTGCCCTCCGCGCCCTTGATCGGTGAGCGGATCAGGCCCGCCGCCGGCAGCGCATTGGCGGCGGCCCAGTCGAGCACATCTTCGAGCACCTGGCGATGCACGGCCGGGTCTTTCACAATGCCGCCCTTGCCCACCAGCTTGCGCCCGGCCTCGAACTGCGGCTTGATCAGCGCCACCAACTCGCCCTGGCCGCCGGCCAGCCAGCCGCGCGCCACCGGCAGCAGCAGCTTCAGCGAGATGAACGAGGCATCCACCGTCACCAACTGCACCGGCTCGGCCAGGCCGGCCTGGTAGCGGGCGTTGGTCTTTTCCATCACCACCACGCGCGGGTCAATCCGCAGCCGGTAGTCGAGAATGCCGTGCCCCACGTCCAGCGCATACACGCGGGCCGCGCCGCGCTGTAGCAGCACATCGGTGAAGCCGCCGGTCGAAGCCCCCAGGTCGGCGCACACCCACCCGGCCACTTCCAGCCCGAAGGCCGTCAGCGCCGCGTCGAGCTTGTCGCCGCCCCGGCTCACAAAGCGCGGCCGGCGCTTGAGGTCAATCTTGGCCGTCTCGCTCACCTGGGCCGAGGGCCGGTCCACGGTCTCGCCGTCCACCGTCACCTCGCCGGCCATAATCAGGCGGCGGCCCTGCTCGCGTGAGGCGCTCAGGCCCAGCGCGTGCAGCCGCAGATCGAGGCGCTGCTTAGGCAAAGGCCGGCCTCAAGCCCCGCCGCCGCCCGCGCGCTGCGGCCGGGGGGCGGGGTAGTCTGAGTCAGAGGTGGGCATGGGGTGTCCTTTCCGAGGTGCGCCTAAAGCGTCTTGGGCGGCTAAAGCAGGAAATCTGGGGCAGCGTGATCCAGCCCAGCGGTCAGTAGTTGTCGCCGCTGACGCCGTGCTCCGAGGCCTCAACCGGCGGCGAGTTTGGGTCGGCCCAGTAGGTTGCCAGCGAGTCTCGCACGTAATCTGTCCCTAACGCTGCATAATATACCGATGGCCCGCCCTTGTCGAACGCCGCCTGCTTTCTGGGTGCGTTTCAATTTGGGGGCAGGACCGCTCAACCCCGTTAATCTTGTCATTCCGAACCCCCGCTCGCTGGCTTGATAGCAGCGCAGCCTTGTGGCGGGGTGAGGAATCCCACCTCGGCTAACACCGACACAAGGGGCCACAGCCTGGCGCTCAGATTGACAGTCACCGCTTGACTGAACGATTGGCCCCCAAACGGAAATACGCCGCCTGCTCTGCGAAGCGTGTCGGCTGCCCCTCCCCCGCCCGCGTTCTGCTTTATAATCGCCCCATGCTGCTTGCCCTACTCCAATCCATGCGCCCCAAGCAATGGATTAAAAACGGCATCATCTTCGCGCCGCTGGTCTTCGACCGGCAGTTGCTGCTGCTCACGCCCTTCCTGCGCACGCTGGCCGGCTTTGGGCTGCTGTGCCTGCTCTCCAGCACGGTCTACCTGTTCAACGACCTGGCCGACCTCGAAAAAGACCGGCTGCATCCCAAGAAGCGCCTGCGGCCCCTCGCCTCCGGGGGTCTCAGCCGGGGCGTCGCGCTGGCCGCCGCCGTGCTCCTGCCCCTCGTGGCCGTGCCCGCCAGCCTGGCGCTCGACTGGCGCTTCGGCCTGATCGCGCTGGTCTACCTGGTCTCCAATCTGCTCTACTCGTTCTGGCTCAAGCACATCGTCATCCTCGACGTGCTTCTCCTGGCCTCCGGCTACGTGCTGCGGGTGGCGGCCGGCGTGGCGCTGATTGTGGTCGAGCGCTTCTCGCCCTGGCTGTATCTGTGCATCTCGCTGCTGGCGCTCTTCATGGGCTTCGGCAAGCGGCGCGGCGAGTTGCTGCTGATGCAGTCCAACTCCGGCGCGTCGCGCAAGGTGCTGGAGGAATACACCATCCCCTTTTTGGATGAGCTGATTAACATGGTCGCCACCATGACCATTGTGGCCTACGCCCTCTACACCTTCTCGGCCCCCAACCTGCCCGACAACCACGCCATGATGCTAACCATCCCCTTCGTGGTCTACGGCATCTTCCGCTATCTCTACCTGATCCACATTAAGGGCGAGGGCGGCGCGCCGGACGAGCTGGTGCTCACCGACCGCTCGCTGCAGGTGACGTTTGGGCTGTGGGGGCTGGTGGTGGTGGCGGTGCTCTATCTGAGCGGCTGATGGCCGCGCCGCCGCCTACCCTGCGCGCCGCCACGGCCTCGGCCCCCGGCAAGGTCATCTTGTTGGGCGAGCACGCGGTGGTCTACGGCCGCCCGGCCCTGGCCGTGCCGGTCACGCTGGTGCAGGCCACCGCCACCCTAACAGTGCTAGGGCAGGCCGTCGCGCCCGCCGTAAACGATTTTTGGATTGACGCGCCCGGCCTCGGCCGCCGCTACCGCCTGGCCGACGCCCCGCCCGACGATGTGCTGGCGCTGGCGGTGAACCTGGTGCTAGGGCAAGCCGGCCTGCCCGCACCCGCCGCCCGCCTGACGGTCGAGTCCACTATCCCGCCGGCCTCCGGGCTAGGCTCGGGCGCGGCCGTCTGCACGGCGGTGGTGCGGGCGCTGGCGGCGGCAGTGGGGCTGGCGCTGGATGCCGCCGCCGTGTCGGCCCTGGTCTTTGAGACCGAGAAGCTGCTGCACGGCACGCCCTCCGGCATTGACAATACGGTGGTGGCCTATGCCCGGCCGGTGTACTTCGTGGCCGGCCGCCCGCCGCAGCCGCTAATCGTGCGTCGCCCGCTGCACCTGTTGATCGCGGATACCGGCCGGCCCAGCCCCACGCGCCTGACCGTGGGCGCGGTGCGCGCTGCCTATGAACTTGATCGCCCGCGCTACACGAAGCTGTTTGACGAGATCGCCGCGCTGGTCGAGCGCGCCCGCGCCGCTATCGAGGGCCAGGCCGACGAGGCGCTTGGCCCGCTATTGAACCGCAACCACGCGCTATTGGCGGAGCTAACCGTGTCCTCGCCCGAACTGGAAGTCTTGATCGCGGCGGCGCTGGCGGCCGGGGCGCAGGGGGCCAAGCTCTCCGGCGGCGGCGGCGGCGGCAATTTGCTGGCGCTGGTCACGCCCGCCACCGCCGCCCCGGTGGAGGCCGCGCTGCGGGCGGCGGGCGCGGTGCGGGTCTGGGGCACGCACCTCGGCCAGGGCTGAAGAGGTCACACCATGCTCATCTTTCTAAAACTCGGCGGCTCACTGATTACGGATAAGAACTCGGCCCGCGTGCCGCGCCTGCAAACGCTCACCCGCCTGCTGGCCGAGGTGGCGGCGGCGCGCGCGGCCCGGCCCGAGCTGCAATTGGTGCTCGGGCACGGCAGCGGCTCGTTTGGGCATGTAGAGGCGCGGCGCTTCGGCACGCGCCAGGGCGTGCGCACGCTGGAGGAGTGGCACGGCTTTGCCGAGGTGCAGGCCGTGGCCGGGCTGCTCAACCGCCTGGTAGTGGATGCCGCCCGCGCCACCGGGGTGCCGGTGGTCAACCTGCCGCCCTCGGCCTCGGCCGTCTGCCGCGATGGCGTGATTGAGTCGCTGGCGATCGCGCCGCTGCAAGTGGCGCTGGAACAGGCGCTGGTGCCGCTGGTGTTTGGCGATGTGGCGATAGACGATGAGCGCGGCGGCACGATCGTCTCGACCGAGGACGTGTTCGCCTACCTGGCGCGCGCGCTGCGCCCGGCCCAGGTGCTGCTGGCCGGGCGCGAGGCCGGCGTGCTCACGCACTACCCCGACGGCGTCATCGTCCCGCACATCCGCCCCGGCGAGCCGCTCAACGCCGTGGGCGAATCTCAAGCCGTGGACGTGACCGGCGGCATGGCCGGCAAAGTGCGCGCCATGCAGGCCCTGGCCGCCGCCGTGCCCGGCCTGACCGTCCGCATCTTCTCCGGCGACCTGCCCGGCCTGGTGCAGGCCACCCTGCTCGGCGAGGCCCAGCCGGGCACGACGATTGGGCAGTTCTGAGGGACAGGCGGCCGAGAGCGGTGATGAAGAGGTCCACCTCGTCGCATGACGCGGCCGTAATATTAATGGGCTGGTTATCGAGTTTTCAACCGCTAACTTGACCGGCCGCTGCGTACACATGTTTTGTCTGTCGCAGCCGTGTAAAAGTGCCGGCGAAAAACGCGGCTTGACCGGCCGCGTTTTTCGTTTCGGTCGGTTCGGCCAATATTACAAGCCCTTGGTGCGCTGAGGCAGCCGGCGGACGTTGACGTTTCAACGCCTGGCCGCCACCGAGAATTGTAATTGTCAAGTTTGCGATTGAAATATCAGTAATCCGCGTCTGGTGGTCGGACGAGACGTTGGGCGTGGGGACCGCGCAGTACAGTGGAGGTCACTATGAACCGCCGACACTTCCCAACGTCAGGGGGACGCCCGAGACAAGATTAGACCGCCCCCCAATCCCCCATCCGCCTCGTGCGTTTACCTAATCATCGTTGCCCTCAACTACTGCCCTTTTCCGACTTCCGACTTCCGACTTCCGACTTCTATCCCCTTCGCCAGCATGTCGTAGAGCAAAATCCCCGCCGCCACGGCCAGGTTCAGCGACGTGGCCTTGCCGCGCATCGGCAGCTTAATCACCTGCTCGCACACCGCCAACTGCTCCGGCGTCAGCCCCTCGCGCTCGCTGCCCAGCAGCAAGATCGCCGGCCGGGCGTAGGCGCTGACCGCACTCACCGGCACCGCGCCGTGCGCCGACGAGCCGTAAATGTGATACCCGTGCGTCTTGGCCCAGGCGGCAAATTCGCTAAACGGGGCCGACGCAATCGGCACCCAGAACAGCGAGCCTAGGCTGGCCCGCACCGCGCTCGGATGATACGGGTCTACGCCGCTGTCGAGCAGCAGCAGCCCTTGCGCCCCGGCCGCGTCCACCGAGCGCACAATCGTGCCGATGTTGCCGGGGTCTTGCGGAGCCACTACCGCCACGCCCCAACCCAGGTTGGCCGGGCTTAGGTCGTCCAGCGTGCGGCGCTGTTGCCGCACCACCGCCAGCAGCCCGGTCGGGTTCTCGCGCTCCGACAGCGTCTCAAACACCTGCGGCGCGGTGGCATGCACCGGCAGCCCGCGCGCGCGCTGCTGCTGCACCAGGTCGCGGGCGAACGGGCTGGTCAGCAAATCCGGGCAGTACACCAGGTACTCCAGCGGCGCGCCGGCCTCCACCGCCTCGGCCACATGCCGAATCCCCTCCACCACGAACAGCCCGGTCTCGGCCCGCGCCTTGCGCTGCTTGAGAGCGCGCACCTCTTTGAGTTTGTTGTTGGACTTGCCGGTGATGGTGGGCATGGACTCTCGTTTGCTAAGCAGCCATCGGAGCAGCGACGAGCGCGGGCGGCGCCAGCACTGGGGTAACCACCCGCAGGGTGCAATGTAAGATCAATTCGGAGCCTAGCACGGTATCATGCGCGTTGACCTGAAATCCAAGCGATTGCAGGAGCGCCACCAGGCTTGCATGCGTATAGTGGGTGATATGTTCATCGGCGTAGCCGTTCGGAGCCGCCTTGCGATAGAGCGCTTCGATGACGCGCCAACTCAGGGTTGCATAGTCGGGTGTGCCAATGATGAGTGTGCCCCCCGGCCGCAAGACCCGCCGCATTTCTTTGAACGGCGCCTCACCGGCCGGGATGTGTTCGATCACCTCGGAACAGATCACACAGTCGAAACTATTACCGCTAAACGGCAACTGCCAGACAGAGCCATTGACCAGGGAATTTGAGAAGCGCCGGTTGAAACGCAGTTTGTTGGCAGCGACATCCATGCCAATGCTGGTGGGTAGATCTTCTAGAATGTGGCTGGAACCACAGCCAATATCCAGCGTCTTACCCGCCGCTTTGGCCCAACGAGTAATAATGGCGTGACGCTTCCGCTGCCAATAACGCTGGAGTGGAATGATGCTGGAGTGGGCGCGATAGTCATAGTCAGCGCAGGCAATGGAGTTGCGCAGCTGCCACATCCGCCAGAAAGTGCGCAGATAGGCCAAGCCGAAGCGCACCAGTGTAGCATGCGATTTGCCACTTCCGCGCGGTTGGTAATGGATGGGCACTTCCTTGATGCGGCTGCCGGCGGCATAGCCCTTAACCAGCAACTCCTGTAGTACATCAAAATCGGAACTATGCAGTTGAAGCGGCTTGACCAAGCCGGCCCGGTAGAGGCGGAAACCGCTGGACAGGTCCTGCACCGGCAGAGATAAGCCCCGGCGAAAAAAAACATTAAGGAGGCGGCTGAGGGTTAAGCGCCACCAGGACATGTCGGCTTTACCGCCAGCCACGTAGCGCGAGCCGATGATAAGGTCGCCGTCATGGCGCGCGTGCCAAAGATCGGGGATGAGCCTCGGGTCATGCGATAGATCGGCATCCATGGTAAGGAGGTACTCTCCGCGGGCCGCCTGAATACCTTCAGCAATGGCGCCGCCGTAGCCCTGGCCCGTTTGCCGCACGAGGGTGACATTTTCACCGCCTAACTCGGCGCACTCTTGGGTGCCATCGGTGGAGCCGCCATCGACCACCAAGATCTCGTATTGAATGTGCAGAGCTTCAGCGCTGACTATCAGTGTGGGCAGCAATTGCCTTAAGTTCTCGACCTCGTTTAGGGTCGGAATGATGAAGGTTACATCGATTTTAGCCGCAGTTTTGCTCATGGCGTTTTACTTTTACCTAATAGTACAACGAGACTATCATGTGTCTTGGGCAGGGTAGGCATGGGCAATCCTCTTGGTCGAGAGTTGCCGTAGCTTACCCTGCCCGTTCAGTTTTTACGAATGGATAAAGTCCAGCTAAGGGTTCGTAAAGATATAACTTCCCTCACGAGTTCGCCAGTGGCTTGGCGCGAGGGTGGATCGTATAGTTCCACTGCGGACAGACTTCGTGACGGGTCAGATTGAGAGTTTCCATCACTGCGTC
>Ga0163153_10008009_pt1 | contig 11169 bp, 12 predicted proteins | sample OliLakLV19MP6IB1_FD_148629 | JGI IMG/M metagenome (GOLD analysis project Ga0163153, IMG submission 148629) | Freshwater microbial mat bacterial communities from Lake Vanda, McMurdo Dry Valleys, Antarctica - Oligotrophic Lake LV.19.MP6.IB-1 | ecosystem: Environmental > Aquatic > Freshwater >... | reverse complement strand
GCGTGTCGCCGCGCTGCGCGGCGACACGCTGGCGCACCAGGTGGCCACCAGCTACGCGGTAGCTGCCGGTTTCGGTGGCCTCGAAGCCGCACAAGGACCGCTCGAACCGAAGGATCTCGACGCCTCCCTCATCAGCCCGGCCGCGCGCGATGTGCTGATCGGGGCGCGGGCGGCGTTGCGCGAGATCGTGGCGGTATTGCCGGGAGAGCGAGCGTGAGCGTGTGGGCGGGCCGTCGTGGTCTCGGCCTCGGGCGAGCGCGCCGTTTCTCGGGCGTGGTCGAGGCCGTGGGCCACACTCCGCTCTTGCGCTTGAAGAGAGTCGCCAGCCAGACGCCGAGCGTCGAGGTGTACGTGAAGCTCGAGTTCGCCAATCCTGGCGGCTCGGTGAAGGACCGCGCCGCTTCACGCATGATGCTCCATGCGCTGGAGGACGGCCGTCTCGACAAGAACAAGATCTTGATCGATTCGACGAGCGGCAACACGGGCGTGGCGTATTCGTTGTTCGGAGCGGCGCTCGGCGTGCAGGTGCAGCTGGTGATGCCGTCCAACGTCTCGCAAGCGCGCAAGGACATCGTGCGCGCGTTCGGCAGCGAGGTGATATTCAGCGATCCAATGGAGGGCTCGGACGGGGCGCTGCGGCTCGTCCGTGAGATGGCCGCGCGTGAGCCGGACCGCTACTTCTACCCGGACCAGTACTCCAATCCCGACAACCCGGGCGCTCACTATCACGGCACGGCGCCGGAGATCCTGGACGTGCTGGGCGATCGGATCACGCATTTCGTCACCGGCATCGGCACGAGCGGCACGATCGTCGGCTGCTCACGGCGTATGCGCGAGCACAGCCGTCCAGTCCGCTGTGTCGCGGTGGAGCCTACCGAGGCGCTGCACGGGCTGGAGGGCCTCAAGCACCTGCCCAGCTCGCTCGTCCCGGAGATCCACGACGCCGCGACCTACCACGAGACGTTGCGGGTCCAGACGGAGGACGGCTGGAACATGGCCGATCGACTTGCCAGCGAAGAGGCGCTGCACGTCGGGCACTCCACCGGGGCCAACGTGTTCGCGGCGATCCAGATCGCCGAGGCTCTTCACGCGCGCGGCGAGTCCGGCTGCATCGTCACGATCGCCTGCGATCGCGGCGACCGCTACTTCGCTCCCATGAAATGGGAGAAGCGCTACGTATGGTGACCCACGCTGACGCCGCCTGGGCTCGTGGAGAGCTGCGCATCGCGCGCGCGGCTCTGCTCGCCGTCGAAGAAGACGCTCGCGCGCGCTACCTGACGGACGAGGAGGCGTGCGGCTACCTCACCGGCCCGGCGAGCCCGGGCGATCTGTGCGACGAAGCCGTGGTCCTGCCCAACCTCGCGAACAAGCTTCACGCTCTCGATCCCGAGACGTATTTCCGCACGGGGCGCACCTTCTTCGCCTTCAACGAGAAGAAGTTCGACGACGCGGTGAGCCGCGGGCGGGACGCGGGCAGGCCCGTGAAGGTGCTCTACCACTCGCACCTGGACGCGGGCGCGTACTTCAGCCCGACGGATGCGTCGGTGCTCTCGTTCGGTGAGCCTCCCGCAACCGAAGGCGGGGCGGCGCGCCTCGGCCCTGGACCGCAATGGCCGCTCGCCTTCCTGGTGCTGAGCGTTCGTCGCGCAGACGCGGGCCCGCTGATCGATGACCACAAGGTCTTCGTGTGGAATGGCAGCGCGTTCGTGGAGTCCAGCTTCTCGCTGGTCGATTGAGGACGAAATGGCCGGGTTCGTCGTCTGGTTCACCGGTCTGTCCGGTTCGGGCAAGAGCACGCTCGGCAGGCTCTTGTCGCAAGAGCTCAGCGCTCGGCAGCTGCACGTCGAGGTGCTCGACGGCGATCTCGTGCGCGAGCATCTATCGAAGGGTCTGGGCTTTTCGCGCGAAGATCGCGACACCAACGTGCGGCGCATCGGCTTCGTCGCCAAGCTGCTCGCCGGCACGGGCGCGTGCGTCATCACCGCCGCGATAAGCCCTTATCGAAGCGTGCGCGACGAGCAGCGCGCCGCCATCGGGCGATTCGTGGAGGTCTATTGCAAGTGCTCGATCGACGAGCTGGCGGAGCGCGACCCGAAGGGCCTGTACAAGAAAGCGCTGCGCGGGGAGCTCCCGCACTTCACGGGCGTGAGCGATCCGTACGAAGCGCCCGAGGCTCCCGAGATCGTGCTCGACACCGGCGCGTCGTCGATCGCGGATTGCCTGGCGCAGCTCCTGAGCAAGCTCGAAGAGCTCGGCCTGCTGTCGCGCGGCTCATCAGGCGCCGGGGTCGGTCCAGCGTGGGGAGGTCAGCTGGTAGCGCCGCCTCCTTCTTCTTCCCCGTCGCGCAACGCTGGTGCGCAGCGAGCGGAGCTGCGCGTGCAAGGCACTGCGGCCCGCCTCGCCAGGCTCGCGGCGTTCGGCGTGCTGTCTCCCATCATCGGGCCGCTGGGCGAGAAGGACGCGCACAAGGTGGAGAAGGAAGGCAGGCTCGAGTCTGCGCTCGCGTGGCCGGTCCCTTTCGTCATTCCATGCGAGACCGAGCCCACGGCAGGCTCACGCTTGTTGCTGGTCACCGGTGACGAGGAGCCGCTCGAGCTCGTGGTGCGCGGCACCTGGCGGGACGAAAGCGGTCGTGGGTTCGTGCAGGGCGAGCTCACGGCCACGCCGCCGGGAGCTCTCAGGGCGCTGCGCGAGCGTCTTCACACACAGGGTTTCGGACGGGCAGCGGGCTTCCTCGTGCGGCGTCCGCTGGACGCCGCTGACGAGCTGCTGTTGAGCATCGGGCTCGAGGCTCGTGGCAAGATCGCGCTCTACATCGGTGGCGGCGAGCAAGCCGCGCACGCCAGCGTGAAGGCGCTCATCGCCGCGCGCGGTCTGCACGACGTCGCCCTCGTGGCGGACGTGCCTCCCCTGCCGGTCCTGTCGCCCGAGCGCGATCCGCTGTTCGTGGCAGTGTTGCTCACGAACCTGGGCCCGACCGGCGCGCTGCTCGATGCCCCGCACGGTGAGGCCGCGATCGAGCCACGCAGCGCTCTCGAGCGCTGGCTGCCGTCGGAGATCCCGATCGAGATCGTCGCCGCGGGGCCGGTCGTGCGAGCACCGGATGGCGCGCTCGTCACGCGGCGCATGTCACCGCGACCACCGCTCTCCGCCGGCTGAAGGCGGATGCCACATCTCCCACACGAACCAGGTCGCGCGGTTGCTGGGCGCGGGGCGTTCGGGTACACCCAATGAATGGTGTACCGGCGCGTCGTGGCGTGGATCGCTTGCGCGCTGACCTCGCTCGGGTGCGGCTCGGCGAGCGACGTGGAGGGCTCCGGGTTAGTCGAAGGGCCGTCGGACGTCGAGGTCGCGCCGATGAACGCGAGCGCGCGCACGCCGGTGAGCGACGGCCACGCGATCCGCTTGAGCTGGCCCGCGCATCGAGGTCAGCGTGGACGCTTCCGGAGCGAGTCCGAAGAGGCGACCGTCAAGCGTCTGCAGCACAAGGACGGATCCGCGGAGAACGAGTCGACGATGAAACGCGTCGTGGCGAAGGGCATCTACGAGGTATTCGCGGTGAGCTCGGACGGGCGTGCCGTGGGTGTGCTCTTCGAGGTCGACAGCCTCAGCGCCGACTTCGGCGCACGACGCCCGGCATTCCAGCTCGAGCGGGCGCAGGTGCGCATCGAGCGAGCCGAGCGCCTCGAGGACGCAATCGTGACCGTGGACGGCCGCCCCGCCGACGAAGCGCTGCGCGATGCACTCGACGCGGTTCTTTCGCTGACCATCGCGAAGGCTCCCAGCGACGACGAGATCTTCGGGACCAGGAACCGCCAACGAATCGGCGCGAGCTGGCCCATCCAGGCGGAGGTGGCCCGCCAATCGCTCGGCGACAAGTTGATGCGCGTCCCAGAAGGCGCCGTCTCGGGTGAGATGCGACTGGTCGCAGTCGACAAGAACGCTCGTACGGGCATCGAGTGTCAGGAGATCGTCGGCAGGATGGAGGTCTCTCCCTTCGAGATCGTCGACGGGCCTCCGGGAGCGAAGACGGAGCGAGCGAGAATCGTGGTGCTCACGCGCGCCGTCGTGCCACTCGGCGCAGAGCTACCCCACCTCGAGGACGAGATGACGATGTCCACCGACATCACGATGTCGATCCCCGGTGCCGGTCTGCTCGAGCTGACCTCACGCAAGGCCACGCACAGCGCCTACGAGCCGCTGTAGAAGCACCGATTCGACGGGGTCGAGCGGAGCTCCTGGCTTGGACAAGGAGACGGTCCTTGCTAGTGCAAGGAAATGAGCAAGGTGACGAGCAAGCTCCAGGTCACCGTGCCAAAGGCGATCGCAGACCAGTACGGCATCCGCGCCGGTGATGAGATCGAGTGGGTCCCTGCCGGGGACACGTTGCGGATCGTTCCGGCGGGCAAGCCGTCGCTCGACGCGCGCCACAGGCTCAAGTTGTTCGACGCCGCGACCAAACGACAGCGCGAGCGGGAGGGCGGACACCCGGTAGCGGGGCGTCGGCGCCGCGGCCGGACGAGGGAGGAGCTGTACGAACGTGGCGGCCCTCGTTGACACCACCGCCCTCCGCGGGGCAGCCGCGTACAAGCTGTCATGGTTCGACGCGCACATCTGGGAATACGCGGAGTATTACGGTCTGACCGAGCTGCTGTCGGAAGACTTCCAGGACGGGCGTCTGTACGGGACGGCAACGGTTCGTAACCCTTTCGTTCGATCCCAGGGCTGACTCTCTAGGTGGCTGGTGTTTTTCGCGATCCGAGAAAGAAGCCGAGCCCTCTTCGCCAGGCTGCAGCCTCTCGTTACTCCGCCAGCCCCGCAGCGCGTTCCAGTCAGGGGTTGGCCGCCAACCCCTCGGCCTCGAAGACTCGGCCTCATCCCGTCGGCGCGCTTCGCGCGGCGGATGGCGCCTGAAACCTCGGTTCCAGACCAATCGGAAAGCCGAGCAACCCTCAGAATCCGTAGCAGGTGGCTGGATGGTTGCTGGTCGAGATCCTGGCGCTCAGCTACTCGGTCAAGCCGCCGGAGGCGGCGGGGACGCTCGATTCATCGGAGCTATTGGGGTCGTGCAGGATGCTCGCGCGCGCTCTTGGGCGTCGTGGCCAGCGAGGGCCCGGCGACAACGCAGCCAGACGCGTCCTTGGCCGTCACGGCAAACTGGAAGACGCCGCTCTCGTAGCTGATGAGCCTCAGCTCCACGAGGCCGTGCGGCCCGAGCTCGGCGCCCGCAGCGTGGAACGAAGCCTCGTCGTCGACCATGAGCTCGCTCAGCTCGAGCGCGAGACCCTGCTTGTCGGTCCCCCACTGGGTGCGGGCGGCCTGCCCAGAACGCGCCAGAAATGCTGCAGGTTGCGCAAACCTGCGTTGCGCGCCGCGAGCAGGCTCGCGCAACCCTTGCGCAACCCTCCCGCGAGAAGTCAGGGCGGGCCGCTCATACACCCAGGCGCTGCCGCAGCTCCGGCGCGAGTCGGCGGCTCACGGAGGCGCGCTGGCCGTCGGACAGCTCGACCCACGTCTCGCCAGCGTCGCTCACGATGGCGCGCACATGCGCGATGTTGACGAGCTCGCCGCGATGCACGCGCACGAAATCGTAGCCCGCGAGCTTGTCCTCCAGCGTCGCCAGGCTCTCGTCGAGGACGAGCTCCTCACCGCCGTGCCGGACCATCGTGTACTTGTCCGAGCTATGCAGGCGCGTCACGTCGCGCGGATCGAGGACGCGCACGGTGTTCTTCGAACGCGCGACGATGCGAGCGCGCGGGGCGCCGCTCTCGAGCGCCTGCTGAACGATGCCCGCGAGCGCTCCGGGCGTCAGTCGCGTGGGTCGCTGGCGGATGCGATCGATCGCCCGGGCCAGCCGTTCGGGCTCGATCGGCTTGAGCAGATAGTCGATCGCGGCGACGTCGAAGGCACGCAAGGCGTGCTCCGCGTGCGCGGTGGTGAACACGATCGGAGGCAGATCGGGATAGCCGCTCGCAAGCGTGATGCCGTCCATCGTGGGCATCCGGATATCGAGCAGCACCAGGTCCGGAGAGAGCCTGCGGATCATGGCGAGTGCCTCGCAGCCATCGCGCGCCTGACCGATGACCTGAAGGTCCGGAAGGCGCTCGAGCATGCGAACGAGACGCCGCCGTGCTGGAGCCTCGTCGTCGACGACCAGCACCCTCACGACGTCGCCCTCGCGAGCCCGGCCGGTTGATCAGGCAGCTGGAGCAGCGCGACGAAGCCGCCCTGTTCGCTGCGCTCGACGCTGAAGCGCGCGCCGTCGCCGTAGGTCAGGGCGAGGCGCTTCTCGAGATCGACCGTCGTGGTGCGACTGCCCACATGCGAGGAACCGTGCGGCCCGGGGCCATCGTCCTCCACCCGCAGCTCGACCCCGCCGGCCCGTTTTCGAGCAACGATCCGGATGCGCCCGCCTTCCTTTCGGGAGCCGATCCCATGCGTGACGGCGTTCTCGACCAGCGGCTGCAGCAGCAGGGGCGGCACCGGCATGTCGAGCGCCTCGTCGTCGACATCGATCTGTACCTGCAGACGGTCCTCGAAGCGTAGCCGCTCGAAGTCGAGATAGCGCCGTGACGCGTCGATCTCCTCGCGCAGCGGCACCCACGTCTTCTTGGAGCCGTCGAGCGTGTAACGAAACAGCGCCGACAGGTCGAGCAGCGCGCGCTCGGCAGCGACCGGATCCTCTTCGATCAGGTTGGCGACGGTGTTGAGGCTGTTGAACAAGAAATGCGGCTGCACCCGCGCCTTGAGTGCTTCCAGCTCCGCCCTGAGCAGCTGATGCTCGGCTTGCTTCCTCTGTCCGGTGGCTTCCGTGTTGCGATCACGAAGCTGGTCGAACGCGACCCCCACGGCCGTGACGACCACGCTGATCGGCAGCGCCACACGCATGACCGCCACGAAGCCAAAGCCGATACGCGGCACGATGAGCTGCGAAAGCGCCACGGTGATCGCAACCCCTACCGCAGTGAAGATCGTGACCGCGCACGCGTGCATAACGAGGCGCACGATCAAGGGCCGACCCCCGATTGCCAGCGGCGGAAGCAGCACCGTGTAACCGAAGATCATGGCCGAGCTGATGGCGAAGCTGGCGATCGTATTGGCCAGGAACAGCACCGCTGCGTCGTCGTATGCCCGCCGGCCACCCAGCGCCACCATCAGCACGGTGACGAACGCGGCGACGGCCACCGCGATCCATGCATCGCGGCGCAAGCTCGCGACGCACTCGCGCAGTCTCGCCCGCAATGAAGCGGCGTCCGCTCGTCCTTCGCCGGTCGCGTTCAGATGACCTCCGGGTGAGCGACCGCGCGCTCTCGCGACGGCCGGTCACCGAACTGACGCCGATAGTAACGCACCCACATCGTGAACAGCGGCGAGAGCAGAAGCGGCGGCGCGATCCAGGGCAGAAAGGCGATCTCGGTCGGAAGCGGCAGCATGCGTCGCAGCCCCGCGATCGAGAACGCCGTGATCGCAGCGATGACGGCGCCGAGCATCCCGTTCATATGGCCGTACCACCACGCCATCTTCGAGGGCAGCGGCCGGACCGCGAACAGCAGGTGCTCGCCCGCGACGAACGCCGCCGTGATGCCGAAGAAGGCCAGCAGCAGCGATCGCTGCGTGGCGCCGAGCGCCAGGACGCCGAGGCCGAGCAGCACGACGAGTGATGGCAAGCCGAGGTCGATCGGGTGTCGCGACCCGGCCGGAGCCCGCTTGCGTCCGATGGCGCGGACGCCTTGCCACACGGCGCTCGCCGTCATCATCCCGAGCAGCGACAAGAACAGCCCTGCGTTGCGGACAGCCGACGGGTCGCCGCCCGGATGAAAGGTGGTGGGCGCGGCCAGATAGCCGATCGAGATGCCGAGACCCGTGGCCACCACGAAGGCCATGGTGATGACCCAGGCCCAGCCCGCCCGGCGATGGATGGGGCTGCCCTTTGCAGCAACGAGCGGGACGATCAGCAGCAACAGGCTCGAGCTGGCCGCGAGGATGTGGAGCACCCGGATGACGGAGAACAGCGTGTACATGCCCGGAATCTAGGGCGTAGGCGGCCAACCTCGGGGGCAGCTCCGACGAACGGTCGCATTTCGCCGACGAACGGCGCGGCGCGCCCGACGAGCGTCATTCACGAGCCGCACATCGCCATGCTCTCGCTGTCATCGTCGTGCTGGTCTTGCTCGCTATCACCGCCGTGGGCGACGCCCTGAGAATGGGCTATGGCGTGTTCGCTTCTCGCAACCGGGCGTTCGGAGCACGCAATGACGTCGACGCTCTCGCGCGCGCAGCCCAGCGCGCCTACGAGAACCCTCAGGCGGACGGCTCTCACCAGCTCTGTCCGTCCACGAGCGCGCTCGTACCGGCCCAGGTCCCTCGTGGGAAGGCGAACGAGGAGCCGACGCCGGAGCAATCGGCAGAAGCTGACTCCGAGTGCCTCGGCTTCCGTGCGACCCACGCGTCCTGTTGAGCTGCACAGCGACGCGTTTGCGCAGGACCTTTCTCCGAAGCCTCGTGCACGGAGCGCGTAAGCGAAACAAGCGGGGGGTCGACGAGCTGAGGCGGTTACCTTTCGTGTCGGGCGGAGGGGCGCTTGCGGACGAGCGGAGACTGCGGACACACGTGGGCCGAGGCGAGCGGTGCCAAGCAACGTTGCCGAACTGTTCAACTGCCGAGCTGCCGAACTGTCGAACGCCCCGCAGAGGACTGCCTCGAGCTACGGCCCGCCGCAGCTGGTGCAAGTCTCGACGTCCAGGTCCCGACCAGCCTGCGCTCTCGGTCGGCCGCGAACGCGAGGCAGGCGCGAACGTCCTCGATCGTGAGATCGGGAGGCCGAGAAACCCAGTGCCCACCTACCGCTGTGCGCGGCGCGCGATGCGGACGACCATCTTGCGCCGCTCGAGCTCGCGAGCGAACGGCTCGTACGGCACCAGCTGCTCGGGAGCCCAGACACCTGGCCGCGCCTCCATCTCTCCGGAGACGAGCAGCTGCGCGGCGATCGACGGTGGCGCGCCGGTGTCGATGTCGGGCCCGACGCCGTCGCCCGAGTCCTGGTCGGCATGGCACTCCGCGATGACCGTCACCGGGCGGCGCCCGATCGCGCCGCGCACCACGACCCTGAGAATCTCGTAGCGGTCTGCCCGTCCGATCGGCTCTGCCGTCGGCTGGTTGCGCAGGAGCGCGAGCAGCACATCGCGCGGCGCGACGCCGATGGTCTTCAGAGGGGCCGTGCTCACGAGGCCAAGGCGCACGAGCCATTCGAGCTTCTGCGCGAACTCTTCGTCGAACGTCTGGCGAAAGGTGACCTCTCGAACGCCGCGGTCTGCAAAAAAAGCGGGCAGCGTCGCGACCTCCGAATGCAACGTGGTATGGATCCACTGCGGCCCGACCGGCGCGGGAAAGCGAACGCGCAAGCGCTCGCGCGGATCGAGCGGCGGGACCATTTGCAAGCGGCCCGCGCGATAGACGGCCGATGGCTTGGCGAACTCGTCGAGCAGGGTGTCGGGTGCGTAGCCGAACGGCAAGAGCGAGGTCGCCCGATAGCGGGTTCGGTCGATCGCCCCGACCATACAATGGACCTCGCGCACGCGATCCAGGTCTCTAGCTGCGCGCGCGGCGAGAACGTTGATGATTCCGGGTGCAGAGCCCATGCCGAGCAAAGCCGTCAGCTTCGCGCTTCGGAAGGCCGCGGCGCGGCGCAGTTGCTGCTTGGTCGTGTGAAAGAGGCCACCAAGATCGATGTACGAGGCGCGTGCAGCGAGCGCGGCGTCCATCGCGAGCAAGTTGAATCGGTACGGCAAGGAGGCGATCACGACCGCCGCGCCACGCACGGCGCGTGCGAGGCTCGTGGGATCGGTGACGTCGAGCCGTAGCGTGTCGACGCCGAGCTCGCGCGCGGGTGTGAGATCGCGATCGGCGATGATCGGCTCGATCTCGCCCCGCCCGGTCGTCGCCAGGTCGCGCGCGATGATCCTTCCCATTGCGCCAGCGCCGCCGAGGATCACCACGCGGCGCGTACGTGTGTGCTTCGAGCCGGGGCGAGTCACGCCACCTCTTGCAGGCATTGCTCCAGCACCGCGAGCGCTTCGTCGAGCTCTGGGTTCGTGATCGCCAGTGGCATGAGCGTGCGGATGACATTCCCGTACAGGCCCGAGCTCAAGAGCAAGAGGCCGCGCGTCGCTGCCAGATCGAGCACGCGCTCGGTGCGCGTGCGGTCGGGTTCCATGCTCGCGCGGTCGTGCACGATGTCGAGCGCGCGCATCGCGCCCAGACCGCGGGCGTCGCCGACGTGCGGGAAACGCGCCAGGAATTCCGCGAAGCGTGCGGCAACCTGCCCGCCGATCGCCTCTGCTCGAGCGACGAATCCGCCCTGCTCGATCGTCTCGATCGCACCGAGGGCTGCTTCGCAGGCGACCGGGTTACCGCCGAACGTACCGCCGAGACCCCCCGGCGGCGCGGCGTCCATGAGCTCGGCTCGACCGACGACGGCGGAGAGCGGCAAACCATTCGCGAGGGACTTGGCGAGGCAGACCAGGTCCGGCGCAATGCCGGCGTGCTCGCACGCGAACATGCGCCCGGTGCGAGCAAAGCCCGTTTGCACCTCGTCTGCGACGAGCACGATACCGTGCTCCTTCGCGATGCGCGCCAGCTCTCGTAGAAAGGCGACCGGCACGGGGATGAAACCGCCTTCGCCGAGCACGGGCTCGACGATGATGCACGCGAGCGACGCGGGTGCGACGGTGCTCTTGAGGAAGCGGTGAAGCTCCGCGATCGATCGGGCGACGACCGTGCTCTCATCGAGCCCCGCAGGGCGCCGCACGACGTCGGGGATGGGGAAGCGGTAGATCTCCGGCGCGAACGGCCCGAAGCCCTCACGGTACGGCACGCTCTTGCTCGTGAGCGACATGGCGAGCAGCGTGCGGCCGTGGAACCCCGGGTCGAACGCGAGCACGGCGGCCCGCTTCGTGGCGCTACGGGCGATCTTCACCGCGTTCTCGACGGCTTCGGCGCCGCTGTTGAAGAGAGCCGCCTTCTTCGGGCCGTCGCCGGGCGCGATCTCGCACAGCTTGCGGGCGAGGGCGACGTACGGCTCGTACGGGCCCACCATGAAGCAGGTGTGCTGCAGCCGCGCGAGCTGCGCCGAGGAGCGGGCGATCACTCGGGCGGCAGAGTGCCCCGCGT
>Ga0163153_10008008_pt1 | contig 11169 bp, 7 predicted proteins | sample OliLakLV19MP6IB1_FD_148629 | JGI IMG/M metagenome (GOLD analysis project Ga0163153, IMG submission 148629) | Freshwater microbial mat bacterial communities from Lake Vanda, McMurdo Dry Valleys, Antarctica - Oligotrophic Lake LV.19.MP6.IB-1 | ecosystem: Environmental > Aquatic > Freshwater > Lake... | reverse complement strand
ACATACAGCAGAGCGTCGCCCGCGGGGTTCTTCGGCACCATCACCAGGGCGGGGAGCGAGATCCCGGCTTCCCAGGTGAGCGAGACCTTTCGCAGCTCATAGTTCGGCCGGGCGATCGCGCCGAGCTGCTCCACCTTGACGTTGGGCAGGTCCCCCAGCGGTCGGATATCGGCGAGTCGGCGGACTTCGCCAAGCGTCGCCTCGACGCCGGCCGGCTCCCAGGCCTTGTTGCGCGCGGCGATCAAGGCGTCGTCGGCGTCGGCGTTGATGTCGAACACCGTCCGCTCACCGGCCAGGCGCAGCACTTGCCCGGTGGGGGTCGCCAGGGCGTCGGGGTCGGCGATGACCGGCGGGTCTTCGTCGACGATCGGCTTGCCGGAGAGCGGGTTGCCGGCCGGCGGCGCATCGATTTCGGCGAGCCAACGCTGCATCCAACGGGCCGACCCTTCGCGCAGCTGCGTATGAAAGCCGTGCCCCTCGTCGGTTTCGACCAGGTCGACGTGCTCCGGCACGCCGAAGCGGGCGTAAAAACGCTTGCTCTCGCGATAGGTGTCCCACGAGCCGCGGATGTCGAACATGTCGCGGGTGGCGGTGCAAATCAGGGTCGGCCGGGGGGCCCGCATCATCACGTACTCGGCCATCGTCATGCCGAAGCCGATCTGGTTGAAGATGTTCTGCTCGGCGTCTTGCGGGCCGGCCTTTTCCAAGAGGCGACGGTGCGACGTGATGTAGCAGCTCGGCGCCGCGCAACCGATCCGCTCGTCGAGCGCCATCAGGTAACTGGTGAGCGTGCCGCCGCCGGAGTTGCCGGTGCAGCCGAGCCGCTTGGGATCGACCTCCGGTCGCTCGGCGAGATAATCGAGCGCTCGCATGCCGTCCCAAATGCGAAACTGGGCGAAGTTGGTCCCCAGCGGAATGCAGCTGACGCCGAGCACCGTGTGATTCGGGGGCGAGGTCTTGCCGTCGGGCAACAGCACCTGGTGCCGCTCGCCCTGCCCGAGCGGGTCGTAGCAGAGGGCGGCCATGCCGTTCTTGGCCATGAGGATGCAGGCCTGCTGGTACTTCTTCTCGGCCTTGCCGTTGGCGCTATGGCCGCACGGGACGAGCACGCCGGGAAACGGCCCCTTGCCGGGGGGCAGAAACAACAGGGCCGTGACGTGGAAATTCGGCCGGCTCTCAAAAACGACCTTCTCGAACAGATAGCCGTCGCTCTCGCGGCGGGCGATCGTTTGGGCGTTCAAGGGCGTGCGTTCGGGGAAGCCGCCGAGCTGTTCGACGAAGAACGACTTCATCCGTTGCTGGTACGCCCGCGCGTCGTCTGCGGTTTTGATCTTCTCGTATTCGACCGTTCGGCGGTCGAGGGCCGCCGTCGATTGGGTGGCGAGATAGCGATGGAGCATCTGCGTCTTGGGACCGTCGGCGAACTCCTGAGGGAGCACATCGAACTCGTCGGCCGCGTGGGCCTCGGTGAAAACAGCCGAAAGAATCAAGACGAACGAGTACCAAACGACCGTGGTTCGCATGGAGGCGATCTCCGCAGGCGGGAAAGTCGAGGCGGGAATTCGGGCGGGAGGCGGAAGAGGCGGGCGAGGAGCGCGGCCTGCGGCCGCGAAGGGTCTTTCGCCCTCACCCGGCCTTCGGCCACCCTCTCCCGGAATAGACCGTTGCGGCGAAAAATCATCTTTCGCCGGGAGAGGGGCTCGCCAGCGATTTTACCCTCTCAAACCACGTGCGCCCTTGGTTTTTCGCCGATTCCGGAAACAATAGAATCTTCGGACGCAGTTGCTAGTTGCCGGTAGTCAGTAGCCAGTTGCAGACAGGTGCTGCGCGCCGCCGCACGAACGCCAAACCTCGAACTCCGAACCGACAACCCCTTGATCCACCTTCTCGATCTCACTCTCGAACAACTGCAACAGGCCCTTGTCGAACAGGACGTGCCGAAATATCGGGCTGCGCAGATTCGAAAGTGGATCTTCGAGAAGCGGGCCGCGTCGTTCGACGAGATGACCGACCTGCCCAAAGGCCTCCGCGAGCGGCTGGCCGGCCAGTTCGCGATCTTCACCAGCACGATCGCCGCGCATCAGGTGGCCGACGACGGCACGGAGAAATTGCTGCTCCAGTGGCCCGACCAGCATCGCATCGAGTGCGTCCTGATCCGCGAGGGGACTCGCCGCACGATCTGCATCAGCACGCAGGTCGGCTGCGCGATGGGCTGCGTGTTTTGCGCCAGCGGACTCGACGGCGTCGCCCGGAACCTCACCACCGGCGAAATCATCGAGCAGATGCTGCTACTCAATCGGATTCAAACGGCCGAGGAGCGGCTGAGCAATATCGTGGTGATGGGCATGGGCGAGCCGCTGGCGAATCTCGACCGGCTGCTGCCGGCGCTCGAGATCGCGAGCCGCTCCGAAGGGTTGGGGATCGGCGGCCGGCGAATCACCATTTCGACCGTCGGCTTGCCGCCGGCAATGGACCGGCTCACGGCCATGCACACGAACTACAGCCTGGCGGTTTCGCTGCACGCCCCGAACGACGAGCTGCGCACCCAGATTGTGCCGGTGAATAAGAACATCACCATTGCGAGCGTGATCGAGGCGGCCGACCGGTTCTTCGCCGAGAACGGACGGCGGCTCACGTTCGAATACGTACTGCTCGGGGAGCTGAACGATCGGACCGAACATGCGCGGCAACTGGTCGAGCTGTTGCGGGGCCGGACCGCGCACCTGAACGTGATTCCCTACAACCCGGTGGCCGGGCTGCCGTACCGGACCCCCTCGCGTAAAGCGGAGGAGCGGTTTCTGGAGATCCTGCGCGACGGCGGCATCAACGTTTGCGTGCGAGCCCGCAAGGGAGACCAGATCGACGCGGCTTGCGGGCAGTTGCGGCGGAGCGCGCCGGGCGGGGAGATGCCTTTGGTGGAGTTGAAGGTGTAGCTATCGCCGCGGCTTGGAGAGAACGGAAATGTAAAATGTAAAATTCAAAAGGCAAAATGGGAGAGCGCGTGGTGCGATCCCATTTTAACTTTTACATTTTACATTTTACATTTCCGAGGTTTGACACTGCCGGCCATGTGCGCTAGGGCACACGGCGGAACCAACGCCCGGACGAGGGTGCATACGCCCGCTACACCAGAGCGCGACCACCGGTCGCGGCTTTATGGGGGCGGGAATTTATTTATTCGTCGTCGTAGCCGCGGAGCCTTGTTTCCTTGGCTCGCCGCAGGGCCTTCCGGTCGGACTTGTTCGGCTTCCGGCCGTCGCGACGATCGTCGTCTTCTTCGTCGTCGAAGCGGGCAGGCACCTTCTTCACGCCGGCAGCGTTCAGCCCGGCCGAGGCGTCGATCGTTTCGGCCGTGGCTCGGAACGACGACGACGAGACCCGTGCGCCCTTGCCGGCCGGTTCCAGGTCGCTCGACTTGCCGGCCGGCGACGACACGCCGTGCGGCGGATCAATCTTGGCCCGCCGGAACCAGCCGGTTTTCACCGGTTCCGGTCCGTCGGCGGTTTTTGATTTCTCGGACTTGTCCTTGTCCTTCTCTTTTTTCTTGCGGGGTTTGACGACCCCTTCGATTTCCAGAATCACGTGCCGGGCGTGGGCCATCATCGAAAGCAGGAGCAGGAGGTTGCCTCCCATCTCGAGCCCCTCTTCGAGCATCACGCCCACCGCGCCGCTATCGGGCAAAATCCAGTTCAACTGGGTCACCACGGCCGCGGCATAGGCGGCGCCGGCCAACACGAGCAAGGCCGTCGAGGCGATGCACTCGCGCATTTCGAGCACCAGCTTGATGCCGACCACGCCGAGCACCAGCCCGTAAGCGCCGACCCACCAGATCGAACCGTCGCCGAACCCGCGCTCGCCGGTCAGCCCGGTCATCATCTCCTTGAAGCCTTCGTGCAGGCTCGCCGATTCGTCGATGCTCATGCCGAACCAGCAGACGGCGGCGGCGAGCCAGATGCGGTAGCGGGCGTGGTAGTCGTCGGAGCGGTGCTTACGAAGCAAGTAGACGATCATCGCCACGCCGGCCGCGGCGGCGAGCGTGGTCGAGGAGAACCAAACGGCCAGGCTCCCCTCGCCGTCGAGATCGAAGGCGGCGATCCGGCCGTCGGTGGTGTGGGCCGCCATCTGCGGCATGAAGTAATAGAGGGCCTCGAGTCCGCCGATCATCGCGGCGCCGGCGACCAACCAGGCGGCGAGTCCGGCGAAGCTCTGCGGGACGAGGTCGGTGAGGCGGGGTTGGCGATCCATGCGCGCCGCGGCTCCGTAGCGATTCGAGGGGGGCGTTCGTGTGCGGGTCGACTTTCCGTCGGCATCGGATGCCGCAGCACCGGAGGGCGTGCCGGAGGCCTTCGCGCCGCCGGAGATTATCTCTTCGGTCAAAACGCGGCGGCGGCGATCGTCGGCTCGGCCGGATCCGTACATGGGCATTGCGTCGGGGCGGGAATATAGCCGCCCGGCGTCATCCGCGCAAGACAAGTCGGCGCGTATTTCGGTCGCCGCGGCTTGCGATTTCCGCGAACTATTCTCGTCAGACGCTACCAAGGAGCCCGCGGCGCCCGGGGGCGCTCGGGTAACCGGCGAGCGCGAGGCTCCGCCGGACTCACTGGCGAGCAAGACGTGAACTAAGACCGACTGGAAGGGACCGTCCCTGATCCGTGCTAGAGTTTTCGGCATTTTTCGCCCCCAGCGTCAGTCGTGCCGGCAGGCCCGTTTTTTCGTCAGAGTCGCATCCTTTTTTCCCTGCCGGCATACAATGCCGGCAGCCGCACGACCGTCAGACTTCGCCTCGGCGGCCCGCCTGGGGGCTTGGGGGTGCGGCCGGCCCGTAGTGCTGCGGCTAGCGGCCCTGGCGCTGCGGCTGCCGGCTCTCTCAGCACTGCAGCCGCCGGCGCGGCATCGACATTGACCCTGCCGGCAGCTCAGGCGTACGCTTCGTCGCCGGCCGGCTTGGGGACAACGCGAAATAAACCACGAGCCGCAACCCGATCGAACACGGCCGACCTCCCACGACCCTTTGCCGTTACGCCGTATGAACGTCGTCGTTCGACTTTCGCCGCTGGTACTACTGCCGGCGGCGGCGGCGCTCGTGCAGTGGTGGTACGTCTCGACGGCGGTCGTGCCGGCGCAAGACGCGGTCGACTACGTGAGCCTCGCGCAGCGGATCGAGCGCGACGGGCTTCGCGAAACACTCCAAGTCGAAGCGGCTGCTCCTTGGTTTCCGACCTGCATCGCCGCCGCGCACCGGGGGCTCACCCGGCTGGGTTGGTTGGCCGAAGGGGATTGGGCAAGCGCCGCCCAAATCGCCGCGGCCGTGGCGCTCGTGTTGCTCGTCGTTCCGGTGTACCTCACGGCCCGGCGGCTCGGGGGACCGGCGGCGGCGACCATCGCCGGCCTGTTCGTCATTTTCCTTCCGGCCACGGCCCGCCTGGGGGCTGACGGCCTGGGGGACTCGTGGCACCTGCTACTCGTGGCCTGGGCCTTCTTGGCGCTAACGCTCGGCGCCGAGGCATCGGCCAGGCTCGAAGCCGAGGCGGGCGCGCCCCGGCCTCGCAGCTATCGTCGGCGAATTCCGCTTGTTCCGCCGATTCCGTACGCTGACTACGAAACGTGGCTCCTCTGGTGGTTGGCCGGAACGAGCGTCGGCGCGGCGCTGTTGGTACGGCCCGAGGCGATCGTCGTGGCGATCGGCATCGCGGCCCTGTTCGCCGTCGACCGGGTTCGCAAGCTCCTGCGGGCTGCCAAGCCCTGGTCGCGCGGCGCCGCGGATAACCGCGGCTTGCTGCGCACCTCGCACTTTCTTTCGTTCGCTTCCGGCTGCGTCGTCTGCCTGGTGCCGTACGCATTGGCCGGCATCCTCGGGCCGACGGAACTCTATGAGCGGCTGCGCGGCGGGGCCGCGCCGACGGAAGAACGCCCCTTCAATGAGCCGCTCGCCCACCTATCGCCGCTCGCGGTCGATTCCCGACAAGTTCAGGGTTCAGGGGCCAGGGTTCAGGGTTCCGAGGTCGGGGCCGACGCGGATCGGAACCCCCAGGTGATCGTCGGCGCCGACGGGGAACCGCTCGTGTTCGGACACAAAGACCGCGCGTTCAGCACGCGGTTTACCGGGCCGGCCGCGGCCGCCCGTGAATTCGTGGCGGAGTTTCTCCAAGCCTCGGCGTACGTGCTGCCGCTGTTGGCCGCCGCCGGCTTCGCGCTGCGGCGACGCACCGCTCCGCACCCGGCCGATCGCTACCGATTGGTCGTGCTCGGTCTGTTCGCGGTCGTCGTGTTCGGCTTCGCCTGGCGCAACGGCTACCTATCGTCCAGGCATTTCGGGCTGCCGGTTGTCGCCATCCTTCCCGACGCCGCGTTGGGGCTCGTCGGGCTGGGCGGCGCGCTGGGGGGCAAGGTTCGGCACCTGGCGGTCGCTCACACGCCCTCGCCGTTGCCCCCTAAAAACAGGCGGGCGATGATCGCCACCGCGGGCCTGGCGCTCTTGTTCGTCGGCGGCTGCCTGGCGGCCTTGTTCCGACCGGCCCACCACTCGCAGTTGGCTCATCGCCAGGCGGCCGACTGGCTCCGCTCGGAGGCCGCCGAGCCGGGAGCCGTGCTCGACCAACAAGGCTGGACGGCCCTTTACACCGGGCGAAAGACCTACCGCTTCGACGCCGCTGAAACGGCGCTGGCCGACCCGAGGCTGGCCTACGTCGTCGTCGAACGACGCGACTGGGAAGCCGAGAGCCCCCGGGGGCGCTCGCTACGGGCCGTTTTGGGAACGGCCGACGCCGCGGTGGCCGTGTTCGCCGCCGACCGCGGACGCCGCGAACGCGACGTGCTGATATTTCCGACACCTTCGATCGATGTCGCTCAAGGAGGACGACGAGATGCGCGATAATGTAAGGGCCTTTGTGGCCGCCGCCGCTGAAAGTTTTTCGCTCGACGGACCGGTTTACGAGTTCGGCTCGTACATCGTTCCCGGCCAAGAAACCATCGGCGATCTGCGCGAGCTCTTCCCCGGCCTGCCGTATGTCGGTTGCGACATGCGCGAGGGGCCCGGGGTCGACCGGGTGGAAGACATCAGCCGCTTGTCTCTGGCCGACGAGAGCGTGCCGACGATCGTCTGCGTCGAAACGCTGGAGCACGTCTTCGAAGTCCGCCGGGCGGTCGACGAAATCATCCGCGTGCTCGCACCCGGCGGCATCGTGATGATCAGCACGCCGTTCAATTTCTATTTGCACAACTACCCGGGCGACTACTGGCGGCTGACCCCCTCGTGCCTCGATGGGCTCTTGGCGCCGCTGGGGGCCGTGGCTGTCGGTTGGCAAGGGGTCGAGAGCTTTCCGCACACCGTGTACGCCGTCGCCTGCAAGGCGCCGGTGCCGGCCGCCTTCGCCGGCGGCTTCGGCCGTTTCACGGCTTCGTTTGAGCGGCGCTTGGCCGCGCTCGCCGCGGCCGAGCCGTGGCAAAAGAAACTCAAGCGATCGGTCGTCGGTTTGGTGCGGAGCAAGGGAGAGCGACGGCGCGAGCGGGAACATTACCGTTCGCAGTTCGTGCTTTCGTATCGCGAAAAGGTCGCCGACGGCGGGGCCGCGGCCCTGCGCAGCGCCTACGCCGCGACGGGCCCGAACGAGTGAAACAGGCCCGCCTCGGCCCAGGCGGCGAACCATTTGCCGAGCGCCCCCGCCGCGGCTTCGACGTCGATCGACGGGTCGGAAAATAGGCGCTCGAGCGCCGCGCCGAGCGTCACACCCTGGGCGATGGCCGAGAGCAACAGGAACTCCGGCCGCGTGAGCACGTGCCGACGGACGATGAAGGCCCGCCGCGAAAGGGCGATGAAGATTTCGCGCCGCGCCGGCCACGGCACGGCGGACGATGATTCCGAATCGCCCCCAAGAGCGCGGACGGACGTGAAATATTCGTTCACGTCGTACTCGAAGGCGAGCAGGCGCACGGTGGGCAACAGCGTCAACGGAAGATCGGCCTGTCGGTCGGCGGGTACGGCGGCCAACTCCTCGGGCGTGAGATAGCCGAGCGTCTCGCCGCCCGGTGCATCGAACACTTCGCCGATCGCCCGCTCCAAGGCGGCGATTTCGACGACCGCTCGCGACCAATCGTGATCCGGCCCGTTTGCGACCGGTGCGCCGCGCTCGGCCGCGAAGGTTTCAGCGAGAGCGGTCTCTTGGAGATACGCGACGAACCGGTCGCTCAAGCGGCCGAGCGTGTAGCTCGCCGACGGATAACGCTCGATGTAGCCGACGGCGAACTGTGTGAACGCTTCCGCGCCGACGGCCTCGCGCACGACGGGGAACTCTTCCTCAAGGCAACCCACGAGCCGGGCCCAATAGCTCCGAGCGTACACGTCCAACCGCTCGCTTGCCGTCTGGCGCGACGACGGCGCCATGACGGCGTCGACCGTGACGCCGCCAATCGCGGCTTGGGCTTCCGCGTCTTGCGAACCGGCCGCGACGCCGCCGGGGTGCGTGGTGACGGCCTGGAACCAGCGCTGAAGGGAGTCGAGGGGCGAGGGGGCAGGTGTGTCGTCGGAAGTCATGCCTACTCCACCTCCGCCACGACGTGATGCAGTGGATGCGGCATCGCGGAGTCGACCGGGGGCGCGACCAACGGTCGCGGCTTTATGACGGACGGAAGCGCCGCGCTCATATGCTCGCAGGCCTTGAGCACTTCGGCGTGCACCACGGGAAAAGCGGGAATCCGCGCGTCCCACTCCAGGAGCGTCGCCGCGCCGCCGGTGAGCCGATGGGCCTCGCGATACAGGTCCCACACCGGGTCGATCACCGGGCCGTCGTGCGTATCGACCAGGTGCGTGCCGCAGGCCGTATGACCGGCGAGGTGAAACTGCACGATTCGTTCGTGCGGCACGCCCCGCACGAACTCGAGCGGATCGAAATCGTGGTTTTGGCTCGATACGTACACGTTGTTCACGTCCAACAGCAGCCGGCAATCGGTCGCGTCGGCGAGCCGGCTCAAGAACTCCCATTCGGTCATCGTCGAGCGGCGAAAGGTCGCGTAGCTGCTCGGATTTTCGAGCACGAGCGGCCGCTCCAGAAAATCTTGGACCCTGCGCACGCGCTCCGTCACGTGGCGGAGTGTCGGCTCGTCCATGGGCAGCGGCAGCAGGTCGTGCGTGTTCCGCCCGGCGACACCGGTCCAACAGAGATGGTCGCTCACCCAGCGAGCGCCGACGGCGCGGGAAAGCGACTTGAGCTTCTCGAGGTACTCAAAGTCGAGCGGGTCGGTCGAGCCGATCGAGAGCGACACACCGTGCATGACGATCGGATACGTTTCGGCCAATTGCTCGAGCACGTACCGCGGCCGGCCGTGCGAATCGAGAAAGTTCTCGCTAATGATCTCCAGCCAATCAACGGCCGGCCGATGCTCGAGCAGGTGACCGAAGTGGGGCGTTCGCAAGCCGACGCCCAGGCCGAGGTTCGCAAATGACGAATGACTAAGCACGAATGACTAAGCACGAATGACGAATGGTTTGATCGCTTTCGGTGAGCCGGTGCCGACGCCGCCAACGGCGGGTCATCGCTCGGATTTCCACAATGCGGTGGTTCATCCGTCGCTCGCTCGACCCACCCTACTCCGACTTCTTCGGGGGCGGCGGCGGAGCCGCGCCGAACGTTTTGCCGGCCGCCTTCATGCGGGCTTCGTAGTGCTTGCGGCCCGTTTCCCAGGCGCCATCGTGCGTCAGCGGAACGTGGCAGCCGCCCTGGGTCTTGCACTCGTTGCCGCCGGCCGTTTTGCCGCAGCCTCCCAGGTTCTTGCACTCGTTTTGACCCCCGCAACCGTTTTTCACGTTGGCGCACGTCCCCTGCCCCGCGCAGCCGTTCTTGCCGTCGGCCCCCTGCCCTTTGCAAAGGTTCAAGCCGCGACAGGCGTGCTTCTCGCCGGCGGCGGCGACCGCGCTGCCGGAATCGCTCTGCTTATCGCCGGAGCAGCCGACCGCGCTGCCGACAACCAAGCCGCCGAAAGCGGCTCCGACCAACTGCTGGAAACGGCGACGATCGAGGGGCGACGAGTCCACGGGCGGGCTCCGCTAAGAATGAGAAGTCTTGATGCTCTGGGGGTATTGTAGAACTTTTGACGTCCCGTGTCTTATCGACGTCGAACAAGGAAACGGATGAGGCCCGGAATCGTGGAAGAAGGGCCGTCAGCGACGAGGCACAACCTCAAAAAACTTACGTTGGGGCGGCTCGGTTTTGCGTCAGAAGGGGGACCAGAGCCGCCCGCGCGTCGCTTCGGCCCCTTGGGGAAATAGATCGGGATGGACCAGCCTGGCCAAGAGTTCCGCACTATCGACAATACGCGGCCCGGAGCGATTGAAGAGCCCGTTGCCGTCGACGGCGTAAACGCGGCCGTTTTTCACGGCCGAGAGGTTTCGCCAGTCGGGGAACTCGCGCAGCCGTTCGGCCTCCCGCAGGGTACGGGCCAAATCGAAGCCGCAGGGCATGACGACGATCACCTCCGGATCGAACTGCCGGACCGCTTCCCACGCGGTATAGGTGCTATGCCGCCCGGCTTGGGCGAAGGTTTGGATTCCGCCCGCCAGATCGACGAGTTCGGGCGTCCAGTTTCCGGCGAGCATGACCGGCTCGGTCCATTCGATGCAGGCGACCCGTCGACGGCGCTCCGGCGGCAAGCTGCCGGTCGTTCGGGCGAGTGCGTCGAGCCGCCCTTCGAGCTCGGCGACGAACTGGGCGGCCCGCTCGTCGACCCCGGCCGCGCGACCGATTCGGCCGATGTCGTCGAAAATGTCGCCCAGCCGCTGGGGATTCAGGCTGACGATCGGCGTGCCCGCCAGGCCGGGCAGGCGCTCGACCGCGTCGACGACGTCCTCGTAGCGGATGGCGCAGACGTCGCACTGTGCCTGCGTGACGATCAGGTCGGGCGCGAGCCGTCCGAGCAGTTCGAGATCGATTTCATAAAGGGGACGGCCGGCTTCGAGCAATGCGCGAACCTGGACATCGATTGCCGCGCTCGGGGCCTCGACCGCAATGTTTGTGAACGATACCCGCGGCAGGCCGGCGACTTCCGGCGGGTAGTCGCACTCGTGGCTGACGCCGACCACCCGCTCCCCCAGCCCCAGGGCGTAGACCATCTCCGTGGCACTGGAGAGTAGCGAAACGATCCGTTCGGGCGATTTGGTCATGTTGCCCAGTATACGAA
>Ga0163153_10008007_pt1 | contig 11169 bp, 15 predicted proteins | sample OliLakLV19MP6IB1_FD_148629 | JGI IMG/M metagenome (GOLD analysis project Ga0163153, IMG submission 148629) | Freshwater microbial mat bacterial communities from Lake Vanda, McMurdo Dry Valleys, Antarctica - Oligotrophic Lake LV.19.MP6.IB-1 | ecosystem: Environmental > Aquatic > Freshwater >... | reverse complement strand
GGGTGGGACTACGCTTTCAACAGCTCTTCAAGGTCGAGGCCGAGTACACAGGACAGACGATGCAGCGCATTTAGCGACGGATTGCGCTTTCCACCCTCGATCTGGGACAGATACGAAGTCGTCATCTTGGCCTCGAAGGCCAGTGCTTCCTGGGACATGCCGAATTCATCGCGTCTACGCCTGATCCTGGAACCCACCCTTTTCTTCAGGGCAGCAAGTGTTGCGGGCCGATGCATCGCATCTAGGTTGCAGGTTCGGCTGATGGCAGTCCATTCACTATAGTTTACCAATGATGTGCCATCTAATTGATTCAATTGAAAAAAACAGGGTATGTACGGTATCTGGAAGGGGCCTGTTTCCATGCGTGGTTTCGAGTCCGTGGCGACTACGGATTGCCGATGCGATCAAGATTTGTCGCAAAGCGCGGCTGCGAATAGCTCTGTGTAGCCAGACCCGAGGCGATTTCCCCCTTTTTCTCGCCAACTCCCCTTGTTTTGAGGGGGATTAGGCCGGGCGGTAGCGCAGGTGACTCACCAGAATCGGCGCATGGGCCAATTCACGACGGCGATTGCCGGAACCGGCCTTCGATACGTAACAGCCGTGAAGTGTTGGCAGGGTCAACCAAAAGGAGTGGCGAGTGATCAAGTTCACTGTGACCAGTACGAAAGGCGGGGTAGGCAAAACCACCCTCACGGCCAACCTGGGGGCGTTGCTGGCCGACATGGGGCTGCGCGTCCTGCTGATCGACGCGGACGTACAGCCCTCGCTGTCAAAATACTTTCCGCTCAGCACCTCCAAGCCATCTGCAGGATTGACTGAAGTCATCGTGCGCGGCGAGGTCACGGAGTCTTGCATCACTGCGACCCTGTATCAAAACCTCGATATCGTCGTCTCGGACGATCCCGAAGGCAATCTTCCGCACTGGCTGCTGAATCGTATCGACCGCGGCTTTCGTTTGCGCTTTGCACTGCAGTCGCCAGTGGTAGCCGATGCCTACGACTGCGTGCTGATCGACACGCAAGGCGCCATTGGTCCCTTGCAGGACGCCGCCGTGCTGGCCGCCGACATTCTGATCTCGCCAATCACGCCGGAGATGCTCTCGGCGCGCGAATTCAAGGACGGGACGATGGAGTTGCTCGATCGTCTCGAGCCCGGCGGTGCGCTCGGCGCGACATTGGGACCGATGAAAGCGGTGATCTACCGCCAGGATCGAACCACCGATGCACGGATCATCGCCAGCGGCATCCGCGATGACTTCATCAAGTTCAAAGGCCGGGTTTCCGTCCTTGACACCGTAGTTCCCCATGCCAAGGCCTACAAGGAGGCTGCGACGTTGCGCATTCCTGTACACCGCCACGAACGCAAACGCGAGGGCGTCACCCCCAGTGCCTCTACGGTAATGCATCAGCTTGCCTGGGAATTGATACCCAGTCTGCAGGGTGTGCTGGCCGGCTCGCTGTACACCCGGCAGAGGATCGCGTGAGCGGGGAGGCCTTGAAGTCGGTGGTGGCCAGCAGCGGTACTGCTGCTGCTGCCGCTGCCGCGCCATCGCGGCAGGTATCTGTCGAGGCGCGCCGGCGGCTGGTCGCCGAGTCGTTACAGGTTGGCAACCCCGGCAACAAGTCAAAAGACCTTCCGGCCCAGGCTGACCCACGGCATGACTGTCAGATCGAACTTGCGGTCGACGACATCCGGCCCTACGAGCACAACCCGCGCCGCGTCAGCAACACCAGGTTCGCGCCGATCAAGGAATCGATCCGCGCCAGCGGAATCCGCAACCCGCTGACGGTCACCCGCAGACCCGGGGAGGCGCATTTCATCGTCGAGGCGGGTGGCAACACCCGCCTGCTGGCGATCCAGCAGCTCTGGGCGGAAACGCGGGATGCGCGCTTCCGCAGGCTCATGGTGCTGTTTCGACCGTGGCGCGGCGAGAGCCACGTGCTCACCGCGCATCTCATCGAGAACGAACTGCGCGGTGAGATGAGTTTTTGGGACAAGGCGAGCGGTGTTGTCGCCCTGAAGGCGCGACTCGAAACGGAGCGGGAGCATGCACTCTCCCTGCGCGAGCTCGAAGAAGGGATGAAAGCGCTGGGCCTGTCCGTCAACACGGCGACACTCGCCCACTACCTGTTCGCAACAGAACGGTTGCGCACTCTGGGTGAGGCCATTGCCGAACTGTCGGGTCTGGACGTGAAGGTGATGCAACCACGGCTCAATGGTATGAAGCGGCATGCGCAGACGCACGCTGCACTTGCCGAGGACGATCTTTACGCTACGGTCTTCGAACCGGTCTTTCGGCAAGCGGCGGAGCAGTATCGGGAATCACGGCGTTTCAGTGCCTTGACCGTGTGCGGGGCATGCGAGGAGGCCCTGGCCCGGCAACTTGATGCGCCTGTGACCGCAGTGCGCGCAGCACATCCGTCGACGCGATCGGCATCGGCCGTCAGCACGGCTGACAGCAGAAACATCGTTTTCGGCCGACAGGTTGGGCAGGGAGGGGAGATCCGCGCGACCGATGAGTTTTCCGTGATGCTTGCGCACCTCATCGAGCAGATTCAGTGTATCGCGGGTCTTGCCGGGATCGAAGATGGTCTGCGTTTTGATGCTGCAGCGCCCCTGGGCTATTACATGGATGGCCTGTCTGTCCCGGTCGATGGCAATACGCCACCCCCAATCCGTCAGCGCGTTTGGTGGCTGCTCGCGCTGGCCTCCGGACAATTCGACGCCTCTGCCGTGGCGGCTGTGCAAAAAGGGGGCACCGGGGATGGTTCAGGGAACCGTGATGCTGTGGCGTGTCGAGTGCAAGTCAATCTGCCAACCGCGATTTCTTTCGATCACGCATTCTTCGGCTGGCTCGTCGATGCACAGGACGAGATGGCCAGTGCCTGCTGGAATGTATTGACGCTCGTCAGGGTGTTGCGGACTTCGACCTCAAAGCGTCACGGGAAAGTTTTCCCGCTGCCCGCATCGGGGGATGAGTGATGCTGCAGTTGCTTGATGCGCAGGTTCGCCTGGTGCTCCTCAATCACGTCGCTGTGCGGCTTGCCGAGGGTGAACCGACGGCGCTGCATGCTGCCGGCATCGACACTGAACAGATCGCCCGCTTAGGGCAACTCTCCGCGCTTGATCTCAACCGCCTCGCCGCCATGCGCGATTTCGCCATCGGCATTGCCTTTGACGCGTCCGGCCTCAGAGCAGGGCTGCGAGCCGTCGCGCTGGCCAACGAGGTCAGGGCAATGGAGACGTATTTCATACGCAATGGCGCGTCCTGCAAGATGATGAGCGAGTGCTTCAAGATCCGGTACAAGGCAACGCTCAAGCGCCGCCGGGAATGTGCTGCGGTGAGGCCTTCCGGCCGCCTCCCGCTTCCAGGCTACGACACCCGGGAGCATATCTACCGGACATGGCTTGCCATCAAGGACGCCATCCTCCGGATTCGTTACTACCGGCTGCACCAGGCGTTTCCACACCTCGCCATCGCCGTGCTTGAGGCGGTGGTATGCGAATTCGAGGCAGACCGGTGAATACACGCATTTCGGCTGCGTCCAATATCACCACAGAATTGCTGTTGGAGGTCTTCGATCTTCCGGTGAGCTTTCACCGGTGCCTGGTGCCGATCACGGGTGGCGTGACCGCAGCGTTGATGCTCTCGCAGGCCATCTGGACGACCCAGGAAATCGATCACACCGCCAACGGCTGGTTCTCCAAGTCCCAGGAACAGTGGGCCGAAGCGACCGGGCTCACCCGCTGGGAACAGGAAACGGCGCGTCGCGCCTTGCGCAGCTTTGGATTCCTGGAGGAGCGGCGGATCGGCATGCCGGCGAAGCTCTGGTATCGGGTGCGACCCGAACTGGTGTGGTTCGCGTTGCAGCGGCATGCCGCTGCGCTTGGCCGATGACCGCGTGCAGTGTTGAGGGTGAGAGACAGGAAATATGCAGTCAACGCTGGCGAGGACATATGCATAGCTACACACAACACGGAGCTTGCAATCATCTGGCCGCTGCTGGGCCGGCACATCGCGTTTCATCGGCGGCTCGTGGACCTGACGGCAAGCGTGAAGGCGGCCCTGTTGCTGTCCCAGACCATCTACTGGACACGCCACGGTCGGGATATCGCGAGTAACGGTGGATGGTTCCTCAAAACAACTGAGCAATGGGCAATGGAGACCGGACTTTCAGCCAAGGAACAAACCACGGCGCGCGCCGTGTTGTGCGATCTGGCGCTCATTGATGAGCGGCGCCTGGGGATGCCAGCGAAACTGCACTTCCGGCTCTGTGTTGATCAGCTTGGCGCCTTGCTCTCGGATCGGATCAGCAAGGCATCCGGTGACCTGGACTGGGACGATGGCGTCGCGGTCGCGCAATTGTTGGGGCCATCGCTGGCCTATCACCGCACGCTCGCGGCATCCGGCGGCGGGGTCCATGCCGGACTGCTGCTGTCACGCGCGCTGCACCTGATGCGGCTGCAATCAAAACGGCAGCAGGACGGTTGGGTTAGCCGCACGGCCATACAGTGGACGGAGGAGACCGGCCTCACGCGCCGGGAGCAGGAGACCGCGCGGCGCTCGCTCAGGCTGGCCGGGCTCTGGGAGGAGGTGCTTACCGGAATTCCGCCCCGACTTCTCGTCCGCATCAGGCTGGACGGTCTGCTCGCGCGGTTGGCCGGCAGTGAGCGGGCGCACGTCGGTCGCATCGCTGCGTCCAGCTTCCCGGACGGCGGTATCCCCGCAAGCAGATTTCCACAAAAAGGCGCAACAGGATGGCGGGAATCCCGCAGTCTTGTGTCGCCAAAAGCGCCAAATCAGTTGCACCGAATCGGCCACGACAGTTCCGCCGAAAGCGCCAATCCATATGTACAAAGAAGTACAGGTGATTCAGTACAACCACTACACAACAGCCCTGAAAACAGCAATGAGCGTTTTTCACAATGTGGTGGTGAACTGATATTTCCGGAAACATTTCTTCCAGAAGAACGTGCTGCGGCAATCCTCCTGGTCCGGCACTGCGCAGGTCAAGCCCAGGCATTGCTCGACGAGCTGAGCGCCCGCATGCAGGCGAAATCAGTGCACACCAGCCCGATCGCGTATCTGCGCGGCCTCATCAGGCGTGCCGAGGCCGGCGAATTCGTGCCGGAACTGGGGCTACGCGTAGCCGCTGCCAGGCAGAGGCACCACGAGGAATCGATCCTGCGCCAGCAGCGTGCGGCGGAGGCGCAGCGCTTGGCCGCCGAGCAGGCGACACCGGAACACCGGCGAATGGCCGCAAAACGCCGGGCAGAGATCCGGGAAATGCTTGAGGCGATGCGGGCGGGGCAGAAGTGGAGAAAACCCGCATGACCGCCCGGCACGGCATCCGGGCTGACTGGATGGGCCAGCCGGACCCATGGATGAGCGGGGTGTGGCGGCTTGTCAGCACTGCTAACACGGCGCCACGCCACCTGATTTACCGATAACGAGGTCCATCGAGATGGAGTCACCCATGACAGTCACTGACGTAAGTCCGCAGCAAAACCACGACGATCCGGATGCAGCGCCAGTCGGCGTCGCGCCGTTCCCGGTCAGCCCGGATTCGCCTTTTGCCGATGGCTATGACATCGCCGCCGAGCGCGATGCGTTGGCGGATCTCGAGGCCGCAGGGCATTCCGCACAGGACGATCCGCGCTGGGCGAGGTTCGTCGAGCTGCGCGAACGGGAAAACGAATTGTGCGAGGCGGCCCTGAACGAAAAACGGGACCCTGCACCTGCACCTGCCGCCGCCGCCGCCGCCGTGGTGGTGCGGGGAGTGCGCCCCGCCGCGAAACTCGGGCAATTGGCGGATGCCACGCCCGACACGATGACCCTGCACACCAAGGATGCCTATCGCATGTTCACGGGCCGTCTGGTCGATGCTGCAGCCAAGCTGCCGCACATCCCCGGAGGCCGGCGGTTTGCGGCGATCCTCAAATCCATCTGGCATCTCTCGGCAAACGATAACCCGTATGCCGACTGGATCCTGGTGCGGATGTATGACGGTCTGGTCACGATCCGCAATCATCTGGACCGCGTGATCACGGCCCGTGAGGAAGCCTTCGATCTCCTGAAGCGCAAAGGTCTCACCCTATCCGTCATGGGGTCGCGCACTCCCAAGACCGTGGAACTCGGATTTCGCAGTCCCTACGGCTATGCCACGGCAGAGGCGATCGTCGAGTTCGACTACTACGTGCGGATGGTCAAGACCCTCATTCACAAGGATCGCATCAGCGACGCGGAGGGCAGGACGGCGATCCGCCAGGTCGGCCGCGAGATGCGCGCCTTGTTCATCGAACCGATCCGCTGGGAGAAACATTTGCTGCGCGAGGAGCTGCGTACGCTGAGCCGCAGCGATTTTCTGACGGGTGCGGACGATGCGGCGCGCCAGCGTGTGCATGCCGCCATCGCGTTGTTCGGCGAAGTGCCGCGCAAGGTGTTCACAGGCGCGCTGGCGCCACGGCATACGCGGCGCCGCGTGAAGCTGAGCGATGCCGAACTGCGCCTGCTGGAACAGGCCTCCCTCAAAGCTGGCGAGGATCTGCCGCAACCTGACACGGAGCTGCTGTGAGGGCACGGTCGGTGATGAATGGAGAGCAGGGCCATGACGTTATGGCTGAAATGGTTTCCCGTGGAACACCACATACCCGCGCACGGGAACAGCGCCCGCCGGTTATTGCGGGTCGCACGCGAACGGAGCGGTGCAGGTGTGAATGGATCAGTAAATCAATCATCAGTAAATCAATCAACCCAACGGAGGTAGTGATGTCGAACGAGTTTCGTGGCACCGGTAATGCAGGCGATCTTCCGGTCTTGAAGACAGTCCTGGTCGGTAACGAGGAGCGGCAGGTCGCCGAGCTTCGGGTGTTCTTTGACGAGTACCGCCAGGATGGTAATGGCGGGGTGGAGCAGGCCGGCGGATTCTGGCTCGATGTCAATGTCTGGGGTGAGCGCCATGCGGCAGAAGTGGCCCGGATCGTCAAAAAGGGCACGCGGGTGCATGTCATCGGGCGTCTTGTCGAGTCCCGGTGGACGGTGACGGCAACCGGAGAGGAGCGCACCGCGTTCTATCTGAACGCGGATCATCTGTTCCTGAGTCTCACCCGTCTGGCGGAGGCCCGATTCCAGCCGCGGCGGGATGTGGCCGCAGTCAGGGTCTGACCATGCAGGCAAGCATCGTTGCGGTCAGCGGTAGCCGTTCCTCGCTGGGTTATCCGGGGGCGGAAGAGCTCCGTATGCTCCGGGCGATTGCGCAGCTTGCACTGCTGGAAGCGGCGCGCCATGGCGAATACCGCGCAACCTTTCATGGTTTTAGTGTTCTGGCCAGGCGGCAATGTCCGATTCCCGGCGACGGTGTTGTCGTTGCAGTGAATCTTTGCGTGCGTCTCGGGAGAACCATTGTCGAACGCAGCCTGGTGCACACGATGGATAGCGCCGTGATGGAACAAATACCGTGAGCGATGGTCATCATCATTTGAATAGGCACTGCCCGACGTCATGCCGCATGGCGCGCGTCGAGCGGATGCGATCAGAGTTCTACGCTGGCTGTGTCAGCCCGCTTGATGCGCGTTATGCATCGCCCTTCGCTCGCAAGAGCGCTAAAACCGGTCAGATCTCCTGAGAGCCGGTGGCCGCAAGGCTTGGAGGTAGCTGTCAGTCGTTTCAACCCAGTCGGGGAGTCACATCCCCGTTCTAGGGGATGGTCTCCCTGTTTATTTTTTTCATGTTCAAGGAGACCATCATGTCTGATCAAACTCAAGCTGCAACACAGCCGTCGTACTTCAATCTGATTGTCGAAGGCGTCGGCTATCTCAACCGTGTGCGTACGGTGAAACCGAAGAAGGGCCAGGATTTTCTGGCCTGCTCCGTGTCAGCAATGCGGGGCAGCACTGCCGAAATCGGCTACACCAAGTTCGACTGCAAGGTCAGCGGCTCTGAGGCGCAGAAAATCATCAAGCGTCTCGAGTCCGATGTTGCGGCCGAGAAGTCGGTAATCATCGGTTTCAGGATTGCCGATATCTATCCCGAAATGTTCACCTTCGAAAAAGGTGACAAGAAGGGACAGTCCGGCGTGAGCATCAAAGGCCGTCTGCTCAGGGTCAAGTTCGTCAAGGTTGACGGTGTTTCACTTGACCTGCCCGAGCAGGAGCCAGTGAGCGAAGCCGAGAGCGTCGCCGCATAGGCGTATCCCTCAAGCCGTAGTGCTTTCACCCTCTGGGGAGATTCCTCTCCCCGGGGGAGTGGTCTCCCCTGTTTTTATCAAGGAGACCGTCATGAAAGAGGCTTTGTTGAATGTCGTCTCGGACCTGAAGCTCATGGTCCTGATCTTCGTTCTCTCCCAGGTCATTGCGCTCGCCAAAACGATCGCCTGACCGTCGTCGAAAACCTCTCCTTCGGGCGGGGTTTTCACCTGTGGGCTGCCCAGAGGTGAAACCCCCGCCAACCACCTGAAGGAGAGAACCCATGAAACAAGCCCTGTGGAACGTTGTGACCAACCTGCAGATCATGGTGCTGTGCATCGTGCTCTCGCAAGTCATCGCCATCGCCCGGGCACTGGCATGAGGCGTTAGCAGCCTCATGTGCTGGTGTTCCGGAACGGGTCAATCGGTGTCAGGAGCCCCCGCCACTGTTTCCTTACAGCGGGGGCTCTACCCGAGCCGTAGGTCACTACGGCTCAGGTAGAGCGCATTGCGGTGCGTCCGGCTTGGTCGGGCGCGTCATCGATTTTGTTTGCTGTTTGTCCACTGCCTTGAGGCAGTGCCCTTGAAACCGGCCTCATCTCCTGCAAGCCGGTGGCCGCAAGGCCTGGAGATCACTGTCAAGCATCAGGTTGTAGCCGTGGTCCGCTGGACCTGTATCACGCCCGGACTCGCCTCCGGCGGTATCGTCGTGATTGAGCAGTTTTGTTGTTTTTCAACCCTCGGGGGATCTCTCTTCCCTCAAGGGGGAGGTGTTCCCCTTACTTTTGTTAAGGAGAACACCATGAGTCAAGTCGTTCAAGCGATGTCGGATGCCGATCTGCTCGGCATGATGGTCGGGAGCAAAACCGCTGCGCGCATGCTGCAGGACGCAGGGGGCAGTCTGTCAACGCTGTTAAACGAGTCGATGCCGTCCTACGACGTGCAGCCGAAGGGCAGAACGAAGCTGCAGGTGGCCAAGGAACTGGTGCGACGCTCGCTGCTCGAAACGCTGCGCCACAGGGATGTGCTGACCTCACCAGCCAGTGTGCGTGACTACCTGCGCATGACGCTGGCAGGCCGGGAGTATGAAGTCTTCATGGTCCTGTTCCTGGATGCCCAGCACCGGGTGATTGATTCCGAGGAAATGTTTCGCGGCACGTTGACACAAACCAGCGTGTATCCGCGGGAAGTCGTCAAAAGAAGCCTGTTCAACAATGCGGCGGCCGTGATCTTCGCGCATAACCATCCGTCCGGCATTCCGGAACCCAGTCGCGCGGATGAAGCGTTGACGCAGGCATTGAAGCAGGCTCTGGCGATGGTTGACGTAAAAGTGCTCGATCATTTTGTGATCGCTGCCAGTGGTGTGATGTCGTTTGCAGAGCGCGGTTTGCTGTAGCTCTGTGTAGTGCTGCCTGAAGGGGATTCATTCCCTTCAGGCGGTCCATGCAGTTCGCGTGACGCGAGTCACGCCCACAGTCCGGTGCGGAATCCTCCGAACCGGTTCATAGACCCCAGCGGGGATGTTGCAGCCCCGTACTGGGGTCTGCCGTCCCCGCTTTTTTATTGGAGTATCGATATGAAAAGCGGACGTTCTCTCGTAAATCTCGCGCAGGAACTCGAGCGGCAGCTTGCATCCAAGCGGGACCTGGTATTGCCCTCATCACTGTTGCAGTGTCACACCGATGAGAGCGGTGATTTGAAGCTGATCGTCAATGCAAGGGAAGGTGACGGGGTGTACGGCATTACCAGCCTCGCACGTCGTCAACTGGCCGAAAAGTTGAAAATCCCGTTCACGTACTTCGAGCGCATGCGCACGGAGCACCCGGGTCTCCTCGACCGTAACGTCAACACCTGGCTTGAAAACAGCAATGAGCCGAGGATGATTCGTACGCTGGACGGGCAGGTGCGCGCGGTGCTGTCCGACCGCTATCGCCGCTTGGACAACTACGAATTGGCAGAAAATGTGCTGCCAATCCTGCAGCGGCTGGAGGGTGCCCGCTTCGAATCGGTCGAGCTGACCGAAACGAAGATGTATCTCAAGGTCGTCACACCCCGGGTCGAGTACGAGATTGCGCCGGGGGATGTGGTGCAGGCGGGTATCGTGATCACGAACTCCGAAGTCGGACACGGTACGTTGTCGGTGCAGCCTCTGGTCTACCGGCTGGTCTGTCGAAACGGGCTGATCGCGTCGGACCATTCGTTGCGCAAAACACATGTCGGGCGCAGTCTGCATTCGGAAGACGAGGCGATCACTGTATTCAGGGACGATACCCTGGCCGCGGACGATAAGGCATTCTTCCTGAAGGTGCGTGATGTCGTCGAGGCGGCAGTCTCCGAGGCGACGTTCCGTCATGTGGCGCAGAAGATGCAGAAGACGCTCGACATCAAAATATCGGGCGATCCTGTCAAGGCCGTCGAGGTGCTCGCTAACCGCTACATGCTCAACGAGTCTGAACGTGCCGGCGTGTTGCGTCACCTCATTGTCGAAGGCGATCTGTCCGCCTATGGTCTGGTCAACGCGGTTACGCACTACTCGCATGACGTCGAGGACTACGACCGGGCGACGGAGTTCGAAGCGCTGGGCGGCAAGTTGATTGAATTGCCTTCCAGCGAATGGGAAGAACTTGCGGAAGCGGCTTGATCGCCGAAGCCGGGGCCGGTGATCCGGCTTCGGTGTCCATTAACCACCTGTCAGGGTGGTTCCTCAATCGGTGCAGCCAAAAGCTGTGCCGATTTTTTTTGGACTGTCGTGCTCACTTTTCGGAGGGCATATGGGCGCTGTATAGGGACTGGCAGGTACGCAAAAAATAACCAACCGTGAGGGTTGGTATTTGAAGAAGTGCTGAAGGGAAGGGAACTGTCTACTAACCACGTATGAATAGCCAGAGTGGGGTAGGGTGGGCTGGGGTTAATAATCGCCAATTCGACTGATCTCCCATTGGAAAAACGACGGCACGTTACCACGGCCGGCATTCAATGCAAGAC
>Ga0163153_10008004_pt1 | contig 11170 bp, 17 predicted proteins | sample OliLakLV19MP6IB1_FD_148629 | JGI IMG/M metagenome (GOLD analysis project Ga0163153, IMG submission 148629) | Freshwater microbial mat bacterial communities from Lake Vanda, McMurdo Dry Valleys, Antarctica - Oligotrophic Lake LV.19.MP6.IB-1 | ecosystem: Environmental > Aquatic > Freshwater >... | reverse complement strand
TCCAAGCCCGCCGCACAACCAATGCCGAAGGCGGCTATGTGGATGTGCTCGGAGCCTTCCTGCTTGCCGGGCTCATGCTTTGGAATTGGTGGCTTACAGGGTCCCTTCCGCGTGGAACAAACGGGGGTCTATGGAACCCCTCGAAAAAGCCAAGCCCGCTGGACCTTGTCTGACTACATAGGCAAGGCCACGCGCCGCGTTTTTCCTGCCAGTCTTTCTTGCCTTCGCGCTGCAAAAAGAGTAAAAATCCACTCAAATCCGCTTCAACCGCGTGAGGCGAAGCCTTTCAAGCGGAATCCCAACCACCTCAAAACCCAACCCCAATAACCGCCATGATGTCCCGGCTCCACTCCCAGTATCTTCAAAGCCATGCGAAACCGCACCCACCGATCATCCCAAACTGCTGATGTTCTGGTGTTTGCACTCTTGTCGCGTAACTTATGCAACAAGAATAGGATGACATCACCTTTCTGCAATAAATTTCCACATCACTCTATATTACGTTAGGTCAGAAATAATCGATTGCGCTTTCGATACCTGTATTTATGCCAGACTCACCTTTTGTTCCTATCGCTTTTGAGATACTCGGATGGGTTATCTCAACTGTTGCATTGATTATGACTGCCCTATCGGCAATACATGTTGCTCAGCATATCGAACGTCCAGAGCACAAGGCGACATGGATTTGTCTTTTTGCACTTTTCCCAATTATTGGATCATTGGTCTACTTTTTCACCAAATATTCAAAGTTTCAGCAAATCGGGAAGGGTGGTTTGGTTTTTAAAGGCAGTGTAGAAATTGCCACATTTTTTGATCTGACGGAAAGCGAGAAAACTGTTGGCAATCCAAATAAAAAACCGCAGATTCAATCAACACTGAAAGTCGATGATTACTAGCCGAATAACAAAGCCACCTAACGGGCCAGTCGACCTAATCCCTGTCCCTGCGGGACTTCTGGCATGGCTCCTGCTAATTCCGCTTCGCGGGCAGGAGCCATGCCAGAAGCAAGCAGGGATCGGTCACTGGGGACGTTCGCAAATAAAATGAATCCCCGCGATCAACGACTTGCAGAGCTGAATCGACAACTTGCAGAGGCTCAAGCTGGTAAATTGTCGCCTTGGGAAGCGTTTCGAGCTATTGCAGCAGCAATCTTTTCATTGGCCGCACTGATAATAGGTCTTAAGGTGGCGTTCCCCTCGATGAGCATTGATACGGCCTATTTAATAGGCATTATTTGTCTTTCTTTCACAAGTCTTGGATGGGTTTTCTACAGAGTTCGATGCCTGAAACGGGGCTCAGATAAACAAACAAGTGATTTCAAACGCATTCTAAACAAGGTGCGAACAATGCGATCCAGCGAACCCCTACCCGTTGTCACGCCAGATGCTAAGGCTCGTTCCTCGCCTGCATCTGCCGCGCCATCGGTCCGGGGCCGCTGATCGCGGACGTTAGCAAAAATATATTTATGAAAACGCTCCGTGAATTTACCGATCCAGTGTTAGCAGGCATTGTCCAATCATTCTTGAAGGATAATGAGATTGATGCAGTTTTACTTGATCAAGGTGCCTCTGCGTGGACAGCAGGTCGGATTCTTATCCCAGTTCGTTTGGCTGTCCCACTGGAACAAGAGGAAGCTGCCGAGAGTCTTCTGAGTCAATATGAGACGACCCCTAAAAATGAAAGCTAACGAGCCAGTCCACCTAACCCCTACCCGTCGTCACGCCGGATGCTTGGTCGCTTCGCTCCCGGAATCCGTCGCGCCGACGGTCCGGGGCAGGTGACTGGGGACGTTAGGCAGAAAATGAAGAGCACACCACCAAACCAATGCGACGAAATCTGGCGACTCGCGGGCAAAGCCCTTTTCGCGTGTCAATTCGTAGAGCACAATTTGACCATGCTCTGCGGAATGCTACAGACTTCGGTCGACGTGTCTCCTAAAAGCAGTTCGGATATATATGGGAGTTCAAAGGAAAGGACTGCGTCATTTCAGTGGCTCCGCAAAGCTATGGCTAAGACAGGGATTGCGGCTGATCACTATCTTTTCCCTGAGATTGATGAGGTTTTCAGGCGGCGAGATTGGCTAGCTCATCGGATCTTTCTTGAGTCAGCACCGAGCCGACAGGCTGCCCGGGAATTTCAGATTCAGGGCCTCGAAGAATTGAGCGTCATGGCGTATCGGCTACTTCGCGTGCTTTATGCTGTAGCACAGCATGTCGCACAACAGATTGGAGGATGTGACCCACTTCCCGATGAGCATGTTGTAAGTCGATTGACAGCTCCATACCTTGACGAAGCAACAGAGATTTTTAAGGCGATGACTACCCATCATGATGGCAATAATTCGACTTCCGAAGGATAGACATCAGTCTACATTTTTGACATATTAAGAACTAGCCACAATTATCAACTAATGAAGACCATATTGTTAGCACCCGCCCTCGTCGGCCTAAGCAGCGTCACTTCAATCGCCCAAGAACCGACCATAATTCAAAGCAAGCAACATCGTTTCACCTGGCCAATTCCAGCGATGTGGGAAGCTACCAAGTCACTAACTTCTGCACAATACGCCGTAAGAATGAAGGGCAGCAAAGGAGCCTACAATTGCTCGATCTTGGTTTCACCTAAGCGATTTAGCGTTGATGATTTAATTAAGGAGCAGAAGTCCAATCCGCGTGTATACTTCAACAACGCCGTTATTCCAAGATTCCCAGAATCCAAATTCTTTGCATCGTCGATCTCTAAGCTTGGATCCCAAAATGCCCTTCTCACAGAGTATCTTTACACGGCGAAGAACCTAGATGTCGTAGTCTCATTTCATGCTTTTACTTTGGTTTCCGTCTGGAAGGACAGCTTCTACATTATTACTTTTGAATGCCCAAAAGAGGATGCCGCTTTTGGGCGAACACTCTTTCAGCAACTTATTCTTGGCTTTTCATTTACCGAGTGAGTTGTCCGCAAATCAATCAAAAAGCGAAGAGCCTAACAATTCGAGACACAGCAACCGCCACTAGCCGCCTTGTCAACAATATCACCCGTAATATGAACCTCTATCCTAACCTCAACGTGCGCCCTCGCTAGTGGCGGTGCGTGCTCTTTGACGTTCGCTAAAAATATGACCACTATGAAAGCCACACTAGCCACTGCCATCTTTGCCTGCCTTGCTGCGACCTGCCTTGCCGATTCCAGTTTTTCCAAGCTAGACTTCGGGAAAGTGTCAGTCGAGGTGCCGACCAATTGGATCTACTTGAACGAGGATGTTCGGTCCCAGCTGTTAACAGCGACCGAGAGTGCGTATCGACTCGCAGATATTCCGGCGGATCTCAGCAAGCAAAGAATACTTGTGGCTGCTGGAATTGGATCTCAACTCAAGGGCAATGCGGCTACTTTTAGGCTCACCGCCGATCCGGCAAGCGGGATGAGCCAAGATGACTCGAAAGCAATTGAGAAGGAAAACCTCTCTCAAGAAGTGTTAGAGCAGATTTTATGGGAACCCATGAAACAACAAATGCTTGCTGGATTGAAGGCAGCCGGGGAGGATCAGGCGCTATCTTTTCGGAGCATTTCATTCCGGACGATAAATGGAATTCATTGGATTTCTATTCAATATCTACGAACTCCCCCAGATGGGGACTCGAAAATTGTGGAAATCAACCAAGCTCACTTTGACGACATGGCCCTAAAATACACCATTAGCTATCGCGACAGCGAGGCATCGCTATTCAGATCAACTCATGATCGAATCTGGAATTCGATAACCAAAAAGTAGCTGAACGAAATGCCCTGGTCACGTCACTCAGATTCATGTCAGGAATGCACCTCGACACGTTTCAAGCATAAGGCAAAAGGACTTTGTGTCCGTTGTTATCGTTTAGTTGTGCAAGCGCGGGACATCCAGAATTGGAGTTTACTGGATCGGTCCACTCTCAAACGGTATTCTCGGAACAGCGCAATGTGGACTGAGCAGTCACTTGAATGGACACGCAAGCACCGCCTTGAGGGCATCAAATCACGTTTATCACATTACCGATTCAGGGAACAGGCATTGCGGGGGGAAGTTGATGGGCATCTCCTTGCCTGCCAGTTTGACCAAATTGCAGAGATGGCGGGATCAAAAGCATGTTTCTCGGGCGGAGGTTCAAATACATTTGATTGGGACTATTCACCAGAACAGAAAACGAAGCTGTTTGTTATTCTGAATGAAATTGAGGAGACCTCGTCAAGACGAATATTAAGGCACTAAATTCTATATATGAAGCAGTATCACATTGAAAGGAACGGTCAGCAATACGGACCATTCTCGGCGGATCAGATCATTGAAATGCTCCAGTCAGGTCAGCTTAGTGTTTCAGACAATTGTTGGCACGAGGGGATGCCAGAATGGAATTCCCTCGGAAGCGTTTTCAACCTTTCGACCATAGTCACTTCCCCTCCAGTGCCCACGCATCCAAGGGTAAAGGTAGCCGTTAAATATCATTTTTCTACTTTTGGAGACCGAATGGGAGCCTATATTATTGATTATCTGATTTTCAATATTCTTATGTGGACGATGCTTATTGTTGCTGCGTTTTGCGTAGATGCGATGTTCGGCATGAGTGACTCACTTTGGACGTTGATGCTTATGAGTTCCGCACTATGCTTATGGCTTTACTACGCGTTTTTTGAGGCATCACAGATGCAAGGAACTCCCGGAAAGAGAGCTTGTTGTCTTGTTGTCTGTGACATGAATGGGCAAAGAATTACATTCTGGAAAGCTACGGGTAGATACTTTGGCAAATTCATTTCTTTTCTCACTTTAGGAATCGGCTTCCTAATGTGCAATTTTACTAAAAAGCACCAGTGCCTGCATGATATGATGTCTGGATGCCAAGTCCTGAAACGAGGAAAATAAGATGCGAACAAAGCGATCCACCAAACAGCCGTCCCTTCGGGACTTCTGTCACGATTCCTGCGGTCGCAGGAAGTCGCGCCAGAAGCAAGCGGCTGTTGGTGATCGCGGACGAAAAATATATTAACCTTTACCCGCTCGCCAACTTCCTTCAAACTACGAAAATATGAAACGCACACTTTGGCTATATTTCCTTGGAATTGTTTCGTCCTACGCAGCGTTTGAAATTGAAATCAATAACACCTTAGGTGCGGCAAATCCAATTGTCCCCAGCCAAGCAACGACCGGACAGTTATCTTCGGCAAGCGACCAGGACTGGTTTGGCTTCAGCATGGGTAGTTCCGGGGTGGTGACGGTTTCTTTTGCGTCCCCCGAAAATACAGCGGGAGCTGCCTTCGGCTTTCATACCGCCCAAATCCGTGATTCTGTTGGAACGATACTTGCCAGCGTCGACACAGGAGTAAGTGTTACATTTCAGACCAGAACGATTAATGCAGGAAACTACTTTGTCGTCATAAAGGATGGGCCTTTCTCGACTCTATCGACGGGGCAATATTCCGTCACGATTACTACAGGGGCGTCAGTCCCAACTGTTGAAGCGGAGCCAAATAATGCATCAAACCAAGCAGCCCCTCTATCGCTCGGTCAGAAAACCTATGGCCAACTTAATTCAACCAGCGACCAGGATTGGTTTTCCTTGAACACGACTTCTTCTGGATTGATAACAGTCGTATTTGATTCCCCAGAGAATGTTGTAGGATCCGCCTTTGGGTTTCACAAGATACAAGTCGTGGACTCATCAGGGACAATATTTGGAAGCCTCGACACAGGCGAAGACAACACAATGCAAGTTGGAGTTCCGGCAGGCGGAACATACTATGTGGTAGTCAAGGACGGTCCGTTCAGCACTTTTTCATCATTTCAATATGGTATAACTGTATCGGCAACAGGTTCAGCACCCCGCGGTGTTCTAACTGCTCAAATATACTCCGCGATCGAAGTCACTTGGAATTCGACTGCGGGCAAGACCTATATTATCGAAAGAAGCGAGAACCTGTCAAACTGGCTCCCTCTGTCTCCGAGTATTCTCGGAACAGGAGGGGAGATGAGCTATCTCGACTCAATCCGCGATAAGACGAAAGTATTTTACAGAGTTAAAGAATACTAAAAATAATCCGAACAGGCCAGTCGACCTAATCCCTGTCCCTTCGGGACTTCTGGCATGGCTCCTGCTGATTCCGCTTCGCGGGCAGGAGCCATGCCAGAAGCAAGCAGGGATAGGTCACTGGGGACGTTAGCATAATAATAAAAACAGAATGAAAAATGAACCATCTCTTCCAGATAAACCAGACGATTCATCTTTTCACTCTGAGTATCGAAAAGATAAGCGCCGACAGGGGTATTTCTATATTGTCTTCGGCATCTTGTTTTCAATTTGGACGGTTTTTGATGTCATTTTTGCGTTTTTTGAGGAGATGTGGTATTTCAACATATTCTTCGGATCGATGGGAATAGGATTCGTCGTTTACGGTATTATCGAGCATCGAGCTTTTCCGAAAAAATAATAAAATGCTAACCATGCGATCCACCGAACACCTACCCGCTGGCACGCCGGATGCTTGGTCGCTACGCTCCCGGCATCCGTCGCGCCTGCGGTCCGGTGCCGGTGATCTCGGACGTTGAATTTATATCCGCATTTTTGATGCGCCCTTTCCTTAACCCCAACACATAACCATGAATGAGATAGACCAACTTAAACGCAAGATAGAGGCCCTTGAGAGATCTGTATCGGATTTGAAGCGGAAGCATTCTGAGGAGATATCTGACATCAAGCGCCAGCTTAGTGAGACAGAACGAAAGCTGAAGAGAGAGATTCAAGACGGCAAGGGGAAGTTCTGATTGCCCCGTCTGACGAAGCATCAAGAAGAATGAAATGAGAGCGAACAAAGCGGTCGAGGTAACCCCTACAAGCTGGCACTCGGGCTGCGAAGTGAGCGTTTCGATCATTCCGCGTCCTCCGTGCCAGCACCCCGACCGCCAGCTTGCCGGGGCACCTCACCGCGGACGTTAGCAAAAAAATATATGCAGCGCGACGACTTCATATCTTTGAACGACTTTTGTGGTTCAGCCGAGCATTCCCCGTCTGGCGAGTGGACGATTGCTCATGGCATACTCTTGGACAGCAGCGATACTGAAGATAAGAATTTTCGTGTCCTGAGGCATGACCACGTTGTCGCCCAGGGCAAGCTTGCTCAACGTATAGATCGCGGTTCTATCGCAAATAGTGGCCATTTTGCATTATCATTCTTTTCAGATGATGCCGACGGTGGGACGCCAATCTGGTTTTTTCAGCCTGACGGCAAGCAATATACTAGTATTCATGCACCCAGATTTGTCACTTTCTTCACTATTCAAGATGGGGGAAAGCAAGTTTTATTTTCCTACGACGAAAAGCTCTTTCTCCTCGATCTTTCGCCTGTCTGGCAAAAAATTACTTTTGACCTTCCTCCGAGGTTTTATCCCGAAAGCGGCTTTCTCAGCGAAGGGTATGTTTATTTGTCGGATCGGACTGGTGGACCGTATCGCTTTTCAGACACAGGGCAGTTTCTTGACCACTCTCAATGGCTAGAACGCTTTGCTGCCCAAGCAGATGGTGAAACTCTTTTTCTCACATTTCGTCAGATGACAAGTAACACAGAGGGATGGTCGTCCGCAGACTACCTCAATGCCGCTGGGTGGATCGAAGAGGCTATTCGTCGAGGCATCCGGAATTCGTTTCATGTCAAGGTCGCAGACGCCTATTCGACGCTCGCATGGCTAAAAGATGAAGGAGGCGATACGGACGGTGCAGATCAGGCGAGATCGTTGCAAGAAGAGAACGAAGATGGATTTCGTGTCGTTGATTCTATAGGTGACCAGATGAAAGAGTTGTGCAGCACAGACGACAAGGTTCGAGTAAATAATGCAATTGAGAGACTAACGCGAGCCGTGTCATACGAACATTTGTCTGACTATCCAAACTACTACGGCCGACTTTTTCGATTCATGGGAGAGCTGTATTATTACATTGATGATTTGAAGAACGCAGAACAGGCATTTATTCAAGCGCTGCAAATTAATCCGAAGGTAGGATGTAAAAAGCTATTGGAGAAAATACAGAAAGAAGAAATATGCTAACCATGCGATCCACTGAACACCTACCCGCTGGCACGCCGAGTGCTTGGTCGCTATGCTCCCGACACTCGTCGCGCCAGCGGTCCGGTGCCGGTGATCGCGGACGTTAGCCGAAAATATTGCTCTCATGGACGCCGAGCCACTAGTCGATATATTGGACAATGAGATTTTCAGTCTGAGAACAGTTTTTTGCACATATGAACGTCTATATCGAAAGGATGCTGAAACCCGTAAGCTTCTATCAGAGTGTGACGCGGGGTTTTTTAATGATTTGTATATTATTTACCTACACTATATCTCCATAGGGGTCGCCAGATTGTTGGATCCAGAGAAAACGGGAACTAAGTCCAATCTGACCATTTTTACCCTCATTTCAATTCTAAAGGAAAAAGGATTTGCGGAGGCAGACAGTTTGAAAAACCGTCTAAAAGAAATGAAAGCAAAAGCCTACAATTTTACAGATCCAAGGAACCAGTTAGTCTCCCACCTTGATTTTGAAGCGAACTACCTTGTTTCGGGAAAGAAGGCGATTCCATCGTTCATTTGTTCAGAGTTTGAAGACTTCTACAAAGATATCGGCATACTCATGAATGACATCAGGAGTATCCTCGGCATGTCGCCGAACATGTATGAATGGGGAATCACGGGGCACGGCTGCGGAGGGAAGTTGATTCACAGTCTTCAGGTTGCATCCAATTCAATCAAGCGAAAATAGCGTAAGCGTAACTTCCAGCACATCTACCGGAAAAAGAAGAACCGTCATAATCTGCATGAATGACAGATCTACAAAATTCGATAGAAGTTCTCAAAGTTGATGTGGCAGGGCGGGTAATAACGCCCAAGGAGAAGCGGGATGAGTTGGTGGAGGCCTACCGTGGTAGTGGGATGACTGGGAAGCAGTTTGCCGGGTATGCTGGGGTCAAGTATGTGACCCTGATGAGCTGGGTGGGAAAAGCCAGCAAGGTAAGGTCCCAGGCTGGCTGCGTTGGGAGGGAGAGCATCCGATGGGTTGAAGCAAGTGTTGAGGGTCCTGGGGAATCCCTGTGGGTGGTGATCGGAGGAACCGTGAAGATGGAGGTGAGCAATTCGAAACAGGCGGGATTGGTGGCGGAAATCCTCGGAGGATTGGGGCTGGGAGGGAAGTCATGCTGAGTTTTTCTGGGAACCTGCGGGTTTTCGTGGCGGTGGAGCCCTGCGATATGCGCAAGGGCTATGAGGGATTGTCCGCATTGGCGGGAGGGGTTCTTGGGGAAGATGTGCGAAGCGGGGCGCTGTTCGTGTTCAGCAACCGGCGCAGGACAAGGCTGAAGATCCTGTATTTTGACGGCACGGGGATGTGGGTGCTGGGAAAGCGTTTGGAAAAGGGCACGTTTTCGTGGCCGAAACTCACCGAGGAGGGAGCATCGAAAGTGGTTCTTCGGGCTGAGGCCCTCGCGATGCTGACCGACGGAATTGACCTGCGTGGAGCGAAGATGAGGCCATGGTATGAGCGGCCATGATAAAGACTAAGTAAAGTGTCTCTATACTAAGACATTGGCATGTTATCTGCTATACTAATAGACGATGGCAGAACCCACCATAAAGGAGCTTCTCAAGAAGCTCGAAGAGCGCGATCAACTGATCACGCAGCTTAGCATGGAGAACGCACTCCTGCGACAGAAGGTGGACAAGCTCTCCCGCATGATCTACGGAACCAAGAGCGAGCCTTTCAATCCGAATCAGCCGGATTTTTTTGAAGGTGTTCCCGCCTCGGGGCAAGCGGCGGGAACCTTTGAGGAAAAGCCCACGCATGACCGCAAACAGAAGACCCGCCGCAGTTCTGGCATCCCCGAAAACCTGCCCGTGGAGGAAACCATCATCGATCCCCTGGAAGTGCAGGCCGAACCTGAGGCCTACAAGTACATCGGAGACGAGGTCAGCGAGCAGTTGGACTACACGCCTGGAGCGTTCCGCAAGGTGCGCACGGTGCGCCGCAAATATGTGCGCAAGAACACCGTGGATGCCAAGCCCGTGATCGCGCCTCTGCCGCCCAAGCTCCAAGACGGCTGCATGGCAGCTCCCGGTTTGCTCGCCAGCATTGTGGTCGCCCGTTACGTGGACCATCTCCCGTTTTACCGCCAGGAAAGCATCTTCAAAACCCGCCACGGGGTCCTCATTCCCCGGCAGAATATGGTGCGTTGGATGGAAATGGTCGCTGACCGTATGGAACCCATTTACAATATCCTCAAAGAGGGAGTGCTCAGCGGGGACTACCTCCAAATGGATGAAACGCCGGTGCGTTATCTTGACCCCAAGGCAGGAAAAGCCCCGCTTGGTTACATGTGGGTGACATCACGTCCCGGCGGGGATGCGATTTTCCATTGGCACACCAGTCGCGCAGCACGCTGCATCAAAGCGATCCTCCCTGAGACGTTCAAAGGTATCCTGCAAACCGATGCTTATGCGGCTTACGGCTGCTTTGCCGCAGAACATTCCGAGGTAGTGATGGCCGGTTGCATGGCCCATATGCGGCGCAAGTTTTACGAGGCCTTTCCACAGAGTTGCTCGATGGGAAACTTTGTTCTCAGCCACATCGGTGAGCTCTACGACGTGGAACGATCCCTGCGAAGGCGAAGAGCCGGACCTGGCCTGCGGGAGGCTGTGCGCAACTCATCCTCCCGACCCATCCTCGCACGCCTGCACAAAGCCATAAAAACCATGAAACCCAAGTTCCTGCCCCAAAGCAATGCAGGTAAGGCGATCCGCTATGCGCTTTCGATCTGGGAGTCCCTGCTCGTCTATCTGGATAATGGTCGTGTGGAAATCGATAACAACCTCATTGAGAATGCCATCAGGCCTACGGCCGTGGGGAAAAAGAACTGGCTCTTCATCGGCGCTGCTGAGGCAGGCAAGAAAGCCGCAATCCTCTACACCATCGTGGAATCCTGCCGTCGCCTTGGCGTTGACCCCTACGCCTACCTCCATGATGTCCTCACCCGGCTCCCTCGAACCACCAACCACACGATTGGCGCTCTCACCCCAGAAAACTGGGCCAAGGCCCGCTCTTCCCGCACTCATCAAGCCGCTGCAGCGTAGCGAGTCGATGTGTCAGATCTCTGCAATCTGACGGTT
>Ga0163153_10008003_pt1 | contig 11171 bp, 12 predicted proteins | sample OliLakLV19MP6IB1_FD_148629 | JGI IMG/M metagenome (GOLD analysis project Ga0163153, IMG submission 148629) | Freshwater microbial mat bacterial communities from Lake Vanda, McMurdo Dry Valleys, Antarctica - Oligotrophic Lake LV.19.MP6.IB-1 | ecosystem: Environmental > Aquatic > Freshwater >... | reverse complement strand
CGACGAACGGGAAGGCCGCGCGCGATGCCTTCAACAGCGGCACCGCGCCGTCGCGACGAGGCCGAGTGCACCGGAGGAGGAGCGCGCGGCCATCGGTGTCCACCATGGCGTGGCGCTTGCGACCCTTGATCTTCTTTCCAACAACGTAGCCACGCGGACCGCCGTCTTCGCGGTCTTGGCGTTCTGGCTGTCGATCACCGGCGCCGACGGGCTCGCCTCCCACCCGACCCGCTCGCGGTCCATCATCAGCGCGATGTCGTGGATGGTGCGGAACAGCATCAGGCGCACGAAGCGCCGGAACCACCAATAGACGGTCTGCCAGGGCGGAAAGTCCTTGGGCAGCATGCGCCACCCGCCCGCCGTGCGCGTCATGTAGCGGATCGCGTTCAGCACCTCGCGCAGGTCAACCTTCGGCTTGCGGCCCCGCTTGGGCGGCGCCGGCAGCAGCGGCGCTATGTGTCCCCATTCCTCGTCGGTGAGATCGGTCGGATACCGCTTGGTCTTCCTCTCGATCGCGGCCATGCGGCCTCGCGTCGCTCGTGTCCACATCCGACGTGTGAATCACGAACGCGCCTCCAAGGGAATCCCCTTTCTCAAACGGTCTCTTAGATCGCCGGTAAATATTGACGAGCTCGGCGTAGCCGAGCTCATTATTCTTACTTACTTTTTATGGGTATTAAGGGTTAGGGTTTCACGCAAAGACCGTTACCAGTTCCGCGTCAGAACCTGATCGATCTTGAGGTTTCGCGTCGGAACCCACCAATTGATTCTGTCGACGAGCCTTAACTCGCGGCGGGTCCACACCGGTCCCTTATTATAAGTCCTAGACGCATCCCTGGTTTACGAAATTTTCTACTCGGCGATCAGAGGACTCTGATGCGGGCGGGGGGAAGGGGAGCCTTTTTTAGGGCTGCTCCAATTTGCTTCATGCTCATGGGCCCTCAGTTGCCGTGCACCTTCTTCTGCACTCGCCGTGGCTCAGTGGCGTGGTGGATCCTTGTAAAGGTACCGCTCCTGGATGATATGTAAGCCTCCGGGGAGGGCCGCGGTTTAGCGGGGTCGTTTTGGCTTGGCTGCGGTTTTTCGGTCCCACTGCTTGGCGAGGTCCTGGACGGCGCGGGCATGGGCTTCGGCGTCGACGAGGTTGGGATCGAAGGCGTCGAGATCGATCCACTCGGCAAACTCGGCGCGGCGCTCGTGCGTGGGGTCGGCCTTGGCGGCCAGGAACTCTTGGTAGCTCCAGGGGCCGCCGACGTCCTCGGGCGGACAGCGACCTACGACGTCGATCAGACGGGGATAGGTGACGCCGGGAACGGCCGGGTCGATGCGCTCGATCTTGATCGTGTGCTCCCATCCGTCGCCGAAGTCGTAGAGATAACGCAGCGTCTTCGTGCCGACGTCTTCAAGCACATCGAGGAGGCGGGCTTTGCGGGCGTCGAGCGGACCGCCCGAGAAGTCTGGGTCCGGAATGCCCCAGCCGATGTCGCGCGCGCGGAGTTCATAAAGATGGCTGTTGGTCCACCCCATGGCGGCCTGCAGCACCAGATGCAGGCGATCGAGCCGGATTGTCAGTGGCGCTTCAAGCCGGCGCAGAACCTGGAGCTTGACGTTGTCGAGGGTGATCTTGAGGCGGGCAATACTGTCGGCGGTCATGCCGCCAGGTTACGGTGCGCCCGTGCCGCCGCCCAGTGCCAGGGCAACAAGGCGGCCAGTTCGGACAGACGGTGATCGGCGATGCGCCTGAGTGTGTCGGCGAGCCACGCCTGCGGATCGACGTCGTTGAGCTTGGCAGTGTGGATCAGCGTGTACATCGCCGCGGCCCGCTCGCCGCCGCGTTCCGACGCGACCTCATGATGCCCGGAGTCTTGGGCGCGAGGTGGAGGTTGTATATCCATTCCACCCGTTGTTCCGGCGGTCTGCGATCGTGGTCGCCGATCATCTCCACAACGGCAGTCGGCATCTGACCCTGCGCTCAGGCGAGGGTCCTTCCTTCCTGGTTCCTGCCTGGATGGTCGAGCCAGAAGCAGCATCGGTCAAGATCGTTGATGCTCCGTGCCTTCCGGTCGCCCGGCTTCTCGATCTGAGGGCGTTCTTGGACTCTGGCCTAGCCTGCGGCCTGGGGGAAGAGATCCCCGAGGGAGGCTCTGATGGCGAAGCATTGGACGAGGGCGCAACGGGATCTGTTCGAGGAGCCGCCGACGGGCATGAAGCTTGGGGCGACAGAGCGGACGAAGGCGGTGGAGCAGCTCCAAGCGCTCCTGATGGAGGCGATGGCCACCTTGGGAAGTCGGCTGGAGGCGGGTGATGACCAAGATCACGCCTGAGCATCTGGTGCGCGACGCTGTTGTCTATGTCCGTCAGTCGACAACCTTACAGGTCGCGCAGAACCTGGAGAGCCAGCGGCGGCAGTATGGCCTGGCCGAGAAGGCCCGCCAGCTGGGATGGTCTGACGTCGAGGTGATCGACGATGATCTTGGCCGATCGGGCGCCGACGCACGGCGAGGGGCTATAGCGGGCCTCGGTCTTGGGGCCTTCGCCGTACAGCTTCACCAGTATGGCGTAGTCGATATCGATGCAGAAAGCCTCGTCCACCGCGTTCAGATATGCCCTGTGGCCGTCCGTGGTCAGTTGGACGCGATTGGCGAGGCGTTGGCGAAGATCGTCCATGAAGGCCATCGCATATTCGCCGTCGCGACCACCAATGAGATACGAAACGATCATCTTGGAGTCGCTATCGAGGGCTGTCCACGTCCACACGTCGCCCGCCCATGCCGGAGCGGCCTTGGCCGTCGCGACGTTCGTTTGCTTCGCGTAGTTGAACGACCAGATTTCGTCGCACTGGATTTCCTGGGCCTTCACGTTGCGCACAGCCTTGTCGTGGAAGGTGGCGCAGGCGGCGCCCGCGTCCTCAAGCAGCTTGGTGACGGTATTGATCGAAACGTCCACCACGCGGCCGATAGCCCGCATGGACGATCCCTCGCACAGCATGGAGAGGATTTGGACGCGCTTTTCGAGGGGCAACTTGTTCATGCCCCGCAAAATACTGAACTTTCATGCTTAGCGTTAAGAAGAAAGATCAATTCATGACGCGGAGCGGGACCTTCTTGGTGGGCTCATTGGAGCCCGCAATCCCAAACAGAAGGGCGTGCAATTCCCGTTCGGGGATCGATAGGCGCTCGCCAAGACGAGAAAGCGATATGCCTTGGCGCCACAAGTCGGTCAGGACCTTCGCCCAAACCTGAGAGGTCTCGCGTGGCATTGGATTAGGCTCAACGTCGCGGCCTAGCTTCCCCAGCTCTATGCAGTAGCCGCGATACCGCCAGTCGGTGACCTTGCCCATCTTGTTCAGAGTGTACGCCAGCGCCGCCGCTGATACGCCCCATCGTCGCTTTTTCTCAATGATCTCTTTGATGCCGCGCACCCATCGGAACTCTGCCTGCAAATCATCCTCTGGCATCAGGAATGCCGAGGCAAAGGCATCCGCTTCCGACTCTGCTTGCAGATGACCAGAGCCCACATGGCGATGAAGAATCAGATGCCCAAGTTCGTGCGCGGCATCGAAGCGGCTTCGCTCGGTGGTTTTGATTGTGTTGAGAAAGATATACGGTTTGTCATTTCGCCACAGAGAATAAGCGTCCAGGTGGCGCGTCTCCTCCACAAGCGAAAACACTCGAATGCCGTGCGCTTCAAGCAGGTTCACCACGTTGGCAATCGGGCGAATTCCGATGTTCCACATGGCGCGAAGTTGCATTGCCGCTGCTGCGGGAGAGTTCGCAGTGACACGTTCAGCCATCAACGCATGCGGCGGCAACTCGTATCGCTCAGTAATCCAATCGTCCAATTCAAAGGCAAGCGCGCCAGCAGCCATCGCGGCATTACGCGAGCCGGCCGTTAGCGATCGGAGCGACCGGAAGCTCACGCCATCTGGATTGGGCAAATCTGGCGCCGGTTTCGAGAAAAAACTCTCGGAGTAACCGGAGCTTTGTATAAGACGCTCACAGCTCGCCTTCGGCAACTCCGCTTCTCCGATTTCGAAGCGGCGAAGCGTCTTGCGGTCTATGCCGAGTAATTCGGCGAATCCGATTTTTGTCAGTCCAAGCCGAAGCCTGACCAATTCCACCCGCTCGTGATTGAACATCGCTACTTCCGTCTTATAGCGATATCGACGATTTCAGTCGGGCCTTCACGATCCGGCCTAGTGCCGGCGGTCGGCGAACTCTCCGAACCGTCCAGTAGAATGATGCGCGGCTCGAATTCGACATACTGCCCAGAGCCGAAGGTTATTGGGCGGGAAAGCTCAGCCTTCAGACAATCCTGCTCTTTGTCGAAATAGGTTCCAAGAACGTACGTCGTGAACTCGGATACTTCTTCGGGAATAGGGAGGCCAGGGAGCCACAAAGTCCGATTGCACCTCACCTTGGCTCTTGATGCCGTTCGCTTCTCGACGAGGTTAGTTGGCTTCGCAAGCACATCGCCAGCGTTGATGTCGAAGTTGCAGTGAATCACGCGCACCTTGAGGTGCGGGTTGCGAATACCAGCTTGGTTATCCGTATCATCGACCTTCCAACGCTCGCCGCAGAACGTGTTGCGTAAGCCGCGCACGGCGCGTGCGTTCATCGTGATAAGATCGAACCCCTTTGGGTCGTTGGAACTGCATAGAGCGCGCTCGCCGTCGGCGTAGCGAACCACCTCTATGAGCTTGTCTAAATCGAGTTCGAGCGCGGTCAGAAGGGAGAGGATATCGGCCCTCTTGGCTACCACTTCGGTCATTCCGTCCGTGTCCCAAAAATCTGCATCAGATGATGCAGGAAAATGGGACATTCGTCAATGGGCAGAGCCGCGCTCCCTACTTCTGCCACCGGCCCTTCGCGGCTTTTTGGGCAATCTCTCTCCGCCGCCGCGCCGTCAGCCCCACCGCGCGAGCGGCGCCGCCTTTGCGGCCCAGGGCGACCGCCGCCGGGTCTTTACCGTCCGGTACAAGGTCAGTTTCGCTTATCTCACCCGTGGCAATGCGCATGATATGCACGGCGTTGCCGATCACGTCGGCGGGGCGCTTCTGGCCTTTTGGTCCCTTGGGCATGCCGCCAATTTAATGCTTAGCGTCAAGCATTTCAAACTGCCTTCTGTCCCACGAATTGACCTGCATAGCCTTTTACGGGCGTGCCTAGCGTGGCTTCAAAAATCAATTGGCACACACGCATGCCCGGAGCGAGAACAATTTGATTTGGGCTGACGTTCGTAATCTCCAGCTGAATTTGCGCTTTGAACCCCGCATGAATAGTCGGCGCAGTTAGATGAATGCCGATCCCTAATCGCGCGAGAGAACTTTTGCCTTCAACCCTGGCGGCCAGCCGAGAACCTATGGGAAGGCCCACCGTTTCGCGCGTCCAACCAAGAACGAAAGCGCCTCGCTCTAAGGTATAGTCTTTAAGCGAGATCGATTTCTTCAATGCTTTTAATGTGTCGTATTTGAAACCAACAGTGCCGGGAAAAAGCTTTACGCCCTTTGGCGATTCCCATATCTCAGCGTTTTCAGCGAGCGTTAAATCGAGACTGGTTGAACTATACGCATCGTCATCCGGGGGCGGATCAAGCTCAATTTGGCCATGCTTGATGGCGAGTTCAATCTCGCGATCCGTGAGTATCACCGCCCCCTCCCATTATATTTCCCGTTAGGCAAGGGCCCCTTTGGGAACCCATACCCGCCATTTACCGGACATGGTTTCACGAGGAAGTTCAACCAAAACTTTTTGGTCAGCCTCTCGAATGAATCCCACTTCCACGCCCTTTTCTGTGACCTGGGAAGTGTGAACGACAACCTCTTCGGTCCCCTCGACGGTGGAAATCTCCAAAACCTCTTCAGTAGGAACGGCACCTTCTGATCTTTTCCCTACTTTGATTCGAACCATCGCAAACTCCCATTTATTGTTGCCATATCCACAGAGTGGCACAATGCCTTGTGGATAGTTAGAGGAAAACCTACTCTCCTTTGAGTTCTTTTTTTGTTCTGTTGATATAGCTTTTCTCTAGACACTTATTCAAGTCTAAAATCGAACAAGACACGACCAGGTTCAATCAATTTTCAAACTGAGAAAGTGCCGGCAGTTCCAGTCGCTTTCCGCACTTTCGCGCCGTCCGGATCTGCCTGGGCAAGCAGCTTGTCGGCTCGGCTAATGGATGCTCCGAAACGTCAGCTCTGCCCCTACCCGGCGACCTGTGGGCCGCCATCGCCACGTTCATCAGCGCGTTCACGCCCCCAGAATGCGCAAACTATTTCACAAACTCCGGGTACGAGCCGGACTCAACGGAAAATGCTCTACGAGTCGTGCGTCTCATTCAGTAATCCCAGTCCTCGTTCCTTAGTGGCAGGCTGTTCAAAATTTCGCGTCGAAACTGCCACTTGGGCATAAGCTGATTCATCAGCGCCACGAAGCGATCATTGTGCGTCGGCTCGAGTAAATGTGCCAACTCGTGAACAAGTATGTATTCGAGACATTCCCTGGGCTTCCGCGCCAAATCGGTGTTCAGCCGAATCGTGCCCGCGCGGTGATTGCAGCTACCCCATTTGGTCTTCATGCGCTGAACGAAGTACCGTTGGGCCTTTACGTCCATTAGGTCTTGCCACTTTTCCAGCAGCGGCAGGGTGGCGCTACGCAGCTGCGCTCGATACCACTCTTCAATAATTTCGTGCCGCTTTGCTGCATCTGCGCCGGGTCGCACAAACACAATCATCCGACCGTGGGCTAGTTCGACCGAAGGCGGCTGATTCGCCTCGACGACCTTGAGAAGATACCGCTTGCCCCACACGTAGTGGCTCTCGCGGTTTATATACTCGCGGGGAGTTTCGCGCTCTTGCTCCCACAGTTTCTGCTGCTGGCGCCTAATCCACGGTAATCTTGAGATTGCGAAGACGCGAACGGTATCCAGGCTCATCCGCTCGGGTATCGCGATGCGTACGCGCCCCGTCGGTGGATGCACGCTCAAGTGAACATTCTTGATGTCCTTCCGGACTACGTCCACACCGATGTCACCGAGTTGTAGTCGCATATCAATCAGTACTCTGGTTGCGCCTTTATAATAAGAAAAATGCGCTCGACTTCCCCGTGATCATTGCCAAGTAGCGGCAAGAGTGCGGCCTTGATGACATTCTCCTTGGCAAGATTGCCGCGAAAGGCGTTCGGCCGCACGCGCCTCACAGTCTGGTCGAGCTTCAGCGCAAGTTCCTCATTCTGGTTCAGATTGTTGTAGAGAGCGCGCTTCCCCGGCGTGTCCAACCTCTTCGGAGTGTCGTCGGTCTTTCCCGCCTGAACCTGCTTCGTCAGCTGCGCCATGCGCTTTAGAAACTCCTCGTAGTCAATTCGTATCGCCTTTAGGTCTGCAAGGACCTCACTCAAAAGCGCCGACATTTTGTCATAGAAGGCGGGATCGTTGAGGTGCTCCTTGATGATCTTGCTGCGAACGTTATTGGCTATCGTCTCGGCAACAGCATCCTTGTTGCCTTTGATGCCGGGCGGCAGCTGGTGGATGGCTTCGGCGATACCGCCTTTTACAATCACGTCCAGAAGGCCGATGTCCCCGAAGTCCGAGATCGTTCTCGGCGCTTCCGCCTGAATGTAAGTATCAATGAGATGGCGCATGTCGGCCTCATACGCCTTGAGATCGATCGTTTCGCCGCTCGCTTGTCGAATGATCTCACGGAGTTTGAGCGTGCGCTCAATGTCCTTCTTGATTTCCGCAATCTGCGCCTCCGTGTAGCCCGCTCGTGACAGGTCGTCGGCGATGTTCGCGTACGCCCTCACAAGGCCGGCGGTCGTTTTGTACAGCGCGACGCGCTGCGGCTCGTGCGCCTTGAGGTCGTCGGGGATCTCCGTATTGCCGCAGAAATAATGGAGGTGCTCCAACTCGCCTTGGGGCGGCTGCACCGGCTCGCACAGCAGTTCGATGGCTTCCCGAGCCTGATCCAGCCGCTCTTTGCCTTTCTTCAAACGATCCTGCATCAGCACGTCCGGCGACGCCCCGCCTATGCTGCGGTCCAGCTCGGAGGTGTAAACTTGGAGCGCGCCCGTGCCCTTCTCGTTTACGAGTTTCCTGAACAGGTCTTTGTAGTCCACGATGTAGCCGAAGGTCTTATCCTCGCCGTCGAGGCGGTTTGTGCGGCAAATGGCCTGGAACAGACCGTGGTCCTGCATGGACTTGTCGATGTAGAGGTACGTGCAGCTTGGCGCATCGAAGCCGGTCAGCAACTTGTCCACGACGATGAGGAGGCGCATATTCGCTGGCTGGCTGATGAACAGCTTTTTGGCTTCGTCCTCGTAGCTTTCCGTTTTCGATTTGCCGGGCTTGGCCGCCACATTCTTGAGCAGCGCGGTGTAGGTGTTGAAGAGGAATTGCTTTTCGGTTTCGCTGTTCGCGCCAGTTTCCTCCAGCGTCACGTCCTGGGCCTGCGGATCGTAGGATGTGACTACGGCGCACTGACCTTTGAAGACGGTCTTCTGGAACAGCTCGAAATACTTTGCCGCCTCGTAAATGCTCGACGCCACCAGCATTGCGCTGCCTCGCCGGCTGCTGAGACGCGGCTTCACGCCGAAATCGAAAACGATGTCCTCCACCACACGTTCCATGCGTGAGCGCGAGCTGAGAACTTTCTGCATCGTGCCCCATTGCTCGCGCAGCGCGGCCTTCTGCCAGTCATTCAAGCCTTTGGTCTTGGCCTCGAACCAGGCGTCAATCTTGCCCTGCGAGCCAAGTTGCTGCTCGATGTCTCGCGCTTCGTAAACCAGATCGAGCACCACGCCATCCTCGACGCCGTCGCCGAACTTGTAAGTGTGGATGTAGTTGCCGAAGACTTCGAGACTCGTCGCCTTGTCCTGTTTGAGCAACGGCGTGCCGGTGAAGCCGATGAACACCGCACCCGGCAGCAGCGCCTTCATTGTCTTGTGTAATTTGCCGCTTTGCGTGCGATGACATTCATCCACGAAGATGAATAGCTCGCCGACTGCCGGCGCGGGCTGCTTCTTCAATTCCTCGATGAAGGTGTCGAAATCCTTCACGCCCTTCTTGCCGAATTTATGAACGAGTGAGCAGAGCAGGCGCGGCTTAGCTTGACCAAGCTGCGCCATCAAGTCGTGTCCACTGCTGGTGCGATAAATGGTTTGGCCCACGTCGGTGAAAACCCGCTCGATCTGTTTGTCCAGTTCATCGCGGTCGGTGAGGATGAGCACACGGGCGTTGGGTTTGTTCTCCAGAATCCACTTCGCCAGCAGCACCATCACGATGCTTTTGCCGCTGCCCTGCGTGTGCCAAATGATGCCGCCCCGGTAGCCGTTGGCGTGTTCCTGCGCCGCCTTGATGCCGAAATACTGATGCACCCGCGGCAGCTTCTTTCTACCGCCATCAAAGAGCACGAAGTCATGCAGCAACTCGATGAGCCGCTTCTTGCGGCACATTTTGAGAAGATACTTGTCTAGCTTGAAGCGCGTGTTGTCCGCCTCGTCCTCTTTCCACTTGAGGAACATTTTTTCCTCAGTGGCAATCGTCCCGTATTTCATTCCCTCGGAATCATTCCCAGCCATCACGATCTGCACCGTGGCAAAGAACCACTCGTGAAACATCTTCTGCTGGTTGGAAAGCAACTGCCGAATGCCGTCGCCAATCGACACGTAACTATTCTTCAGTTCGATGACCCCCACCGCGACGCCGTTGACGTATAGCACCAAGTCGGGACGCCGCTCGTGATCGCCGTGTAAGGTCACTTCCTCAACGAGGACAAAATCATTTTTCTCCGGCTGCTGCCAGTTGATGAGGTTGACCGTGTCCGTGGCCTTGCCCGCTACAATCTTCACTGGCACGCCGTATCGCAGGAGGCCGTAAACCGCCTTGTTATTGTCGTAGAGGCTGCGGTTCGGATTGGTGGCTTCGGTCTTAAGAAGATAGATCGCACGGCTGATCTGCTCCGGCGAGTGGCCAGCGAGCTTCAGGTATTCTGCAAGTAGTTCTTCCTCGATATTGCTGTTATTGGGGCGATCGCTCCAGTCGCCGAGGTAGCGATACTGGAGCTCATCGCGGAGGAGCGCAATTACCCGGTTCTGCGTCGTCCGTTCTGGTTTGCCGACGCCGTTCATACGAGTCGCGTTTTGCCGGTAAGGAGTTCCTGCATCATACCTTGCTTGAGCGCGCGGGTCTTGGCCTGCCGCTGCTCCAGCACTACCAGCTCCGCGTCCACCTCCGTCAGCACGGCGGCGATGGCGGTTTGTTCGGCGGTCGTGGGCGGGATTGCGACCTCGAACGAATGCACATCGTTTCGATTCAGCGTCGGAACTCCTGACCCAGTAGCGAACCGCTCAAAGTCGATCTTCGTGTAAAGGTGGAACACGAAGCGTGGACTGTTGCCTTTGAAGCTAGTCACCCACAATGCGGTGTTGTGGGGCCAGAAAGGCCCATCAACAAACGTCACGTTCCCGATAGTCCCTGAACGTCCCGTTACCACGCCCGGTCCTTGCACTTGGGCTTTCGCGTGGTAGTTCATGATCCCGTTGGAATAGACGACTGGGTAAGGGCCGGGTCGAAGGTCAGGATTGGGTAAGTCAAAGCCACGCTGCAATGGCGCGATGTTCGCAATCCGCTTCACCTCCCATTCGCCGCGGAAGCCGGGGAGGCGGGTTTGGCCGGTGAGGAGCTGCTTCATGGCGGCCTGTTTGAGGTCGCGCTTCTTGGCAATGAGTCGGTCCAGCGCGCCCAGCAGCGCATCCACATCGCTCAACACTTCCGCTATCGTATCTTGTTCGACCTTGGTTGGCGGCAGCGGAATGAAGAACTCTCTTATCTCTTCGAGATGAAGATTTGTGACAGTCCCTTGCTTCGATCGTTGTCGAATTTGTTCAGCGAGAAAACTCGACTTGAAGAAATGCTCGAGAAATGTGGCGCTGATAAATTTCGACCTCAGTTTCAACAACGCTAGGCTTACAAATACGGAAAACTCCCAGTCCCACGAGACGATCTTGGGGATACCGATAGTTCCATTCTTGGAGAGGAGTAGGTCTCCTTTTTCAGGATTGCACCGGCGCTTTAGAATTTGGTGCTCCGAGTGCGAAATGAACCTTACGTCCGCTAAGTTGATTTCCGATTCCTGAATGTCGGTCACCCTCAGGAACGGCACTCCGAAAGGAGTGTAC
>Ga0163153_10007998_pt1 | contig 11177 bp, 9 predicted proteins | sample OliLakLV19MP6IB1_FD_148629 | JGI IMG/M metagenome (GOLD analysis project Ga0163153, IMG submission 148629) | Freshwater microbial mat bacterial communities from Lake Vanda, McMurdo Dry Valleys, Antarctica - Oligotrophic Lake LV.19.MP6.IB-1 | ecosystem: Environmental > Aquatic > Freshwater > Lake... | reverse complement strand
CGCCCGCGCATGTGCGGATCGAACAGGTCTGCCTGGCGACCAGCGCGGATGGTCTCCATTGGACGCGCTCCAATGGCGGACGGCCGGTCGTACCGATCGGCGACTCCAACGACGTCGACAGCATCCAGGCGACCGGTGCTCACATTATCAAGCGCGACGACGGATACACGATGTGGTACAGCGCCTACGACGGCCGCCATTCGCTCGCGGCGGCGACAAGCACCGACGGAATCCGCTGGCAGCGAGCCAACGGCGGACGCGCACTCGCCGGACTCGAGCCGGGTCGCCAGGGACAGACCGGTCCGTCGGTCGTCTGGGACGGCGCGTCGTACTGGATGCTGTACTGCGCCGACACCGGCAACGAGTGGAGTATCTATGCAGCGACCAGCGACGACGGATTCAACTGGCGGCCGATCGGCGAGAGCCGTCCCGTGCTCGGCCCCGCCCCCGTCGGGAATTTCGGCACCGCCGGCAGCGGGCACAACCACTCAGCGCACCCCTCCCAGCTCGTGCTCGCCGGTGGCCGAAAACTCATCTGGTACATGGCCGAAGATGCCAACCCGCCGAACCTCCAGCGAATCGGACTGATGGAGCTGGGAGAGCGATAACGCGCCATCGTCGCATCCAGGAAACTCAACCGATTCCTGAATCCCGACGGCTGAGTCCTGTCCGGATCACCGCTCCCACCGGCTGGGATTCATTCCCGCCGCTTCACGGGCCATGTTCGCCGGCTTGTTCCCGCCTTCGAACTCCCAGGCCCGCTGACTGCGAGATGCCAGGAGCGCGCGGACGTCGGGCGGCACGCCCTCCACGTCCGCGTCGTTCCATTCCTCGACCGTCTCGATCGGCCCGGCCCACGCCGGGCGATACGCGATGGCCAGCAACTCGCGCGGACGGTCGCCCGTGTTCGGAAAATTTCCGTGAAACACCCGGTGGTTGATCAGCACGGCCGAGCCGGCTTTCGCCGTCACCAGCACTTCTTCCGGATGCTCAAGGTACCGCCGGTACGGATTCGCATCGGCGTGCATGCTCAGGTGCGACCGCGGCACGACGCGGAACGGGGAGACCTCGGCCGTCAGGTCGTCGAGGTAGTACAACACGCGGATCAGCCAGGGGCAACTCCCTTCGAAACCGAAGATTCGCGAACCGTACGGCTGCCCGTCCGCATGCAGGCTGATCCCGGGATGTCCCGGCTCGCTGCGCGCGTAAGCGTACGTCATCATGATCACATCGGGGCCGAACGCCTCCTGTAGAAAAGCAATCGTCGGCGGGTGGGCAATCAGCCGGGTGATCGCGCCGCCGGCAAATTGCACATTAGGGCAGGTCCGCTGATACACGCTGTAATCGACAGCCTTCGTTGGCAACCGGGCGGTCTCGGCCTTCAGCTCCGCGAGCTGTTCAGGACTGAGCAGATCCGGCAGCAGCACGTAGCCTTCGACCTCGATCCGGCGAATCTGTTCGCCCAGCGAAAGTTGACGGTAGTCAGTGGTGTCGATGCGCGGCACAGGGCGATGCTCGGGGGGTCGGCGACGACGCTCGGATTGTGCCGTGTGTGGCCCGGGTGATACTCGGCCGGCGAGCGCTGTTCGATGATATAAGAAACGGCTCGTCAGTTCAGCTCTTCGGGGGAATTGTTCGCGGCGGCCCCTCAAGCTCAAAATCGAGGGGCTCATCGCGATCGGCCTCGACCGTGACTGTCAGCTCGGACTTCGTGTTGTACTTGTCCGGGACGTACTGTTCGCGCGGAGTGGGTGCGAACGGTACATCGGCCTTGCGCAGGTCGGGTCGTTCGAGATAGCCCTCGATCTCGACTTTGTGCTTGCCAATCGGAACGCCGCCCGCGGCCGTGGCTTCGTACTTGCCGTCGATGATGATCCCGGCGGCCATCGGTCCCTTCGTGCCGTCGATCGGCATAAAGCGGATCTGGCCGGCCGCAATGTTTTCCTTGTTGTACGTGACAGTTCCGCTGACGACGGTCTTGGGGATCTCGGACTTCGATCCGCAGCCGGCCGCGAGGAGGCCGAACAGCAGTCCGGCCCGGATGAATCGCTTCATGAGTGGGGTTCTTTCAGTGTGCGGCGACGGGCGCCACGCCTGTGGGAGTCAGAAAACGGGCCCGCAATACAACAAATAGAATCGGCGCTGCCACCCGCACGCCGTCAGGGTGCGATCGATTCCCGACGGCGTGCGCGGCGAAAGTCCTAGAGCCAGTGGCTCTTTGTTGTAGCGGGCGCGGCCTTGAATTCGTCGGTTTTTGGCCGATCCAGACGCTACACCAGATTGAGTTCCGCTCTAGAACTCGCCGATGACTTCGCCCCCCGTCCGTGTGGCGAGCGATTGATACGTTTTGAAATCGATGTTTTCAGAGATAAACCGAACGGAACCGTCGCCCAGCCCGAAGTGGGCGCCGCCTTCGTGCCAGCTCGAAGAACCCTGACCATCGGCCTCAATGACGCTATAGAACGCGCCGTCCCCCGGGATCGTGCCGGGACCGTTGATCGGCAGGTGCGCGTCGGTCAGCGAACCGTGGCCCCAGATCCAGATCCGCTGCGCGCCAATGGTTGTATACGGCGGCAGTCCGGCCGTCCGCTGGACTCCCCCCGCGACTTCTGCGGTGACGATCGTGTTCGAGCTGCCGTCGATGACCTTGCCGAGATCGATGTTCGACAATCCGAACAGCAGCCCGCTGGCATCATGCTTCGTGTATCCGGTCGAAGCGACCCGCAGCTCTTTGCCGGCCATGCCCGCATAACTCGTGCTCGACCAGATCATCCGCCCGCCGTCCCGGGCGCGGCCGATGTCCTGCTGCTGCAACTGCTGGTCCGACGGGCACTGGTACGTCGGGACGATGTGCTTCCACAGGTATTCGTTCAGCGACGAGTACGATCCGCCGTTCGCGTAGTAGTCGGTCGACCTCAGATAGAGCGAGTTATAGAAGTTGGCCTGGTCGATGTACGGCAGGATGAAGGTGTTCCAGCCCCAGGCGAAGTTCAGTCCGGTGACGCGAGACAGCGTGCCGTCGTCAAAATACGCGCCTGGCGGAAACTTGTTGAAGGCGTCGTGATAGTTGTGCAGCCCCAGCCCCAACTGCTTCATGTTGTTCTTGCATTGAGTGCGGCGCGCCGCTTCGCGCGCCTGCTGCACCGCCGGGAGCAGCAGCGCAATCAGAACCGCAATGATGGCGATGACCACCAGCAACTCGATCAGCGTAAATCCTCGTCGACGCCAGGTCATGACAGCCTCCAGATCAGGATGGGAAGGGAGAAGGAACGCGCGAACGCTGGTCCGGCGCGACGGCCGGACTGCGTTCGGAGGACAGAGACGCAGAGATGGGAGTTGATGCAGTGCGGAGCACCGCCGCCGCATCGTCCACGATGTGAGCGCAGGCCGAACGAAAAATCCCCAGGTCGCAGGCGTGGCCCAGCATCTGCACGCCGAACTGCTGGAGCCGGGGAAGAAGTTCCACCGAGTCATAGTGGCAACCCAGGAACTTATGATGCTTTCTGCAGGCGGAGGCGACCGCGGCGATCGACTGCCAGATCTCGTCGCAGTCCCATTCACCCGGTCGATCGAGATCCACGCTGAGGTCCCCCGGGCCGACGTACAAACCGTCAACACCGGGCATCGCGGCGATCTGCTCCACCAGTTCGACGGCAGGCGCCAACTCGATCTGGATCAGCGTGAGCAGATCGCGATTGGCGGACTGCAGGTATCCCCGCAGATCAGACGGTGGACGATGCCGCGTGTGCGGGCGCAACATGTGGACGCCGCGGCGGCCGAGGGGCCGGTACTTCGACGCACGCACAACCTGTTCGACCTCCGATAACGACGAGACGGCCGGCACAAGAATCCCAGCAGCGCCCGCGTCGAGGATCCGCGTGATCAATGCGCGATCCGGACTGCCGACCCGGACCAGCGCCGGCAGGGTGCGCGACCAGGCCGCCTCAAGCAGCGTTTCCGCCTCGCGCGACGAGCAGTGTCCGTGTTCGCCATCGATCAGAACAAAGTCCAGACCTGCATCGGCCATTACGTGGACGACGGACGGACTGCAGAACTCCAGCAGAAAGGTCCCGATCACGGGACGCTCCGCCATGAGGGTTCGCAGTTGACGCGCCGCAACGTGCATCACATTATTCCTGCCACCTGGACCGTCCGACTGCTGACGTCGGCACCGCTTGCGTCATGCGGACTCCTGCGCCGGCGGTTCCGTCGCCGGCCCGAATGCGGGAATGGATTCACTGCTCAGGTCGCCCCAGGCAATATTCCTGAGCGCCTCGGTGACCAGTCGGATTTTGCGTTTCGTCAGGGCCTCTGCGAGATCCTGATCGTGAGCGGCAATCGCGTCGGCCACTTCACTCCAACTCGGGTTGTTGACGCCCCGATTGGCAATCATCGAATTGATCAGTTCTTCGGTGCGGCGATACCGCGGCCGCGAAGGCGCCAGCCGGAACTGCAGCCAGGTCTGCATGAGCAGCGGATTGCCGCAGTTCGCGACGAGGTAGTCGTGGAAGATCGCGGACGCCGTGTGCCGCTCCTCATCGTCGGTTGCCGGCATGAGATCGACCTTCCGCGCCATCCGCCGCAGCCGGTCGATCTGCCAGCCGGTCATGTTCTTCGCGGCCAGTCGCGACGCGCCGGACTCGATCTGTTCGCGCAATTCATAACGTGTCAGCAGTTCCTGCTGGTTCTCGTCTTCCACGGTCCCCACAATGCGGCTGCGGCCCGCACTGTGCTGCCGGAGGACACCTTCGGCCTCCAGCCGCAACAGCGACTCCCGAACCGGTCCGCGACCAAATCCGGTCAACCGAATGGCCCTGGCTTCCGTGAGCCGCTCGCCATTCCCGAGCTTTCCAGCTTCAATCAACTCACGCAAACGTAAATAGGCGCTGCTGGATTTGTTGTCAGCTTGACTGTCCGGTGCCACGGGAAGGCTCTGGGAACCGTCTTGTAGACGCAGATATGTTTTGTAAACAGAAATCAGTATCGGCGCAAGGGCCGGAATTTGCAAGCATCACCAAGAGATTTCTGGACTCGGACGGATTCAGATTGCGAACGTGTCCATTTTTGTGAACAATCGGAGAATCGTCGACGGTTTAGCAGTCTGCCCGCGAGAACCCAGCGTGGTAGCCCAGTTGCAACAACGTTAAATCGTTTGATCAGCAAACGGATCGGCGCACCGTCAATCTGTCGCCGAATTGGGGCGGATTCATGAGCCTCGCAGAACTTCTCGTGTGTCTGCTGATCGTCAGCTTGATCGCCGCGATCGGCCTGGCGGTCGTTCCGTTGCGGCGTCGCGTCTTCAGCGTCTGGCGCCACCGCCGGATCATTGTTGCCGTCGTGGTTCCGTTCGCGGTCGTGCTGCTGATCGCCGCGCAGTTTCGTCAGAACGCCGGCGAACTCGTGGCGTGTACAGCGATCGTCACTCTCGCCGTCACGGCGTTTGCAGCAAACTGGCGTCGCTCCGCGTGGCGACCGCTCGTGGTGCCGCTGGGCGCAGGGTCCGTCTTCGCGGCGAGCTGGCTCGGCTGGCAGCCGCATGCCGATGAACTGCTGGAACTGAAGCTGCCGCGCGTCGTCGAACGCGACGGATTCGTCTCATCCGACGCCTGCCGCGCATGCCATCCGGGCAACTATGCGAGCTGGCACGATTCATTCCACCGCACGATGACGCAGGTCGCCAGCCCGGATACGGTCCGTGGACCTTTCGACGACGTGCGGCTGGAGAATCGCGGCCGGTCTTATCACCTGCAGCGGCGCGACGATGAGTTCTGGGTCACCATGCCGGATGCCGACTGGGAAGACTCGATGCAGATTGCCGGACAGGATCTGCGAACGATCAACGATCCGCCGATCGTCACGCGCCGGGTCGTGCTGGTCACCGGCTCGCATCATATGCAGAACTACTGGGTAACAAGTGTCCGGAGCAACGAGCTGTATATGCTGCCGTTCTGTTATCACCTCGGCGAACAGCGCTGGTTTCCCAGCGAAGACTCGTTCCTGAAGCCCCCCGAGGCGCCGCGTTCGTTCAGCCACTGGAACAGCAATTGCATCCGCTGTCATAGCCTGGCCGGAAATCCCGGGTTGGATCCCGCCACGATCGACATGCGGCACAACCCGTCGGGAATACTGACCAGTGAGGTCGTGGAGTTCGGAATCTCGTGCGAAGCCTGTCACGGGCCGGCGGCCGAGCACATTGCCCTCCACAGAAACCCGCTGAATCGACTCCGGTCGCACGGCCGTGCGGACCCGACGATCGTGAATCCGGCGCGCTGCTCGAGTCGGACGCAGTCGGAGATCTGTGCGCAGTGTCACAGCAATTTTGTTGAAACCGACCTCGAGGGGTCGTTCGTCAAAGGTCTCAGGTACCACGCAGGAGATGAGCTGGCGAAGTCTCACCGGGTCATCCGCTATGCGTCCGAGGAACCGGCGGCCCCGGGTCAGCCCGGAAAATTCATCTACTGGAACGACGGCGCATGTTGTGTCGGCGGCGATGAGTACAACGGGCTCGTGGAGTCGCCGTGTTATCAACGCGGCGCCCTGTCGTGTCTTTCATGCCACTCGATGCATCACAGCGAACCGAACGATCAATTGACCGCAGCGGGACACGATAATCGGGCCTGCACCCAGTGCCACCAGGAGGACCGGTTCGTCTCGCGACTCTCCGAACACACGCACCATGCGGCCGATTCCGGCGGCAGCCAATGTTACAACTGCCACATGCCGCACACCTCATATGCGCTGCTCACCGCGATGCGCAGTCATCGCATCGACAGTCCCGATGTGGGCGAAACCGTCCGGTCCGGGCGGCCAAACGCCTGTAACCTGTGCCATCTCGATCAAACGCTGGCCTGGACGTCGGAGCGGCTGACCGAATGGTACGACGCGCCTCCGGTGACATTGACCGACAAGCAGCGGACCGTGGCCGCATCGCTCACAGGACTGCTGGAAGGGAACGCGCTGCAGCGGGTGATCGTCGCCTGGCACATGGGGTGGGAACCGGCTCAAGCCGCGAGCGGACGCGACTGGCAGGCGCCGTTTCTGGCGCAGGCCCTTGACGACTCGTATGCGGCCGTCCGATTCGTCGCCGAGAAATCGTTGCGGACCTTGCCTGACATGTCGCCGCAGGACTATGACTTCGTCGGCCCACCACAACACCGCGCGAAAGTCAGCCGGTCGCTGCTCAACTCGTGGCGGCATTCTGCCGCTGACGAACCGGCGGCCGATCGGAATGCACGTCTTTTGATCCGCGACGGCATGATCGACCTGGAACAGATTGCGAGTATGGTGGAGCAACAGGATCAGCAGGCGGTGACCATTCCCGAATGACCAGCTCCCATTCAACAGTTTCCGAAGCCGCGGATTCGGCGGTTGCCGGTGAGCCGGACACTCGCTGGTGTGTGCGGCGGCATCTTCGTTTCGGATGGTGGTCGCTGGCGCTGTTCGTGGCACTTGGTGCGACGCTGGAGTCGCTGCACGGCTTCAAGGTCGGGATGTACCTGAACTCCTCCAACGAAACCCGCCGCCTGCTGTGGACGCTCGCGCACGCTCACGGGACATTGCTGGGATTGCTCAACATCGGATTTGCAGCGACGGTCTCATTGCTGCCGGAGTGGACGGCCGGTTCGCTGCGGATTGCATCCGGCTCACTGCTGGCTTCCACCGCGCTCCTGCCCGCTGGTTTTTTCCTCGGTGGAGTTTATATCCACGACGGCGATCCCGGGCTGGCGATCACACTGGTCCCTCCCGGTGCATTACTGCTGCTCGTGGCCGTCGTCCTGGCCGCCCGCGCGATCGACAACGCGAAAAAGTAGCCATGCGCCGGCAGCGCTCCGTCCGGTTCGTCAGACCGGCATCATTCACGTTCCGAGAGCTGCGTCCATCGTTCGTAACTGTGGGTCAGTTCAGCGGTCACTTGCTCCAGCCGGCGTGTCGCAGTCGAGATGTCGGCGGTCGACTGTTTGAAGAAGCCTGGGGCGGACATCCGTTGATGCAGGTCGGCCTGCTCCGCCTCCAGCGCGACGATTCTGTCAGGGATCTCGTCCAGCTCCCGTTGCTCCTTGAAGCTGAGCCTGGCCTTCTGGACGGTTGACGGAGAGTTCGACGCCGGTTGGGGAACAGCCCGGGCAGGCGCTTCGTCGGCGAGCGGCTGAGCATTCCGCTGCCGGACGAAATCATCATAGCCACCGTCGTATTCATGAGTCTCGCCATCGCCTGCGACGAAGATCGTACTCGTGACCACATTGTTCAGGAATGCCCGGTCGTGGCTGACCAGCAGCACCGTCCCCGAGTAATCATTGAGCAGTTCTTCGAGGAGCTCCAGCGTTTCGGCGTCCAGGTCATTCGTCGGTTCGTCCAGCACCATCAGGTTGGAGGGATGTTTGAAGAGTCTGGCCAGCAACATTCTGTTGCGCTCTCCGCCGGACAAAGATCGTGCCCGCTGGCGCGCGCGGTCCGGGGTAAACAGGAAATCCTGCAGATACCCGTAAATGTGCTGCTGACCGCCGTTGATCGTCAGCGTTTCCTGACCCTCCCCCACGTTTTCAACAACCGTCCGGTCTTCGTCGATCTGTTCCCGCAATTGATCGAAATAGATCACCTGCACATTGCTGCCGCGGCGGATGTCCCCGGCAGTGGGTGACAACTCACCCAGAATCAGCTTGAGCAGCGTGCTCTTTCCGGCGCCGTTGGGGCCGATAATGCCGATCCTGTCGCCGCGGCTGATCAGCGTCGAGAAGTCGCGGACGATGACGCGCTCGCCGTACTCGAACGAGACGCCGTTCAGCTTCACGACGAGCTGACCGGAGGAATCGGCGCGGCTGGCCTGCATCTGCACATTGCCGGCGCGCTCTCGGCGCTGACTGCGCTGCACGCGGAGGGCCTTCAGAGCACGCACTCGCCCCTCATTGCGCGTGCGGCGGGCTTTGATTCCCTGCCGGATCCAGACCTCTTCGGCCGCCAGCTTCTTGTCGAACAGCTCGTTCTGACGCTCCTCGGCATCGAGTTGCAACTGCTTGCGATGCAGGAAGGTCTGGTAATCGCAGGTCCAGTCGAACAGCCGGCCCCGATCGACCTCAATAATCCGCTGCGCCACCGACTGCAGGAACGCACGATCGTGCGTGACAAACAGCAGCGCTGCGTCACGATTCTTGAGCAGTCCCTCGAGCCACGTGATCGACTCGATGTCCAGATGGTTGGTCGGTTCGTCCAGGAGGAGCAGATCGGGCTCGTGAACGAGCGCGCGCGCCAATAAAGCACGCCGCTTCATTCCGGACGACAGCGTGGCAAAACTCTGCGCACCATCGATCCCCATGTTCGTGAGGACGCGGGTCACCGCCTGCTCCGCTTCCCAGTGATGCGCGGGATCCGGATCGGTTTCGTACCCTTGCGCCACGAGTGTCGCAACGGTCTCCTCGCCGACCCCGATCGGCACTTCCTGTGTCAACCAGGCGATCCGCCGCTGCGGCGCGACGACGATCTGACCGTCGTCCGGCGGAATCTCCCCGGCAATGACTTTCAGCAGCGTCGACTTGCCGGCCCCGTTTCTCCCCAACAGGCCGATCCGCTCACCCGGATTGATCTCCAGATCGACACGATCGAGCAGCGGAGCTCCGCCCCAGCTGAAAGAGAGTTCCCGCACACTCAACAATGCCATGGAATCGTCTGGAAAAGCAATTTCTGAAGCTTGTGAACACTGGAGCGCAGGCCGAATCCCGACATCCGCGTGCGTTGTACCAACCGAGGGCGAGGCCTGACAGGCATGACGGTCGACTCAGCGAGTTTCATTCCGGCGAATGCTGCGGCGCCGTCTGCTCGCGGTGGTCCACTCACGCGGGTCCACCATCCCAGGCTGCGCACGGCACGGACAGTCACCTGGCATCGATCGCACCCTACGCCAGCAGTTCGCGGACCACTTCGCCGGTGTTGCCGATTCGGATCGGACGTCCCAGTCCATCGGGGATGGTCGTGTCGGGTGAGATACCCTTCAGAAAGTACATGGTGGCCAGGATATCTTCGGGGCTGACGGGGCGTTCACGGACGAATGCGCCGTTCTGGTCCGAGGCGCCGACGACCCCCGGCTGAATGCCCGCGCCGGCCAGCATGATGCTGTAGACCTTCGACCAGTGATCGCGGCCCCCGCCCCGGGTTTGCCGTGCGACCTGCGATGTCCGCCCGTGCTCCGTCAGGCACATGACCAGCGTTTCCTGCAGCAGGCCGCGCTCGTCGAGGTCCGCCAGCAGCGTGCTGACCGCAGCGTCGAAGCCCGGCAGCAATTCGTCTCCCAGTCGCGCGAAGTGATCGAAGTGCGTGTCCCAGGCGGTGTTGACGATCTTGTACTCGTCCCAGAACACCGACACCAGCGGGCAGCCGGCTTCCAGCAGGCGGCGGGCTGTCAGCACCGACTGGCCGAACAAGTTCATTCCATACTGCTCGCGCAACGCCATCGGCTCGGCGCCGATTTCGAGGGCGGTGCGCAGTTTCTCGGAAGTCATCAGCGTGTACGCCATCGATTCGAAGCGGTCGACACTCCGCGTCGCGGCGCTGGCGTCCAGGCGGAGCGACTGTTCCTCAAGCTGTTGCGCGAGGCTGCGACGGTCGATCGAGCCGATCCAAATGCATGCCGTCTCGCAATCGCGCGGCCTGTGAGATGCGCAGACGACTCTCCGGCGTCACTCCCAGAAAGGGGTCGGCAACCTTGACGTCCTGGCCGAGATCGAAGAACGAAACACGATCGACCTGGCGTGTCGCTTCGCCATCAAACTCCGTCCAGACCGGATCGTATCCGGGACCCAGGAACGCGCCGTAGGGGCCGGCGCGGCGGAACAACTGACCGTAAGTCGTGAACCGGAATGGCAGGCCGAGGTTGCGCGGCAGCTCGGGGCGTTCCTCAGGCTGCTGCTGATCCGCGAGGTAGTCGAGCACGCTGCCAAAGAACGGGTGATGTCGGCTGTCGAAGGGATTCGTTTCGCTCGTGAAGTCGATGGTCGGAAAACCGGAGAGCGTATACAGGTTCGAATGGTTGTTTTGGTCATGCGTCATCGAACGCACGATCGCGATGCGATCCGCCCAGGTCGCGAGCTTCGGCAACCGCTCGCAGATGTGCGTGTCAGGCGCGGACGTGCTGATGGCGCCGAACTGCCCCCGGATCTCCTCGGGCGCCAGCGGCTTTGGATCCCAGG
>Ga0163153_10007994_pt1 | contig 11180 bp, 7 predicted proteins | sample OliLakLV19MP6IB1_FD_148629 | JGI IMG/M metagenome (GOLD analysis project Ga0163153, IMG submission 148629) | Freshwater microbial mat bacterial communities from Lake Vanda, McMurdo Dry Valleys, Antarctica - Oligotrophic Lake LV.19.MP6.IB-1 | ecosystem: Environmental > Aquatic > Freshwater > Lake... | reverse complement strand
CCCCAACCGCTACCCCCATTGGCGGCTACATTGGTGACCGCGTTTGGAACGACCTGGACCGCAACGGTGTGCAGGATAGCGGCGAGCCTGGGTTGGCCGGCGTGACGGTAGAATTGCTCCAAGGTTGTAATGGCACTGGCGTCATCGCCACCCTAACGACCAGCAATAGTGGTCAATATCTTTTCCGTGACCTGCCACCGGCCCAGTACTTAGTGCGGGTTGTGGCCCCAGCCGGTCTTGTCTTTAGTCCGCAAAACACTATTGTTGATGATGCCGGCGATTCGGACGTTGATAGCAATGGTATTACTCCCTGCATTACCCTCAGCCCTTTTGAAGAAGAGTCGAATGTGGATGCCGGTCTTTACGATCCACAGGGTACCATTCCTACGGCTACCCCAACCGCCACACCGGCTGGTGGTCTGATCGGTGACCGAGTCTGGAATGATTTCACCCAGGATGGTGTGCAGAATGCCGGTGAACCGGGCGTCCAAGGGGTCACGGTTGAGCTGCTGGCTGGTTGTGCAACGACAACCGTGCTCGATACGCGCATAACAAACAATCGCGGTGAATATGCCTTTACCGCCCTAGCTGCCGGTGACTACCGTGTGCGCGTCACGGCACCTGAGGGCTATCTCTTCAGTCCCGCCACTGCGATCGCCGATCCCTTTGCTGATTCTAATGTCGATAGCAGTGGTGTGAGCAACTGTATCACCCTGGCTCCCTTTGCCGAGATCGCGGATGTGGATGCCGGTATTTATGACCCATCTGCGCCACCGCCCACAGCCACCAATACGCCTGTCCCGGCAACGGCGACCCATACGCCCGTGCCACCCACGCCAACCTTTACACCAACCAATACACCATTGCCGCCCACAGCGACGCCGACCAACACGCCCGTGCCGCCTACAGCCACCAATACGCCTGTCGTGGCAACGGCGACGCCAACCAACACACCGGCTCTCGGCTGTAATGCACGGGTCGATCGCATCCGTTTTGTCAACCTAAAGACAAATCTGCCCGTAGCCGGCTATGATCCAATTCCCAATGGGGCGAGCATTAATCTTGCCAGCCTGCCGGCACTCTTCGCCATGGAAGCGATTGTCACTGCCTCAACGGAAAGCGTTCACTTCCTGGTGAATGACAATGCGCTTGTCGAGAACTTCGTCCCCTACAACTATCCAGGCACGGGAACCGCCTGGAACCCAAGCGCTGGCAGCTATACCGTTACAGCCGCCACTTATGAACAGAACAATAAGACCGGTCCCGGCTGTGATGCGAAACAGGTCGCCTTTACCTTTACCGGAAGTCGTCTGGCCAGCGTGGGTGATCGTGTCTGGCATGATCTGAATCGCAACGGCACTCAAGACACCCATGAACCGAACATTGCCAATATGGTCGTTGACCTCTGGATCGATAGTGACAATAATGGCGCTCACGATACCAAACTGGCTTCGATGACTACTAATACGAATGGCAACTATCTCTTCACCGGGTTGGAACCGGGGCGCACCTATGTAGTTAAATTCCCATTGCCCAGCGGTGCCAATTTTACCACCCCCAATGTTGGTTCGGACAGCAGCGACAGTGATGTGGAAGTTCTTTCCTACAGCGGTACAGCCAACTTTACGCTCAACCCAGCCGAAGTCAGAATCACGGTGGACGCCGGCATCTATTACACCTATATCACCCTGACGGCCCAACACAGCGGTAAATGTCTGGATGTGCCAGGAGGAAGCACCCAAAGCGGCGTCCAGTTGCAGCAATATAGCTGTAATAGCACCGGCGCCCAGCAATTCAAACTGCTGCCTGTAAGCGGGACAAGCGATCGCTTCACACTTGTCAATCGCAACAACAATTTGTGTCTGGATATTTACGGCAGTTCCCAGAGCGATGGCGCTAAGTTGATTCAGTGGTCTTGTACCGGAAATGCCAATCAGCAATTCCGCCTACAAGGCGTCTCCACCGGCGTTTACAAAGTGCTGGCCAAGCACTCCAATAAATGTGTGGAGATCAAAAGTTCATCACAAAGCAATAGTGCTCTTGTTCAACAGTGGAGTTGCAGCAATGCAGCCAATCAGCAGTGGAAGGTTGGCAATTGAGCAGGGGTCAGTAGGACAGTAGACAGGTAGGTAGGTAGATAAGATCAACTACCTATTTACCTATTTACCTATCTACCGCTTTACTGATTTACTGCTTTACCGATTTTCACAGGTACAGCCGATACCGACACTTCTGTCGTTCGCCTTGAAAATACATGTCGATGTTGGGGGGAAGATCCACAATCTCAACCAACTCCAGCTCGGCTAATTCACAGCTACGGCGTGACGCCCAATTGTCTGGATTGCAGGTAATCCACATCGTGCCCAACTTGTGGGCGCGCGCTAGCGGTACCAAGAGACGGACAGCACGCGCGGCAAAATGCTGACCTCGATATTCGGCATGAACGCGATAGCCGATGTGGCCGCCATACATAATCAGATTATGGGTGTTGCCGACGCGCAGATCGATCCGCCCCATCTCCACTGCACGATCTTGCCGCGTCATCTTAAAGCGATAGCTAGGGACAACATCGTGCGCTGGATCACCCGGTGATCTTTCAATCAGTTGGAGCACCAAATCGCGATCAACTAATGGGCCAGGCTGAAGAAATTGAAACATAAATGTACTCGGCTTCTCCTCTGGGTAACAACACTACAGCAGATTTCAATAGATATTTGTCATCTATTATAACCAAGCTCACCTAACTTAATGCAATCTTCATCTCTATACTTTTACGCTTGGCGTCAGCGACTTGAATAATTAATTGTCAATCGTTAACAATTAATTATTCAAGTCGCTGATAGCAGGGGTAAGTCTATGCCCAGAGCCAAGTGGTGGATGTTTCTATGGGCAGGATTGAATGATCTTCTACCAACAGATCGACCTCCATCTGCAAGAAGTCCGTCAGTTGACGTTTTAACTGTAGGTAATGCGCTAGGTCAGGGGTTTGCTCAAAGCGCACGGTGAGTTTTACCAGAGGTAATGAGACAGGGGGTGCAGTTATGCCCAGCGCACTGATTGTATGCTGCTGTTGTAGATCGGCTTTGCATTGTTGAAGGGAACGGCGGATCGCCGCCAGATTGGCATCAACTGGCTGTGATCGCGCTTGCGTAGGGAGACAATAATAGGTGCCGCGGCCTTCGCCTTGCTTTACAAGATGGCCCAACTCCACTAATCTGGTTAGGCGGCGCGTGGCTGTGGCACGGCTAATATAGGTTTCATCCACCAACTGTTTCGCCGAAATGCGACCATGCCGCCGCGCCATTGCCAAGGTTTCGACCTCTTCCGGGCTAAGGGCAGGATCAACCAAGACATTATCTTGTGTCAATTGGGGTGGTGTTGCATGGCTTGCACCGGACGTTGTTGTAGCAAGGGCCGGGGTTGTCTCCCGCAATTGCAGAAATGCGGTAATTTCATCGGTAAAACCGGCGCGTTGGCTCAACACGTAGCCTTGCTGCCAGTAGGCTAGTGCTTCCTGTCGGTGGCCCAGCCCCGCCAATGCCTCAGCTAGATTATAACAGACCGTCACCTCGGCGTAGGGCAAGGAATGGGTCTGACAAATCTCCAGACCCTGCTTATAGTTGATCAATGCGCTCTCATGTTGTCCGAGCAAATAGTAGGCCGCGCCGATATTCATTAAGGCACCGGCTGTGGCTTCTTGATTCCCCAATTTGCGGTAGGTCAGTAATGCCTCTTCATAGGCGTTGAGCGCATGCCAATACTCACCCAACGCGCGATAAATGATGCCCAAATTATTAAAAGAATCGGCAATACGTGGCAGATAGCCTAGCTTTTCACGGATTGCAAGCGCACTACGTGCTTGCCTCAATGCGGCTTCATACTGTTGCTGCCGACGATAAAGACTGGCCAGCGCATCGAAAATATCGGCGCGTAGTTCATCGGCATCGCTGGTTGCTAAGGCCAGCGCCGCCGTTAAATCACTTTCTGCTTCGCGCCACTGTTGTCGCAAGAGGTAAAGCCACCCCCGATCCTTGAGAAGAATCATTAATTCAAGGTCATCGGGGTCAAAGCGCTCTACGGCTTGCTGATAGTAGCCAAGCGCATGAAGTCGATTGCGCTTTTCATAGAGTTTCCCCATACGGCGATAGATACGGGCTTGACTCGGCCCATCTTCGGCGATTTTGAGGGCCTGACGACAAGCGGCCAGGGCATCTTCGGGTTGACCAATGCGTTGAAAAAGATCGCTTAGCAAGAGTTGCACCGCATACCATTGGCCGGGAGCCAGGCGTTTTGCCTCCAGTCGTTGCAACAGGTCGATCAACTCTTTGACCTGCAATTCATGGATCAGATCATCGACCACGGGCAATATAACGCGTACCGCCTTTTCTGGCAGGTTGGCCTGTTGCCAATGGCGGGCCGCCGGCAGGGCAGCACCCTCGGCTTCATAATGTGCTGCCGCTAAACGATGACGATGCTGGCGTTCTTCACTGGGCTGGCGTTCATAAACATAAGCGCGTAACACAGGGGCAAGCCAGAGACTTTCGCCTTCATCACCCGCCAATAGGAAGCGCTGTGTCACTAAAGCATCCAGCGCGATCAACGGTTTATGAAGCTGCTCCTGAGCCGCCATTTCTAGGAGCAAGCTACGTGGGAAGATCTCATCGAATGTTGTTGTAATGCCCAGTAACTTGGTCGCCTCCACTTGTTTCTCTAGTGGTCGTAATGCCTCTTGTAGCGCCAAGCGTTGGAGTTCTTCATTCCCCTGGCCATCCAATAATTGCTGGCGTAACCGTTCCGCAACGGCGCGAATCGCACGGTTGCGTTCATCAAAAAAAGCGTCGGGACTACTGATCCCGGTTAAGGCCAGCAACGACTCAGTATAGCGCCCACCTTCCACAAAGTCATCAGGGTGCAATGGTTCCAAATAACGATGACGAAGAAGGTTGTAATGCCACCAACATGGGTCGCGCCAGGTTGGATCGTCCAGTGGGCGATAGCTTCCCAGAGGATAGAGGGGCACCCCAGGTGCAAGCCGGTTGACGGCCCATTGCAAGACTAAACGCAGACCGTGACCGCGTTCCTCGGCCGTTGCCGATGGCTCATCCTTGACCAATACGGGAATGACTAGTGATGAGTTGGCCAGCGCTGACCGTGACAGCGCCAACGTGCTCTGATAGTTGCGCAAAGCGTCATTGACCAACTGAGTCAGCGATTGATCAGAAAGCAGCCCAATCATCTGACGAGTGGGCGCGGTGGTTACCGTCATATTGATGGGTGGGTTGATGCTCATGCTAGAAGTTGTCATCGTTTGGTACTCGTTGGTACTCGTTACAAATTCAAGGTACGCTTCGTCATCGTAGTTCAGCCCTTGTTAGATCACATAATGCAATTATGACGCAATTGTGAGGCGATTCGTTACCATCAATTGCCAGTAATTCTGATCAAACTGACCTATACTCAAATCAGTCATCCGCATAATTAACCGAAGGAGCCGCAAGCTTTATGTTATCGCATCATCGTTACCATCCAATGCTTACTCTTACGCTCACGACGCTCGGTAGCGTTCTGATTGTACTCGCGCTTGTGCTTCTGCTCAAGTTGGGCGCACACGCAGAAAAGGCGCTTCTACCGACAAGCGCACCTTTGGCACCGATTATAGCATCGACAGAGCCAAGTGTAGACACTATCATGCAGGATTCATCAAAATGTCAAGGGATCACCACCGTCTCTGCTGTTGAATGTTTGGCCCTGCTTGATATTTTTACCAAGACACAGGGCGTCCAGTGGATCAGCAAGACTCATTGGCTCAACTTTGCCAGCGGCAACGCACCCTGCGATTGGTATGGCGTCACCTGTAGTGGTGGTCATATCACCGAGCTAGGGCTAGCGCGCAATCAACTGAGTGGGACGCTGCCGCTGGCGCTTGGCGATTTACGCGCGTTGACCCGTCTGCGCTTGGAAAATAATGTACTCACTGGACGCATTCCACCCCCCATTTGCCGTCTGGCGCAGGCTCTGACAGATGGCAATCTGGCCTATAATGGTCTTTTCACTCTACGCCATAGTGTTGGCAATTGTCTGGCCACCATCGATCCAGATTGGCGCGCTACGCAAACCCAATCAGTCACAGATCTGCGTGTAACGCAATTTGCCACAACCGGCCTCGAACTGAGTTGGACGCCGATCCCCTATACCGCCGATGGCGGTTATTATGAAATCGCAACGGCTGCCACGGTGGATGGTCCCTATCAACTGCATGGCCACACCACTGACAAGACGGTTGTGAGCTACACGCTCGACAACTTGCAACCGGGCCGCTCTTACTTTATTCGTGTGCGCACCTATACGCCATCCCATGCCGACCAATCCAATGAACTTTGGAGCAATAGCGCAGAAACTGTAGGCGTGACACATGCGACAAGTGGCAACGTCTTGGTGGCCGCGTACTTCCCCGCCGATAATGATTTAGCCAGTGAGATAAGCTATGTTGTTGAACGCTTCCGCCGTGGCACAGCATTCAACCCTAATGTGCAGGTTGTCTTGTTGGTGGATGGCGCCAAGAATGGGGATACACGGCTACTGGAGATTCGCAGTGGGCAGGTGACGACGACAACCGTTGTCCAGCAACAATGGAATAGCAACGAACTCGATACGGCTGCCCCGGCTGTCCTAAGTTGGTTTCTTACCTATGCGCGCACCACCTACCCAGCAACGGTGCAAATTGTCTCACTCATGGGCCATGGACTCGCATTGGCATCAGAAGTGGAATGGCCTACAGTCGCTTCGGCAACCGATTCAACGATGGATGCAATCGTTGCGTCAGCCACAGTGCGCCAGGCGCAGATGACAACCGCGGCTATGGGTGAACTACCTCTTCTCCCGCGCGAGTGGGAAGCGACACCCAGCGATATCACCAACAACAGCTATATGAGCGTGATTGATATTGGGCAGGCGCTCATGACCGCCACCAATAACGGGGCCGATCCCTTTGATCTGATCTACTTTGATCAATGTTTCCAGGGCAATCTGGATTTGTTATACGAGGTATACAAAAGCGCCAAAGTCTTTGTCGCTTCACCCAACTATGCTTGGTTGGCGGCGGCTTACGATAAATATCTGGCCGGCTTTACGCCATCGTCCACGCCGGAAGAGTTGGCAACCATGATTATCAATCGCTATGAGATCAGTCTGGATCCAACCCACCCCAACACGATCTTTTGGGTGCGCAGCAGTGATATTGCGGCCATCGCTGATGCCGTCAGTACCTTGGGTGATGCCCTGTTGGCGGCGCATCAGGCCGGGCAAACCGATACAATCGCCAACGCTGTCCGCCAGAGTAAGTATGTGGACACTACCCAATGCAGTCGAGAAAATCTACAACTAGAGCCCCCCGATGAATTGATTGGGCTGGAGACCTTTGCCAAAAGTCTGCGCACGGACTTTGGCCCGGCCGATCCCTATGGCGTTGTGGATGCGGTCAATCAACTACGCATATCATTGGAGCGCGTCCATAAACTTAGTCGCGTTGGCAACCCCTATCTGGCCCCAAACCAGACTTGGAACTACACCGATACCGTGACGGTTTTGGCGCCTTTGCCCCGCAACGCGCCGGCAGATGTGGCCTGGCGCGCCAGCCTCTATCGCAGTGACGCACCCTTCACCGCCACCTGGACCATTGATCCTTCCCAGCCGGTCACCGTGACAACCGCCCTGGCCTATGTACGCGAAGGACGCTGGGACGAATTTCTGGCAGCCTGGTTTACCGACCTTGCGCCTACGGTTGGGGCTTGGTGCAATTACATCCCGCCGGCCCAAGTGCTGGTTGAGGAAGCTGATGTTTTGACACTTACCGCAACGCTAAGCGGTGCGCACCAGGTAATCATCAACTGGACACCGACCGATGACATCTCGGTGACAGAATACCGGATCGATCAAATCGACCCCTATGCTATCAGTTGGCAGACCAATGAGGCGGTGCCTAGTGACCAGACCGCCGCCATAGTCCCCGACCCGGCACCCGGTACCCATCGTTTCCGTGTGCTTGCTCGCAACGGTGATGGTGAATTGGTGGGTCAGTCGAATGAGGTGACGATTGAAGCAGCGCCAAATGCGCAACTCTTTCTTCCTCTTGTAACCCGTTGACCCAAAACAATCGGTAATGCTGAACGGTTAACAATGAATGAGTAACCGTTCAGCATTACCCATTATTGAACACCTATCGCAAAAAACCAGGTGATCCCCCTTACCTGGTTTTCCTGCTCTTCTATAATAGAATACCGCTCTGCCTATGCCTGACTTCCGCCGAATGCCGCTTGGTCAACTCATCTTATACTGTCCACCGCTGCTCCAGGTACTTTCTACCGAGGAGCGTGGGGCCTGGCGTGAACTGCAACGCCGCGCCCTGGTTGAGCAGAATCAAGCAGCATGGGATGCGCTGATGACACGGCTTTGGTCTAGCGTGCTTTTTTGGATTTACGAATATGCGCCAGAAGTCGCCCCCGCCGCCGCCGAGCTGTTCGCCCAACGCACGATTGGCGAATTCAAACGACAGCAAACGCAGACGGTAAATCACCCTTCTGATCTACCAAGCCACGAAGCGCTCGTCAATACCCTCAAAGGGTCGATAGCACAACTGCTGGCCGAATAACGTGAGGCTAATTCTGGTAATGATGATCCACAAAGATACACAAAGACACACGAAGCGAAATGATTCTGGTTCAACCGGATCTCAGGGGGTTGACAAGCAACATGGAATCGTAGGTGCGGTTTGTAACCGCACGGTTCCCTGGAACACGTGCGGTTACAAACCGCACCTACGGTGTCAACCCCTTGAATTCCTGTTGAGCCATGATTCTTTGTGTGTCTTTGTGGATCATTTGTACATGCCACTGCCTAGCTGATCGCCGCCAGTATGCCAGCCACCAGCAAACTTACCAGGCTAAGACCCAGCGATCCCTTGCAAAAGCCCACAAAATGAAACCAGTAATCGTGCCCCTCCATCAATTGACCCAAGCGGCTATGACGTAAAAAGCCTGGTCGCCACGTTTCGACGATCAGCCAGTCGATCAGCAGCAGATCAACCACATTAAAGGTCATAAACATGACCAGTAGGGTAATAAAAACCGTCTGAAAGGTATAGGGTTGGCCTGTGACTTGCGGTAACTGTTGCAGCGCCAGCCAGGGCAGCGCAATCACCACCAAGAAAAAGGGAATGACAAAGAGCGTGCGTTGGCGTTTGCTCTTGGCGCTTATCGGTCCATACTTTTCTTGGACCGCGCGCGGTGCGTCATGCAACCACATCTCTGGGTTAAACCACAAACTCCACAAAATCAGCCCTGATAACACGGCACTCAATAGGACGCCATAGATGAGACCATGAATAATAGTTGGTACTAGTAAAGAAAACATAAGAGTGACTCCTTTGATTTATAATTTAGTCGTGACTAAATTATAAATCAAATTTAATAAAAAATCAAGTCCCAAATTTGCTGTTTTGTGAAAATAAAAGGTTGTTTCCAGTCGCCAAAATCAAAGCCACAATTTATGCCATTTTCCGAGAAGCTGTGATTACCTTTTGCGTACATCGCCCCAATGGTACAGATCTGCCTCTTGCACCGTACGTGTGTAACACTATACTGAACGTAACGATTTGGCTGTAACGGGAACAATTCTCCATGTGATACAGTCAAAGATGAACCATTCATCAAATTATTCATCCAATCATACGGGAGGGAATTACATATGAAACGTTTTCTGCTTTCACTCATGGTATTGTTGAACATCTGGATCTTGGTTGGTTGTAGCAGTGCGCCGGCCGCTGAAGCGCCAGCGGCATACGAACAGTTGTCTTCTTCGGTCGCCGCACCAAGCGGTGGTGCAGCGGCCGGCGGCGATGTAGCATTCCTAGCTAATTCCAGCCCAACCGCGGGCGACCAGGCCAGTGCGCCGGCGGCTAGCACCGAAGCAACTGGTGTTGCTTCCTCGGTGCTAGACAGCCGCAAAATCATTCGCAGCGCCTATTTACGAATTGAGGCGAAGGAGGTGCTGGACGCGCTCAACACGGCCACCCGTCTCAGCGATCAGGTAGGCGGCTATGTGGTCAGTTCACGCACCTGGCATGTGGATAATCTACCCTATGCCACGCTGAGCTTTGCTGTGCCGGTGGAGCGCTTTGAGGAGGCGCTTACCCAAACTCGGTCGCTGGGCGATGTACAGGACGAAAATGTGAGCAGCCAGGATGTGACCAGCCAGTTTGTGGATCTAGAGGCGCGCATTGTCAACCTGGAAGCCACCGCCGCGCGTATTCGCACCTTCTTGGATGAGACCAAGAATGTTGCGGAAGCGCTCAATGTCAACCGTGAGTTGTCGACCGTTGAAAGTGAGTTGGAAGTGTTGAAGGGTCAGCGCAACGCACTAGGTCAGCAGACTGCCTTTTCCACAGTCAACATTGACTTTGTGCCTGTACCATTGGTTGTGACCACAGAAGAGGTGCTGGAAACCGTACAAACCTGGTCACCGCTGCTTACCTTTAATGCCGCGTTGGATGTGCTCTTAGCCCTGGCCCGTATCGGCCTCGACATGTTCATCTGGGTGCTAACCTTGGGCTTGCCGCTGCTGCTCATTGTGGGCTTACTCTGGTTGATTGTGCGCCGATTAATGAGAATTCGACTGGGCACAGTGGCGTAAGGTTTTAACCACAGATTGCACAGGGGGAAAATGAAAATCTGTGCAATCTGTGCAATCTGTGGTTAAGTTTCAGCAGTTATGCTATGGTTAACCGATGGCTGCTTCATCAGCGATGACCGTAACATTGGCGGCTTGTTGTAGATAGGAAGCCGGGACAACGGGTGAGAGTGGTCCATAGAGACTTTGGCGCAAAATGTCACGCTTGTGTGCGCCGGATACGACCAAAAGTTTTTGGCGTGCGGTCAAGAGCAGATCCATGCCAATGGTTAGGGCCTGGGGCAGGAGGCGATCACGGCCACCCCACTCTCGCGCACAGGTTTCCAGGCTGGATTCGCTTAGATCGAGCACACGCGTGGTGGCGGTGGCGTCGGCGGGCGGGTCGTTGTAGCCAATATGACCGTTAGGACCTAAACCCAGGATCGCCAAGTCGACACCACCCGCCGCGACCAATGTTGTATGATAGACGCGACAGGCCGCCACCGGATCGGCAGCGT
>Ga0163153_10007989_pt1 | contig 11189 bp, 7 predicted proteins | sample OliLakLV19MP6IB1_FD_148629 | JGI IMG/M metagenome (GOLD analysis project Ga0163153, IMG submission 148629) | Freshwater microbial mat bacterial communities from Lake Vanda, McMurdo Dry Valleys, Antarctica - Oligotrophic Lake LV.19.MP6.IB-1 | ecosystem: Environmental > Aquatic > Freshwater > Lake... | reverse complement strand
GTGGTACCGATGGAGGATATTAACCTTCATTTCACGGGGGACTTTTCAGCCGTGGAGAAGGCGAACAATTTGCTCAGTGCACTCATTGATAATAACCTCCACAGCCGCCAATATTCCCTCGGGCTGGATCCTACAGCGATTTATTGGAAGCGGGTCATGGATATGAATGACCGGTCGCTGCGTTCGATCAGTATCGGCCATGGCGGGCGCGGTAACGGTATCCAGCGCATGGACGGGTTTAATATTACGGCGGCCTCCGAGGTGATGGCGATATTGTGTATGGCGAAGAATCTTAAAGACCTCAAACACAAACTTGGATCGATCTTTGTGGGATTCACACACGACAAGAAGCCGGTGTATGCGCGGGATTTAAAAGCGCAGGCGGGCATGGCGCTTTTGATGCGTGATGCGATCAAGCCGAACCTGGTCCAGACCCTGGAAGGTAACCCGGCGATCATCCATGCGGGGCCGTTTGCGAATATTGCGCAAGGCACGAATACGATTCTCGCGACAAAGATGGGTCTGTCCCTGAGTGATTATTGTGTGACGGAGGCGGGATTTGGCGCGGACCTTGGCGCGGAGAAATTCCTGAATATCAAATGTGGTTACGGGCACTTGGCCCCACAGGCGATGGTGCTGGTGGCGACGATCCGGGCGATGAGACACCACGGAGGTGCTTTAAAGGAGGAGTATAACACGCCTTCCCTCGATCGGGTGAAACGGGGATTCGAGAATCTGGAGAAACATATCGAGAACTGCCGTAAATTTGGATTACATCCGGTGGTGGCGGTAAATCGTTTCCCGTCGGATACTAGGGAAGAGACGGAGTATATCATTGACCGTTGTGCGGAGATGGATATCCGGGCGGTGGTGTGTAACGGTTTTGCCGAAGGGGGCGAAGGAGCGCGGGAACTGGCCTCGGCGGTGGTGAGTGAGCTCGACAGCGGGAGGAATCATTTTAAACCCCTTTATGACTGGAACCTACCGGTCAAAGAGAAGATCGGGACGATAGCGCGGGAGATCTACGGGGCGGAGGGGGTTGATTACACGGAGAAAGCGGAGGCGGGACTGGAAACCATTCAGCGACTGGGGATCGGGCACTTGCCGATATGTATGGCGAAGACTCAGAAATCACTCAGCGACGACGAGAAACGTATCGGGCGCCCGAGGGGATTCCGGGTCACGGTGCGGGAGTTTGAATTTGCGGTGGGAGCGGGATTCATCATCCCGATCCTAGGGGACATGATGCGGATGCCCGGCCTACCATCGGTCCCGGCCAGTGAAGGCATGGATATCGACGACGACGGCGTCATCTCAGGCTTGTCGTAAGGAAGTTATTCACCCAGCCAAATATTTGATCGAGTGAATATAAGGAGACCTCTTTTAGAAAGACTCGCCCCCCATTATGCCGTTAGTAACCGTCAGCCTTTCATAAATCTGGGACTCAGGCTATCGAGGTCATGTGGTTAGATACGCACGGGCAAACCCATTTCCACGATTTGGTTTGGCGGGATACCGTAATGGTCGCGCACGGGGCGGGCATTACGGCTCATGAGCCCGTACAGACTTTTTTGCCAGCGCCAGAGCCGGGAGTTGCCGCCGTAAAAGATGACTTCACGGTTAAAATAATAGGTGGTGCGGCCATGTTGGATCGGAAGCCCGTTGAGAGTGAGGATGTCGATGATCTGGGAAAGTTTCGGGGTTTCTATATATCCATGGGGCACGATGACGCGGGTGAAACCCTCACCCAGATCTTCGATTTCAATGTCTTTGACCATGTCCACGCGTGGAACGGGCTGGGTCATGATACTCATGATAATGACGCATTGATGGATGCATTGGTTATTCTTGAGATGATGGAGTAAGACCACGGGCACACCGGTCGGACGCCCGGCCATAAAGATGGCTGTACCAGCGACTCGGTGGACATGGGAGTCCTTGATGTCCTGGATGATTACGGGCATTTCTAGCTGGTTTGAGTAGAGGGTTTGCATAATGTGGGTACGCCCCGTTTTCCAGACGTACATGATGGAAAGGAGTGCGGCCCCGACCAGAAGGGGGAACCAGCCGCCGTCGGCGATCTTATGGATATTTGAAAAGAAAAAGGCTAAATCCACGATCATAAAAATCGTACATAACCCCAGAGCTTTCCAGACAGGGTAATGCCAGCGTTCACGGATCACAAAATAAAACGCCAGTGTGGTGATGGCCATTGTGCCGGTGACGGCAATGCCGTAAGCCGCGGCTAGGTTTTCCGTGGATTTGAACTCGATCACTAGGAAGATAGAACCGCAGGCCATCGCCCAGTTAATAAAGGGCATATAAATCTGCCCTTCGATATTTTCATTTGTGTGGGTGATATGTGTGCGGGGGAAAAATCCGAGCTGGATGGCTTGGCGGGTCAGGGAGTAAACGCCGGTAATGAGGGCTTGGCTGGCGATGACTGATGCAGCAAAGGCGAGGGCGACGAGACCGTATTTAATGACTCCCGCAGGGGCGATGGCGTAAAAGGGATTCGACAAGTCTGTGGGATTTGAGAGGACGTAGGCACCTTGGCCAAAATAATTCAAGACCAGGCAGGGGAATGCGAGGATAAACCAACCACGGGCGATGGCTGTGCGGCCAAAGTGGCCCATGTCCGCGTAAAGAGCTTCTGCCCCGGTGATCGAGAGCACCACGGCTCCAAGAATGAATGCCGCTCGTTCGGGGTGACCTCCCAGATAACTGATACCATAGAAGGGATTTAAGGCCGCGGCGATCCCGGGGAACTCGACGATCTGAAATATCCCGAGTACAGCTAGGCTCAGGAACCACACACACATAACGGGACCAAAAATCGTACCGATGCGGTGGGTACCTTGCCTTTGACAGGCAAAAAGGATCAGGAGTACCACGCAGGAAATCGGTACGATATATTTTTCGAACTCGGGGTTAATCGCCTTGAGACCTTCGGCCGCACCTAGAACGGAAATGGCCGGCGTGATGATGCCGTCACCATAAAGCAGGGCAGCACCAGCAAGAACCGTAAGGACAAATAAACTGGTTTTCTGGTTCGAGACACCTTTTTTTGTCAATCCCAAGAGTGCAAAGATGCCTCCTTCCCCGTGGTTGTCCGCCCGGGTGACGTAGAGTATATACTTAAAACAAACAACTAGTACCAGGGCCCAGAAGATGAGGGATAAACTGCCTTTGACAGCGGCCTCCCGCCCGTAGGCCTCACCGACATTGAGGCATTCCTGCATTGTGTAGAGGGGGCTGGTGCCGATGTCGCCGTAGACGACCCCTAATGCGCCTAAGGTTAAAATCCATTTACTCTTTGAGCCTGTTTCAGTTTTCATGACAGAATGTCGTAAGGAGTTAGGTTTTGTTGTGCTGGTACAGGGGTGTTTTCGCTGGCGACCAAGAATCGTTTTTTTGTTGGATCAATCATCACGGGCCTCGTTTGTATGATCCTTCCCTCTCGGGATAGATCGATTTTTTTTCAAGGCCGGTCAATCGTTCATGCAAGATGACTCTCACTAACGGCCCTTCCATGTGCCTGCGAGGTTAGCTGTCGGGTTAGGCCTTGGAAGTGGCCTTGTGTACCGGTTACCCGGCTTCATTCACCCCTGCCATTTTTTTGATGGCGGATTGGTTCCCCCGCGCCTTTTTTTTATTGGCTTCGGCGGCTGGCGGGTAAATTTATCTCAAAATTAATACTAAAATACAAGAAAGTAATTTTGAACGAGGAAAAATTTAATCAAGGTTTTTGTCGTGAAAATTCGATTCGATTATTTGTTATTTCCACATAAATGAAAATAGCTTTTCTTTCTCTCTATAAACAAGAGGCTGATACTGAAATGAGGAGAACTATTTTGGATTACTCAGGAGAATTGCCAGTCCGAGATATCGGACATAAGAATATGAATTAGAGGGAAGGTTTAGACGGTTGGACTTTTTCGAGTGTGACGCCGCTCAGGAGGTTAAAGAGACGGTCATTGATGTAGAAGTTTGTTTTTCCTACCCTGTGTTTCCTGACGAATCCGGCGGCGCTGAGTTGATTCAAATATTTCGTGGCCGTGATACGGGACACGCCCAGTTCTCGCATGATGAATTCAATTTTTGTGTAGGGGTACCGGAAAAGGTTATTGAGTAGGTCTTGGCTGTAGAGTTTGGGCAAGTGTTCCCGCAGGTCGTGTTTGGTTTGGATCATGAGGTCCCGGAAGGCTTTGACTAGGATGATCGCACTGCGCGATGTCAGCGCCACACCCTGGAGCATATACAGACACCACTTTTCCCAGCTCTGTCCCTCGCGCACTTCTTGCAAGAGGCGGTAGTAGTCGCCTTTGGTCGTGGTGATATAACGGCTCAAATAGAGAACCGGCAAATCCAGCAGGCCGCTACGTTGCAGCATGAGCAGATTTAATATCCGGCCGGTACGTCCATTGCCGTCATAAAATGGGTGGATGCTTTCGAACTGGTGATGAGTGATGGCCATCCGCAAGAGGGGGTCTAGCCCATCATCGGCATGGATAAAATCAATGAGATTGACTATCAATGATAATACCTCGGCGGGATCCTGGGGGGGCTCGTAAATCACCTGCCCAGTGGTTTGATTTTTGAGTACCGTGCCGGGCAATTTGCGCAGGCCCGCTTGCGTCTGTCCTAGCTCCGCGTGCACGGACAAAAGGGTTTCCAGCCTGATGAGTCCACTCTTCTGCACTGCATGATACCCGGTACGCAGTGCGCTGACGTAATGACGCACCTCTTTGGCCGCAGGTGACTCTGCCGATCCCGGCTGGAATGCATAGAGCTGGTCATGGGTCGTGATGATATTCTCGATTTCGGAACTGTCTTTTGCCTCCTGAATGCCCAGTGTGTCCAGCAAGATCGCCTGATTAGGCAAGGATTCACACAACCCTTTTAACTCGGCCAGATACCGGTGCGCTTCGGCCAATGCCGCCCATACGGCGCGTGTATCAAGTGTGGATAATGCCTTTAATGGCAGGGGTTCGGGTGTTTTCATGTAAAGAAATCGTAATTTTTCTTAACATACGAGTATATACATGTAAAGAAAATCGTTTTTTCTATATATGAAAATGAGTTCATGTATAAAAAATCGAGGAATGATCGATATGAGTAATTTGCGCGACTCTAATCATCCAAAGTGGCGTCGAGGCCGTTATGAAACGATTTGTACAAGGGGAGTCCTGCGTCCGCTCAGGGCAGGGGCTCGGGGCGATTTGCACCACGAAGGATGATGGGTGCGGGATGGGCCACTCATTGCATAGAGCGACCGGCCCTGCTTGCCGTATGTCGGATGTCACCGTGAAACTCTCGCCCTTCGTGGTAAAAATCGCTCCTCGCGACTGGAGGGGCAGGCTTCTGCATGCCCGGGGTTTCACGGACAAATTCCGGCTTGGTCCCGTGTCTCGGACATGCGGAAGCATGTCCCTCCATCCAGAAAAAAACTCCGCCGCATCCTTCGTGCCCGCTTTTAACTTTCGACTTCCTTCCCCTCCATCCAGAAAACCCCCCTCCGCCTCCTTCGTGCCATGAGTGATAAAATCTCCCCTTTTAAAAAATCTGTGCTCATCGGCGTTAATCTGTGGTTAATCTCCACCTCCTTCGTGCCCTATACACAGAGCGCCATTTCAGTGTGACCTCTATTCAGAATTGATTGATCATCACCGAAACTTGATTAAAAGGTTTACTGAGATAATATCACAGCAACATTCAAAAGAACATTTAGAGGATGCCGAGACAATCCAGATACAGACTACAGATGGTAAACTCGTGGATATCGATCGAGCAGATCTGGAAAAATAAGTAAAGCTTATCACTTCGCCCTACTCCTGTTTGATCGCCTGTGGGGTAATAGGGGGAGGGGTCATGGTGTCGGGGAAAGTCTGATGGAGTAACTCGACGACTTTGAGGCGGTTAAATGAGATGAGGGCGCCCAAGACAAAGATAATCAAGGTATAAACAATGATCGTGGGTGCCAGCAAGGAGTAAGAGAGGATGACATTACCTATAGAGATGCACCCCCATCTGGATGGCCGCCATGACCTAGTCACCGGCCTGTATTTGGCGGGAGATTTTTTGATCATGGTCTCCCGCTTTTTTGTGCGGCGGAAAAAATCTCATCTGAGTGAGGGGACTGGACAAAACGGGTGAGGATGGCAGCGAGGATCATGGCGATGCCAACGGCTATGGAGGGGGTGGGGAAGACAAATGTTTGATGGTCGATGTCCCGTTTTGGTTTCATACCACCGCCTACCAGACGTCCGCCATTTTTCAGAAACGATTCGGGGGGGCATCGAGCTTATAGCCTGCTTTCAGCCGGAGCAAAACCACTCGACCGTCTTGTGAAGAGGGTGGTTTTTGATTTTAGAAAGTCACACCGGCCTGTGCGCCGAGGACGAGGGCATTTGGGATATGACCTGTGCCGCCGGGGTTGATCACCCATTGGATATTGGGCTGGATATAGATGAATTTGGTCATGTTATAGCGATAGCCCCATTCAAACACCATTTCGTATTCTGGATACCCTTTGCCGGTGGATTGAATCGTGCGGGCGTAGTTATCGCTGAAATCACCGTAGATGAGTCCAAAGATGGTGCTGTCCGTGTCACGGGTGGGAATAAGCCCGGTGTAGATGGCGCCGGCATTCACTTGGAAAGGCAGTTTCGCATAGCTTTCTTGGGGAGATAGGACGGCGCAGGACCAGAGGGTGAGGCCTTGGTCGGTACCGGGGGATTCTTTCCAGACCATTTGGTCGGCGTGTGCGTAGAGTCCATAGGCATTTGAACCCGTTTCAGTCGTACCAAATTGCGCATATTGCGCGGGGGAGAAATAAGTGCCCACCCAGTAGTGGCCTTTGTAACCATTCATTTCTGTGGCGTCATTAGCGAGTTTATCACTTCCTGAGGAGGGCACCCTTTGTTTATGAAATTCCGGGGTCCAAGCCGCTTGACCGATCATGGTGACTCCGTCGCTCGAGTTTATTCCCCAATCCAGGCCGTGACTTTCGACGAGATTGAGCTGGGTCACCTGATAGATGCCGCCCATGAAATTAAACTCAGGACTGGGATCGACGCGGAATCGGGCACCCCAGGTGGCGGCCGGGTAGGAGTAATAACCGGTATTCACCGGCAGAGCTTGGGGGTTACCATCGATGCCGTTATTCATATACATCCAGTAGATCGGGGAGGTGGCGAAATCGTCGCCGGTGCCGAAACGCCCGAGCTTGATGTCGAGTTTGTCGTTAAAGAGTTTTTGCTCGAGGAAAAGCGCGTAGAAGACCGGTACCTGACTGCCGTAGATTTGTTGGACGGTGAATTGGTTGCCGATATTGGCGGACGAAAGGCTCGCTCCATCACGGTTGAGGCCGCTCATTTCGAGTTTTAACCCGTGGAGTCCCACGAGTTTTTCAAAATCGATATCCATCCCGAAATAAGAGTTATCCGTGTAGGTGAATCCCTGGCTCATGCCGCCTGTGGGATTCCCCGCGAGGTCGGTGGTGTAGTTAATATTAAAGGTGATTCCCTTGTCTGCCAAAGTCTTGCGCGCCCCCCACCATTCACCGGTGAGATAATCGCCATTCCACCATTGTTTCAGGTCGGAGGATGAGCAATAAGCGGGGATTTTATTTGTCGTGTTACAAACCGGGGTCAGCTCTTTGCCGTGGAGTTGAAATGCGACGAGTGTAAAACAGAGAAAAAGGAAGGGATTTTTCATATTGTTCTGTTGACATTATGATAATCATAAAGATTTACAACCGTTGATTTCAATAATTGTGATTCTACGGGAGTAAATAAATCTATTTTTTGTAATGGCAAAGTATCTGCGCAATTTGCCCTGAGAAAAATGCCAAAGAATGATTGAAAAGGCCGAGGATTGTGGGCAAGTTTTTTATTGTTTAAGGATACCGGACTGGTGCCGGATAGGGTGACATTTTAATTTTTACACAAGGAGAGATATTATGCGTATCGGAATGATCGGACTCGGACGGATGGGGGCAAATATGGTGCAACGTTTAATCAAAGCGGGGCATGAGCTCGTGGTATGGGACATGAATACCGCGGCGGTAAATGATTTGGCGGCCAAAGGCGCGATTGCGGCAAAAGACCCGGCTGATTTGGTCTCAAAGCTTCCTTCCCCCAAAGCGGTGTGGATGATGATCCCGGCGGCTTATGTGGATGACACGATCGCTAAACTCGCACCCCTCTTGGCGAAGGGCGATATTTTGATCGATGGCGGGAATTCTTATTACAAGGACGATATCCGCCGTTCCAAAGAGCTGGCGATAAATGGCATTCATTATGTGGATGTAGGAACCTCCGGTGGTGTGTGGGGGCTCGAACGCGGGTATTGTGAAATGATCGGGGGCAGTAATGAAGCGGTTAGTTATCTGGACCCGATCTTGAAGGCATTAGCTCCTGGTAAAGGGACGACTCCGGTGACCCCCGGGCGCAAGGCAAATAAAGGGACGGCAGAAGAAGGTTATCTCCATTGTGGGGCATCAGGGGCCGGGCACTTTGTGAAAATGGTGCATAATGGGATCGAATACGGCTTGATGGCTGCTTATGCCGAGGGCTTGAATATTTTGAAGAATGCTAATGCCGGAAAAGTAACCCGTGAAAAAGACGCGGAGACTACCCCGCTGCGTGAACCGGAAGCTTACCAATACGATCTGGACTTACCCGAAATTGCTGAGGTGTGGCGCCGCGGGAGTGTCGTGTCGAGCTGGTTATTAGACCTCACGGCAGATGCTTTGGCCAAAGATCCGGGATTGGATTCTTTCAGCGGACGAGTGAGTGACTCTGGTGAAGGCCGCTGGACTGTGGATGCCGCCATCGATGAGGGTGTGCCTGCTTATGTCCTGACAGCCGCGCTCTTTGAGCGTTTTTCGAGCCGGGACCTAGCGGTTTTTGCCGACAAGGTTTGTTCCGCTATGCGTTATGAATTTGGCGGGCACCACGAGAAACCTTCGGAGTAATCCAGAGTAAAGGGGCCGAGATCCCTTGCGAAATCCAAAACCCAGGAATCATGCGTATGGCGAAATCCTTTTCAGATTTAAGCCCGTCGGAAGTATTAGCCTTGGCCATCTCGCTAGAGGAAGATGATGCCCGGATATACGGGGATTTTGCCGCGCGCCTAAAGGAGACCTATCCCGATACCGCAAAAATGCTCGAGACCATGCGCGATGAGGAAAAGACCCACGCCGCACGCCTCATCGAGATGCACCGCCGCCGTTATGGCGACATGATCCCCTATATCCAGAGGCAGAATGTGAAAGGGTTCATCACGCGTAAACCCCTCTGGCTGGCCCGGACCCTGAGTGTGCCCCAGGTGCGATCCATGGTGGAGGTGATGGAGGCAGAGTCCCTGAGATTTTACCAGACGGCGGCTAAACGGAGCAATGATCTGGTCGTCCGGGCGTTATTGGATGATTTAGCGGCCATCGAGCAGGGGCATGAAACGCTGGCGGCTGGGCTCCAGCAGGATTTAAAGGAGTCCGGTGCCGCAGGGCGTGAGGAAGAAACCGCCCGCCGCCTATTCGTGCTCCAGGTGATCCAGCCCGGGCTTGCGGGATTAATGGACGGCTCGGTATCCACGCTGGCCCCGGTCTTTGCCGCGGCTTATGCGACGAAGGACAGCGGGGACGCTTTTCTGGTGGGGCTGGCTGCCTCGATCGGTGCGGGTATCAGCATGGGATTTGCCGAAGCATTATCCGACGACGGGGTCTTGAGCGGGCGCGGTCATCCCTGGGTGAGGGGTATCATTTGTGGACTCATGACTGGCCTAGGAGGTATCGGGCATACCTTACCCTTTTTAATCGGGAGTTTCCACATGGCGATGATTGTGGCTGTGGGTGTCGTAGCCGTGGAGCTCGCCATCATTTCCTGGATACGTCATAAATATATGGATACCCCTTTATTATCCGCCGCCTTCCAGGTCGTCGTCGGAGGTGTCCTCGTCTTTATTACCGGGATCGTGATTGGTTCATCATGAGGGCATTTTGCCCCGCTTTCATAAAGAGCAAATTGCACTTTCGTACGGAATATGGTGGAGTAGTCCTGCATGAGTAAAGAGTCAGAGTGTCAAAAAATAAGAGTCACAGGCAGCGGTACAGGCTTGGGTGCTTACGCTCTCGCGGCGACGGGGGGATGTGTGGATGCTGTTGGTTTTTTAGCTCTGGGCGGACTTTTTGTTTCGCACATGAGCGGAAATAGCGCGGCATTTGGGGCTTATTTCGGGCAGGGGCAATTTGCTTTGGGCTTACCTCATTTCATGGCGGTTCCAGTTTTTGTCTTGGGGTTACTCTTCGGGAATTATTTTGTGTTACACGAGACGTCCGGACGACGTTGTGCCACCCTGCTTTTTTTGGAGGCTCTTTTGATCAGCTCCTTTTTGGTTGCTGTTTTTTTCATAGGGGAACCGGCGAAGGGATCCGGAATTTATTATCTGGTTTGCCCCCTGCTCCTTTTTGCGATGGGAATGCAAAATGCCGTCCTGAGGGGATTGGGACACTCGACATTTGCCACGACCTATGTCACCGGGGTACTGGACCGGTTTGCCCAGTCGGTGGCGAAGTTCTTTCGCCACACCGATGTCCGCCTGCGTAAAGAGGCCATTAACGATGCCCGTGTGTCGATTTGTGTCTGGAGCGCCTATGCCCTCGGTGCGGTCGCCGGGAGTGCAGGAATGTTTTTTGCCGGGACCGGGATCCTGCTTGTGCCTGTGGTGCTCCTTTTAGTATTTGCTTGGCGGGTGCGCAAGGGTGTGTGACACGGGGTACCTAAAATATCCTGTAGTGTTTACTCCCCCCGGGTGAGGAATCAGTCACACCGGATGAAAAGGGTTTCTCGCGAAGGCCGCCAAGGACCCAAAGTTTTTTTAAATTTCCGCATGTAGGGCGACCGGCTCGGGTTGCCTTCTGGGGAGCAATTTGCACCATGAAGCGCACGAAAGGCACGAAGGCCATAAAGTTTTTTGAATTTCCGCATGTAGGACGACCGGCTCGGGTTGCCTTCTGGGGAGCAATTTGCACCATGAAGCGCACGAAAGGCACGAAGGCCATAAAGTTTTTTGAATTTCCGCATGTAGGACGACCGGCTCGGTTTGCCTTCTGGGGAGCAATTTGCACCATGAAGCGCACGAAAGGCACGAAGGCCATAAAGTTTTTTGATTTTCCGTGTGTAGGG
>Ga0163153_10007986_pt1 | contig 11194 bp, 7 predicted proteins | sample OliLakLV19MP6IB1_FD_148629 | JGI IMG/M metagenome (GOLD analysis project Ga0163153, IMG submission 148629) | Freshwater microbial mat bacterial communities from Lake Vanda, McMurdo Dry Valleys, Antarctica - Oligotrophic Lake LV.19.MP6.IB-1 | ecosystem: Environmental > Aquatic > Freshwater > Lake... | reverse complement strand
CGCCCGCTGGTTGGGCGGCGCCGGCGGCGACGAACGCCCGCTCTGGGAGGCTACGCCGACTAGCGCCCAGTTCCTGGACTACGCGACCGGCCCGCGTGCCCGCGCCCTGCTGTCCGTCAGCCCTGCCTGGGCAGAAATCGACGAAGCGGTGGTCGTCGGTTACGAGCAGCTCACCTCGCAGCCCATCGAGGTGCTTTGCCGTCTCGCGACCGAGTTGGGCGCTACGGCGGTTCGCGACCCACGCGAGGCCATCGAGCTCCATTCGCTGGCCCGGCACCGCTCAGTCAATCGCAACCAGCACTATTGGCGCGGCCAGCCCGGCCTCTGGCGACGGCTGGTTACGCGGGACACGGCAGATCAAATCGCCGCTGCCCAACCCTTGGCGTTTCGAGCCTTCGGCTACGAAGCCGACGCCGATCCGGCGCTCACGCCGGATTCGGCCGCCGAAAACTGGCGGCAATTGCGGGCGGCCTGATCCGCTATTCGCCCCGTTTCCCTTCGCGGAGCCTCGCTCGAATCGTTTCCAAGCGCTGCGCCAGTTCCAACTCGAAGCCGCGTGGGACGGGGCGGTAGTATTCGCGGTCGACGCCGAGATAGTCCTGCGCCGCGACGCCTCCTGCGGCGTCGTGGGCGTATTCGTAGCCTTCACCGTGGCCCATCCGCTTCGCGCCGGCGTAATGCTGATCGCGCAAATGCACGGGCACAGGCAGCAATCTCCCTTCCTTGATATCGCGCCGCGCTTCGCCGATCGCCACCGTCGCGGCGTTTGACTTTGGCGCACAGGCCAGATACGTGACCGCTTGCGCCAGCGGTAGTTGGCACTCCGGGAGGCCGACGAATTCCGTCGCTTGCATGGCGGCCACGGCGATCGGCAGCGCTTGGGGGTCGGCGTTGCCGATATCCTCGCTGGCGCTGATGACAATGCGCCGCGCGAGGAAACGCACGTCTTCGCCTCCTTCTAACATGCGCGCGAGCCAGTAGATTGCCGCGTCCGGGTCGCTGCCGCGAATGCTCTTGATCAGCGCGCTCGCGGCGTCGTAGTGCGAATCGCCCGTCGCGTCGTATTCCACCGTTTTGCGCTGCACGCTCTCTTCGGCCAGCGCGCGGGTGAATCGCACCGGTTGCTCGTCGCTCGACAGCACACCGATTTCGAGCGCCGATAGCGCCCGGCGTGCATCGCCGTCGCTCACTTCGGCCAGGAACTCGAATGCGCCCGGCGCGACCTCGACGCGATGTTTTCCGAGTCCGCGTTCCACATCCGCCAACGCGCGTTTCAAGAGCGCGATGATGTCCTCGTTCGAGAGCGCCTCGAATTGAAACACACGGCTTCGGCTCACGAGCGCGCTGTTGATCGAGAAGAACGGGTTCTGCGTCGTCGCGCCCACGAGCACGACGCCGCCGTCCTCGACGTCCGGCAACAACACATCCTGCTGCGAGCGATTGAAGCGGTGGATTTCGTCGATAAACAGCAACGTCTTCCGCCCCTCGGCCGCGAGCCGATCTCGGGCTTGCTCCAACACTTCGCGCAATTCCTTCACGCCGCTCGTTACGGCATTGAGCTGCACAAAATGGCACTTGCTCTCAATCGCCAACAGCCGCGCCAACGTGGTCTTTCCAGTCCCCGGCGGTCCATAGAAAATCACCGAGCCAAGCCGATCGGCCTTGAGCAATCGCCGCAGCAACTTCCCTTCGCCAAGAAACTGCTGCTGCCCGGCGAACTCGCCGAGCGTCCGCGGCCGCATCCGCGCCGCAAGCGGCTCGGCCTGGCGGCGGTTATCGGCTTCGGCGGCTTCGAAGAGGGAGGGCATATGAATTACGCGGATTGAGCCAACACCAACCCGAAGCGCAAGCGAGGGGGAGCAACCGCACCAACTTAGCGCATCACCGCGCTGAGATCCGCACCCGCGCACTCACGTCTCACGCGAGCTACTTCGCCGCGAACTTCTTCACCGAAGTATACGAGCGTTGCGCCTTCAAGCACGTTGAGCGGAACGACTCCGGGTGCGGGACCGCGGCCAGGCGGAGGCTTTCCACTTTGCCTTTCGTGAAGACCATGTCGCCGCAGCGATACCAGCTCTGGCCGGGCTGAACGACGATTTGGATCTCGTCAAAATCCCCCAGCAGGCACCAGCGCTCGTCGACGCCCGCGAGCCCTTTCTGGATGATGACGCGACGATTGGTCAGCCGGTAGCGCCGGCAGCGGAAGGGCAGCAGATTGAAGAAATAGAGCTTGAGCGCGAGCGGAATCGACATCAGCACCCAGACGCGGCCGATCGACAGGTGCAACGGGCCGATCACCGTGTTGTTTTCGAAACGCCGGCCCAGCCACCGTCCCAAAGCGGTCACGGCAATGCTCGGCCACACCGTGGCGATGCCGACCTCGGACTGTTCCGGGGGTGAAACGCCTGTAATCGCTTGTTGCATGGGAACGACGACTCCAACCAGGAATGCTGCCGCGGCCCGGCAGGATAACCGCCACGCCAGGCTGGCCCCTTAGATTAGCACGCGCGGCCGGAAAATAAAGACCGGGAGCGGCTTCGCTCGTTCGGCGATTTTCGCCATTAAGCCCATGGAAGGCCACCGAGGTCGTTGGCGATAGCTACGCCTGCGAGGGCCTTCCCTGGGCTTGTCTCGCACGGCGCAGTTGTCTTGTTAGCCCGCCCGCGCTGCCCGTTGGGCCAAATCCCGAATCTCGCGCAACGCCGTGAGATGAGCCGTCGAAAATGCGGCGGTCGCTGGCTGATGCGCCGGCGCGGCATGGTGGTCATCCCCCAGGCCGCCGCTCGTGCTCTGCCGCAGTTGGCTCAGGATCAGGTCGCGAATTTCCCGGGCTTCCGCTACCCCTTCGATCAAACCAGAATGCCCGGCGCCGCCTTGCTGGCCGTGCGGACCTGGGGAACTCCCGCCCCCGCCGGCGGTCTCGACAACCACGTCGGCGATACCGAAAAACCGCTGCAGCGGCCCCTGGTCGATCTTCAGGTTTTGCACGTTTTCGTAGGTGATGGTCGTCTCGTTGATCACCCAGATCCCGCGGCGGATTCGCAGGCTGCGCTCGCTGAGCACGTACCACGTCGTGTCGTAGCGGAGGTGAATCGCAATGTACGCGAGGACGTCCGGCACAATGATCAGCGCCGCCATCGGAATCGCGATCAACGCGCCGATCAACGGCGACGCCACGGTGACGCCCAGCCAGACCGCGATCAGAATGCCATCGATGATCAGCAGCACCAGCCAGAAGAAAAACTTCATGTACCGCAGGAAACCCTCGCTGGGTCGAAACGAAGCGACGGAATCGCCCGCGAACGACGGCAGCGTGGGCGGGTCCTGCGGCACGCGGAACCAATCCACCAGCACGCGCCACACGCCCTGATAAATCCAAGCGCTGGCGGCCTCGACGCGTCCGGTCGTCATGCGACGTTCCTTTCGCGATCGGCCAAAGTGCGCATCGCGTCGCGAATCTCGTGCAACAATCGCAGCGATTCATCCTCCGCGGTCCCACTTCCCACGAGTTCGGCCTTGGCCAGCCCTTCGTCGAGCCCTTTCGCGCCGCGCATCCGCGTGTAGAGAAAATCGCGCAACGCCTCGGCTTCGAGAATCCCGTCGATGCTCATCTCTGCCGTGGCCGAGCCACTGGCCGTCTGCACGCTCACCGTGGCGAGGCCGAGCCAGCGCTGTAGGATATTTCGAGTCAGATGAATATCCTGAATCCGCCGATAGGTCAGCAAAGTCTCGCGCCGGAAGATAATCCCCCAGCTCATCGAGACGCCCTTCTCGTCGAACTTATAGCGCAACGTCTCGTATTTGAACCAATACGGCCAGATCGCGAAGATCACGCCCGGTCCCGTCAGAAACGCGCAAATCACGTAGTACCACATCAACACCGGCGCCGGCCGCGTAATGTGATACGGCGTAAAGCCGCCCGCAGTTTCCCGCCCCACGTCATTCATACCCTGGCTCCGCGCCTTCGTGCTTAAGAACCTGAGGTAGTATTCGCTAGGTCAACGCATTTCTTGCACGTTCCGCCGCTTCGCAGGATGAAACCCAGGGCAGGCCTCCAATGACCAATTCATCAGCGACGTCTTTGAGGGCCTGCCCTGGGCTTAACCAACTCGCCAACCAGCAATCTCCGCCGTTCGTGCTTTTTGTGCCTTTCGTGGTTCCCTGCTCTCCGTCTGTCGCGTGACTTCGCGTCTTTCGCGGTTCCAATTACTCCCCATTCGTCAGCGCGTCCCGTCGCGCGCCGTAACCCTTGAACAGTTTTCGCCCCGTGGCGTGATTGAAGTTCGTCCAGGGGCTTTCGACGTTCGGGTCTTCCGTCAATTGCTGATAGAAGTTGTGGATCTTCGCGTCGAGATTGTCGAGTTGATGCAGCGCCACGGCTTCCAGCGTCATCGGTAACTTCGGACTGCCGTACTCGTATTGCCCGTGATGGCTGACGATCATGTGCTTGAGCCGCAGCGTCAGTTCCACGGGGAACGGCTCGGCCATCAGCTTTTCCGTCTCGACAATCTTGACCTCAAGCATCCCCACGGCCATCACCAGGTGCCCGAGCATCTGCCCTTCGTCGGTGTAGCTGAACGCCCGCTCGTAACTCAGCTCATCGACCTTGCCCATGTCATGCAGAAAGGCCCCCATCAACAGCAGATCGCGGTCCACCATCGGAAACCGTCCGGCGACGCACAGCACCACTTCCATCAGATTCGTGACGTGCTGCAACAGCCCGCCGTGATAGGCATGATGATGCTTGATGCCGGCCGGCGCCTTGGAAAACTTCCGCATGAACGCTTCGTCCATCAGGAAGCACTGTGCGAGCGCCGACAAGTGCGGATCGCGGACCTGCCGCAGCATCTCGCCCAACCGCACGGCGAGGCGATCGATGTCGGCATTTGCCAGCGGCATGAAGTCCGCCAGATCGACTTCATCTTCTCGAGCGCGGCAGACGTTGTTGATGATAAGCTGAATCGCCCCTTGGAACAGTTGCGTCGTCCCTTCGATGCGGACGAAATCGCCGTCCTCGAACGCCCGATAGTCGGCGTCCGAAGCGTTCCACATCCGCGCACTGATCGAGCCGGTGCGGTCGGACAGGTCGATCTGCAAATAAAGGTTTCCGTTCCGATTCGGCCGCAGTTGCTTCTGCGAGGCAAGAAAAACCTGATCGACCGCCTCTTGATGCCCCAACTGACTCACATTGCGACGCGGCACTTTCCCCTGCACTTTCCATTTGGAACGGTGGAATCGGCAAACCCAGAAGTTGTCCGCGATTCTACCAGCCCGCCAGAGCAGCGGACAGCCGCGACGTACAGCGGCGCCCTTCACCTTCCACCGCCCGCCGTCGCCCACGCGGCCGCCGCCCAGCCTTGGCGGGCATCAATCCGCGCCCTAAACTGTTACGTAACGCAACGGGCAACATGTCGATGTTTCGCCCATGCACGGGGACGTAGCTCAATTGGGAGAGCACCGGCTTTGCAAGCCGGGGGTTGAGGGTTCGATCCCCTTCGTCTCCACATTGGGAGCACCGGCGTATGAAGCCTGTGCTCTCGCGAGGACGTTTTTTTTGCGGGCTGGCGAAGCCAGCCGCGGGTCTTAAAATGCGACTGGAGAGTGGAGGGCCCGCGGGGTCTCCAAGGTGAATTCATTGAGAAAGTTGCGGATTCTCCGCTCCTCGCGTCCGGTGAAGACTTCCTACTAACTCTCCGACCGCATCTGTATGCGGCGTCGAGCGTCAACTCGGTGCCGCGTTTTTTTCTGCGCGCTGTTGGCGCTCATGGAGAGTGGCGTCAGCGGGCAGCGGGCGGGTGTATTTCTTCCGAATCACCGGCATTGTTTCTCTCCCTGCATCCAGCTTAATCAGCGAACAGGCTGGCAGTCATCAGCGATCCACTCCGGCGAACTCGTCGTTTACGGCTTGCACCAACTGCTGGCCGATGCGGAGTGCGGTTCTCTGATCGATCAACTCCGAGACTGCCCGCTGCGCCGCCACGTGACTGCGCGTGAGCTTCGTCGTAACCGTCCCCGAATCGGCATGGTGGTTGGGCGTGGCAAGTTGACGGAATGGGCTTGAATTTGGGCTTCCCTCGGTGACGGCCATGTCTCGAACTTCGGCGGCGGATCGGGTGGCGTTTTGGCGTAGGTTGATCGCCCGACAGGCGTCGTTGCGTTTGACGATCGGCGAACTTTGCCGACAGGCCGGAGTTTCGACGGCGTCGTTCTAAGCTTGGCGTCGGCGTTTGCAAGCGCCGGATGTTGCCACGCGACAGTCGTCGCATGCCGTCGCACTGTCGTCGCTCGTGCCGGTGCGCGTGATCGCGGACGGCGGCCGTGAGATCACGATGGAGCAGCTTCTAGCCTGCTCGCCATTCGTCATTCCTCCCTTTACCGCCCTTCGACCGTGATCGCCATGACCACCGGCGCGGTCGTGTCTTCGCCCTTGACAAGTTCGATGCGCTGGATCAAGTCCTGTTTCGTCGGCGTTACCGCGAAGTAGCGGATCTGCCGGCCCTGGAGGTCGAACGCGAACTCCGATTTCGGGACGTCGACGCGGCGGACGTAGTCGGCGAAATGCTCGCCGTTGCGTAGTTCGTGGTCCTCCGCCGTGCCGTCCTCGAAATGCAGTCGCACGATCATCGTGACGGATTTCTCCGTGCCGTACGGATAGCCCCAACCGGAGACGCCGCTCAAGAAGTGAATGGCCTTGGCCGGCGCGTTACAGGGCAATTCCACGCTGCGCGGCATCGTCGGCGCCAGGTAACCTTGCGGGCCGAAGAGCATGATGGCATTCGCGGCGCGCCCTTGGCGGGGATCGACCAGGATGAAGGGCACGTTTTCGAACGTCTTCGGCGCCCAATCGTCGAAGATCAGCCGCTCGGCCGGCGCGTCGGCGCTATAGAACATGCCTTTGACCGTCGACACGCGGGCGACTTTGGAAATATCGAGTGGCAGATACTTGCCGCGGAAGGCCAGGAACTCCAGCAGGTTCGTCAATTCTTCTTGGGTAATCTGCTTTTCGAAGCCCTCGGGCATCAGCGACTTGCGCGACGCGGCAAGTTCTGAGATGTCGTCGCGCAACAGGCTGATCGTTTTCCCTTCGGCGTCGATCAACTCGATCGACGTCCGCGATTCGGAAGCCAGCAGGCCCGTGAGAATCTGCCCGTCCTCAGTCGCCACGGTGTAGACGCGGAAGTTGCCTTCCACGCTCTTGCTGGGGTCGATGATGTTGCCCAGCAACTCTTCCTTGGGGTGCACCGCCATGCCGGTCAGGTCCGGACCAATGCGTTTTCCCTCGCCGCTGTGCGTATGACAGGTCGCGCAATGTTTCAAGAACAATTGTTTGCCGGCGACGTGATCGCCCTTCACGTGCGTGATCGGCAACAGTTCTGCGAGCACTTTTTGACGATCAGCGTCCGGCAGCGTGCCGCCTTTCTCCAGCAATCGACCTGCTTGCCGGCGCAGGGCGCGGCTCGGATGCGCCAACAGCACTTGTTTGCGGTCGAGCGAGAGATCAACAAGCAACTCCGGCCGATCGTCCGCAGCGTTGAGCAACGCCTGCGTCCATTCCGGGCGGCCCAGCAACACGCCGTAGGCGTTCGCCTTCACGGCAGGCGCAAAGGCGTCGAGCCGCTCGATTAGCCGCACGCCAGCCTCTTCGGCCGTGCTCAATTCCAACGCCCGGAGCCAACCAGCGGCGAGCTCCGGCGAAGTGCGCGGCGTGATTTCTTCCAGAAGTCTGTCGACCGCTTCAATGCTGTTTGACTGGAACTCGACGAACTCTCGCGCCGCCTCAATGCGACGCTCTTCGCTCTGCGCGTCATCCGTGACTTCCGCTAAGAGCGCCTCGGACAACTCTTCGGCCAGCTTGCCCAAGTGTTCGCTTCCCCACATCGACGCAAGCTTCACCAGCCCGCCGCGCGTGCCGGGCGAAACTCGCTTGGCGACGGTCTCCAAGCTCGCTTCCAGTGCGGCGTCGACGGGAACCTTGGAGTCCTTCGGCCAGCCGTTCACGAGCCCTTGGACAATCGCCTCGGCGACCGCTGGCGGTGCGTCAACCAACTTGGACAACAACGCCGGCGCGGCCGCCACGTTTCCAGATCGCGCGAAGTGTCCGGCCACAATGCGCGTCACCTCCATTTGCTGATCGCTGAGCTCGCCCGCGGCGGCAATCCGGTTCAAAAACGGTCCGCTATGCGCGGCCGCGGCGCAGGTCGCGGCCTCCGGAATCCAACGGTCGGCCAGGTTATTGCGATCGCGGAGCATCGCGTCGATTGTCTCGGCGGCCTGTTCGCTGGCCGGAAATTCCGCGAGCGCGAGCAACACATTCAGTCGCACGAGCGCATCGCCGTCTTCGCGCAACGCGACCAGCGCCGGCAACGACGCTTCGACACGCGGCACGACTTGCGCCGCATTCATCCGCACGCCAGCCGAAGCATGTTTGAGGGCCGCAATCACCGCCGCGTTCGCGTCGGCATGCTTGCCGTCCAACGCGCCGAGCCCGTGCATCGCCCACAGGGCATGAATTGCGCCAACGTTCAAGCCAATTGCATCCACGGACTGGTTCTGCGTGAGCGCGATCAACTGCGGCAACACGTCCAGTTCGCCGCGTTCGACCAGCAGACGCTGCGCGTGACGGCGCCAGAATAGATTCGAGTGCGCCAGCGCGGCGACTAAATCGTCCGGAGCGGCTTTCGCCAGATTCGGCGCGGCGTCCTGCTTCCAGCCGTCCGGCACGATGCGATAGATGCGACCATGCTTTTTGTCGCGCAGGTCCGATTCGTATGCGTTTCCCTTGCCGTTTTCAAAACCTTGCGGCGTCGGGTTGTGCTGCACGATGTAGTTGTACCAGTCGATCACCCAGACGTTGCCGTCGGGGCCGACCTCGGCCATGATCGGCGCGGTCCATTCGTCGTCGCTGGCCGCGAGGTTGAATGAATTCTCCGAACTGAAATTGGTCCCGTCGCGCTCCAAGACGAACGTCCCGACCAGATGCCCGGTCCCTTCGGTGACAAACGCGGTGCGGTTCCAATACTCCTGCGGATAGTTGCGGGCCGTGTAGAGCGAGTGCCCCGCGCCGGCCGTGTAACCGCCGTGCTGATCGACTTGTCGCACCTTCGGCGTGGCCGCTTTGAAGAGATACGTGTCGGAGATCATCTCCAACACCAGCGACGGCGACCAGCCGCGCACGGCTTCGTAGTAGCGATTGGCGATCGGCATGTATACGCTCGGGCAGCGATTGGCCGTCGAACCGAAGATCAGCCCTTCCTCGCTGATGCCGAGGCCCCAGGTGTTGTTGTTCGTCGAGCGGACGAATTCCATCTGCTTCCCGTCCGCTGTGAAACGGAAGAAGCCTTGGCGGAAATGGGCCAGTTCAACACCGTCGGCCGTGGTGGGCGTCGAGTCGTTGTAGCCCTGCATGCCCCAGATCCAGTTGTCGAGCCCGTACTGGAAGTTGCTCACGCCGCCGTGCGTGTCGTTGAGGGCCCACCCGGTGAACAACACGCGGCGCTCGTCCGCCACGTCGTCGCCGTCGGTGTCTTTCAAGTACAAGGTCTCCACGCCGTTATGCACGATCACGCCGCCGCGCGAGAAGATCATCGCCGTCGGGATGCTCAGCTTTTCGGCGAAGACCGTGAACTTGTCGGGGCGCAGATCGCCGTCGGTGTCTTCGCAAATGCGAATGCGGTCGCGCCCGCCGCCCGGCGGTTGCAACTCATTCGGATAGTCGTAGGTCTCGCAAACCCAGAGCCGTCCGCGTTCGTCCCAATTCATGGCGATCGGCTTGCCGGCCAGTGAAGGTTCGGCGACGAACAACTCCGGATGCATCCCCTCGGGCGTCATCAGATGCTTGATCGATTCTTCCGGCGGCAGCGGCTGCTGCATCTCGCTGAGCGGTTCGTCCTGCACGCCCCAGCGGGCGCTCGGCGGATAGTTCGGAATTTTTTTGCCGACGTTGACATATTCGAACGGCGCGACGTCCTGGCGCGGCTTGGTCATCTCGGGCACGGGGAACGCCCGATTGTCCAGATACGCGGCGGCCTGTTGCGGATCGCGCCCGGCGGCCCAGCGAATGCCGCGCTCCACCAGGTTCACGAAGCCAGGGTGCCGCCACGTGCGCTGATCGTGTCCCCAGGCGGTATAAAATACGCGCCCCTTGCCGGGCGTACGGATCCACGTCCAAGGCTCGACATGATCTCCCTCGCGGCGCACTTCCAGCACCGTGCGATCTTTTTCGTTGTGGCGACGATGCACGTAGGTCTCGTCCCAACTCTCAAAGCTGGCGAAGCCGCGCATGATGTCATTTTGCGGAGCGACAATCTCGGTCCGAAACGTGCCGGTCTCATGTTTCTGAAACTGCGCGCCGACCAACTCTACGTACTTATCAGAGTTGAGGAAGCAGAACGAAGCACAGTGCAACGGCACCAGCCCCTTGCCGCCGGCGACGAAATCCAACAACGCCTGCTCCTGCTCCGGCGCGATCTTTTCGATGTTCGCATACACGACCAACACGTCGTACGGCGCGAGCTTCTCCGCCGAGAGCATGCCAATGTCCTCGGTGTAGTCCAGCTCAATCCCCCGCCCCGCCAGCACCGGCGCCAACTGCGGGTACCGCTCCGCGGGCTTGTGATGCCCCTGATCGCCCAGGAACAAGCCACGAATGGGGGCGGTGTCCGCGGCGGACGCCTGTCGACCGAGAACGCAAAGCAAAGCAAATACCACGCAGCGGAAGACCAAAGCGAGTCTCATGATGGGCGATCCTGCGACGAGGAGCGAAAAGCGCGGATTTCGAGCTTTAGAGTGTACCCTGGAGGGAGGGGGGACGTCAAAATGCCATTTACCGAAGGGAATTGGCATGAAACCGCGATTTACCATTTCGACGATCGCAATTCTGACCGCCTACGCGGCTATCATCGCGGCCGCGGTTGCCGAGCCGATTTCGATTTGGCAGACACTTGGGATGTTCGCGCCGATTCCAATTCTTGGCGTTTGCTTCCGAGTGATTTTGACATCCCCTGGTCCACGGCGCTGGTTTGCAGCGGGGATGATGGTCGGTACTGTCGCATACGCTGCGGCAATTGTCGTGCTGCGCGAGCGAGTTAGCCTACCTCACGAGTGGATCAGCGACGCAATCTGGGGGCATCCAGCGGAGTACGTCGGCATTGGCGTCACACTACAAGAGGCCATTTACCGCCGCGCATTGCTGGCG